>Ga0066700_10000182_pt1 | contig 19380 bp, 12 predicted proteins | sample GraSoiAngelo_149_FD_66460 | JGI IMG/M metagenome (GOLD analysis project Ga0066700, IMG submission 66460) | Grasslands soil microbial communities from the Angelo Coastal Reserve, California, USA - 14_1009_09_30cm | ecosystem: Environmental > Terrestrial > Soil > Grasslands | place: USA...
TGTACGCGCCGTAATTGACTCCGTTCTTGCCGATACCGGTGCTGCTCCACGCGTCTCGTGTTGCATCCGGACTGGACGGCATAGTCCACGCGCCGATAGATGCGTCGAAATCGCCGCGCTCTTCCTTCGCGGTTTGAGCGGAACTTTCCATCCGATCGACATTCACCCGCGCTCCAGCGCGATCCAGTCGCTCCTGCAACAGCACACTCATTTTGATTCTGTTCAGGCTCTGGCTCGACAGAATCATCCGGAAGCCGAGCTCCCTTCCATTTTTTACTCTCACACCGCCGGAGTTTCGAATCCAGCCGAGGGAGTCGAGCAGACGAGCCCCGCGCGCAGAATCGAACGGAATCTGAGCGAGGCGAGGATCTGTAGTCGGGAACGCGCGAACCGTTGGCCCAACAGGAACTGTTGCAAAGGTATCGAAGACGCTCCGCACGATCGCATTCCGATCGATGGACATTGCGAGCGCGCGTCGCAGATCGCGCTCGGCGAATAACGGGTGTGGGCGCGCGGTGTCGCCCGGATCACGGAGATTGAATCGCAAGAAGCTGTACGCCATTCCGGGAAGACTCCTGATGCGCACGTTTGGCCGACGTGCCAGCTCACTCATGTCTTCCGGTCGCAATCCATCGAAGAGATCCGCGTCTCCCCTCGCCAGACGAGCGACAGCGGCGGTAAACTCCGCGGTTACGCTCCAGATAACCCGATCGAGCTTCGCGCGACCGCGATAGTTCGCGCTGTCGGCAACGATCTCGACATCGACGCCCTTGTTCCAGCGGCGGAAGCGGAAGCGACCGCTTCCGACGGGCGGCGGCAGCACGATTTGCCGCAATCGAGCGAGGGGAATTTTCTCCAGCTGATGCGACGGAAGGATCAGCAGCTGCGCCGCGGCGTCGAGAAACTGCGTCGGGTTGCGTCGATGAAACCAGAACACGGCTGTGACCGAGTCCGCGACCGTTACCGAATCGATGTTGTCGAGTGAGCTGACGTACCTGCCCGCGACCACTGGACTCTTGTTCACTGCATAAGTGAATCGCACGTCCGCCGCGATGACTTTTTTTCCATCGTGCCAGCGCGCACGCGGATTGAGATGGAAGGAGATGCTCATCGAGTCGGTCGACCAACGCCAGCCATCGGCGAGCTCGCGGCGATAGTCCTTCTCGTTGCGGGTGTCGAGGCTCGGCCCAACGTCAGCGAGATAATCGTAGATCTGCTCGGTGATCTGTTTGGCCGACGTATTCGTAACGAAGGGCGGAAACAACGTTTCAGGATCGTCGAGCGTGGCGATGACGAGCGTGCCGCCGGTCTCAGCGGCAGCTTTTTCTCGAGCGCTTTCCTTACACCCGGCGACAAGGACGGCGAGGAAGATCGCCACAGCTACACGCATGGCGTGAAGGTAGCGAACTCAGCCGAGGCAGGAAGAAGCTAGGCGAAGGTGATAGAAAACTTACAGTTCAAGATATAGAATCGACATTGACGCGCGTGCGGCTAAGTGAAAACCTCAATGATACATGGGAAAGGCGGCTGCAAGGCGCATGGATGCAATGCCCACCTTCCAGGTGGCTCAGTTGCGACACGATGGTCGGGACGTGATTATCGTGCCGGTGGACCGTTCCTTCGGAAAAAGATCACCGGCCGAGCAGGCTCGCATTCAGGAGGCGTTTCAGCGCAGCGCCGCAGCGGTCGATATGCCTGGTGTCGTCGTTCCGGTCTGGGAAGATTCGACCGGCAGGATGGCTTTTCGTGCTCCTCCTCCCTGGCACGATTTCCTGAAGAGCATCGACATGATCTATGTCGCCACCGCGCTCAATCGAAGTCTGAGTCTCGAGGCGAGGTAGATCTGACGCGTCTCGCACCGAGACGCGGGTGAGCTTCAAGGATCATTTCTCTCAGCGCGCGTCGGCGTACGCCGCGTACCGGCCTCTTTATCCCGACGCGCTGTTCGAATTCCTCGCCCGGCTCACACGGGAGCGCAAGCTCGCTCTCGACTGCGGCACCGGAAATGGACAAGCCGCGATTGGACTAGCCGCGCGCTTCGACAAAGTGGTCGCCACTGACGCGAGCGCCGAGCAGATAGAGTACGCGACGCTGCATCCGAAGATCGAATACCGGGTGGCTCAATCGGATGCGAGCGGCTTGCCGACGCGATCGGTAAATCTCGTCACGGCCGCCCAGGCGCTCCATTGGTTCGAGCCCGAGAAGTTTTTCGCCGAGGTGAAACGCGTCCTCGTTTCCGACGGCGCCGTTGCGGTGTGGGGCTACGGTGACCCGGTGCTGGACACCACGCCACTTCAGGAAACGCTGCATTCCTTCAATCGAGGCATGCTCGAGGCTTACTGGGCCCCCGAGCGCCGGCTTCTGCTCGAGGGATATAGAGGCATTCCCTTCCCCTTCGCTGAAGTCGACGCGCCATCGATCGAGCTGAAAATGAATTGGACATTGCCCGAGCTCGCGGGTTATTTGCGCACCTGGTCAGCGACGGCGCGCTACGTCAGCGAGCACGAGACTGATCCCGTGACGAAGGTCGAAAGAACACTGGCGGTACATTGGGGGGATCCGCGAGTGCCGCGCACGATTCGCTGGCCCCTTTACATTCGCGCGGGGAAGTTGCGAGCTCGGCACGACTGAAGCTCAGCGAGTCGTATTTGTCTCGGTTCTGCGAGCCGCACCCGTTGAATCGCATGGTCTGGGCGGTGATACTCAACGGATGACTCAGCTCACCGTTCCACGACGATGCGTGCAGGGCACGTGCATTACGCTCATCGTTGCTTGCGCGGCGCTGGCCCAGCCGGCGAGTGCGCAGCATCAGGGTCACGAGTCGATGTCGTCGATGCCGATGGACACGCTGGCCACTGCCCCAGTCTCGCCGAGTCGCGCGGTCACCGACTCGGCGGTGGTTGCCGACTCATTGCTTCAGATTTGCCGGCCGCACGTGGCACATTCGATCGACGCGTACTCCACCTGCATCGGAGATGGCATCGCTTCCCTGTCTTCGGCGGGTAATATCGCTCTGGCGATGGGGACGCTCGATCGCATCGTTCACAGCGATCCTTCGCTGATACTGCTTGGCCATCCACTGGCGCATGCGCTTGGCTATGCGGTGCGCTCTACTCCCTCTACCGCTACTCGATTCCTGTCAGAGTGCGACGACCGATACCAGTCGGGTTGCTATCACGGAATCCTGCAGCGGTACTTCGACGCGCGGCTGGGAATGCCGATCGCGCAGAGTTTCCTTCTTGCGCCGTGCGACGGCTTGCGCGGCACGAAAGAGCAGTTCCGGCTGTTCGATTGTCTGCACGGGACCGGACACGGTTTGATGATGTATCACCGCTACGACGTCAACGCCTCGCTCAGGGATTGCGATCGGCTGACCAGCGACTGGGATCAACGAAGCTGCTATAGCGGCGTGTTCATGGAGCACAACATGGGCGCGCGCATGCAGGTGTTCGGTGACGGGACGTTCGGAATGCATCGTCACTCGATGCCGGCACCAAACGTCGTCCTGTTCAAGCCCAGTGATCTGCAGTATCCCTGCGACGCAACACCTGCTCGGTATCGCCGCGAGTGTTTCGAGCTGCAAGCCGATCTCATTCTGCCGGCAGTGCAGCAGGATTATCGGAAGGCCAGCGCCGTCTGCGACGGAGCCGGCGAGGCTGATCTGGTGAGTGCGTGCTACGTCGGATTGGGTAGAAACGCCTCGGGCGCGGCCGCGTTTCAATTCGCGGGTATTCGCAAGCGGTGCGACCTCGCATCACCGGCAGGTGTCCCCTACTGCTATGAAGGCGCAGTCCGGCATCTGGCCTACGCGCCGAGCGAGCTCCCGCGCGGCGTCGCCTTCTGCAAGTCGCTTCCGGCAGGAGACGCGAGGGCCCGTTGCTGGGATGGGATCGGATTGCAGGTCGGTGGATTTTTCTCCGACCTTCCCTCGCGCCGCCGCGCATGTGAGTCTGATGATGCGAGTGACGTCGCGGCGTGCGTCGAAGGCGCAGGCGTAGGATCGGGCGCGCGCGTCGAGGTGCGCGACTTGCCGCATCAATAAGCATTCAAGGGTTATCGCGACCGACGGTCGCACTCAGCGAGGGAATTCCCATGGCAAATGAGAGACGCTGCTCGGTCCGACTCCTCGTCTTCGGCGCATCGCTGCGCGAAGGCTCCATGAACGACAGGCTCGCAACACTCGGCGCGAGCGTGGCCGAGGAAAAGGGTGCGACCGTCGAGCGAGCTACTATGTCGCAGTTCGAGTGTCCCGCCTACGACACGGATGTCGAAATCTCGACCGGCTTACCGGCCGGAGCGCAGGCGCTCCACGACAAGCTGCAGTCCGTGGACGGATTCATGATCGCGTCCCCGGAATACAATGCCTCGATGTCGGGCGTTCTGAAGAACACGATCGACTGGGTATCGCGCTTCCGGCCGCAGCCGTTCAATGGCAAACAGGGATTTCTGATGGCGGCGTCGCCATCGATGACAGGCGGAAAAATCGGTCTCTGGGCGCTGCGGCAGCCGCTCGAGCATCTCGGCGCACGCACTTATCCCGATATGTTCGCGCTGGCGCAAGCGCACCGCGCATTCGATGACGCCGGTCGGATCGCCGACGCCAAGCTTCAGAATTGGTTCGAAACGACGATCGAGTGCTTCATCGACCTGGTCGAGGCATCGAAGCACTATCCGCACCTGAAGAAGCAGTGGGTTGAATTCCTCGGCGAGCGTCCGGACGAAGAGACGACGCGTGTCGAGTTAGGCGAAACAGCCGCCGTTTAAGGAGCGCAAGTGCAAACGCGAAAGATTGGCTCCCTCGAGGTGTCGGTCGTCGGAGTCGGCTGCAACAATTTCGGGATGCGCATTGACGAAGCGCGCACGAAAGAAGTCATCGAGGGCGCGCTCGGTTCCGGCGTCAATTTCTTGGACACCGCTGACACGTACGCCAACGGTCGGAGCGAAGAGCTTGTCGGTCGCTTACTCGGCGATCGCCGGTCAGAGGTGATAATCGCGACCAAATTCGGCCAGGCGATGCCCGGCCAGGGCAGCGGTGCACGTCCGGAATACGTGAAGAAGGCATTCGAGGCGAGTCTCAGGAGACTCCGCACCGATTACGTCGATCTGTATCAGCTGCATATCCCTGATTCCCAAGTGCCGATTGCCGAAACTCTTGGCGCGCTAAACGAGCTGGTGAAGGCGGGAACGGTCAAGGAGATTGGCTGCTCGAATTTTTCCGCGCAGCAGCTGCGCGAGGCGGCGGCGGCAGCGACGCGCCTGAGATCCGCACGATTCGTCAGCGTGCAGAACGAATACAGCCTGCTGGATAGAGAGCCCGAGGCTCAAGTGCTAGGCGAATGTGCGCGCCAAGGCATCGCATTCCTGCCGTACTTTCCGCTAAAGAGTGGGCTGCTCACCGGAAAGTATCGGAAGGGACAACCGATTCCCGAAGACACCCGTGTGGCAAAGTTCGAGAGATACCGGAAGCTTCTCACAGAAGACAACCTCGACAAGCTCGAGCGGCTTATTGACTACGCGCAGTCACACGGTCACTCCATACTCGATCTCGCCATCTCGTGGCTGCTCGCTCATCCCCTGGTTGCTTCAGTCATCGCCGGTGCATCTTCGGCTGAACAGGTGCGCGCGAATGTTAACGCCGCCAACTGGGAGCTTACTGAAGCAGATCTCAATGAGATAGATGTTTTGCTCAGCCGTGAGGCAGGTAGGGCGACAGCCTGACTAAATTGCGTAACGTTCCGCACCAGCACCGCGTAATCAGTAGCGTATAAGATGGGGCTGGGCAAACACTCACGACGAAAATCGGAGCAAAAGTGAAAAACACTATTCTTTCAATAATTGCAGTCGCGGGGATCGCTGTGGCCGCACCAGCGGCGCAGTCACAGAGCTACAATCCATTTCAGATCGGCGCGTCCGGTGGCATTGGTTTCCCGACTAGTGACCTGGGCAATTCCACCAACACCGGGTACAACATCGCGGTTGTGCTTGGCTATAAGCCTCAGCTCCTGCCAGTATCGATCCGCGGGGAAGCTGCCTACAACCAGTTTGGTTTCCAGGGCGGTGGAGGCAGCATCAACATTCCGTCGTTCACCGGCAACCTCGCCTATGACCTGCCACTGGGGACGTCCTTTACGCCTTACGCCATCGGTGGCGCCGGGCTCTACCGTCCCAGCGCCAGCATAACGGGTGGCGGTACGAGCACGGCGGAGAACCATTTCGGTTGGAACATCGGCGGCGGTGTGAAGATTCCGCTCACCCCCGGCTTCGAGACTTTCATCGAAGCTCGATACAACAGCGTCAGCGTCAACGGCGGCACACTGAGCTTCATTCCGGTGACGGTCGGAATACTGTTCTAACGACGCAGCACAAGAAAAATGGCCAGCCGAAGTGCGGCTGGCCATTTTTTGCTCGTACCTGAAAGCTATTGCACGGCGTTGATCATATCGAAGATCGGCAGGTACATCGCCACGACCATGCCTCCGACGATGACGCCGAGGAACACGATCATGATCGGCTCGAGCAGCGAGAGCAGGTTGCTCACTGCGGCGTCGACCTCTTCGTCGTAGAAGTCCGCGATCTTGGACAACATTTCGTCCAGACCACCGGTCTGCTCACCGACGGCAATCATGGAGATCACCATCGGCGGGAACACCTTCGACTTCTGGAGCGGCTGCGCAATCGTATCACCGCCGGCGATCGAGGAGCGTGACTGCATGATCGCGTCCTGAATGACGCGATTACCCGCGGTCTTCGCCGTGATCTCGAGTCCCTCGAGAATGCTCACGCCCGAGCTGATGAGCGTACCAAGCGTGCGGGTGAAGCGAGACACAGCCGATTTGCGGAGCACGTCACCGAGCACCGGCATCTTCAGCATGAGACGGTCGATGGCGAGCTTGCCATTCGACGTAGCGTAATACTTCTTGAACAGGTAGCCACCGGTCACAGCGACGGCGAGCACAACCCACCAGTACCCCTTCAGGAAGCGGGATGCGCCGATGACGATTCGCGTCGGCAGCGGCAGCGCGAGTCCAACCGACGAGAACATGTTCTCGAAGACCGGAATGACGAAGATAAGGAGTGTCACCACTGCGATGGCGGCGACGCTCATGATGACCGCCGGATAGATCATCGCGCCCTTCACCTTTCTCACGAGGGCGTCGTTCTTTTCGAGGAACGTCGCCAGACGCATGAGAATCGTGTCGAGAATACCGCCGGCTTCACCGGCGGCGACCATGTTCACGTAGAGGTTGGTGAAGGCGCGCGGGTGCTTCGACAGCGCATCGGCGACGGTGTTACCGGACTCGACGTCGAACACCACTCTCTTGGTGACTTCGGCGAGCGCCTTGTTGTCGGTCTGCTCGGCGAGAATCGTCAGCGCCTGCACCAGCGGCAGACCCGAGTTGATCATAGTCGAGAACTGACGGGTGAAGATGACGACGTCGCGCGTCTTGATCGAGCCGCGCCCGATCTTCTTTGTCGCATCCTGATCGATCTTGACGACGCTCAGCCGCTGTTTTCTGAGCTGCGCTATTACGTCATCGCGCGAGGAAGCATCGATCGTCGCGGTACGCAGATCGCCGTTGAAAGCTCTCGCTGTATAAGTAAACGTAGCCATTAACTAACCCTCTCCTAACGTCTCACTGGGGTGCCCGTTGCGGGCCGTCCTGCCGCCGGCTTGGCGGGCGCAATTTTTCCACTACCATCATCTGCCGGATCCAGCTGACCAATCATGCGCTGGAACTCGGTCGGATCGCCGCTCACGCGGAGGCACTCCTCTGCCGTGACTTCGCGAGCCATGTACAACTGGTACAACGCATCGTTGAGTGTCTGCATGCCGTACTTCTTACCGGCCTGCATCGATGAATAGATCTGGTGGACCTTGTCGTCGCGAACGAGCGCGCGGATCGCGGGCGTCACCACCAGGATTTCTGCAGCCATCACGCGGCCACGACCGGTCGCCTTGGGTAGCAGCGTCTGGGTGACGATTCCCTCGAGCACGAACGCCAGCTGTGCTCTCACCTGCGATTGCTGGTGCGACGGAAAGACGTCGATGATGCGGTTGATCGCTTCAGCCGCCGAGTTTGTGTGCAGCGTGGCGAAGGCGAGGTGACCCGTTTCGGCGATCGTCAGTGTGGCAGCGATCGTCTCCAGGTCGCGCATTTCACCGACCAGAATGATGTCGGGGTCTTCACGAAGAGCGTACTTGAGCGCGTTGGCAAACGATTTGGTGTCGCTGCCGATTTCGCGCTGGTTGATGATGCAGCTCTGGTGCTTGTGAATGAATTCGATCGGATCTTCGACGGTGATGATGTGGCCTTTGCGCTCGCGATTGATCTTGTCGATCATGGCGGCGAGGGTCGTTGATTTACCGGAGCCAGTGGGTCCCGTAACGAGAACGAGTCCGCGCGGCTTCTCCGCCATCTTGGCGATCGAGCCAGGCAGACCGAGCTGATCGAAGGTCTTGATGGCGAATGGAATCTGTCTGACGACCATCGACACGCAGCCGCGCTGCTTGAAGACGTTGCCGCGAAAGCGGGCGAGGTTCTGGATGCCGAACGAGAAGTCGAGCTCGTCCTCGAGCTCGAACCGCTTCTTTTGCTGCTCGGTCAACACCGAGTACGCAATCTGAAGCGTGTCCTTCGGCGTCAGCTCGAAGTCGGCGGTGGCGTTGGTGATGTCACCATCGACGCGGAGCTTGGGGCGCTCGCCGGCAACGATGTGCAGGTCGGAGGCGTTACGCGAGACCATTTCCTCGAGCAACGTGCGGAGGTTCAACCCTCCAGCGGGCTTCGGTGGTCCGGAAGGCGACGAAGTGTCTATGAACGGTAAAGTCATCGGTTAATGATGCGTGGGGTGAGAATCGGCCGCTGTTTCGCGGACTACCTGGTCGAGGGGCGTGATTCCTTTGAGCACTTTCAGCCAGCCATCCATGCGCAGGGTCAGCATTCCCTCTTCGATGGCCGCCTTCTGGATTTCCGCGGCGCCCGCGCTCTGCATGATCAGCTTTCTGAGCCGTGGCGTCATGTTCAACACTTCGTAGAGTCCCTGACGCCCGCGCAGCCCGGAGCCGTCGCACTGCTCGCATCCCTTGCCGCGAAACGTGGGAATGTCTTCCATCTTGGTGTCGAGCGTGATCTGATCCATGAACGGACGCGCCGCGTCGGTCGCTTTCACCTTGGCATCGTTCAGCGCCATGTCGGTGAAATGCATGTCGCGCAACGTCATGTTGCCGATCTTCGCCGCACTGATTTCTGCCTTGTCCATCTTGTAGGCTTCCGCGCACTTGGAGCATACGCGACGCACCAGTCGCTGCGCCAGCACGAGGTTTAGCGCTGAGGCGACGTTGAACGGCTCCACACCCATGTCCATGAGACGAGTGATCGTCTCCGGCGCGGAGTTGGTGTGGAGGGTCGATAACACCAAGTGACCGGTGAGTGCCGCCTTGATGGCAATGCCGCCGGTCTCCAGGTCTCGAATTTCTCCCAACATGATGATGTTGGGGTCCTGACGAAGGAACGCCTTCAGGGCCGCGGCGAAGGTCATTCCGATCTCGGTTCTCACCAGCACCTGATTGATGCCGAAGAGGTTGTATTCGACCGGGTCCTCCGCCGTCATGATGTTGACGTCGATGTTGTTGATCTTGGACAGCGCCGAATAAAGAGTCGTCGTCTTACCGGAACCCGTCGGTCCGGTAACCAGCACCATGCCGTAAGGATTGGAGATCGCTTCCATCAGCTCGCGCTCGGCGCGGGGCTCAATGCCGAACGTTCCGAGGTCGAGGGTCAGGTTGCCCTTGTCTAGAATACGGAGCACTACCTTTTCACCGAACAGCGTCGGTAGCGTCGAGACACGGAAATCGATGACCTTGGTGCCTATTTTCAGCTTAATGCGCCCGTCCTGGGGGACGCGGCGCTCGGCGATGTTCAGGTTTGCCATGATCTTGAAGCGGGAGATGAGAGCCGGCCGCATCTTGATCGGCGGCTTCATGATCTCCTGCAGCGCTCCGTCGATGCGGTATCGCACACGGAGCTCCTTCTCGAAGCACTCGAAGTGAATGTCGGACGCACCCTTTTTGAGCGCGTCGGTCATGATGGCGTTGATAAGCTTGACGACCGGCGCTTCATCGACGAGCGCCTGGCCGGCGAGCTCGTTCTCGTTCTCGCTCTCGAGGATCTCGATGTCGTCTTCGTCATCGATCTCAGCGAGCAGGTTCTCCATCTGCGCTTCGCCCGACGCGTAGAACTTCTCGATTGCATTACGGAGCGTGAACTCACCGGCGATGACCGGGAAGATGTCCAGACGGGTGATGAACTTGATGTCGTCGAGGACCGACAGCGTCGCCGGGTCGGACATCGCGACAGTCAGAGTGCGGCCATCACGCTTCAATGGAAGCACGCTGTGCTTCATTGCGAGCTCACCGGGAATGAGCTTGGCAATGCGCGGATCGACCTGGAATTTGGTCAGGTCGACGGCGGGCATCTTATGTTGCCGCGCGAGCATTCTGGTGAGGTCGGTCTCCTTTACGAAACCGAGCTTGACCAGGTTGTAGCCAACGCGCGTGCCGTTGTGTCTCTGCTCCTGAAGAGCCTTATTGAGCTGTTCTTGAGTGACCAGCCCTTCTCTCAAAAGCAGATCGCCGATCCTCGGCGTTTTTGCGGCAGGAGCTGTCAAGGACGCATGTCCCTCCGGTGAGGCTTCCTGCGTGCTTTTGGCAGTTCGGAACGCCTGGATATGACTTCGTTGGTAGGACGCGGGACCAAAGAGAAGGTTACGCTTGAGTCAAGTTTTCCTACCATAGAGGGTCCGATGCCTTTCACACGTTGGAGACCATCCATAGAGCCGAAGGGACCGAACGAGTCACGGTCAGCGACGATTCGCTTCGCCAGCGTCGGCCCGATATGTCGAAGTCCTTCGATTTCCTTGACGCTGGCGACATCCAGATCTAGCGGTCCCGTGGGCTTCGGAGGCGCCTTTGGTAGACGATCCCGTTTAGGCTTTCGCAAGCCCGCGCGCCGCGCCGAATCAGCAGCTTTTATCTGGAGCTCGAGGGCGGAGCGAGCCCTGGCGTCACTCGGAGAATGACTGTGGAAAACTCGGTACGCTCGCGTTGAGGCCCCGAGCACGAAAACAACTGTGAAAAAGAGAAACGCCTTTCGTTCGGCGGGGGTCGGCATGATGCGACCCTACCGGTGTCAGTCTGGCCTATGTCACCGAAGCGGCGCGAGTGGGAGCGTACTCTTCCATCGAGGTCGTTAGTAGGAGCGTGGACAGCACCAGGACGCCTGCGATCACGAACGGAAATCCAAGTCCGAGGTGGTCCATCGCTACGCCAGCGGCGAGCGGGAAAACGACGCGCGAAACGCCGCCAAAGGTGTGCTGAACGCCCATGTACATGCCGCGTTGGCGCTTAGGAACCACGCGCGAAAGCATTGCGGTGACGCACGGGAAGACAAACGCGGTTCCCAACGGCATTAAAGTGAGGGCAAGCAGGAGCGTTAGATAAGAGTGTACCGCAGCGACGACCGACAGCCCGACCGCGAGCAGGACCAGACCCAGTCGCGTAAGGCGCGCTTCTCCAAGCCACTCGATCATGCGGCCTAGTAGCCCGGCACGAACGAAGACTCCCATGCCTCCGAGGTACATCACGAAGAAACCGACGTTGGCCTCGGTGATGGGAAGGCGATTGGCAAGAAGCAGTGGCAATGTCGGTGCAGTGCCGTAGAAGCCGCCGATGGCGATCGCATAGATCCAGATCAATCGCTGCGCGGGTTCTTTTGGATGGGCAATCACACTCCAGACGGCGCGCGAGCTGGTTTGAGGGGCGACCTCGTACTCGCCCGTCGCTTGAGAATCCTCCTTGGATTCGCGCAAGTAGATGCCGGCAAAGACGCTGATCAGAATGCAGAAGATCGCCGAGGCAATTCCCGGTGCGTGATGTCCCCAGTGAATGAGTCCGGATCCGATCGCCGGTCCCACAACTGCGCCAAAACTCGTTGCCGCCGAGAGCCAACCGAGACTCTTGGCGCGATCGTTGGGATCGCTCGCATCGGCAACGTACGCCTGGACGACGCCGATCGTGCCGCCGCCGAGACCTTGAACGACACGGGAGAGGAGAAGGAGCGAGAGCGTGTTGGCGTAGGCAAAAATCACATAGGCAACCGCCGAGACGAGCAGCCCTGACAGGAGCGCTGGGCGACGCCCGTAGTGATCCGAAAAGCGGCCCCACAGCGGAGCGCTAGCGAGCTGGGCGATCGAAAAAGCAGCGATCAGGATCCCAACGATTGTCGCGGACGCACCCATTTTCGTGGCGTAGAAAGGAAGCAGCGGGATGATCATCGCCAGGCCCAGCATGTCCACGAAGGCCGTGATCATGAGGACCGTCAGCTTCCCTTTCATTTTTTTATTTGTGCGTCACCAGCGCGGTTGCGACATCTCCAACTGTGGCGAGGGACTTTGCGGAAATCTTGTCCATCGTGTCGTAGGGAGTGTGGTGCGGGGGGTAGGTGAGATCGATCACATCGATCACGTGTATTCCCGCGTTCAATAGTGGAACGTGATCGTCGGTGATGAGCCCGCCACTTTCCTGCACGAAGACGTCCCCGTAGCCGAGATCCGCCGCCGTTTGCCAAACGCGCGACACCACTTCCGGTGCCTGCTGAAAGGAGTTCATCTCGTAAGGAATGCGTAAATCCTTGTCGCCGATCATGTCCCACAACACTCCGTAGATCGGCTTGTATCCGGGCGACGGGAAATGCGCGGCGAAATACTTCGATCCGATCAGCACGTCTACTTCAGGAGGCCCGAACTGGCCGTAGTCTTCGCCGTCGGTGAAAAGGAGGTCCACTCCGACGACTGGTTTCGTTCTCTTCAGCACGTCGCCGAGAGCGACGAACATCCCGACACCGGAAGCGCCGTCGTTCGCTCCCGGCACCGGTATCTTCTTCTCGGCTTCAGTGGTCGCGGACTCCGAGACTGGTCGCGAATCCCAATGCGTGATATAGAGTACGCGGTCAGGGAGATTGGGACGGAAGCGCGCCAGAATGTTGCGTAGTGGCAGCTTCTTCCCGTCGGCCGTGGTGTAGGTGAAGCTCTGGACGATCACAGTGTCAGCGCGGGCGCGCATCTGTCTGATGATCCAGTCCCCCGCCTTCTGTGCGGCGGGAGTTCCGGGGACGCGCGGACCGAAATCGAACTGCGCCCTGGCGTAGTTGTACGCCGCGCTTCCGTTGAAGCCAGTCGATGTGCCCGCCACTGCGTTCCTTTGCGCGGCACTGCCCTCCTTTGCGTCACTCTTGCACCCGAGAAGCAGACAAAACGTCAATAGGACGAGCATCGATCTCACTTGAAGTCCCCGGCGTAAAACTGCAGGTGCATCACTGCGCTGAGCACCGTCTGTGTGAAGCGGCGGTTAAGGTTACGGTCGAAGCTCTCTACGCGCGAGACTACGAAGCTCGACGAAAGATTTTCAGCGACATCGGTATCGGCGCTCATGCTGAAGGCGCGACGACCGTTGTCGGTCAATCTGCTCTCGCCGGTTAATGCCAGTGGGTTCACCACGAAATTCTGACCCAGACTCTTCTGATAGCTCACGCGGGTCCGCAAATCGCTTCTCGCATTCCAATCGGCAGGAAGTTTCCACGGCTTGGAGACATCGACGCTGAAATCCGAGTTGTCACCATTACTGGTTAGTCCCGGCTTGGCGTCGAGTTGTTTCGAGAATGAGTACCCCACAGTCGCGGCGAGGGGCCTGGCGCCGGCGAAGACCAGAGAACCGCTCAGTGGATAGGTGCGAACACGGATCTTTCCTCTGTCATCGAGGGTGTCGCCCGCCAGCGGCTGGGTTCCATTTACCTGGCGAGTCTCGAGTACGCGCGCGTTGGCCCCGACATTAGAGATTATCGACCTGAGCCCGCTCGGCTGTCCGGTCCAACGGAACGCTACGTCGGGAAACACGATTTGCGTTCCATCAACAATGTCCTGACCCTGCTCGATTCTGCGCGTCCAGTTGCGCGTGTTGATGCGCTGATACCGGCTGGCGATGTTGGCGCCGAACGGAAGGTTGAGCGACTGATTTACAGAGAACTGTGTGACGAGACCGACGCTGGTAGCGAGCTCGTTTCCAATCTCGCGGAACGTGTTGACGCCGCCGAGCCCGAACTGATAGGCGAGTGAGGCGCCCGCGGCGCTGCCGTCGTACACCGACAACAGGCTGCGATTGAAGTTGATGTCCACCGGTTGCAGCCCGCCCAGAAGTCCGCGGAGGACGCTGTTGCTGTCGGTGTATAGCTTGACCGCTCTGGGAAGATCGAGGGTGAGACCAGCGGTTGTCGTTTGCGAGTTGCCGAGGCGGCGCGGGATTCTCAGCTCGCCCGTGCTGTCTCCCCCCTGCCGCGCGAAGCTCAGTGTGTTGGGATCGCGCAGCATGTTGTACGAAGTTCCGAAATCCAGCCGCGGCCTGAACCAGGCAGTGATCGGGGGCGAGATGTTGATTCCCGCCTGCATCGCTCGCTCGCGCTCGAGACCAGCGTCGCTGCCGAAGATTCTATCGCGATCGCTGGTGGCGACGAGTCCGAGCGGCGAGGTAGTGCCGTATCCTCTCAGATCGCGGACCGACGTGATGTCCCACCGAACCGAAGCTGCCTTGAACGGCTTGAAGACGAGACTGCTGCCGTTGCGCCAGCTGTGAGTGCGACCCTTGACTGCCTGGGCGGTATCGTCGATCGCAAACGCGGGCTTCAGGAACGAGACACGATCGTCGTGACCGTTCGTGTAGGCGCTGGTGAGATGGATTTCCGTCGGTGACCAGCGAGCGAGGTCAGGTAACAGCGCTCTCGACAAGTTGAAGTCGACGCCGACGACGAAATTCTTGGCGTGCCCGTCCTGGTACTCGCTGCGAGACATGCCTGTCGTGTACGACGAGCTCAGCATCAGGTTGTTAATCAGCGGCGACCACACCGACCCAGTCGACTCCTTGGTGCGCCGGACACTGAGAGTCATGGACGTCGCGGCCGAGCGCGGGGTGCGGAGCCCCTGGATGGCGTCGCCCTGGATGTCTGACTGAGAGACGTAAATCGGCTGCTCGGATGCGGACGTGTAGTTGACGGTGAGTGGAATCGCCAGACCGAGCGATGCGGGCAGGAGCTTTTCCAGGCGAAACGCCGAGGTGACGTCCCAGTTGTTGTCGGTCAGAAACGTCGGCTGCTCGGCGAGCTGCCGGAAATTTCCGTCGCGCCTGCTGGCGTTGATGCGGATATCGGCAAAATCGCTGGCTGCGATGGTGAGGCCGATCTGGCCGGCGAATCCAGCTTCGTTGACGACGCCGGCGAGTCGGATATCGTCCACCCACATCTCGAGGGTATCGCTGGGGAGAATCGGATTGGCGCCAGGTGGAACTGGCACGCGTAGCATTCCGACCGCCAGCTCCTGAACCGCGGCGAGATTGGGTGGACTGGAGCCAGGGTCCAGACTATAGACGATGTAGCCATCGCCACAGGCTGCATAGCGCGAAGCAGCCGTTGCTCCGGCCGGAAGCGGAGTATTGGCGATGAGAACCGAGTCGAGCCCGCTGCAGGTATTGCGCTGCTTGCCCTGGAGATAGGCATTCTGGATCTGGGCGCGCAGCGCGATCAGCTTCGCAAAATCGAGAGTGATCTCCGGCAGCCAGGCGTCCTGTGTTGTTCCGGTGTTGATCGACGTGCGGTACATGTAAAAGTTCTGGTCGTCACGCGCGATCTTGATGTAGAACTGCAGCTCGCCATCGTGCCCCCAGCCGCTGCTGGCGCCACGCGCCCAGACGCGCAGCTGCTTGTAGCTCATGAAATTCTTCTCGCCCTCCGGGAACCGATAATAGGTCTCCGCACGGTCGAGGATGTTGAGATCCGTTGCCGTGAGCCGGAGTGAACGCTCGTTGATTTGCACGCGTCCCGGCTGATACGACACGGTCTTGCTGGTCGGAGCGTCGGTGATGCCCGGAGGCGACTGGTAGGAAATGTCCTTCCCGGAGTGCTGGTCCTGGGTGCCGACGACGCCGGCCTGCACCGATCCCGTCGAAGTCTGGCCGCCGGCGATGCCATGGAGCGTCCTGTCGCTCACCTTCAGCCAGGGTGCGCCGGTGAGGCGAAGCCGCGCCAGAGGAACGGTGCTGAACTCGTCGTCGTTCAATCCGCTGCTTGAAATCATGCTGATCCGCAGAGCATGGGCGCGGCGCAGCAGCGGGCGGCCGAGCGAGTCGTCGGGGGTGCGAAACGGGATGCGGAAGAGAATCCAGCAAACGTCGTCGCGTGGACCTTGTGGTTGACCGGTGATCTTGGGCGGCGGTCCGCAGACACCAATTCGCGTCCACTTTGATTGATCGGAGAGGTCAACGATGTACCGTTCCCACTGCTCCTGATCCCGCTCCGCGGTGGTCAGGTTGAGAACATTGTCGGCGTCGATGTCCTCTTCATCGAGCCGATTGTTGTGAACCGTGCAGTTCGTTTTCGAGTCGCCTAGAATCTGCAGCAGTCCGTACCCACCGCGGCATGTGGCGGCAACCGGAATCGTAGTGAACGTCGGCGCCTGCCCCTGCACCGTATCGATCTCGACGACGAGGTTGTGAATGACATCGCCCGGAAGTCCGTTGTCATTCGTCGCAACGTTGAACGCTCGCGAGAAAGGATCCCGCTCGCTGTTCAGCGTATCCAGTCCTTCGATCTTCTTGCCCCGCCAGGTCGTGTCGAGGGAGCCTGGCAGTGCGCCCCGCTGGATGATCAAAGTGTCGGGACCGAACGACACCGAATTCTCCGAGACGTCGCCAAAATCAAAAACCAGGATCGGATTTTTCTGGATATTTGTCTTGGGAATCTGCGCCCAGAATTCCAGGAACTCGGCGTGGGAGATATCGACGCCGCCCGCGCCAAGGACGGTGCGAATGGAGCGCCACCGGCGGCCGGCGGGAACATTGCCCACGGTCCAGTGAAAGGTCTTGGTGCCGTTATTCAGCTGACCACCGAGGGCGAGCGGATAGAGCGTCAGCCACAGCAATGGCTCAGGGCCAGCGATGCCCGTTCCGGTCAGTGCAGCGTGGTCGTCGATCTGATCGATTCGATAACGAACAGCGTGGCCCTCGGCATCGATGCCGTTGCTCTGCCAGGCAAGTGTGGTGGCGCGGCCAAGATCGAACACCGTAGGACCGAAGAGCGACAGAATCCTGCTCCCCAACGCGGGCTGGCTGCTGAAGTACCACTGTGGGTCGGTGAGTGCGATCGGCAAGCCACCTTCGGCCTCGAACGATTCGAGATACGCCTGCTGCGAAGCGTTGGTCTGAGGACGACTGCCCGCTACCTCGGCGGAGAAACCAATTTTCGATGGAACGGTCGTCGGACCGTAGGGCAGCTTCGACACGAGCTGCGTCAACGGCTCCGCCTCAAAGTTGAAGAGAGCGGTGACGCCACCGACGAGCGATGCTGCCGGCTCGAACCCGAGCGGCGGACGCGTGAAGTTCGTGCGCTGACTCTGAGAAATGGCGGTGAAGTTGATCTGACCGTTTTCGAATGGCAGCTCCGCGGTTGCTCCAAAGATCGAGGTGGGCGTTTCCTCGAAAACCGGGTTCTCCTCGTACTGCACCGTCACCTGGCGTGCGCGCGGGAAGAGCGTGTCGGGCCTATTGAACGACACACGGCCGAGGTCGTAATCGACGGAGTAGTCGGTGCCACGGGTGAGGGGAACGCCATCGACGAGCAGACGCTCGGAGTTGGGCCTGATCTGCACCGTGCCGAGCATCAACGCACCGCTGTCGCCGCTTCCCTCCGATTGCGCGCGCATCCTGATGTGATAAACGGCTTCGGGTCGCTGCGACGAGCGGACGTACTCGGGCGGGGTCGTATAAATCGTGTCGTTGGTCGGATTCCCGCCGACGGCAAGACCGTTCGACGCAAACGGCTTTGCCGAAGGGAAGATTAGGAACTGGTCCTGAATCGTGTGCGCGCCGGGAGAGCCCAGACTGAGCTGGAAATTGGGATCGCTTGGCCGCGGCCAGATTCTGTTCTCGAGGTCGAAGCTCGAGCTGTTAGTCGATTGAGCGAGCCCGAACAACTTGAGATAGGTGTCGGCGTTGCCGGTGACGGGCTTTTCCTGGTCTTCGCTGCTGCCGGTGACGACCTTGAGGGTGACACTTTGCCGCCGCAAATCCGATCCGCCGAGGCGATATACGCTTCTGATCTCACGATCGAAGGCTGGATCCCCGGGCTGAACGTCGGGATCCCAAATCAGGTTGGCGACCTCATCCCGCTTGTCGGTGAAGGTGAGATCGGGCGTGCCGCCGGTGGCGGTGTAGACGGTGTCGCGTCCCCCAATGCGCACTCGATAGGCGACAACGAGCCGTTCGTTGTTAAGCGCCAGCGGACGGACGAGCGCGATCCACAGCAAAGAAGGATCGGCGTAGTAGTCGACGCCCTCGCGCAGGTACTCATAGATCTGACCGCGTCTCGATCGCGGATTGCCGATAATCCTGAATTGCGGGCCGTTGGGATTGGGCGGCTGTCCACCGATCAGCAGACGATAAAGAAAGATTTTCGTAGGACGCAGGGTGTCGGGGAGCGAGGCGGCGAGCGCGGCCATCCTGCGTGTGTCGAGAATGTCGACGTTGGGATACGCACTACCAAGCAGCCGCGGGTCAACCGTAAAGAAAAAGCGACGCGGCTCGAACTGATAATCCTCGATCTTGCGATCGATCGCCTGCAGCGTACGGTCGCCAATGGTGAAGACGCGGTCGCGAACGACGTTGCCCTTCTGCTGGGCGAGAATCGCCTTCACGCGCATTGCGCCGATCTTGGTGATCGCCTGGATTCCGTAGTTCCCGCTGGGAATGCCGGCGGTGATGTAGCGCGACGACGGCGGCTGGAAGGTTACGTTGCCGACCTCGAGGCGTTGCACGAACTCGCTGCGCTTCCCCTCGTAGTAAATCGAGATGTTGTTGGAAGCGTCGAACTCGCGCTGCGTGTCGTAGTCGAGATTCACGTGGACGCGCTCGGCGACGATGCCTCCCGACTTGGCGGCGAACTGAAAATCAACAAGCGGCTCGAAGGCGCTGCGGCAGTTCGCAACCGGGTCGAAGAAGAAAGCGGAGGAGCAAAGCGCGCTCTGATTCTTCTCGCCGCGAAACTCCAGACGCCCGTCCAGCTGCAGCCCGAGATCGGCGTACTCGCCGAGAATGGGCAGCGGTTTCGGTGTCACTGTCGGCTTGGGCCTCACCGGGAGCTCGCCGGGATAATTCGGCGCCGGCGTCGAAGTGGCGAAATTGCTCGTCGCGACCTGACCCCAGACTGCCTCCATGATCGTGCGCATGTTCTGCTGGAACGCCGTAGCACGCGCGGCTTCAATCTGCGCCTGTGCCTGACGGAAAGA
>Ga0066700_10000186_pt1 | contig 19248 bp, 21 predicted proteins | sample GraSoiAngelo_149_FD_66460 | JGI IMG/M metagenome (GOLD analysis project Ga0066700, IMG submission 66460) | Grasslands soil microbial communities from the Angelo Coastal Reserve, California, USA - 14_1009_09_30cm | ecosystem: Environmental > Terrestrial > Soil > Grasslands | place: USA...
GGCGGCTTAATAGCGCCTAATTCGCTAACTGGCCGTCCTCCGCGTTCCTTAAGTAGATCAACGGTCCACTTATAAGTGTCTGTTGCGTCATAAAACTTGGCTCCACGTCCGCGTGCCCACTTCAATAAATTCAACCACTCCGATTGAGGGATGACCGTCATAATAATTCCAAATGGATGTTCGTGTTTATCTGAAACGAGTCGGTCGCACAGACGAACCACGTCATCGTTAGACCGAAATTCATCAATCTTGTGTTCTTGCAAAGCGTAAAGTGGATAATGTCCGTTTCTTATCCATTCCACGATTGAGTAATACGTTTCATCAAATTCTTTGGCTTCCGAGTCTTGCAATTTCTTAAGCGTTTCACGCGCTTCCACAAGCTTACCGTCTGCCTCTAGATTCATCTGCTTCGGAGTGGCGTACAAAAAGTAAAATAGGAATATGTAGACGAAAATTATCGCGTTTGCGCAGATGCCGAATCCCAAGCTTACAAGCGCCTCTTTCATATCGAATCCAGATTTGCCGGTGAAAAGACGTTGTAAATAAATGGCGACTGCTGCCGCGATAATTCCGATAACGAACGTGAAGAACGGTGCTCCAAACACGAGATCGCAGGTGTCTTTCCACGAGCGCCGACAAAGCATTCGGTTATAAGACATTCAGTTAGCCTAAACCTTTCCCGCCCAACAACGCCCGCTGAGTCATTGTCACGGTTGCGAACACTCGCATGGCGCGAGGTCGCACTTCGTAAACGTGCTGTGAGCTGGTCATCGTGCCCGGGCCAGCGGTTAGCCGCAGTGATGGGTTAGGCGAAAAGTTATCATCCGAGGTGACGCTTCGCTTCCTCCTTGAGCACTTCGAGTACTAATCCAAATGTCCATGAACCCGCCTTTCCGATTCGTCGTTTGGTGGCGTTCCAGACGTTATCACTGCGAGCCGCATTTAAGAAGTCATGACCGACCCAGGTGAGTTTGGAGATAACGAAAATGCCGCCACCTTCTGCTTCCGCATCCGTCTGCGCTTCTCCCTCAATGAGACCGGCATTAATCATGAGTTCAAGGTGCTCGACGACTTCGATTGGAGTGTTTTTAAAGCTTCCGCTGAAAGTCGTCAAAGGTTGCCCAGCCGGTTGCGCCTCGATCAACACGAGCAGCTTTCGAACAGTATCCAGGTTGCGCTTCATTTGCGGTGATGGTTTGTGTTGTTGATTTAAGGCACTGTGAATCCGCCATCGAGCGCGAGCGCCTGGCCGGTAGTCCACGTCGCGTCGCGACAGAGCCAGAGAACGGCGGATGCGATTTCTTCCGGCGTACCGCTGCGGCCCATCGGGTGCATGCTCTCGATATTGTGCGCCAAGTTCGGGTCTTTACTGACGAAACGCTCGTACATCTCGGTGTGAACAGCGCCAGGACAAACCGCGTTTACGCGCACGCCTGACTTGGCGTACTCGAGCGCGGCTGATTTCGTCAGTCCGAGAACAGCGTGCTTGCTTGCGATGTAAAGCTCCAACTGCGCCATGCCGACAAGACCAGCCACAGACGAATTGTTGACGACGCACCCGTCGCCGGATTTCTCGATGAGCGGTAGTTCATGTTTCAGGCAAAGCCAGACGCCCATGACGTTCACGTCGATGATGCGCCGGTAGTCCTCCAAAGTCTGCTCGACCAAAGGGGTCGGGACCTGCTCGACGCCGGCGTTGTTGAAAGCGAAGTGTAATCCGCCAAGCGTCTCGGCTGTTTTGGCGAGCGCGGTGCGAATGGTTGTCTCGTCGGTTACGTCACCGGCGAAATCGAGCGCTTTTACGCCCAACTTCTCGATCTTAGCCCGCGCGGCCGCGTTCTCGTGACGTCGCCGGCTCAGAATTGCGACGTTGGCTCCTTCTTTGGCGAAAAGCAACGCGGTAGCGAGCCCGATGCCGCTGTTTCCCCCAGTGATGAAAATGGTTTTGTTATTCATGATTGCGACGGTACGATGCTGGCGTAATCTCGCAATCGTCGGCGGAAAATGGAAAACCGATCATTCTTTGGCATCTTGGCGAGGACGGTGTTCGCTGTTTTCTGGAGTTGCAGCGCCTCATTCCGGGAATTACGCGCAAGATGTTGACGCAACATCTGCGCGAACTGGAGCGCGACGGCGTTGTGGTCTGATACGCGTGGCGTCAATACGTCTATCTGAGCGCCCAGATTCCCTGTTCGTGAGCATTGGCGGACAAGGGCGGATTTCCCTGTATTTGTTATGCGAAGCTGTTATGCGATGACAGCTCGCTGTCGATTTTACGAGGAAAGCGACCCTAACGGGATTCGAACCCGTGTTACCGCCGTGAAAGGGCGGTGTCCTGGGCCTCTAGACGATAGGGTCACAAAAGCGCGGGCAATATCGAATTGCTGCTCTTGGACGCAAGGCAAATTGCCAGCGAGACCCATTCTTACTCTTTGGCTGCTTTCCGTCCGGAACGAAGATCGGCGATCAACGCTGCGGCCCGGGCGGTCGCGCCGCGGTGCTGGTTTAATACTTCGCGCGCGCTTTGGACGAGTCGCTGGCGAGTTTCGCTATCGCGGAGGAGATTGTCCACCGCCCTTTCAAGTGAGTCGATATCGCTGACCTGAATTGCGCCGTTCTTCGAGACGAGCGTTCTAGCAAGTGTCGCGAAGTTTTCCATGTGCGGACCAAATATAACCGGTTTGCCCGCTAGAATCGGCTCCACGGGATTTTGTCCACCGTGCGCAGTCAGACTTTTCCCAATAAACACAACCGTAGCGATACTGTACCAACGTTGAAGCTCACCAGTTCTATCGAGAAGCACACAATCTGCCTTCGTTTCGTTATCACCCGCCACTCGGCTTGCGACGCGGACATCAAGCGATAAAGCCTCAAGCTGCGCCCGGATTTGTTGCACGCGTTCGACGTGACGTGGTGCAATGAACAAGCACAATGACGGAAATTTCTGGCGCAAGTTCAGAAAAGCTCTCGTGAGAATTTCCTCTTCCCCGCGGTGAGTGCTGCCGCCGAAGAGAACCGGGCGTTCCAGACTCAGGACAGGCAAGACGTACCCTGGGGACGTGGCGACAACTCCACCGGGCCCCTGAGCCTCCGCAGTATAATCAAAATCAGCGGGATCATATTTGATGCTGCCGGTGTACTTAATCCGGCTGCGCTCCACGCCGAGTCGATGCCATCGATCGACGTCCTCTGGTTCTTGCACGCAAACCAAATCGAGAAGCCGGAACGTCGGTGCGACAAGAAATTGAAACTGGCGGAATCTTCGCTCAGATCGCGGTGATAACCGTGCATTGACGAGAACGAGTGGAATGCGTCGCGCATGCGCTTCGGCAGCCAGATTGGGCCAAATCTCGGCTTCGACGAGAACGATTCTCGTCGGACGAATGACGGAAAACGCGCGTCGCATGACCGGCCAAAAATCCAGGGGCGTGTACATGACCTCAATCCGACGCAGAGCGTTTTTGTTTGCCAACGCAAATCCGGTTGTGGTCGTCGTGGTCAACACGCAATGCACGTCCGGTTCGAGGGTTCGCAACTGTTGGACCAGTTTGAGAGCAATCATGACTTCGCCAACGCTGACCGCGTGCAGCCATGTCGATCCTTTCTCGTTACTGCGGGACAGTCGCGCGCGCAGGTCGCGGTCGTATATCCCGAGGCGCTGGCCGAATTTTTTGCGATAACCGCCGCGGCGAACCATTTTCAGCAGATAGCCGGGCAAGAAGAACAGAAGCCCGATAGGCCAAAACAAATTGTAAACGAAGCGAATCACTGATGGATTGCAGATTGCGTATTGGTCCGAGCCGGGCTGGCGTTGTTTGCGGATAGAAAGAGGACTTCAGTGGCGCCGTATGTCTTCCGACGGACCATGCGCCAGACCTTCGTTTCGGGAAGCGCTTCGCCCGGCCGCTTTTCCAAAACGAAGATTCCGTCGTGATTCAATAATCGCGGCAACGTTTCGTTTGCGAAGAGCTTCTCCGTAAAGCGTTCGCCCGATGTTGTTTTTTCATAGGGCGGATCGGCAAAAATGATTTGGAATTTCTCAATCCCAGAAGAGATCCGAAGAAATTCAAAAACGTCCTGTTGTCGAATGCGTCCCTCGAATTTTGTCTTGGCGAGATTCTTTTCGATTACTTCAACTGATTGTCGATCTTCCTCCACAAAAAGAACAGAAGCAGCGCCGCGACTGAGCGCTTCGATTCCGAGCGCGCCGCTCCCCGCGAAAAGATCGAGAACCCGCGCGTCAATGACGGCGCCGCCGAGACTGGAAAAGATCGCGGCTTTGACGCGGTCCATCGTCGGTCGAACACCGCGTTTGGGAACCGCCAGGCGGAGGCCGCCGGCGTTGCCGGCGATCACTCTCATGGCGAAGAGGCTGGCGTTGCAGTTGGCGGTGGCAGCGCTTCCTCCGGTGCAGCAGAAGGCGAGGGGACAGCCGGGATTGGCGCTTCGGTCCGTCGCTTTTTTTTCTTTGGTCGCTGTGCCTTGCCGCCGCCAAATAAACTGTTGATCATATTACCGAGATCGCGCCCGACCAGCCTGTCCATCAAATTTGTGCTTGGTCGATCAATGCTGCCGCCAACCTGAAAATCGAGAGCAGAATAGCCCGGTTCGCTGGCGGGTTGAAAATTCTGGCGAATCGCGCTGAAAAGCTGGCCACGAATTTTTTCGTTGATCGCGAGTTGAGAGTCGAGTTTCAGTTTGCCGTTAAACCCGACCGTGCCCGAGGCCGAAAGGCGAATATTCGGCGAGCGCAGGATCAGCTCGTCGACCGTAACCAGGCCGGGGCCCACATGGTATTTTGCCTGCGCCTGCTCGAGATGAAGCTCCGTTAGCTCCTCGATCTGGAGAATCTGTCCGAGCAACACCAGCAGGCTATATTGCTGGACTCGCCCATCACGCAGAAAAATCTCACCCTTTCCAATCAGCGCATTTGGATCGGCGGTTTTCCCAGCAGCTTCGAAACTTCCCTCCAATTTGCCCTGCACCATTCCTTTCGGACCGCCCGCGTCCGAGACAATCTGATCGGCCAACACATTGCGAAACGTTACCTTCGTAGTGAAAGGCGAATCCTCGGCTTCCGGTTGCATGGCAAAATAGCCATTGATCTCGCCGCTCCCGGCACGCGCAGACATGTTCGAAAGCTCGAGCACATCGGGTTCGTAGCGGAGCGGGGATTGCAGTTGCTCCAGAAAAAAGCGGTCTCGCAACGAAATCTTTGCGACCTTTGTGTTGCCGTGAAGAGCCAGAGCGCTGCGTATGCTGGTATGGAAATAGACGCCTTTAAAACTCGCGAGCAGTGCACCCGCGCGATCGAGAAAACTGAAATTCCCGTTTTTGATGCTGACCTGTTGAACCTCCGGAGCAATCGCCAACCTTGGTTCCTGCTTCGGGAACTTATTCACCCTTAATTGAGGAGGGGACGGAAGTTGAATCGGCGTTGCGGCGAGGGCAGGCGACGCCGTCGGTTGAACGGGTTCGCCTTCCGCTGGCGACCCGGAGATAATATTTGGAACCTGGTTTGCCGAAACTGCTGGCGTGTCGCGTTCTCGCGCACCGGGCAATCTCCATTTTCCCTCTGCGTCTTGCGTCCAAACTACATGTGGATTGACAAGCGAGACTTCCTTGATCACCAGCCGCCGGGAAAGGAGCGAGAGGAAACGAACTCGCAGACGAAATGTTCTCGCCTCGAGGAAATTACTCGGGCTTGCCGCGGAAGTCTGCGCAATCGTGATGCCGCTCAGTTCGAGTCCGCCCCATGGCGTCACGCTCATACTGCGAATTTTCAGCGCGGTGCCGAGTCGTCGAGTCAGTTCCTGTCGAATCTTCGCTTGTGTGCCCTGCGATTGCACATACAGGTTCACGCCGATCAAGACAATCGCGCCGAACGCAATCACGACCCCTAAAGCAACCAAAGCAATCCGGCGCAATTTTTTCACGCAAAGACGTTACGCAACCCAAGTTTGAAGAAAAGATCAAAGCCATCTCCTGGACCGCAGCTCACAAAAACTGTACCTGCCTCTTGCGCATCTCATAAGTCCTGACAGTCGAGTTTCGGCTCGGCGTTTATGCGATAATTTCTGAATGTCTGAGCATCGCTGTGAGTAACGCAATCGTCATTCTCAACCCGGCCGCAGGTAACGAAGAGGCGAACCACTGGCAGGAACGCGTCGAATCAATCGCCCGTGGCTGTCCCGTGCGCATTACGTCGCAGTCCGGCGAGGCAGAGGCGCTGGCCCGTCGGGCTGTCGAAGAGGGATTTGAAAAAATCGTTGCGGCTGGCGGCGACGGAACAGTCAACCAGGTAGTCAATGGCCTCGCCGGAAGCAGTGTTGCATTGGGACTGCTCCCAATCGGCACTGTGAACGTCTTCGCCATGGAGCTTGGCCTGCCGTCGCACAATCTCGAACTTTGCTGGGACGTGATTCAGGGCGAGAACATGCGTCTTATCGATCTTCCAAGCGCAAACGGGAAATACTTCGTCCAACTTGCCGGCGTGGGACTCGACGCACAAGTCGTTAAGGAGACCAGCCTCGCTTTCAAACGCAGTTTCGGTCCGCTCAGCTATCTTATTTCCGCAGCGCAGATTGCGGCACGGCAGCCGCCCAGGCTTTTTATAGAATCGGAGAATGCTTCTGTTGCTGAGGGATCGTTTGTTCTCATCGGAAATGGGCGCCTCTATGGAGGACCTTTTCCATTTTTCAAACACGCGCTCATCGATGATGGCCTGTTTGATGTAGTCGTCTTCAAGCGGCTCGGCTACCTGGAAATCATCAAATATCTGCAGGACGTCGTGTTCAGCTCAGACATTCGAGTCCCTGAGATAGAATATTTTCAGACCCGGCAGTTGCGCATAACAAGTGAGGAGGATGTTCCGGTGGAACTTGACGGCGAGCTGGCCGGAAATTGTCCGGTTATGTTTCAAATCCAGGAGAAAGCGCTCCGCGTTTTGGCGCCTCTCCCCTCTGCGTAATCAACCGCGCTGCGCCAACTAGTCTTTCGGCCAGATTCGCGTGATGTTCCGCGCGATGGATCGCGTCAATTCTTGGATTCGAGAAAAAGCGGCGGCATCGCTCAATCCGCCGCAGGTCGAAACCACTCTCGTTCAACTTAGTGAAAAGTGGCCGGCAACTGCCCCGCGCCTCGTCGATGTCGTCGAACAATTTCCGTTGGGCGAAGCCGCCCTGATTCATCTTCTCGCAGTGTCCAGCATTTGCGCGACGCGGCTGATGCGGAATCCCGAAACTCTTCTTTGGCTTCACAACCCTGAGGTGTGTCTCGCGGTTCGTGGCTATGCAGAAATGTTGAATGAGCTTCACAATCTGGCTGGCGGCTCCGTGTCGAACCAGAGTTTTGAGGCGCTTCGTTTCTGGAAAGGCCGTGAGATGACGCGCGTCGCGATTCGCGAGCTTGCGAAGGTGGCGCCACTGGAGGAAACAACGGGGGAGCTTTCGCAGATCGCAGAAATTTGCATCCGATGCGTCTTCGAATATTGGGACGCGGAATTCCGCCGGCGCTACGGTTCTCCCAAGGCGGAATTCGCTATTCTCGCACTGGGCAAGCTCGGAGGTGGCGAGTTGAATCACAGCTCCGACGTCGATCTTCTCTTTCTCTACAGCGACGAAGGCCAGCTCACGCCGCATCTTTCCTATCACGAGTTTTTCAACCGGCTGGGAAACAAAATTCTCGAAACATTTTCGACCCCTCATCCGGTAGGTTCGCTGTTTCGGGTGGATTTGCGGCTCCGTCCAGAAGGTTCGGCCGGACCGCTCGCGCGGTCGCTCGACAGTATGGAAAATTATTACGCTGGTTTCGGCGAAACCTGGGAGCGCCTCGCGCTGATCAAGGCGCGCGGAGTCGGTGGCAGCCGCGAGCTGGCTTACGAATTCCTACGGCAACATCAGCCTTTTATCTATCCCAGGAGCGCCACGCCCGATTTGCTCGACGAGATCGCCAATATCAAGCGGCGCATTGAGCGCGACGTGGTGGGACCCGACAAACTCGAGCGCGACGTCAAACTTGGCATTGGCGGCATTCGCGAGATCGAATTCATCGTGCAGGCGCTCCAGCTCATTCACGGTGCACGTCATCCTTTCCTCCAGGAACCAGGCATGCTCAAAGCGCTACGCGCACTCCGTCAATTGGATCTCCTTCCGCGCGATGAAGTGCTGACACTCGACAACGCATACCGGTTTCTCCGGCGCGTTGAGCATCGTTTGCAGATAGAGGCCGAGCAGCAGACCCATACCGTTCCGCACGAACCGGAGGCTTTGCGCCGCGTCGCACTCAGTCTTCGCTTTTCGTCCGCAGAAGATCTAACCGCGACACTTCAAGAAAGGATGCGTGCTGTTCGCCCGATTTTTCAACGGATCATCTCCGAAACCGCTGTTGAGCCAGCTGCAGTTGGCTTGGAAATCTTTAGTGACCAAAAGCGCGCGGCCAAGGCACTTGCGGATCTCGCGCAAGGCCCCACAAGTTTCCACATTGCGCCGCGCACGCGCCAAATATTTCGCAAGCTGCGTCCGGTTTTACTCGGGTGGCTAACGAAGGCGGCGGACCCGGATGCAACCCTCAATCAATTTGTTCGCTTCGTTGAAGCCTACGGCTTGCGCAGTTTGCTCTTCGAGCTGCTCGTGACAAATCCTCGATTGCTCGAGTTGCTGGTAAAAACCTTTGATGCCAGCCGGTTCGCCAGCGACCTCCTGATTCGTCGGCCGCAGCTTCTCGAAGACATCACGCGGGACCGAACATTTTCTGAGTCGCGATCGACCGCGGAAAATCTACGGCGGCTCGATTCGTTAGGCGCGAATGCGAGCAATCTCGATCCAATACGCGCATATCGACACAGACAGCTGTTGCGCATTGTTTTGCGCGACGCGCTCGGCCTGGCCAAACCTGGGGCGATCTTTACTGAGCTTTCCGATCTGGCCGAAGCCTGCCTCCTCTTTGCGGGCAAGCTTCTTGGCCGCGAGCAATTGACCATCATTGCTCTCGGGAAATTTGGCGGGCGCGAGATCAGCTATGGCGCGGATCTGGATGTCTTATTTGTCGGCGACGACATTCGCGCCGCGCAAAATCTGGTTGTCACGATGGCACAGCCGACTGCCGAGGGAAATATTTGGGTGCTTGATGCAAGGCTGCGTCCTGAGGGAGAAAAAGGCCCGCTTGTCTGCTCTCTCGAGACTTACCAATCGTATTACGCGGCCCGTGCTCAACCTTGGGAGTTACAGGCGCTAACTCGGGCACGGGCTGTTACCGGGCCGCTGCAAAGCGAGTTTATCGAGATGGCAAAACGCGCCTGGCGCGACGCCGGTCAACATGTCGATCTTCGAGCAAGAATCGACAACATGCTCGAGCGGATTCGGCGCGACCGCGGCAGCGGATCTGATTTCATGGATTTCAAAACGGGAGCAGGCGGGATCATCGAAGCGGAATTTCTGGTTCAGGCACTGCAAATGCGAGAAAATATATGGGAGCCAAATTGGGAGCGCGCCGTCGATCGGTTGCGTGAGAGCGGATGTCTGGCCGATTCAGAAGTCGTCACACTTAAAGAAGCGTACGCATTCCTGCGCCGTTGCGAATCTGTGCTGCGACGCTTCGAGAACAGAGCAGTTTCCGCTCTTCCGAGCGGACCGGACGAGCAACGAAAGCTGGCCATTCGTCTTGGCTATGAGGAGTTCGATGTTTTTCGAGAAAGATATGTCGATACGCGTGAAACGATTCACGCGCTGTACGAGCGGCGAGTAAGAGGCGCTTCGGGTTAGCAATCGAACCAAGCCGGCACCCTGAGAGCTTTCGGGATCCTCCCTGTCGGGGACTCGCAAGAGATGGCCACGAAAGAAAGCATGGACAAACTCAAGGAAGCAAAACGCCGCGCAACCAAGACCGCAGAATATTTGCGGGCCTCGTAGACGAGTCAGCGCATTTCAACGAGCGCCATCAAGGCGTTCTGCAAACGCAAACGCTCCGCTTCGAACTCCTCGTCCGTGCTTGTCGATTTCACCCGGTGCGGCTGGCCGATTATCACACGCACTTTACTGAAGGGGCGCGGAACAATGAACCGGTCCCAGCTTTTGAGCCGCCAATAGCTCGAATATTCCATGTTGAAGGGCACGACAGCTGCTTCGGATTTTTGCGCGAGAAAAATAATGCCGGGGCCAAGTTCGTAGACGGGACCGCGTGGGCCGTCCGGAGTGATCACCACGTCGCGACCGGATGCAAGCACTTCCGTGAGCTGTAGAATTGCGCTCGCGCCCAGCCGAGAACTTGAGCCGCGCACAACGTCGTAGTCGAAGCGCTTGATTGCATCGGCCAGTAATTCCCCGTCGCGACTGGCACTAATCAGAGCCGCGCCGTGGCGATTGGAAAAAAAACGCCGCAGCACGAAGGGAAATAATAACAATCGATTATGCCAGAGAGCGCCGATGTAATTTTCGGAGATCGTATTTCCAATAATGCCTGCGCGATCCTCTACTTCATAGCGCAGTGTGCGCGCCCAAAGCTGCAACAAGCGAAATCCAATGGCGATCAGCCAGCGCGCGGATCGACCTTCGATCTTCAATGTTCGCGGGCAGGTTTTGCCGTATCTTTTCCCCAGCGGTATGCGCTCGGGTTGGGCAAGCCGATTTGATCAAGGATGCGCCAAACCACTGTATCGACAACGGCGGCGACGGAATCTGGCCGGCTATAGAACGAGGGAATGGCTGGCATAACAATCGCCCCCGCCTCAAGCAGCGTCACGACGTTCCGTGCGTGAATTAAATTCCAGGGCGTTTCCCGCGGCACGAGAATTAATTTCCGGCGTTCCTTCAAAAAAACATCAGCCGCGCGCAGCAATGCGCTATCGCTGGAGCCGGCAGCGATCCGCCCAAGCGTGGCCATCGAGCAGGGGACTATGATCATCGCGTCAAAGCGCGCTGAACCGCTGACGAATGGAACATCAAGATCGCGCTCAGAATGTTGGGCGATTGCTTTCGGAATTTTGAGAGTTCCCAGTTCTTGCTTCGCCACTTGTTTAGCGTGTGCGCTCATGACGAGATGAATCTCGTGCGCCGCGCAATCGATCTGCTCGATCAACCTTTGCAGGTAAATCGTTCCGCTGGCCCCAGTCGCGGCGATGACAAGTTTCATCGTAGAAATTATCCTGAGTTTGAATTTAATCCGGTATGGGAGCAATAAGATACAGTATGGTCAAAAAACTCTTACATACCCGCTATCGCGTGAAGGATCTCGAGAAGACGGTCTCGTTCTATAAAGATGTTCTCGGGCTCAAGGAGCTGCGCCGCCAGACGTCCGGTCGCGGCTCGCAACTGGTTTTTCTAAAAGCGCCTGAGGGGGACGAGGAGATTGAGATTTGCAAATTCGATGAGGCCGGGCCGGTTGTAGTCGGTCCTGACCTTACGCATCTCGCTTTTGAAGTGGATGACCTGGAAAACTTTGCACGGGAAGCGGCAGCGAAAGGTTATCCACTGTCGGATGGGCCGCATTCAACTGGCAGCGGCAAAATTGCTTTCATTGACGCACCGGAAGGTTACGAGGTCGAATTGATCGAGCGCGCCAGGTAGGACCGCGACCGCCGGACGCGCCGTGAAATATCGGAGGACTTGCGCCGATTAAAATTCTATCGCTAAGTTCCCGCCGATGAAGTGGCCCAATCGGATCCTGTTGCTTGCCGCATTGGCCTCGGCGGCGGCGCTTAGCGCTTGGAGTCAGGATGTTGTTGATTCCGAGGTGGTGCGGCCAAGCGGTGGCTCGCCCGGGCCCGTTCGGAAGGCGCAAGCGGTTCCAGCAAAAGATAAACAGGATGTCGATGACTCGCCTAGCCCTGTTCAGAAAGCAGCGTCGAAGAAATCGACTCGTGCACGCTCACACCGGACGCATGGAAAGCCGAAGGAAACACCAGAGTCAGCACCAGCGCCGACAGAGTTCACGCCCGAAGGGATACCAAAGACTGGCGCAGCGTCGGTGATTGTCGTGGACGCGCACAGCGGCCAAACATTATACGAGAAAAACGCGGACCAGATGCGCGCCGCAGCCAGCACGCAAAAATTGCTTACCGCTCTGATTGTAGCCGAGCGCGGCTTTTTGGATCAGCCCGTTACGGTCCAACAGATCGATACGATGGCCGATCCTGTGAAGCTGAATATCAAGCCGGGCGATACGTATCAGCGGATAGACCTATTGCGCGCATTGCTCGTGAAAAGCCCTAACGACGTGGCGCGATGTCTGGCGCGGGATAATGCGGACAGTGTTGAAGCGTTTGCGGAAGTCATGAACCGGCGCGCGCGCGAACTCGGAGCCGTGAATTCGCACTTTGTTAATCCAAACGGCTTGCCGATTCCCGGACAATACTCAACGGCACGCGACCTTTCGATGATCGCGCGCGCGGCTTATGCGAATCCGACGATCCGATCAATTGTTTGTCTTCAGCAGCTTGTTTTCCGCTACGCCAATGGCCGCACACGTGAGCTGGAAAATACGAATAAAGTTCTCAAACGCCTTCCTTACTGCAACGGGATGAAAACCGGTTACACAGAGGCTGCCGGACATTGCTTGATCTGCAGCGGTTCACGCGGGGGCCGCGACATCATCGTTGTGGTGATGGGCGACAGTAAGGCCGGAGTGTGGCGCGACGCGTCTGCGCTGCTTTCCTGGGGTCTTTGGATGTAATTCAGGCAGGAATAGCTTTCCGAGCCCTCCAACTCACCGTGCGCGATTTTTTCGAAGAGCAATTGAAAGCTCTCCGTGTGCGTTCGTTGGATCGGCATCTTCGCGAAATTTGTAGCGCGCAAGGAGCGGAAATCGAAACCGGCGGTCGCCGGCTCGTAAACTTTTCTTCAAACAATTATCTCAGTCTCGCCAACGACCCTCGATTGCGAGAAGCAGCACTTGCAGCCATCGGCGAATTTGGCGTTGGTGGTGGAGCGTCGCGGCTAATCAGCGGAACACAATCGCCACATCTGCGTTTGGAAGGCGCGCTGGCGAAATGGAAAGGAACTGAAGCCGCGCTTTGTTTCAGTAGCGGATACGCCGCCGCGCTCGGCACGATCCCGGCTCTCGTGACCAAAGGTGATGTCATCTTACTTGATAAACTCTGCCACGCCTCATTGATCGATGGCGCAAAATTGAGCGGCGCAATCCTGCGCGTATTTCCGCACAATGATCTCGGGAAACTGGAGGGTCATCTTCAGTGGTCACATGGCGAACACGCGGGCAAACGCATTCTCATCGTGACCGAATCTGTTTTTTCCATGGATGGTGATCGCGCGCCGTTGCGCGAATTGATTGAATTAAAAAAACGCTTCGGCGGGCTCTTACTACTGGATGAAGCGCACGCTGTGGGTGTGATCGGTCCAAATGGCCGCGGCCTGGCCGCCGCGGAGAACTTGAATAAACATGTCGATGTACAGATGGGAACGCTGAGCAAAGCCCTCGGCACAAGCGGTGGCTACATCTGCAGTTCCCGCAACTTGATCGACTGGCTCATTAATCGAGCGCGCTCGTTCATCTATTCTACGGCGCCGCCGCCCGCGATCGTCGCTGCGGCACTGGCTGCGGTTGACTTCCTCGCATCTCCTGAAGGAGAAGAGCGCCGACTCTTGCTTTGGAAGAGAATCAGATTAATGCAGGAATTTCTTCCTCGCAGTGAGTTGAACAAAACGAGCAGCGACGCCTACAGCGCGATTTTCCCGTGGATCGTAGGCGATGAGCAAGCGGCGCTCGACTTGGCGTCCGCGCTTCAAAGCGAAGGATTCCTTGTCCCGGCGATTCGTTATCCAACCGTGGCCAAAGGCTCCGCTCGATTGCGCATTACCGTAACGGCGGCGCATCAAGATGATCAAATCCGAGCGCTGTGCGAGGCGATCAAGCGGCTAAGCGCCAAGCTGTAGTGGCGGGCGTGTCGCCCGCGGGGCGGTTTGTTCCTCCAACGATTCCTTTCACCTGTAGCCACGCACCGGTGGCGCGTCGAGAGTCCCGGGTGTCTGATGTGAACGGCCCGCAGGGCCGTGGCTACAGGAATCGCTCCAAAATCGGTTTCAGTTTTTCTATCGTAGCTTCCGACCAAAGCTTGCGGTCAGTGACCAGCGCTGAATCCAGAGCGAAATGTTCCGGCCAATTCGGCTCCGTCGGAAGTCGCGGGATCACATGCAGGAGGATTTTCCTCGCCGTTTCGGCATTTGCCATTAGATGACCGAGGACCGTCTGTGCCGAGACCGGTTCCTCTTCAACTTTCCAGCAATCGTAATCGGTGATCGTCGCCATCGTCGCAAACGCGATCTCCGCTTCGCGCGCCAGCTTCGCCTCCGGAAGATTCGTCATCGCGATTACATCAAAACCGTTACGGTGGTTCCATTCCGATTCCGCTCGCGTGGAAAACGCCGGGCCGTCCATGTTCACATAGGTTCCGCCATTGTGTACCGTAACGCCGAGAGACCTCGCTGATTCGGCCAGCAAATTTCGCAGTTTCGTGCTGATCGGCTCCGCGAATGCGATGTGCGCGGCGATGCCCTCCCCAAAAAAAGTATGAGCGGCGCGCTGACTCGTGCGGTCATAAAACTGCGAAGGCAACAAGACATCTCGCGGCGCATATTTTTCCTGTAAACTACCCACCGCCGCTACCGAGATAATCCAGCGGACGTTGAGCGAGCGCAGCGCGTAGATGTTGGCCTGGTGATTTATTTCATGCGGCAGAATTCGATGGCCGCGGCCGTGTCGCGGCAAAAAATAAGCCTGACGCCCGCTTACTTTTCCGCCAACGAGCATGTCTGATGGCGGCCCGAACGGCGTGTCGATCTTGTGCTCTGTCGCATCGCGCACTTCTTCCATCTGATACAAGCCGCTCCCGCCGATGATTCCAATCGCTGGTGTGTGAGAGTTCATTTTCGCTCGCGATTAAAACTGAAAGAAAAAGTAGCGCAAGCTTCCAGCTCGCGAATGGCTGGAATGCAAGCTGGAAGCTCGCACTACCTCGGCCACTCCATTTTCGACTCCCGATTAGCGGCTAAGCTTTTCAACAGACTAAGATACTTCATGATCGCGCGAACGCCCGGGCTGGTGGTCCCACGACTGCGGGATTATCGAGGAGCAAACCCGGTCAGTTTGACATCGCGAGGTCTTCAAAAGTTTGACCACCTCGGGGAAACACGGCATTTTTCCAGCATGAGCGCGCAAGAGATTATTGCGGAGCTATCGAAGCTCAGGCCGGACGAGTTGCAGCGCGTGAAGGAGAAACTGCACGAGCTGGAAACCATCTCGCAACGTGAGCCGCGAACCCGATGGGGACATGCGCTGCTCGAAATCGCCGGGACGGCCGACGATCTGCCAGCCGACCTCTCCGTCAACCACGACCATTATCTTTACGGCACGCCGAAGCGCCAATGAAGGCTGTCTTCGCCGACACGGCATTCTTCCTCGCGCTTATCAATCCGCGTGACCAATACCACCGCTCCGCCGTGGAAATGAATGCGGTATTGGCTATGCCGTTGGTGACCACTGCCTGGGTGCTGCTGGAGTTTGCCAACGCCATCGCAGCCAGCCGTGCCCGCGCCAAGTTCGAGCGCGTGCTCGCGCGGCTGCGTTTGGAGCCGGATGCGGAAATTATCGCAGCAGAACCGGACCTGTTTGACCGCGGATGCGAGTTTTACATCGCGCACCGGGACAAGGAATGGTCCCTGACGGATTGCATATCGTTTGTCATCATGCGCGACCGCGGGCTGACAGACGCACTAACGGCGGATCGTCATTTCGAGCAGGCTGGGTTTAAGATGCTGCTTTCGAATTAAGGGAATTACCGCCGATTGGAAGTAATGCGTGATGTTCTCCGTGTCGAAATCGTGAATCACCCGGTAATCGCCGACACGAAGCCCGAATTCAGCGCGTCCTTTCATGCGGTAATGCGGTCCGGCAGCTGCCGGACAGACGCCGTCCCATTTCCGTGATCTTCCCAAGGACGAGCGCGCTGATGTTGCCTGGAACCCGCGCAAGCGCCGTGTCAAACTCGCGTGAAAAAACCTGCGTGGCCGCGCCGGGCATGGCTCACGGACGGCCGACGCGCGCACGTCCAGCGGCGATGTCGGCCTTGCCGCGTTCGATGGAAGCGACAAATTCGGGCGACAACTCCCGCTGATCCTCCAGCCATTGCTCCAGCCACTCGCTCACCTCCGCAGCCTGCTGTAATGGTAGCCGGGAAATGGCAGCTTCGATTTCCGCGACCGTGCTCATAGGTAAAGGCTAACGCCGCGATCCGCTTCGCGCAATCGGATGTCCCGCCCAACATATCAGAAATATTTGCGATAGCTCAAGTAACCATCTCTTCGCCCGGTTGACGCTGTGTGGACAATTCCGCAATTTTCCTGGACAACTGATCCGCTTCGTTCGTCAGATCGGTTATTTCCTTTTCGAGAAGGGCCGTCTGCTTGCTTACAACATTGTCGAACATTTCAGGATTCTTTGCCGTCAGTTCATAAAGCTCGAATTCAGGACTCTCGCAGAGTTGATTTCAAAAATACTGAAAGTCTCCGTCTCTAAATTTTTCAAAGCTTTCGATGGTAGTGATTCATCACTATTTCGATTGCGTCACCCAGGGACGCATCACTGATATGGCCATCGTGAGGAAACTGGGAATCCATGAAGTGCCGCACATACTCAAACAGTGTGGCCGGATGGCCGATCAGGGGTAAATTCTGACCAACCAGAGAAAGCGTAGCAGCCTGGGTTTCGTTGAGAGCCTTAATTGTCGCCTCATCTGTCATACCCTGTTCACGCAGTATATAAAACTGTTCGACGATCAAAAGAACTGCGCAGCGTCAGCTGTGGAGAGTAGCAGATCAGCTGGCAGCTCGTCGATGGGTCCCCCAATCGAATCCTCTCCGACGCGACGTAAAATAAGTTCTCGTATAAGTTCGTTATCCGGAGCAGGGATTTGTTTCTTGTTGCCGACCACATCTTCGATCTCAATTCCCATTTTGAGGCGCATCTTGCGGGACACCGCATGCGCGAGTTGATCGATTAACAATCTGGTGTGCAACTCCTTCGAGCTTTTGCAATGTTGCCGTGTCATGTCGGAAATGATTTGTGCCGTCTCAGGGCACTCCGCTATGTGACACTCAACGACGCAGTGATGGAAGCTCTCGAACCGCGCTCCGATATCTTGGTCGCCAAGATAGCAACAGCCACCCTCCTTTGGGAAGCAAAATGCTGCGCGACTAAGTGCCGCCGGTCCCTCGTAATCAACGATAGAGTCCATAAGACCGGCGAGCCATCCTGTCCATTTGCTGTGGTCTTCCATAATCGAACGGGCTAGTCGCGTAACGAGCTAGTAGGTCGAATTATTCCACAATAAGAACGAAATTCTTCGGTCGGGTCGGGGATATGGAGCGTTCATGATTTTCGATCATCGGCAATCGGTCGGTTGCGAGCCTTAATGTTTGTGCGGGATGTTCGTGGGTTATAGCGCAAAAGTTGTCGATCCAATTGTAATCGCCAAATGGTGATGCTTCGGTTCGGCTGCCTTGTAGACGCTGAAGTCTTTCTCAACAATCGAAACCACTGCCTCGGCAAAGGCGTAAGGATCAAGGATGAACGTTCGAGTAGAACGAAGTGTTACGATTGGCACACGCGTACGGGGTCCAAACGCGCAAAACACCGGCAAGGGTTCTGCCCCAAATACTTTGATAGGCATTCGCGAAAAGTAGTTTGGTGAAGAATCCCGGTTCGGAAAGCTTGCCAGAAAGCGTGCGCACATGCGGAAATGAGCCGTCGACTGGATCACGCAATGACTGAATTGCACCGCAAGCTCAGCACAAAATCTAACGCGTGCTATACCCTGCAGGGGGAGGCTTCCAATCCCAACTTTGCCCCGAGTCCATCGTTCAAGAACTGGGAAGGCGATCATAGCCAGGGAAAAACCAGCATGTCTTGTGGATAAGAGCTTGCGAACCGGAGCTCGGATCCATTGATGAAAGTTTCTGAGTTGTGGATCGGTAGTGTCACTCATGATATTGATGAATTCGTCGTAAAAGCGGTCACCTTTTATCGGTTGCAATTATCTTTGTTTTCATGGGCTCTCTAGAAATTCCCGAATCTCTCCGTGGTGACGCGTGTTACCATATTGGACGATTCGATCCGGCACAGTGGACGAGTTTTCCGGGATGGGCTTTCCGTCACCGCCGTACGCGTCGAGCCACGGAATGCTAGCCTGTTTGTAGTCTTTGGCGCTCAAGGGTGGATGCGGAAGATTCCCGCCAGTGATTTGCCGCCAAGGAATTGAACCGCAGGTGTGGACAAAGCACCGGACGGTCTGTGTCTGATCCCATTCCGCGAACTGATACGGATCTTCAATGATTCCCTCACGCGCCCTTTCCTCGATCACTGTCTCGGTAGGTTCTGCGGCAGGCTGTTCAAGCCCCCGTGGCTGATGCTGGCGCTCGATTTCGGCGAGCTCTTTAGAAATCACTGACGCGAAAATTAGCCTCATAAAGAACTCTTTGAGGGTCGGTGGCAAAAGGAAATCGCCTTCATTCTTGAAGTAGGATTTAGCCCGCATAGGAGTTACATCAACGTGGATTCCGCCAGTTTCCACGCTGACTGCAACGGAGCCATCCGCCGAATCGCTTGTGGTAAGGTGCACCGGGACGTAACGTCGGATGACTTCATCATTTTCATACCCGGGCGGGTCAGGAACGAGGAAATAGTTCTGCGACTCCTCTCGCAGGTCTGGAATCCACGGTTCGCCCGACAGCGCATCGATCTTTCCCATGCCGACCTTCACCGCGAAACAATACCGCGACGAGAACCAGATCCAGAGTGCCTCGCTTTGACGCAAGGGCATCACGACACCGCCCTTTTTCATCCATGCCGCTGGCGCGGTCTCAGGAAAATCGTCGATTGAGCGAAGCGGTAGTTGACGCAGCCCCGCCGGCAGTTCGTAGGTCTTGCCATCGTTTGGAATCCGCATCGTTCGCTGGAATTTGATGTCAATTCGGTGAAGGCATCCGTCTTCAGTCCGCTAAGATTAAAGGCAAACTCCCGCAGCAACGCTTCGACATGAATTGGCGTCCAAGTCCGCACCTTGCTTCGGGCGCCGTCTTGTTGCGTTGGACTGAGTCTATGAAAATCGCGATTTGACTCGACCGCAGAAAGCAGCTCAGCCCAGTTCCACTCGGGCGGGATTTCCGAAGCGATCTTTTGAATCTGGCGCTCGATGAGCAAGCGCATTTGCCGGGCAACTTCTGGAAAAGTAAACGAGAGGGT
>Ga0066700_10000188_pt1 | contig 19227 bp, 11 predicted proteins | sample GraSoiAngelo_149_FD_66460 | JGI IMG/M metagenome (GOLD analysis project Ga0066700, IMG submission 66460) | Grasslands soil microbial communities from the Angelo Coastal Reserve, California, USA - 14_1009_09_30cm | ecosystem: Environmental > Terrestrial > Soil > Grasslands | place: USA...
CTGGCACCGTCACCCCGATGCTCGACGCGCCCCATGACGTCACGTTCGCTGTTGTCCCGTTGAACGTCACCGTCCCGGTTCCCTGTGAGCTCCCAAAATTCGACCCCGTTACCGTAACCGCTGTCCCGACAGCTCCCGTGATCACAGACAAGCTTGTGATATTCGGTGCCGGAACTACCGTGAAATTCACGCCGTTGCTGTCCACCCCACTGGCATGCACTACGACAGTGCCAGTTGTCGCACCGGACGGTACCGAAACCGCAATGCTCGTCGCGCTCCAACTTGTTGGTGAAGCCGTAGTCCCATGGAACTTCACAGTGCTCGTGCCCTGTGTCGATCCGAAATTCGACCCGGTGATCGTCACCGCTGCCCCGACAGCTCCCGTAGTGATCGACACGCTCGTAATGCTTGGTGCTGGAACTACCGTGAAGTTCACGCCGTTGCTCGGTTGGCTGGATACCGTGACCACGACGTTTCCTGTGGTGGCACCGCTCGGCACGGTCACGGCGATACTCGATGCACCCCATGACGTCACTGTGGCGGTCGTTCCATTGAATTTGGCTGTGCTAGTCCCCTGCGTGGAACCAAACGTCGTCCCCGTGATTGTGACTGCGGCTCCTACTGCACCAGTGGTGATCGACAAGCTGGTGATGGCTGGGGTTACGGTGAAACTTTTCCCATTGCTGGCCACGTTCGAAACTGTGACCACAACGTTGCCTGTGGTGGCAGCGCTAGGTACCGTGACTCCGATGCTCGTTGCGCTCCAGGATGTGACGGATGCAGTTGTTCCGTTGAACTTGACTGTGCTGGTTCCCTGCGTCGAGCCAAAATTCGTCCCTGTGATCGTGACCGCAGTCCCGACGGGTCCAGAACTCACAGACAAACTTGTGATTGTTGGTGCGGCGTGAGCGCCGGGCGCAACGAAAAACAGCAACAAAATCGTTAGGATCGGGATCAGCTTCCAGTTGTGCGCACGCATAAGTACTTGTCTCCAAAAGTCCGAATCGAAGCCAATCCATCGCTTTCAATACACAGCGGTGCACAGCAGTAAACAACAATCATGGATTGGGGTATGAAAGTGTGACCGACTCAACGCCCGCAGCTCGCGACGAAGTCAATCCGCGGCCATTGCTGTCGTAAGTGTGCGACTCGAGGATTTTCCCGTTCATGTCTGTTACTGAAATAATTCGGGACTGCGAGTCGTAGCCAAACGATATTGTCGTTGAATCAGGATTCGTAATCTGGCTTAGTCTGTTTTGCCCGTCATAGGCATAAGTCAGGCTGATCCCGACATCCGACGAAACACCGGTGACCAAGTGGCTGGAGGGACTCCCATAAGTAAAGTTGAGGTGGCGTGATACTGGGTCGACAATTGTCGCCAGTCGATTCGCGCCATCGTAGGTCAGCGCTGTGGTATTTCCGTTGCGGTCGATAATGGCCGTCAGCATCCCGCTCGTGCCGTCAAAGCGTCTCTGCTCTCCATTTTGAAAGGTGATCGTCCAGTACGGAGTGGCCGTGCTGGGCGTTGTTAGCAAGGCGGAAACATTCTGAGGCGCTGCGGGAGCCCATGATCCAGGTGTGTTGCTGGCGGTCCCAAAAGACCAAAAACTACCGTCACCGCGCAAGTACTTTATGTAATTGTCGCTCCCAACGAACACTTGTTCCTCATATGTTGAGCGCCAATTAGGACCAAACAGACCAATTTGAAGAGCGCTTTGACTGGCCGGCCAAATACTGTTCCATCTTCTAACCAAGTTTAATCCCCCGGTCAGTCCAGGGATTCGAACGTCTTTTTGCTCGATATAGGTGTTGCCTGTAGCTAAAGAGATTGGGGATCCGGCGGTATAAGCGGGTGGGCCTCCGGGGGAAAAAGAGCAAGGGCACGGAGGGGGCGGTGGACACGTAGCATTCCATGCCCAGATTAGATACGTATAAGTCCCAGGATACTCTCCGTAGTAAGACCACCCCGTTGGAATGGAAAGGGGAAACCACCACGTGGTAATGGCCAAACAACTGTTATTTGATTGAGCCGCGGCACCCGGACTAAAAACACAGAGCGTACCAACAAAAGCGAACACCAAGAGACAGCGCTTCAAGAACACAAACACCTCCATACGTTGAGCGCAGCCGATTCGAAGTGAAAGTCGACACACGGCCACGATCAACAATCCGTGTCCACACTCACACAGCAAATATCACCGGCAACCCAGAAGGAACGGCTAGCACGGCGGGACACGCTAGCTTACGGGAAGAAAGCAGCCCAAAAAGCCAGCGCAGGGTGCTCAGCGGGTTCAACGAGGAGGTGATTGTGCGCAGAGATATCAACTCAGTCAACAGAATTCAGAAGGAAATATTGCTGGCTTTGTGTATGCTTTAGGCACAGACACGATAAGTTGGTACCTTTTGTTTGACTTATCCTGTGGGAATTATCATCCGGCGACGCTTGGAAGAGAACTTGCGACATCCACGAGGCTGAATTATGGCGGTGTTGACGCCGATGCCGAGCGCAAGGTCAACACCGACACCTGCAAGGCCGGGATTGCTGCGCAGCACACGCATGCCAGAACGGCGGTCTTTACGGTTCGACGGACGGGTCTGCCTCTCTCAACCGCCCCGCGCTAGCCTCAGGAATTTTCGGGGGCATTAAGGGGGCACTAAGAATTCCCTCCCTTTCCTTTCAATACCCTAGAAGGCCAGGCTGCACCGCAAAACTCCTTTGTTTCCATATAGCTGGTAGATTCGAATCCCATCGGCTCCACCAACTTTGAATTAACCAAAATTTCAGGCACCCTCGCGGCTAGATTGAAGCGAATTCAGGTTACATTTAGCGTCAACAGGTAAGATGTCTGCGCGCCGCCCGCTACTGCTGAAACCGTTAAGTAATACGCTCCTGAGGGAGTGGGCGGCGGTGGTGGTGGTGGCGGCGGTGCGGAGCCGGAAGCTCCGCCTCCGCAGCCGAAAATGGATAAACTCAGCAAGCCTAAGCAAACGAGCACGCGCAAGCTCAGGAGCTTCTTTCTGGGCACAATTGTGAGGCCGAAGAGCAGGAGCCCGGTTGCCCAGACTGGACTTTTTAGCCCAATCCTCAGCAAGGCCGAGGATTTCCCGGTTGTAGTGACCGTAACAGTTAAAGGCGCTCCATTCAGCCCAATACTGACCGTCGTCGGAGTTACCACGCACGTGCTTCCCTGCGGTGCACCCGAACAAGAAAGTGACGCCGTACCGGTGTAGCCGTTTCCTCCATCCCAAGCGACCAACTGGTACGTTGCCGTTTGGCCAGCACTGATCGTTGCAATGTTTGAAGCCCCTGAAGCAAGCGTCAAATTCACCTCGGGCCAAGCGGCCATGGTTGCAAAGATCTGGATATTGGATTTTCCAATTCCTCCCGAAGTCTGCACGGCGAGGCGAGCAGCATATCTGGTTGCGGGAGAAAGGCCGGTTACAGACCCGGACAACGAAGGAGCGTCACCCGTAAAGGACCACTGCGAGGATTTGGAAAACGTAGCTAACAACGGGTCAGTCCCATATTCAATCCATGCGACAGCCGGAATATTGGGTCCGCCCACCGTCGCCATTCCATTCAAAGTCGCCGACACCGTCTGGCCAAGGGAATCTATAGAGAAGAGAGTCACGGTGGGGGCGAGAGTCTGGGTCGCAATTCCCGTGACCGGGATAGCATGGGGGCTACCGACCGTGTTATCTGTGACTGTTAATGTTGTATTGCTTGTACCTGCCGCCGTCGGCGAAAAGCTCATCTGAATCATGCAGCACCGACGAGCCTATCGCCAGGGAGCTTAGCGTATAGTTCGCGGACCCGATATTCTCGAGCTGAACCGTTAGCGTGGCCGGAGGAGTACCGAGCAAGATAGTTCCAAAGTCAATTTTGGCTGGATAGGACACCTGAGGATGAGCAGGAGATACATCCATACTGGAGGCGCTGGAAGCTCCCCCTCCGGGCAGGGGATTGAACACCGTGATCGCTGCAACGCCTGAGTTTGTAAGCAAACCTCGGGTACCAATGCGAGAAGCAGAGAATCTCCACTATTTGTTGTGCCGCCATTCACATACGTAGGCAGGTTCTGCCCATTCCACTGCACAACAGACCCTGCGGCGAAGTTCTTACCATATACATTGAATTGCCCAGATGAACTGCCCGTGACTAGGGTCGTGGGAGAAAGGAAGTCAATTGCGGGAACAGGATTAATCAGCGGAATGCTGAGGGTATTCGAGGACCCTGTATAAGGGGAAACCACTGTGAACGGTACGGATCCCGTCTTTCCAGTCAGCCAGTAGGGGATCGTCGCCTGAATGCTAGTCGAGTTGACAAAGGCGCTCTCGACCGGCTCCCCGTTGATCTCGACCGCGTCGTAGTCGGCAAATCCGGAGCCAAGAATCGTGATTTCTATGGGATTTTCGCTAATACCCACAGTTCCGGAAGCCGGAGAGAAGCCCGTAATCGCTGGTGTAGGCTGTCCTCCCAAGACCTGAAAAAAGCTTCGAGCCGTATATGAGTCTCCATTTGAGTTTGAAACCGTCGCATCTTGCCAACCCAGGGGAAGCGCCGGGAGCACTGCCGTCAGGGCATTCTCATCTACGAATGTCGTGGCCGCCTGCAGGCCGCCGAAGCTGGCTACCGCGCCGGACGTAAAGCCGCTTCCCCTCACAGTAACCGTCAGGCCTCCAGACGATTGAACGAATGGCGGTTGAACATTTCCGATCGAAAGAGGAAGGGTGTCCAACACCATCATCGTAATTCCGGAATTGGTGACGCCGAATAGATAGCGGCCGGTGTCGTCGGTGGTTAGCATATGGTCGGTGAATGGCGAATAGGAGGTAACAAAGGGCTCGGGGAAAGTAATATTTGCCGTAGATTGTGCCAGATTGACATCATCAATCTCGACAGAACCACCAACGGCACTCGACCCCGCCTTGTACAACAGGGCCCCGCTGGGATGCAGAAAAAAGCTTGGCGTGCCGGTTGGCATCGTCGCATCAAAATGCTGCATAATGAAACCGACGGAATTCAGGTCGAAATCGGCGACTTCCGCAGTCGAGTCGCTGATCCCTGGAGTGGACCCTCCCGCTACAATCACGGTGCCATCTTCATCGGCACTTGCCTCGACTATCCATTGAGTTTCATTTGTGGAGAGTAAGAGATCAGATGTACTGGCATTCCACAGAGCAATGTTGCTTGAAATCAAGCCGTTCCCGGCACGCGCAACAAAAATGTACTTTCCTTTGTTCGTGGAGTTCCAAGGATTTCCATTTACTCTGCGTCCAAATTGATCGGTCAGCCAGCTGCCGCTACCCGTCACACCATTCAACGTGAACAAGTTTCCACCGACGTCCGAACCAACAAGCGTGCCGGTGGAAGTCTCGAAGACGCGGCCTGGAGTAACGCTGACCGTGGATCCAACAGCGGTAGTTGGATTTACGCTCGCTCCTGTTCCCGGATGAGTCAGGTCGAGTTCATGTATGAGATTTGCCCCGGCATCCGCGATATATAGACGGTTTCCATCCGGAGACAAGGACAGTCCGGCAAACTGCGAATTCGCCAGCTTTCCAGATGCGGGGACAATCGGAGTCAGGACTTGCTGGGTAATCGGATCAATAACCTCGACTTGGTCCTTGTGAGCCGCATATAACTTCTGACGACCCGAGTCGAAGAGAAGGAAGTTGGGGCTGGAAGAAAACGGAAATCGCTTGACGGTACGAGCATACTGGAAAACTTTGCTTAACGTGTCAGACTTTCCGCTCACGGTCAGGGTCACATCCGCTCGACCTGACGTGCCTGGCGGCGTTTTGACCGTGACCATCGCAGATTTGGAAGAGTCGGGAACGCACCTACTTGGCTTACGGTAACGCCAGTGGCAGCGGTTCCACCAATTGTGACGGAAACGGAGCTTTGGCTAACCGTGTCAGCGCCGGTGCACAAGATTCGGATCATGTCCCCTCCCTGCGGAGATCCGATATTGTCGATTACGCGGAGAATGCGTACAGGGTCAGTTAGAGAAGGGATGGGGGGAGTCGATGCAGCGGTGGTATCAACAGCCACAAATATCGCGGCGTTCGGAATATTCGGATTAAGTCCATAAACCATGCCGGTGCCGTCGGCGACCTGCCATTGCGTGGAGTATCCACTGGATTGTTGGCTGAAGTAATTCGTCGTGTTTTTTATGGAAAAGGTGGTCATGTCCATCGCTTGCGTGTTCCCACCAACATCGCGATAGAGCGTGTTTCCGTCCGTGCTGAAGGCGATCCCAATGCAGCCGGATTGATCTTGGTAAATCTCGTTGAAAGACGAATCTAAAATGATTAAAAAGCCTCCGAATCCTGCGGGTTCAACGCAGATCGCATATCTGCTGGCATCTTTGTTGGCAGCGAGACCGAAAATGTAGCCCCCAAAGCCCAATTGCTGAAGAACCTGGCCTGTATTTCCGTCAACGATTTGACGCCACCGCCGCTGCTGGCATCCCCGAGCACGATCCTGGAATAGTCCCAGCTTCGAGCAAGGGGTCCGGTGGTTCGGTAGGCCCCTATTGCACCTTCCGCGTTCGATTGGTTGCTGAAGGAATTTGTGACATGGTCCCAATAGGCGGTTATTCCCCCTCCCGTCGAAAGACCTTCTGCTGCAGGGACAAAAGCATTGCCGCTGCCTGCATAGACGAAGGCTGTAATCCCAAGCGCCGAATCAGGGAAAACAACGTCATTGGTTTTGACGAACGTACCGGTATCAAAGAATAGGATGTGCGCGGACGAAGTGCCAACCGCCAAGGTCGTACCGTCAGGGGAAATATCCAAACTAGAAGGTGACGGCACCGCAATGGACTGAATTGTGTGATAGTCCAGTGTTGAGAGGACGTCGATGCGATCCAGTGCCCTCCAGGCAAGGAAAATCTGTTGATGGATCTGGTCAAGGGCTACGTATTTGAAGTCTGGCGCCGCATACCAGGAATAGTCATACGGTATATATGCAGAACGATTGGTAGGCCCTCGGACATTGAAAACCGAAATAAAAAAAACAACGATTAAAGAAATACCAAAAGAGAATCGAACAGAACGGCGTTTTCGAACAGCTGGGTTGTGCAAGGGAAACTCCCCGACGAGGCACAAGGCGCATTCCCGAGTAATCACGGATGGCCCTATCGTAGGTTTCGTTTTTCGACGGGCGATAGTCTAGCAGCATGTGAAAACTTCGTCATCATCTTTCGGCAACACATCTTTCGGCAAAACCCCAGGAGGGTTATCCAAGTGTCTTGGGAGGCTTACAAGATTTCCGCACTAAGAAAGAGAAACATCACCGCAAGCGCCCAGCTGCACGTGGGATTGCGGCTCGGGCATCGATTCGTTCCACTCCCCCAGTTTGAAAGGCTGACATTCAAGGCGAGAATGAATTGCTGCGGACGTTGTAGACGCAGGGAGTCGAGCTGGGCTGAAGAGCCGAAATCCCGATAAGGTCGGGATAAAATCAGCCTCGATGGCGTTTCAGTTGGTGCAGCAGGACTAACTAACGCCGTGTGCCGAAACTACATGCTTTCCGTGCTGCCGCGGCCCACAGAGCCATTGGTTGCACTGGCGACTCAAGCAACCACACCCGGCAGGGACTTGTTCTTAAGTCACTTACGGCTTTCTGTCCGGTATATTCGTATCTGAATCTGACTTCACAGATACTGCGCTAGGAGTTTCTGTCAATGAGTTGACTCCTTGGCGGGTGAGATAGAGGAAGAACGGAGTGACCTCGAACGGCATCTTCTCGTCTTCGGCCACCGCACCCACTGCCTTGGACTTGAGCATCCGCAGCTGATTGTTCCATGGTTCGACCTTGATGCGACCGCCGAGCGGCAGCGCAGCAATGACGTTGCCCGCCGGTTTTGCTGCGATCGGCTCCGCGGAGGAATCCGCAGAGGCGATCGTCCAGGTCGTCGCGACGCTGTTGCCCAGGTGCGGACTGACCAGGTTGGGGATTTCCTTCGCACGGTCCTGCAGTGCTTGGAGGAAGAATTGTGAGTTACCGGGCTGATCCTTGTACGGCGACTTCCTCAGTAATTCTATCCCCTCCTGGGTTGCTGCCTGTTCCTCGTCCGGTGTGAAAGTAAACCCAAAGTGGCGCAACGTCTCTTTCTCGTCGAACCGCAGGCGATTGAAGAACGCAAATTGCGCGCCCATACGATGTCCGAGCACGACGTGACCGAGTTCGTGCGCGAGGATGGCCGCAAGGCTGGCCTCGTCAGGAAGCACATCCACCAACCCGCGACTTAGGACAATGGTGTGGCCCATGGTGAAGGACTCAAGCGTTGAGGTCATCAGAACGCGGCAGCGGACCGCCGGCTGGATATCGAGATTATTGGTGACCTCGAGGTTGTTGATCACCGTCTCCAGCACCTTGTCCACGTCCCCAGACGGCGCCATCAAGCCCAGCTGCTCCATCTTGGCCGCGATGTTGTCTTCTGCTTGGCGGGCCCAGGCACGCTTCGCCTGAAGTGGCGAGTAGTCGTTGGCTATTTCAGTCTGATCATTAACTGGCCTCGGCGTCTCCACCAGAACTTTGCTCAGCTCTTGCTCTTCCCTAGAGCGGCCAGGGGCGTACCCCCAAAGGCGCGTTTGCGCCTTGAATGTATTTACTGCCACGTTGTCGCCTTCTTCGCTGTATATGTAAGCCGGTAGCCATTCGTTGTTTCCATCATTCGTGCGCCAGCTGTCGAAACTGAAGTAGTAGCTGGTCTTGGACCGGCTGCTGTAGCCACCGTTGAACCGCACAATGTGATACTCCTGATCCTCCACCCAGATGCGGCCGACGAAGCGCCCTTTGTCGCCCTTTGATGATGGATCGACGTCGAAAACCAGACAACGAACTTCACCTAAGAACTCGCGCCCGACGTATTCAAACTTGTAATGCTGGCGGTCGAAGCCGTTCGTGTCCACATAGATCATTTGAAGGAAGCCGCGTGGGAGAAATTCAACCGAGAAAAAGCTCCCCAGGCCGCCGAACATGTTGTGTTTGGTGCGAGTGCCAGTGACCAGCGGTACGAGCTCCACACCGTTTGCGAGGTCGGCGCGGCCGAGAAAATACTTGTCGCCGTTCGGCACTGTGCCGAGATCCTTGCTCGGGCGGAGCATCTGGATGTACGTTTCTACGATTGGTGAATATTGGCGGAGCGCCTGCACTTCCGCCTGCTCTTGCGCAATAATCTTGTCCACCACTTCAGTCAAGGGCGTCTGCTGCTGGGCGGCTGCGGCCAGTGGCATCGCACCTAGCGCCAGAACCAAGATCTTTAAGCTACGCATAGTGCCTCCGAAATTTGCACGTGAGAGATACAGGCCTTCCTTGCAGGTTACGCTCCAAAAGGTAGACTGCCATCTGTACGTAGGGTCAGTTTAAGGACAGCAGTACCTACCGGTGGCGTGCAATGTGAACTTCCCAGAACGTCGTCTAAATCCAGTGTGCGGTTGTCAGAGGCGAGGAGAAGGACTTAACGGTCTTCGCGCCGGGCCATCGTCGGGTCGAGATTCGCCGCAAGCGATTGGAACCTACGCGCGTTCCAAATTCGTTGGGCTTCAGACGACCCGCGACCAGGTAGTCAGCGGTACGCGGCGGCCTGAATACTGTACAGCTCCGAGTACTGGCCGCCCTTGGCCATCAGCTCATCATGCGTGCCGACCTCCGCGAGCCGGGCTCCATCGAGCACCACGATGAGATCGGCCATGCGGACCGTTGAGAAACGGTGGGAGACGATGATCGTGATGCGGCCACTGTCGCTCTCGCCGGTGTCGCGCGCCGCCGCGGCATAGCGCTCGAACAAGGCGTGTTCAGTCTCCGCATCCAGCGCAGCGGTTGGTTCGTCGAGGACCAGCAGCAGCGGCTGATCGCGCATGAAGCCGCGCGCCAGCGCAAGCTTCTGCCACTGGCCGAACGATAGCTCGACTCCGCATGGCCACGTCGGACCAAGTTGCGTGTCGAGGCCTGACGCCAGACGGGCGACGACATCGCCGGCGCCGGCACGGTCGACAGCTGTCATCACGGCGGGTTCGTCGTCTAGTCGGGGGACGTCGCCCAAACCGATCGTGTGCCCCGCGCGGAATTCGAAGCGGAAAAAATCCTGGAACGCGCCCGCGAGACACTCCCGCCACTCGCTGGCCGGCAAGCGTGCCAGCGGCGTGTCGTCCGCGAGGATCGAGCCAGATGATGGTTCGTACATCTTCGCCAGGAGCTTGACCAGCGTCGTCTTGCCAGCACCGTTCTCGCCGACGATCGCGACGACAGCACCGGCGGGCAGTGTCACCGACACGTCGTCCAGCACGACGCGTGACGTGCCGGGGTAGGCGAACGACACGTGTTCGAGTCGGACGCCGCGGTGCAACACGGTGGGAACCGGCAGATCGCCCGCCGCGGCGACGGACGCGGCGTAGTCCTCGAGCCACGCGAGCCGCCGCGAGCCGTCCATCCAAAATCCACGCAGGAAGCCAATCTCGCCCACGGTGGCCCCGATATACGCCGACAGCCGTGCACCTGCGGCCAGGACCAGCAGCACCTGGCTGGCCGGCGCACCGAGCCCGGATGACACGAACACGACCGCGCCGACATAGGCAAAGCCGAAAATCGCCCATGCCAGCGCGTGCCACAACGCCGAACCCCAGCGAGAGGTAGCCACCGGTCCGTACCAGTGCTCCCACGCCGCGCGGCGCTCCGTCACGAGGCGCTCTCCGATGCCGGTGACCCGCACTTCCTTTCCGGGCGGCGCGGTCGTGGCGATGGTGAACAGGTGACGCGCCAGCCGACTACTTTGTGCCCCGCGCTCCTGAGCTGATCTCTCGACCTCAGGCCGCCACGTCGATGTCAACACGGTCGGGACGGCGAACACCGCGAGCAGCATGAGCGCCGGGTGAATCGACGCCAGCAGCGTCATCGTCACGCCTAGCCGCAGGATCCACCCGAGCGTAGAAAACAGCGACATGTACATGTGGTCGAGCACGAACACCTGATTGCGGAGCATGGACAGCCGATCGAGATACTCCGGGCGTTCCTGATGCGCGATGGTCGCGACCGATGCTTGCAGTTGCGCGACGTGCGACTCGAGCGCGATCGTCACTTTGTCGCGGAAGCGCCGTTGCATGCGCGTGCTCACCGTGCGGAGAAACCAGGTCGCGGCGGCTGACGCGCCGAGGCCAATCGCCGCGCCTTGCACCATGCCAGGTCTGTGCTCGAGGAGGCCTTTGCCGAGCAGCATCAGCCACAATGCCAGGAGAGCATCTGGCAGCGCTGCGAGCTGCGACAGCACGAATGCCACGACCATCAAGCGCGGCTCGTGGCGATACCCGAGCTTACATAACCGCCACATCGAAGACAGTGCGGGAGGCAGCGGCGCGATCGCGCGATCAGGAAAGGACGTCATAGGTGGTGTCCTCCCCGTCTTCCGGGACGTTAAAGCGCTGCGCCTGCAGATCGAACATCTTCCGATAGCGCCCGGCTAGGCTCATCAGCTCGTCGTGCGTGCCGAGCTCAATGACCCGGCCACGCTCGAGCACGCAGATACGATCGGCATGGCGGACGGTCGAGAAGCGATGCGAAATCAGGATGGTCGTGCAATGCCGTGTCGCGGTGAGCAGACGATCGAAGATCTCCGCTTCCCCGCGCACGTCGAGCTGCGCGGTCGGCTCGTCGAGCAGTACGACGCCGGCACCGAGTGTGACGGCTGCTAGTGCTCGGGCAAGCGCGATGCGCTGCCATTGGCCGCCGGACAGGTCGGTGCCGCCGTCGTACCCGCGGGCAAGCACCGTGTCTAGTGCGGCCAAGTTTGTCGCTCCTGCCGACCCGAGCGCAGCGCGCACAACGTCGTCTGGCGCGCCTGCCGGCGCCACATTGTCGCGCAGCGGCAGCTCGAGGCGGATGAAGTCCTGGAAAACAGCCGCGACGCGCGAGCGCCACGATGGGAGATCGAACTCGCGAATGTCAATGCCATCGATCTCGATCGCACCGGATTGCGGATCGTACAACCGACACAGCAGCTTTGCGATCGTTGTCTTGCCGGCGCCGTTCTGTCCAACGATGGCGAGCGAAGAGCCGGCGGGAATCGTGAGATCGAAGTGCTCCAGCACGGGCGTGCCAGCACTGCGAGGTGTCGACGCGACAGCAGGGTATGCGAACGTCACATCGCGCAGACGAATCTCACGCCTGGGTGTTGCCTGTGCGGAGCGATCGCCAGAGCGCAGCCCGCCCGCGGGACGCATCATCGGCTCGAGTCGTAGCACGGCGGCGACCGGGGCAGCCGCTCCGTCGAGCGCCCAACTGAATCCGCCGAACGCGATCATCGACACGCCGACGGCACTTTGCACGTAGACGACGACTTCTCCGAGACTGATGCGGCCAGCGGCGGCGGCGCTCGCCAATAACCAGAACACCAGGATGTTCGCAGAGACGACGAGGAGCATGCTCCAGATGACAGGACGCTCGCGCAGACGTGTGGCTGCATACTGAAGCTCGTGCAGGCGAGTGCGTCTGGCAATGAAACGGTCGATCGTCCAGCCAGCGAGACCGAACAGCCGCAGCTCCTTGCTCGCCGGCGGGTCCACCGCCAGCCGATAGGCGTAGTCGGCATCCCGCTGCGCGCCGCGCACCTCCTCGGTGTTGCGGTCGCGCCAGATCGCGCTCTCGCGTAGAAGCCAGTGCGTCGCCAGCCACGCGCCCGCGAGCATGATTGGCGCCCACCAGGCGTACCTGGCGAGGATCACCGCGGACGCGACACCGCCGGTCATCTCAGCCATGCCACTCGCGATGAAATCCATGGAGATCGACAGCGGCGGGCCGGTCATACCGAGGTCGAAATCACGCGCGACGGTGAGGTCGCTGGTGAGTGTCGGATCCTCGAGGTGCCCCATGCCCGGCGGGCGCACGCAGGCCTCGGTGAGCCGGTCGTATAGCCATGCCGCAGTGCGGTCACCGAGGTTGGCGCTGACCGCCTGATGAATCGGACTGAGCACCTGCAGCAGCACGAAGATCGCACCGGCCAACGCGAGTGGCCCGGTGAGAGGATCGCCGCGCTGCACGGCGCCGACGAGCACGCCCATGGCAATCGCGAAGGCCGCCGGAAGAATCCCTCTCAGCAGGAGGACCGCCCACCAAGCGGCGGCGAGGCCAGCGCCGGCCTTCGGCAGGACGCCAAAGAACTTCCATTCCTTGCGCTCAGTCAATGATTGGAGCACGACCGCATTCTGCCACAGAACCGGCGCGCACACAGGCTCTCACACCGGGCGACTGCAGATACTTACGGTTCCCAGACGCGCTTGGCCGAGCGTAATTCGCCAATTCCAAAAGACATTCCAATTTCCCTCCTGATCGGCTCTTTTTTCTACTTCTCGCATCCCATGCCCACTTCATGAACAGCCCCGAGCACAGCGTCCGGGTCGATGGCCGGGCTAGTGTTTTCTACATTCACCCGTCGCTCGCGAGTGGAAAGCTCAGCAAGTTGAGCTTGCAATTGGTGGACCCAGATTTCGTGAAAAGCCGATAGCTCTTTGACGGCTTCCAGATAACCGAGTTTGAAGGGCCGCCCCGCTGCCAGAACAATCAGTGGACTACTTCTTTGGACAACTGATCGGCCGCAAGAACCCTTCCCGGACTGGTCCAATGCTACGTTTTTGAATGGGCGAAGGCGTCCCGACTGTGGCTGCGCGAGAAACGGTCGGGCTGGGCCGCCCCGGCCGAAATGGTTTCTTTTTGAGAAATTTCAAGCTGCGAACGAAGTTTCTCCTCTCCCTACTGGCGATCACCACGGGACTCACTACCGCCACGCTCTTGATTGTCCGTTACAGCGTGCAAAGCCGTGTGCGCGAATCGATCCGCGACGACCTACGCAATTCCGTCAATACTTACAAGAGCTTCGAGCAGCAAAGAGACCTCGCTCTGACGCGCTCGGCCTCACTCATCGCTAATCTGCCTAACGTGCGTGCCCTGATGACCACGCGCGACGAGGCGACCATCCAGGATGCTTCCTACGATATCCAGCGGCTCAGTGGAAGCGATCTCCTGGTTTTGGCGGATCGCACGGGCATCGTTACCGCCGTACGTTCCACGCGAACGGGATTCCAGAAGCCCATGGCTCAGGAGCTGCTGCAGAAGTCCATCGCCGCGGGAGAAGCTCGAGGTTTCTGGTACGGGGGCGATCATCTTTACGAGATTCTGATTCAGCCAATCGATTTCGAGGGAGCATCCAGCAAGACGACCATCGGTCTACTCGTTGTCGGGCACGAAATTGATAGCGCTGTTGCTAAGTCGTTCGGAGAGCTGGCGGCAAGCGAAGTGGCATTCAGCTGGGCTAGAATCATCGTGTCGAGCACACTTGCACCCGAGCAACAGCAGGAATTGTCCCGCCAAGTAGCCGCGCTGCCTGCGACCGCTCCTGACGCTCCACAAGAAATTCAATTGGGAAGCGAGCGGTACCTGGTCACGACCGTTAGTCTTTCAAGTGGAACCAGGCCGGGAGCCAGCCTCAGTGTTCTCCGATCTTTTGACAAGGCAACGCTCTTCCTGACGCAATTGAATCGCATACTTCTTGGCCTCGGTTTTCTCGCGATTGCCGTGGGAACTTTGCTCGGTTTCGTGCTCTCGGCTACGTTTACTCGGCCCTTGGGCAATCTCGTTGCGGGCGTGCGAGCCCTTGAGGGAGGGAATTACAGCTTCCCTTTGCAGAACAGCGGCCAGGATGAAGTGGCGGTAGTGACTGGGGCTTTTGGGCGCATGCGTGATAGTTTGCAAAAAGTCCAACTCGAGCAGAGAGAACTCGAGGCGCGTTTGCGCCAGGCGCACAAGATGGAAGCCGTTGGCAGGCTTGCGGGAGGGGTCGCGCACGATTTCAATAATCTCCTCACCATTATTCGAGGGCACGCGGACATGCTCACGGATCGCGTGACCGCCGATGAAGGTAGCGAGAGAAACCTAGAGCAGATTCAGAAAGCCACCGGCCGCGCCGTAAGCATGACTCGGCAGTTGCTGGCGTTCAGCAGGATGCAGGTTCTGCAGCCTCGCATTCTGGATTTGAATTCGGTTGTTGTGGAAATGGGCAAGATGTTGCCGCGCTTGATCGGCGAACACATCGAATATTCGTTTGAGCCCGATCCGGAGCTCGCGAACATCAAGGCGGATCCGAGCCAAGTAGAGCAGGTGCTGCTGAACCTGGCGGTGAACGCGCGCGACGCGATGCCGAATGGCGGAAAGCTAACGGTCAAGGCGTCGAACGTTGAGATGGATGTGTCGGCGGTAGCGAGACGCCCGTCCATGACCGCTGGAAAGTATGTTTTGTTGAGCATTTCCGACACCGGTCACGGCATGGACCCAGAAACAAAGGCACATATTTTCGAGCCGTTTTTTACAACCAAAGAAGTCGGCAAGGGTACCGGGTTGGGGCTCGCAACGGTGTACGGCATCGTCAAACAGAGCGGCGGTTTTATCTGGGTGGAGAGCTCACCGGGAACGGGCGCAACGTTTGAGATTTATTTCCCGCAAGCGCGCGGTCCAGCCTACGTGATGGAAAAGGTCTCCGGTTCTAAAGCCGTTCCGCTGGGAAGTGAGACCGTTCTCGTGGTTGAAGACGAGAGCGGTGTTCGTGACCTCGCTTGCCAGTTTTTGCGCAGCGGCGGGTACACGGTTTTGGAAGCCGTAGACGGAGTCGATGCGTTGGAGATATCCACACGCTATTCCGGAACAATTCATCTCTTACTGAGCGACATGGTTATGCCGCGCATGGGCGGCGCTGAACTCACGCAGCGAATACGGGCGGCGCGCCCCGCGACGAAGGTCGTTTTGATGTCCGGCTACGCCGAATATTCGGAAGCCAACAGCGGAAAAGAATCGCCGCAGGTTCCAACAATCCAAAAACCATTTTCTCTGACATCGCTGGCCGAAAAAGTGCGGGAAGTCCTGACGGAGAAGCCTGCAGAAGAGGCCGGGCAGCGCCGATAGAGCTTTGCCGGAACGGTTCATGGATTCCAATATGTTTCCGTTGGAGGTAGCCGTGCAATTCAGCATATGCCGGAACTCGGTTTCGATTCTTCTTTTGGGGATGTTGCTCGTGTCGTCCGTTTGCTCGACCCGCGCTCAGGGGCCGCAGAAACAGGGATCCGCCGCCCAGTTAAGCGGCGGCGCGTCATCAGAGGTGCGTGCGATGACGGAATCGATCCGCGCATTGGACGCACAAATACAAACGCTCATTGCGCAGATCAACGACATGAAGAGTGAGCAGCAACGAGCGTTGCAGGAGGCTCGCAATTTGCGCCATGAGCTGGAGGCACTCAAGGCGCATCCGATCGCCGCGGAGGCCCAAGCGCAGCCGACCTACGCATTGCCTGAACGCGCGGAGTCCGCACCCGCGGCGCATCCAACCTTTTTTCCCGCTGGTCAAACTCTAGCGGCTGACCCGACGGTCGTCGAAAAATTGACGAGGCTGGAGGAGAACCAACAATTCATCGATGAAAAAGTCGCGGTGCAGGAGCAGAGCAAAGTGGAGAGCGGTTCAAAATATCATGCGCGGCTTTCGGGGATTGTTCTTTTCAATCTTTATGGGAATCACGGAAACGTCGACAACCAGGATTTCCCGCAGGTGGCTATTCCCGCTGGCACGGTCGAATCGAACCACGCCATGGGAGCCTCGCTGCGCCAGTCGCAGGTGGGATTCGAAGTGTTTGGCCCTGATATTGCCGGAGCGCGTACCAGCGCGAATGTGCGGTTCGATTTCGCAGGCGGGTTTCCATACGTTCCCAATGGCACGGGAATCGGACTGGTTCGCCTCAGAACGGGAACGATGCGTTTGGATTGGAAGAAAGCCTCTCTGATCGCCGGTCAGGACACGCTCTTCATCGCTCCGCTGACGCCAACCTCCATCGCTTCGCTGGCGATACCGGCTATGTCCTACGCGGGGAACCTGTGGAGCTGGATTCCTCAGGTACGCGTGGAGCACCGTTTTGTTGTCAGTGAGAATTCTGTCTTCACGTTGCAGGGGGGAATCCTGGATTCCTTCTCCGGAGATACGCCAGCCTCCAGTTATGAGCGCTATCCGTCCTGGGGAGAGCAGTCGGGCCAACCCGCCTATGCGGCGCGCGTCGCCTGGACGGGGCGCACACGCGGCCAGCAATGGACCATTGGCACAGGCGGATTGTACGCCCGACAATTTTGGGGTTTCGGAAGAAACCTGGACTCCTGGACGTCCACAGTGGATCTCTCGCTTGGACTGGGACGCTTCTTCGGCTTTACCGGAGCATTCTACCGAGGCCGCGCCCTCGGCGGATTCGGAGGCGGCATCGGGCAGAGCGTCCTATTCTCCGGCTCGCTCGCGGATCCCGCGACCAGGGTTCGCGGCTTGAACTCTATGGGTGGCTGGACGCAACTCAAATTCAAGCCTACGCCGAAGTTCGAAATGAATACGGCCTTCGGCCAGGACAACCCCTTTGCCAGCGAACTGCGGGCGAGCCCGATCGTTCCCTCGGAATATTCGGAACCTCTCTCCAGGAATCAGATTTGGTTCACGAATTTTATCTATCGAGCGCGGTCGAATGTCTTGCTCTCGCTGGAATTCCACCGCATCAAGACGACTGAGGCGGAGGGTGACGCATACGTGGGGCATCACGTGAATCTGGCGGTAGGATACATTTTCTGATGTTTGGATCTGCTCGAATTCGACCGCTGCCTGTTCGTTGTCTGGCAGCGCTTGTATGGCTTTGTGCCTGTGGGAAGGACGCCCGAGCGCAACAGCCTCCCGTCGATGTCAAAGTGGAATTCGTGCGGGCCACTGCCGCCAAGAAGCAGGTTTCAACTGGCAGCGCCGACGTTTCCAACGTAGCTGTTTGGCTTACTCCGCTGGATCCAAGCGCCGAGCGGGCGGCGTCTACAACCGCTGCGAAATTCGTACCAAAACTTGTGCAAAGAAACAAAGTGTTTGAGCCGCATATGCTGGTGATTCACGTGGGGACCGTCGTGCAATTTCCCAACAAGGATCCTTTTTTCCACAATGTTTTTTCGCTCTTTGACGGAAAGCGTTTCGACCTGGGACTATATGAAGCAGGCTCCGCCAAATCCGTGCGATTTGATCGCCCTGGCGTAAGTTCGCTCTTTTGCAATATTCATCCGCAGATGAGCGCTGTCGTGGTCACCGTGGACACGCCTTATTACGGCGTGTCGGATGCCGAAGGGCGCATCTCCATACACGAGGTCCCGGATGGGCGGTACCAGTTGCAAGTGTGGTCGGAACGCAGCACCCCGGATAGTCTGAAGCTGGCGGAAAGAGTCATCACGATTTCGGCCACCACCCGCGACTTTGGGCCGATCCGCATTCTCGAAAATCCGGAATTTACCCTCGCTCACAAGAACAAGTATGGGCAGGACTATGTTCTCCCATCTAACCCAGACTACCTCCCTCATTAGGTTCTACTCTCATCGGATTCCGTGAAACTTGTTTGCTTGCGTTTACCTTGAGTTCTCTGCATGATTCCCGTTGGAGGAAACGCACCGCTGCCGAACCGTTGGGGTTCCGATCTCCTCGAACGCCGTCTCCGTGTTGCCACTCGTCCAGAATCTCATTCCGATTTCTCGGTCCGCGGGGGCCGTTGACGCCGGTCTTTCGTGTTCTTGATGGTGCGGGCCATGCCAGAGCTGGAAGCGTAGTTCGGCGCAGCGGAAACTTTCTTCGACGCCCAGGGAAAACTGACCAACGAAAGCAGTGCGACTTCTTGAGGAAGTTTGCGGAGTCATTCGCCGCGTCGATCGAGGCCATCGGAAGCGGCCAGATTGACGAGCTTGAAGAAGCCATAGCTCAAATGGCGAGCTTTCTGGTCACTCTTGCTTGGTTGCAGCAACAACAGGAACGGTGAAGTTGGTACCGTACGTTGGCGTTCAGAGATGGATGATATTGTTACGGAGCGCATAGAAGACCAGATCACTGAAGGAGTGACAATGGAGTCTTTTCATGATGTTGGCGCGATGTGTTTCGATTGTTTTGATGCTCAAATTGAGCAGAGTGGCTACTTCTTTGCTCGACTTGCCTTCCGTAAGAAGCTGAACAATCTCTCTTTGACGCGAAGTTAGAGGACTTTGTAGCGTCTTTTTGGTGGACTCGCTCCGCAGGAAGGAATCCAATACCAACTGGTCCACTTTCGGCGTAAAAAAGGTCTTATTTCGGCGCAGGGCTTCGATGGCGATAACCAAATCTCGCGCGGTGTCGGACTTCGCTATATATCCGCGAGCAC
>Ga0066700_10000190_pt1 | contig 19192 bp, 19 predicted proteins | sample GraSoiAngelo_149_FD_66460 | JGI IMG/M metagenome (GOLD analysis project Ga0066700, IMG submission 66460) | Grasslands soil microbial communities from the Angelo Coastal Reserve, California, USA - 14_1009_09_30cm | ecosystem: Environmental > Terrestrial > Soil > Grasslands | place: USA...
AATCTCAAGATCTTTCAGACGGATACGATTTTGTTGTAGACGTGAACGTCGAAGAAGCAACGCCCGCGGCGTTGGAAACTGCGAAGCAGTCGTTTATGAACTTCGTTGCAATGATGCAGAATTATCCAATGCTGGCAAAGTCGCCAGTTTTAGTTCGAGAAACAGCCTATCGGCTAGGATACAGAAATGAACTTGTGATTCATCAAATGCAACAAGCGGCGCTTGTTCAACAAATGGCGGAAATGGTCCAGACACAGCCTGGAGGAAATCAGCAAACTGGTCCTGCGGGCCAGAATCCAAACAACGCCGCGCAGACACAAATAGCACAGCAAACACCAAATTCGCCGGAACAGACTGATCGGCAGATTCAAAAGCAGTTGTTGCAATAATATGACAAATCTCACTGGATTACGTAAACTCGGATCTCCGCGACCCGCGCGCCAATTTCGTTTACCGGCGCTGACACCGCGCCGTTTGCTGGCGCAGAAAGTTGCAAAAGTTGGAGCAAAATTTAATTTTCTGTCAAAGATGGGAAAATGAGTAGTTACCGTCAGATACCGTCTAACCCGTATGTAACACAATTGCACCCTTTAGAAGAAGTCCAATTTCAAAATTGGATACGATCTAATAATATACCTTGGCAAGATGAACCAAATGCTGATTATGATATGCGCGGCTTCTTTAAAGATAAACAAGCTCGCGCGGAAAGAGATGCGCGTATTGCTGCTGGCGGCAGTACACATTTTCCTGATACGTATAAGACTCCATTCCATACTGAATTTTCTAATGAATCTAAATATGCAACACCAGGTGCTCCACATTGGGTAGGAGATTATTTATATACCCCCCAAGGAATAAAACTAGCAAATGAATCTCAAGGGATTAACATGTCTGTGCCAACTCGAAATTTGCTCGATTTATTTTCCGATCAGCTAAGTAGAATGCCGCGCTCGTCAGTAATACAAAAAATTTCAAGAATTGGTAGCAAATTTAATCTTTATTAAGTTGGAAAATAATATGCCACTCGAAGCTGCAATTGAGAATGCGATCAAGCAAGAAGATTCTATGACGAATAAAGAAGGAGAAAATGCTGCGCAGCAAGAATCTTCTACTGAACAGACCGGCGCGGGACAAGAACAAAATCAGCAAGAACAACAAGAAGATCAAAATTTTGGTCTATCTGAAGCTGAGCAGCTTCAAGCACGTCAATTATTTGCTGCGCTTAAAGATCCAGGGCTTGCGCCTGATATCATCAAAATTATTGCCGAAAAGGGTGGATATACTAAACAAGAAGTAAAAGAACTGAAACAAGAGATACGATCCGCAGAAACAACATCTGATATCGGTAAGATTCTTGCGGAGCACCTTGAGGGAATGCCCTGGCTTGCCGAAAAGCTTGCTCCGGCGCTAGAAAAAATTGTCAATCAAAAAATTTCTGAGCAAACATCTGAATTACGTGAACGCAGCGAACGTATAGAATTAACTACGTTGGAAACGCAGGCAGAGAAATCATTTGCAAAAATTGCAAAAGATTTTTATGGAAAATCGTCTTCCGACGGAATACCTGATAATGTTTATAATACGATGAACAAATTAATGGACGAAGTGCCTCCGGCACCGGGAATGTCCATGGACCGGTATCTTACAATCTTACACAATTCCGCAGTTGCGGAATTGGGAATAGGTAAATCGCAATCTGGCGCGCGACAGTTGGAAAATAAACCCAACATTTCTTCCCGCGTCAGCGGTGGTACTCGCGCCGCTGCAAGCGAAGCGAGTACTAAAACCAAAGGTTTGACACAAGCTATTCAAGCTGCAATTGATTCTGTTGAAACAGATCTTGGAAAGCCCAAGATTTGATCTGATGCGCAGCGCGAAGCGCTTGTGATAAATTAAGGAACCCTATCAATGGCCTTGACATTTGGAACTGCAACAGCGCCGTTGAGTATTACTACGTACCTTGACTCGGTTTTTGCAACATCTCTTGCAAATTACCGCAAGGAACTAATCGACAATATCGGCGCCTCTAACGCCTTTTTGTATGAAATACTAAAAGGCGAAACTTATGAAGAAGCAGACGGTGGTACATACATCGCAGAAGAATTGTTGTATGGATTGACTCCTGCGGAGTCGTACGATGGGTACGATGAATTGGGAACGTTGCCCACTGACGGAATTACACAAGCTATTTTCCGCTGGAGACAAATGGCCGCGCCGATTGCTTACAGCATGAAAGAAGTGATTCAAAATCAGCATAGGCTCATAAATCTTGTGAAAGCACGTCTTCAGCAAGGAGAACTTGGGATACAAGAGTCCTGGGCGCAAGCGTTTATGTGGGGCAACGCGCCGAACGGAGGGAAACTTTCAGATCCACGCGTAGGCGCAAATGGTTCCCTTGGAATAGACCCACTATTTTCGTTACTGTCATATAATACTGTCGGTAACGATTTTGTAGGAAACGCTGCCGCAGCAGGTCCCGCCCTTACCGTAGGCGGTATTCCAGAAACGGGGAACCCGTGGTGGCAAAATCGGTGGGGTATCAGTGCCGCTACTACATATTCAGGATTCGTATATGAAATTTTGAATATGTACAACACTTGTGCTCTCGGCACTGGCGGTCCGCCAAATTTACTTCTTGCGGATCAAAAAACGTTCCAGAACTTTGAACATGCGTATTTTCTGACGTACAAAGCACCTATGGAAAGCGCAGAACGTGAATATCCATTCGTAGCAAAGAAATTTCTTACGGCGCGGATGGTAATGGACGACAAAGTTCCAGACGTTTACACCGGTGTTGCGCCTACAACTGTAGGTGGGCAGGTTCTTCCTTCATCATTAACTTACGGTACGATTGTAATGATGAACACACGGTTTTTCAAAGTGCGGTATGCGCCAGAAAGGAACTGGGAACTTCTGAAAAACGAAGAAGGAAAAGCGTTTCAGAAACCAATTAACGGCGATTCTCGCGTAGCGCATATTGGATGGATGGGAAACACAACGTTAAACCAGCGTCGTAAACACGGTGTAATGGGGAAAATTGCCCGCTCGTATACGAGCTAGGAAAGGAGAATAAAAATGAGAACAAAACTTGTTGAAACACCTCGTCCCGAGCGGTATATTCACGTTGTGTTTAATGCAGAAGCAACTGCTCAGATTCCGCGTGGTATGCCTTGCATTTTGAATCTTTCTCAAGTACCACAACCTACAACGGGAACCGATGCATATCCTGCCGGATATCAAGATGGATTACAAGTTGTATTACCATCCTCTGCGAACGCAACACTTTCAAATTATCTACTCTACGGAGTAGCAATGGCAAATATTGTTGCGCAACAACTTGGCGAATCCCAAGTTCACGGACTGGTGAATTTTGCGCTAGTGAATCTCGGTACTCGCGCGTCTTCGACCGCGGCGTGGTCATCTGCGGCGTCAATCGCATCCGGCGCATTTCTGGTTGTCGATTCCACAAACAATGGATTCGTAACTACAAGCGCTGTATCCGCAGGACAACAGTACGCAATTTTGATTGATTCAATTGGAAGCGTTGCTTCCAGTGCATCAACATCAACAGATACTCGCGTAGTAAATTTGCAAGGGTATCGCGTATTTGTTCGGCAAATGTAAACGCTACGCGCTTTAAATTTGTGTTTGCGTGTGTGGATCATGTTTTCGATTTGCGCTCCTTCAGTGAATCGAGTTGGATCACCGCAGCTACCTCCTCTGTTGCGGTGATCCGTTTTTTACTGCGAATGAAACGAGAAGATGAATAAACAAATTGTTGTAGGTACAAACTCTCTCACCGAAGCACAGTATCCAGCATACACAAATCACTGTCAAATGTGGTTTCGTTTTGGCAGGTGCTACGCAGATTATGATTTCATATTCTGTAATCCAGCGCGAATTAACATTGATACAATGCGCAATATTACCTGCAAGGTAGCGTTAGAACGAAAAGCACAGTATGTGCTTTTTGTTGATGATGATGTTCTTGTACCATTTGATGGATTACGTAAACTAATAGATTTTGACTGTGATATTTGCGCAGCAAACGTACTAATTCGTACCCCGCCATTCGATTACATGTTCTTTAAAAAAGACGGTGAAAGCATACGTCCTTTCGTCGATGAAGAATTAGATGGTAAGTCTTTTCTCTCCGAATTTGACAGCCTTACGGCTGTCGGATGTTCGTTTACTTTAATAAAGACTTCCCTGCTGAAGGAACTGAAGCAGCCGTATTTTCTTACTTGTGGTAACTGTACAGAAGACATTTATTTCTGTGTGCGTGCATTACAACAAGTGCCAAAATTAACAATTAGAGTAGATTTAACCGTAGAATGCGGACATATTATGTGGCCAGAAATTATTAATCCGTATAATCGAAAGCAGTACTTGCGGTATCTCCGCGAAGCGAATCATTATACTGAATCAATTATCGCGTCAATGATAAGCGAGAATAACGAACAAACACAGTCTGATATGTTGAATAAAATGGAGATTAAATGATTAGTGGTCATGGATTTAAAGATCAAGATATCTTCGATATTATTACTTTAATTATTGTCGCATTTTTTATCCTTGTCGGGATATATGCAATTTATATAAATATAAGAAAAGAACATAAGTCTCATAAATATGACAAGCGAAGCCCAAATGAATTCGACGATCGCTAGAAAACCGGCCGAATGCCGGGGCTTGACGTTTATTGTGTCAGCGCACGATGATCCTGCGGAATTACAAGTTTGTTTAGCGTCTTTACGCTTACAAACTGTCCAGGGGAAAATTATTGTATGCGATAATAGCGAGCGTTGGTCTAATGAAATTCATCTGCTGGCGCAGCAAGGTCAAATAATTTATTGGCGCGGTCAGCCGTCAGACGGCTGTTATACTAGTGCAAATAAGCTGATTTTTAGTCGTCCTACAGAAGAATTTTTGTGCTTTCCATCTTCCGATTCGTACTACGTACCTGGCTTTGCCGAAATAATGCTTCGGACTGCGTCCGAGAATGATTTAGACTTTGTCTATTGTGATTGTATTTATGATCCCCGCCTAAACGGCGGAAGAAATTATTCATTGCTCTATACAATGCCGAAAATCGGCAGTATTGACAAAACATGCTTTATTGTGCGCAGCACAATTTTTTCCGCCGCAGGCGGATTTCCAGATCATTTACACGATTATCGAGACGGTGCTCTCGCAGAAATGTTAGTTCACAAGTTAAAAGTGCGTCATATGAAAGCGCCGGGTGTGTTAGTATTTCATAATTAATTAGATTTTTATGCCAGATATTTCGCGAAGCGGATGGACAGCATACGATTCTAACCATCGCGGTGACGCGCCTGCATCTGGTTTATTAGATTCAGATACTAATACTTTATGGCTAACAGATAATTTTGTTGGTGGTCCACCGTTTGACATTTGGTTTGATATGGGTGCTCCGCAATTAATCAATTACATTAAATATAAACCTTGGTATGACCGCCGCCCTAAGAATGTAGACTTATATCTTTCAGACGACGGAGTCGCCTGGGGATTGCCTGTCACATTTGGTGTTTGGCCAACTGCGGCAGATCAAAATAATCAAATTCTTTCTTTTCCTGCACAAACTAAACGTTGGTTTAAGCTAAGAATTTATGATTCCGATAATAGCATTATTTCTCCTCCAATATATACACAATGTGGCGGTGCAGAAATTAACGCTGGATATTCTTCAACCCCCCTTATTGGGACTCTTGGATTACGTGTAGGAACTCCAGGTCCTCCTGGTATTAGAGTTGTCGGACAACCGTATTATGTTACTAATAAGAATTTGCCAGATGGACAAATTGGTATTGCGTATTCGTTTCAGACATTACTTACTGGCGGCGTCGCGCCGTATACATTTAATATTTCTACTGGATCGTTACCGACTGGATTGTCGATAAACAATACAGGATTAATTTCTGGTGTTCCCACCGTAGGTGGATTTTTTTCTCCAACAATTAGAGTTACAGATAATGTGGGCACGCAATCTTTTGCCAGTGTCTCAATTTACATTTTTAAACCAGGCAACCCAGTAATCTCGACATCGCTAATAACATTAGACGCTATAATAATTGCAGCACATTCATCTAGTGTTTATGCTGGAGTTGTAACTTCATTTCTTGGTACGGATATCTCTGATCCATTACTTAGCTATTTAGGGAGTGGAGATGGCGCAGCGGGACTTGGGGTTATCTTTTTTGATCGCCCTGATTTTATCCAAAATTATTCAAAAACAAAGTTTTATGACTTTTTTGATCTTACAAGAATCAGTTCTAGCTCCGGTATTAAACTTAGTCCCGCTCTGAATGTATCACTTTGCGTTTTAACAATTACAATAGAAGGATCTTTATTTGGTGATGGTTTAAATACCTTCGATGTTTATGGATTTTATTTTAGGGCAACATTTTCTGACGGCACAAGACAATATAGTTATCCAACAGTTGCACAAGTATTTACAGACGGTCGTAATGGAACAGTTACAAACAAAGATTTATCTGTAGATTCAGGTCCAGGTGCATTTGATACTTTTGCACACATGGAAAGATCTCACTTTACTTCTCTTGGTTATAGTGTTGCATTGAGACTTCGTGGTTTTGGTTCGTTTCAAGTCTTGCAACCTGACGCATTACCATTTACACTAGATTGTAATTCTCTTCCCAATGGGCAAATTAGAAGTGCATATTCACATAATATCTTAATCCAGAATGGATTTGCTCCGTATATAATTTCAATCAGCGCCGGTGCGTTACCGGATGGTCTGACAATTGATAATACTGGACTTATTTCTGGTATCACTGGAAATACTAGTGGAATATATACATTTACAATTCACGTAGTAGATTTTGTTGGACAAATTACTGAAGTTACGTGTTCAATTAATATTCAATCTTGTAAAGATTCCGTCGTACCAGTAGTAAGTTCTGTGTGGGACTAATAGGCGAATGAAATGAGCCTAAACCGTGGACAAGTTCGAGATCGTATTCGTACGAATCTAAACGATTCTGGTATCACATATTATTCAGATAAGGAAATTAACGATTCTATTCAGGATGGATATAATGAAATCGCTGCGCGCACGTTATACAACGTGAAAAGTATTACTTTACCTTGGTACGCACATTTAAATTACTTTGACTTTCCCGGACCACTTTTTAATGTGTGCGATTATATTGCAACAATTGCAATTTTTAATAATTCTACAAGGCAATTTTTACGCGATGATGTGGGGATTCGTGATTTTAATCGGCTTCGTCGGGATTGGGAAACTTGGCGCGGCGCTCCACAATTTTGGTGTCCACATTCATGGCAATACGATGCTCTGGCTCCAGCCTATGCGGCTGTGCCAAAAGTAAATGGTACATTCGTATTAACGTATTATGCACAATCGCCGCTGCTGACGCAGGATACGGATACTTTTCTAATTGCCGCTGATATGCTGACATTAATAGAACAATATTCAACTGGAGATCTTCTTGAAACTGCTGAAGAACCGACGAAGTCGGCAGCTTTTTGGAATGATTATGAATCAGGAATTATAACATATAAAGAACGTTGTCATAAGTTGGCAAAGTACGAATTACTTTTACGGGTGTAATAAGTATGGTATGTAAATCTCTGAGTCCAAAAAATTACGGCTGTACTCTACATGTTGGGCATACTGGACCACATCAAGCGTGGAACGGGGGTAGCCTAGCAGCAGATAGGCCGTATGATGAATGGTTAGATGTTGAACAAGATTTAATTAATCATCTTCCATATTATGGTGGCGATAAACCTAATAATCCCTATGAAACAATAAAAATAATCGAAGCATGGAATTTGGACTTTCATCTTGGCCAGGTAATCAAATACATATCGCGCGCCGGTAAAAAAGAGAATTCTCCATTTCTTGAAGATCTAAGAAAAGCACGTTGGTATTTAAACCGCAAGATTGAGTTAGAAGAAAAGAAATAATTTTTTGTCGGAGATAAGATGCCAATCTTTAACACCGCAACACTTGAACGATTTTTTGATGACGGTGAACAGATAATTACGCAAGAACGACCCTACATGGTAGACCGTTTATCTTTAGATCTGACCGCAGGTCAGAATATTTATATTTTACCAGATTACGTTGCATCTATAAGACGCATAACATATAAAGGTATATCTCTTGATCCACTTCCCGCAAGAAATTTCCGTGAAACATTTCAAAATTCTCGCGCAGCGGGAAGACCATATTGGTATGTATTTAATAACATAGCACGAAATTCAATTCAATTCTTTCCTGGAATTGGCATTAATGTTCCGGCCGTGCCGGATGTATGGAATCAAAATCGTACAAATTCTTATCAGAATGGTTTGGTAATTGAATTTGGCCGCGTAGCGGATGGAATTAATTTCACGCTTCCAGCGTACTTTCGCCGCGCGCTACTTAAACAATTTGTAGCACGCCAGTGCTTCGCAATTGAGGGACCGGGACAGAATTTAAAAATGTCACAGTATTTTGCACAACGTTGGAATCTTAAAAAGCAGCAGTTCTTTGATTTTCTTGAGGATACTCATGTAAAATCTCGTAAATTGATAATTAGTGATCTTGCTTCTGGCAATCAAATATTTCCAAGTCCGGTATTACCGATTGATCGGTTTGGTACATCTGTGGAAACAGGATATTAATGTATTTACGTTGTTTATTTGGACATAAATGGCAATACGAACAAGTTAATGGAAATATCTGGCGTTGTTGTGCTAGATGTAAATTTAAACAATGGTGGATGCCAATAGTAAAAAATTGGTCACTTGGTATTTATACGTTGTAGATTTATGATAAATTATCATCTTGAACAATACTTACGTACCTTCGGTAACGATCTCGGATTTTCGATTTTACCGCAGGATAAAATTTATTCTGTCACGGCTAGCGCCGGTCAAACTCAAATAACTTTACCAATCGCTGCGAATGCAGATTTTCCAATACTTGTATATGTAAATAAAATTCTGTTGCCCAAACCCGAAGGGTGGGGTATTTTGGGTAACATTATCACTTTCAGTGCCGCGTTGGCACTGAATGATAACGTGTTAATATTTTATCATCTTTAATTTTTGGCGAAACCAATATGCCAATTGAGGAACGACAGCCCGAACAACACGATTGGAACAGCTTCGCTGTTGGATGGGCGCCAAGTGAAGATGCCATAAATGGTAGAAAAAATTGTGCACTACAACTAGATAATCTTGAATTGGATTCTAACGGCGCTCTATCGTTAACAGGAGGAAGCGTTTCAATCAGAACGCTTGCGGCAAATCCACATACATTATTTAATAGATATATTAATAATGCTTCACATATTTATGCAGGATGCATAGATGGAAAAGTATACCGCGACGGTACGATTCTTTCCTCCTCCGGAGATAGTGCGCGTTGCGCATTTGGCACAGCGTTTAATTTCACGCTGATTGCCTCCGGAAATTATCGAGTCAAGGATTCTGGATCTGGAACGCCAGTTAATCTAGGTGTTGGTCCGGCAACTGTTGCACCTACGGTGACAATTTATAAAAGTCTTGCTCCAAAGACTACGCTTGCACCGATAGGATCTTTAACATACCTTGCCCACTTTAAAGGCACTGTTGCGCTTACACCGTACGGCGCGGGATATTTTGCTGTTCAAGCAACGTGTGATTCTGACGGAATTTCTGTAATTCAATCTATATCTGCATCCTTGTCGCCTGCGACACCGTATGACGCTTCTATTGTAACAAATCAATTTTCACAAGTTGGAAATGCAACAGATAACGATACAATTACGTTAATTGGATACACACCAGATCCGTTCGGGGGATTATTACGTTTTGATATTATTCTCGCTCCTGGCGATTCGGCTGGGAACCAGACGTCCGATTATTTTTCATATGAAATTGCTGATCTCGCGACAAACAACGCTAATGGCGAGTTAATAAGACAAAAGAATGTAACGTTTGATCCCGTTACCGGAGTATTCACGGTAAAAATGCGTCGCGGTGACTTCGTCAGATTTGGCACGGGCGATCAAACGTGGGAGAACGTATATGGAGTTAGACTTACATTTATAGGAAATCCTTCTCAACAAATAAATTACATAGGATCATATATATCGGCAAATCCTGTAATCGACATTGTTGGCGGGAGCCATTCGCAGAATGGGACATATCAATTTGCGCAAGTTAACGTTAATAATACTGGTTCTTATTTGGCGTTGTCCCCATTGGGGCCAATTTCTAAAGTTGTAAGTATTTCTAATACACAAGCACGCATCGTGCTACAAACTCCTACAGATCCGCAGGTAAATGAAATTTGGGTATACGCCCGCTCTGCGGGCGGAGTAAACGATCTAGGATTATCGAGTGGATTGGATAAATGGTACAGGGTCTTAGTAGTTACGAACGTATCTGTATCTCCGTGGGTATCCGGCGTTGTACCGATACAGGTAGGGGATTTGGAAGCGTTAGAAATAAACATAACATTTGATCCTCGGCTGGTAACAGCCCAGCCAGCGGGGATATCAGAAAAATTTCTGGAAATCATTGGGCCGGTCAACGGACGGCATTATTATTTTACGCCGTCGTTTATGTATCCTTCGGATCAGAATGATCCAGATTTGATAGCGTCGTTTTTAGGAATACGTACATGTGGGTCAAACAGTGAGATCTTCTTGTGGGCCAGACTTATTACCTCCGGTATTATACTTGTTGGTACAAGTATTGACATCTATATTTTGACGGGAACGTTTAACACACTTTCTGACGGATCAGTAGATATTACGTATCTTCCGTTAGGATGTAAATTTCCGCCAATGACGTCAGACTGCGCTGTATACAGCGGTAATGTGTTTTATCTTTCCAGCGACGGCTGGAGATCATACTCCTACTACGGAAATAATCCAAATAATATCAGTGGTACATCTTCCAACCCTTCGGGTTCTAATCCATTATTGGTAAGTCCAAATACAGATCTTTTATATCGCGGAGATTCCAGATATGGATATACCGCTCCAAGCCTTACATTTGTACCTGGTACCGTAAGGTACCCTGTTGTAATTGCAAGAAACAAACTATTTTGCTTCATTTATAATCAGACAAGATGCGAAGTCTACGATTTCATTCGTAATTACTGGCGCGTACTTATTACATCTTCCACTCCTTCCGCTGCCTGCGCGGCAGATGCAGAAGATGGTAGCGGGGTATATGCTGCGTTTGGAGCAGTCATTTATAATATTGATCGACGCGATAGTCTTGCACAAACAGTTAACGTACTTTCCCCGATATTGGATGGAGGTTACTTATTACAACGTAAAGACCCCTGTGCAGTTAAGATACGATTCCTTGCTACTGGCGGAACTGTTAGTCTCTCTATCATTACGGAATTAGGTTCGTATAGTGTGTCTACAACGCTTGCGTCAGCGTCGATTGCAGAAGTTGTATGTGTGCCACCAAATTTGACACCATTTAAACAGTTTCAGTGGAAGGTATCGAGTTCAAGCGTTACAAATTTTGTTCTAGAAAGTGTTTCATTAACGTTTGTACCGCGGCCAATTCCTGTTAGCACGATACTGATAAGAAATGAGGACTTCGGAATTGTCGCACGCAAAAGAATACGTGATTGGGGATTTGTAATTGATACTTCGCAAGCTGTGAGCGCGACATTTACACCTATTTTGGATAATGTTGCGCAAGCGCCGGTGGCAATCTCGACAGTAGAAAAAACGAGTGTGCCATTTCCGTTTACTCCAGATTTAATTGCGCGTGATTGGGGTGGAAGATTTTCCTGTACCTCAGGTTATATCGAATTTTGGGGACATCTTGCGCCGCGCGAAGTAGAAGCGTTTCCCGATCCAATTCGATGGATGACAATTCCGGTTACGAATTTTGGTACCGCTACGCGGAAAAGATTGAGAGTCTGGTCTTTTATTTTAAATACTCTCGGTCACGACGTAGTATTTACTTTACTTGTAGATGGAATTGCACAAACGCCGGTAACGTTCAACACTGCCGATAAGCAGACAGTATTCTACTTTGCGACGTCCGATATTTCCGGAATCGACTTTTCTGGCACGTTCAGCGGATCTTATCTATTTGAAATGTGGGAGGTAATGAAGCCAGAATTTGTGCAAGAATTTCCAATACAGAAAAAATTCGACCAGCTAGGACCAGAGGACCTTTACAAATATGCCAAAATAAAAGAGATATCAATGCGTTTGTACTCGAACGCAACAGTTGAGAAAACACTTGGGTATACAATATATTTTGACGATTCTACAAAGACAAACGGTACTTTTACAATTTATCCAAAACAAGACGTTAATTATACGTTTGGCGAAGCCAAGGGGACAAGTGGCAACATTCTGAGAATAGAGATTGGTGGAAATATTGATTTTACATTTTGTCGGTATGATGTAAAATTACGTGTAATGAAATCAGGAACTGACAGTGAGAATATCTGGGTAACGTTGCCAAGACCGGAGATGCAAGCGTGAGTAGTTATTTTTCAGAAAACGTGGTTGGAGTTAAAATAAAATGCCTTTAGCAAATATGCAGCATCTTGTTAACCAAATGGATCAACTTTTAACAAAAAATATTGATCTGCGTGGTAGACGTGTAATTAATGCCGACGATGCTCGGTCTGAAGGTGAATATGTTACTTTAAGACAACATCGTTCATTAATTGCAAAGATAGTTGCGCCTATATTAGACAGTATCTCTAATATTTACAAATTTAGAGATTCTGGCGGAAAATCGTACTCTAATATAATTGTAGGAAATCTTGTTAATCGTCCTACTCCAGGAATTGAGGGGCGTATATTTATCCCTATAGATACAGCAGCGCCACCCGATTTTTGGTATGACGATTCAATTACATGGGTTCGTTTTTCTAATTGGCGTCCTTATTAAGGAGTTTTTGTGCCATTACCAGGAACAAATTTTCCAGGATCATCTGGGGGAGGTTCAAATATGGGCGTGGGTGCAGGGGTTGGATTAGCGTCTGGCGTTGTAGGATTATTGAAAGGACTTTTTGGTACATCTACGTCCACCGACACGTCGATGAATCAAAACACATCTTCGACATCAACGGAAGACATACGAAATTTACTCAATACACTTCAGCAGCTTCAAACTCAACAACAGCAATCGCAGCAATATCAGCAAGGTACTAGCGTAGCTCCGGCACAGCAACAGTTTTTAAACAATTTGACGCGAACGTTTCAGGGAATCGGTCAGCCGGTAAATACAACAGGATATGTTCAAGGACAAGTAGGAAATATTAACGCCGCCAGCGGTGCGCAATCTCAACAAGTATCAAATGAAATGGCCGCGCGTGGATTATCCACATCTCCCGTTACTGCGTCTGCACTAGCAGGTGTAGACGCTTCTAGGATTGCACAAATTAATCAAGTTCAACAACAAGCTCCTTTACTTGGTCAACAATTACAATTACAAAATCTTGGTGCGGCCACAGGATTTTTAAATGCACTGCCGCGACAAGTAATAGGTACACAATTTGGTTCTCAAACTGGCCTGCAAACAGGCCAGACGCAACAAACTGGACAAACAACAGGCGTATCTACAGGGGATCAGTCAATTACGGGATCTACCACAAGTAAAACTCGTGGAGGGGGTATTTTTTCAGACGTCCGATTAAAATCCGATATCCGTGAGATACCACATGATGAAGCACTTAAGAAAATTTTGAATATTAATCCTTCTACCTGGAAGTGGAAAAGTGACGGTTCTGCTGACGCAGGAATGATTGCACAAGACGTACAAAAAATTGTTCCTGATGCCGTAGGCACTGATGAGTCTACGGGATATAAAAAACTAGATTATGCACATTTGATGCCATATATTATTGCGTCAATACATGCGTTGGCACGCAGAAATTCAACTAGCCCGGCGTAGCCGGTTTGCGGACGGAGTGAGCAAATGGGGGGATTTGGACATTTTTTGCGCGGCGCGGCGCAGACATTTCAAGACTTAATTGCTGATCGGTATCAACAACAACAACTTGCGCAACAAACAGCGCAACGCGCGCAGGAAAAACAGCAATATGAAGCACAGCAACAAATTGAACGTGATAAACTTGCCGAGGAAAAACGATTTCACGATTCTCAAACTGCCGCGGCACAAGCACAGTTAAAAGCAGCGTTAGCGCTACATAACGTACAGGCAGCGGAAACTGCACATAATATGACATTGAAGTCTCTACAGTACGGTGTTCCCATTCCTGGATCTGTAGAAACAAATAGACAAGCCGTTTCACAAACCGGCGCGCCGCTTGAAATGTCCCCCGCAGGGGGAAATTTTATTTCTACGCAGCAATTACCAATACAAACTGCTAATATTTCGCCGTCAGGCGAGTTTCAAACCGCGCCGATGCAGGTACAAATTCCTTCGCAAGAACAATTTATACGCCAGCAGGCGCAAATGCAGCGTCTTGCTGGTGCACCAGCAGAAGAATCTAGAATACGTGAATCTCAAGCAATGCAAGCAGCAATTGGTGCGCGTGAAGAAAGTGTTGAAAATTTGCGTGGGGGATATTTATTACAAGTACATAAGGAAAACGAGGCCGCGGCAACCGCGCGAAATACAGCGGACATTCACAGTAAACAGTATATTGCAAACCAAGAAAATCGGATGCGCGTACAAGTAGCGCAGATTAATCGTGGATTGTCAACTGGAGATTCGGAGATTGATGCAAACCTTGCACAGCAAGATAATGTCATTAGTCAGCATGTAGATCTATTATCTCATGCAAAGGAATCTACTGAACAATTTCTAAAACAAACTACAAAGCAGCCATATGTTCAGCAACAAGTATTTAATAGACTTGCAGCAAGTAAAATGGGGGCGCCCACACAAAAACAAATTGATGTAGTACAAAATAGCGGTCTCGCATTAGGATTGCATCAAATTAATCAACAGGTTATTGATATTTTGAATCATTATCCTACGCTTGAGATTGCGAATCTACCAAGTCCGGTCTTGCAGCGCATTAATAATTTACAGGCACAAGCCCGCGAACGTCTTGCGGCGGCAACGCCGTTGTTTACTCCACAACAAAGATTATCGGATTCTAGAATTAAACGAATGATTGATGCATATGAACCACGTAAGTTACAACGAAATTCTGTTAATGAAGGTGCAATGTACGGATTTGATCAGGCATTGGAAGAAGTTTTAAGATCTCATCTTCCGACGTTTTCGCGCGAACAACAAGACTTAATTATTGGAGATCGGCGTAAGGAAACTTTGGGTAAACCACGGATTAATCCAAAAACTGGACAACCAATGTATTCTGATGATGGTGGAAAATCGTGGCATGATGAGCATGGAAAAATTGTAGGTTTTAATTATTGAGGAATCTTTTATGCCGGAAGAACCAACTCCACTAACGGCGGAGGAATTAAAAAATTTTAAGCCAATTGATGATACCGGACGTTCTGCAAAGCAGAATATTTATACGCCGCCGGGTGGGAAGCAAAATGCTAGCGCACCGATAGATTCAAGCACGTTAGAGAAATTACGTGGCATACTTCTCGGTGCGCCCGGCGCGGTACAATACGGACAGATGCCGCCGCAAAAATCTTATAATGTATCACGCGATGATGTAGTAAATTTTTTACGCCCAATGGCCTTTCCTGCTGCTGTTGCAGGTACAACAGCGTTATTATCTCCTGCCGTCGGCGTTCCATTAGCATTGGCTGGTGGCATTGGCGCTGGCGTTGCTGGAGATATTGGACTTCAACAAACGTTAAATAAACCAGAACAACGTACGTTATCGAATGTTGCAAAATCTTGGTCTGGTTGGGAGGGGTTTGCACCTGGTAAAATTAGTTCGCAAATTGCAAATACCGCGGAAATGGCGTTGGTAAACGAAGCCGGTGGTCGTGTAATTGGAAAAGGTTTACAAGCTGCGAAGCAGGAATTAACGCCACAAGCGGGATCTGCGGCAGCAGAATTCATCCAGAAGTTTAAACCGTCTGTTTCGCAGTTTATGGAGCACATGTTTGGTGCGTCACCAGGTCAGCGACTTTCTCAGTGGGTAGAAAATACTTTTGCAACTGGTACAAAGCGCGCGCTGCAAGAATCTCAATACGACATTGCCGCAGGCGAAGCTGGACAAGCTGATATTAAACAACGTTTTCAGCCTCATTTGGAAAATATTGCGGAGCAACAAACGGCGCAGTTAGAATTAAATGCTGCTAAATTTAAAGGCTCTGATCTTGCAAGTCAATTAGCTGGAAGACCCCCGAGATTTTTTGAACAAACGCCACAAGATATTGTTCAAATACAGAAAGAGGCATTAAAAGGAAATTATTATAAGTCCTTACGGACTAGTAATTCTCTAGGAGAATTTGTTAAATCTGAGGCAAAAAATAACACTATACAAGTTCAAGGCCTTCCTGAAGACTCGCAAGAAGTAAATATTTTATCGCAAGCGTTTAACGGAAAATCGTATGCTGCGCAAACACCGCAAGATAAGCAAATGCTTTTAAGTGAATTTCAAAAAATGGGATTACAGCTTCCCACGCGAAGCGTGTCCGGCCCGGTAAATCCTACTAATGGTGTGCAGACAGCACTAAAAATTTTAAAGGCCGAAGGCTTTGATTTTGCAAATCAAGTTCCCTCAGACAATCCAATTATTCGATCGGCTCAAGGTCTGCTGAAAGCAGCGCAGTATCATGTTGATGAAACCGGCGCGCCGCATTTCGATCCGATTTCATTTGAAGATGCGTGGTCCTTAAAGCATATTACAGGAAACTTTGGGTACGGTACACGCGCCGTTGGCACAAAGACATTACCTATTTATAGAGATACACGATTTAAAACGTTAGAACAATCTGTGTCTCATGATATTGACTCTGCGCTTGCGCAGTGGGGATCACCCGAGGCGCAGGTTGCGTGGAAAGATTCAAAATCTATTATTGCGCAGCGGCATATTCTATTTGACCAGCGCGGTAACGGAGTTCGTGAGCTAATTCAATCTACAAATGATTCTATTCCGGAATTAGATAGAATAATTAATGACTCACATAAATTGCAAACTGCGCTAAGTGCAGGTAATTTACAGTTATCTGCAGGAGAATTTTCTTCGACTAATTTACGTCAAGATCTGCGTGGATATCGCGTGGCAAAATATTTTCAGGATCCATACGTAAAAACAGATCCATTAACTGGAAATACTTCATTTAATTATGAACGGATGTCGAGAGATTTTAATCGACCGGATCGACAAGCGAGCATGGAAAAATTGTATTCTTCTAGTGAACGTAGTGAGATAAATCAGTTTTTTAAAAATATTGCAGAGCAACAGAAAAAAGCAACAGCGCCAATTGATTTTCCTGCTGCGCAGGGTGCAGGTGAATTAAAAGATCAAACAAACACACTTTTAGCCCAGTATGGGCTACCAAATAAACCAATCCCTGCGGGATCTGGAATTAACGCTAAATTAATGGTAATACGTGGTGGTATTCTATTAGGTCCGTCAATTATTGGGCACTTTGCTGGATTTTTTCATAACCCTGCATACGGCGCGGGGCTTGTTGGCGTTGGGTTAGGTGGTCTCGCAAGCGGAAAAATTCTAACAAACAAAACCGTTGTCCGGCTTGCTGCTAGCGCATTGTCTGGACAGCCGGTTGGTGATAAGCTGTTAGCTAGAGAAATATTTGGAGCGTTGCAGGGTACAGGCGCACAAATTACTTTGAGTATGCAAGATGGCTCAAGTGTTCGTGGAACATTAGAAAATGACGGATTTAAGCCTCTTTCAGACCTTCCGGTGGAAAAGTAGACGTTCATAATCTTTGAATTCTTTTGATTGACTTGACTCATTCGGAGGACATATTTCTCTCAGTTCTTGTGATTTATTTCAGACGCTTGATTTTCTGCAAAACAGACGTTCTACTTACGTGAATTCTTTCTTATAACATGACTCGTTTCTTCATTCTGCTTTCAATCATCTCCGTTGACTCATTCATTCGACATGTTTACTATCGCGTATTTTGATTCATTCATTTGCTGTGTATTCTCTCAGCTCTTGTGATTCGTTTGAGGTGACTCATTCTATATTCATGTTTTCTCTCATAATGCATGATTCATTCGTACGTGCTGTTTTCTCTCGCTATTGATGATTTATTTCTTCTGCGCCGGAGGCGTAAAGTTTGGTGGTGGAATATAATCTCCGTGTCCCATGATTGAAATTGTAAACGGTTTTGGCGGGGCTTCATTATACGCCAACCACCAGGAGACTTCTTGGTAGTGAGATAGGAATAATTTGACAGTCCATCTTTTTGCTCTCGCGTGGATATGCCCGGGAGGCAATAAACCGGATTTATAAATTTCATACGCCTTTTTGTCCTTTCCAATATTGAAATTCTTCAACTTTTCTTCTGCTTGCGCAGAGAATTTCATTTCATTATTATATCTTTCTTCCTGCGTCTTGCGCTGTAAGTATAACTTGCCGTAGAAATCGTTTTTGTTACCGGAGAACTTGACAAACGATTCGCCGATTTTCCAACATAGAACTTTTAACGACGCGTTCCATGGACGTTTTTCTCCTTTCTCCCATTTATCCCACAATAATCCTGCATATCTCCATATATGACCTACGGTAGGTGCTTTTGCAATATCAATATGTGCCGCGAGGCCGGCGCTGATTACTGGACCGATTCCCGTGATAGATTTTGCCCATACTGCCGAAGGCAGTGTATCTGTCCACGAATCTAACGTTCGTTTAATTTGATTTTCTAGCACGGCATTCTGATCTCTGAGCCACTTGATTAAATCGTGCGGTTCTTCGGACCCTGACAACGCGAGAACTTGACTGTTTGCAATCTTTCGATTGTCTTGTATCATGTAGTATGCGTCTACAAGATATCGCGCTTCTTTTGGCGTTAATGTTTTAGCCGCGCTGACAAGATCACGACTGAGAAGTTGAAGAACTTCGTTGTGATTCATAAACGTTCCTCTGGTGTGATTCTTTCATATTGCATGACTCGTTCTCTGTCTCTGAATTCTTTCTACAATCATGACTCGTTCTGTTGACTTGTTTTAGTTCTTAATGGGTGACTCATTCTGAACATATGATTCATTCGATGCACATGATTCGTTCGCGTACAATGATTAATTCTGTAAAATCTCCAACGCCTGCGGAGTTAATTTATAG
>Ga0066700_10000191_pt1 | contig 19177 bp, 20 predicted proteins | sample GraSoiAngelo_149_FD_66460 | JGI IMG/M metagenome (GOLD analysis project Ga0066700, IMG submission 66460) | Grasslands soil microbial communities from the Angelo Coastal Reserve, California, USA - 14_1009_09_30cm | ecosystem: Environmental > Terrestrial > Soil > Grasslands | place: USA...
GAGATCGTTTAGCTCGTACAGGCCAAGTGCTCCGTCGACACTGAATTCGTTTGCGTTGATTTTTCGAAACTCTTCCTTTTCGAAATCGAACTCGTCCTGGATGTCGCCAACGAGTTCTTCCAACACATCTTCCAGTGTCACGAGTCCCACAGTGCCCCCAAATTCATCCACAACGATTGCCACGTGTGCATGCTTGCCAAGGAATAATCTAAGCAGATTTTCCAGCGCCATCATCTCGGGGACTGGAAGCAACTCGCGTTTGATCTTCATCAAATCAGGATGCGGATCGCGCAGGATCGGAAGCAGTTCCTTGATATGAATGAGGCCGATCGTGTTATCCAAATTTTCACGGCACAACGGGAAACGCGTGTGTTGGGATTCGATCGCCTTTTTCAGGTTCGCCTCGAAATCATTCTCCAGGTCCAGGTAAACGATATCGCCGCGAGGTGTCATGATATCACGCACGACGCGGTCCCGCAGATCCAGCACGTTAAATACAAGTTCGCGGCCGAGAGGCGTTACCTCGGCTGATTTTTCGCTTTCGCGTACAATCAAGCGCAGTTCTTCTTCGCTATGTGCCAGTTCTCCTTCGGCAATTGGTTCGACGCGAAGAATCCGCCGGAGTACCCAGTTGCTCGCGGCGTTTAGAAACCCGATCGCCGGTCTGAGGATTATATAAAACCATCGCAGCGGCGCGCTCACGAACAGCGCAGAAGGCATTGCTTTACGGATCGCCAAAATCTTTGGCGCTTGTTCGCCAACAACGATGTGCAAAAACGTGATCGCCGAAAAAGCCAGCGCGAACGAAATCGATTTGATCACCGCGGGAGATTCGATTCCTGCCAAAGCGAAAAACGGCTGAATGATTCGCGCGAGGAAAGGTTCCCCCAACCAGCCAAGTCCGAGGCTCGCCATGGTTATGCCGATCTGACACGCAGAAAGGTAGGCATTCAGATTGTCCTTAATCGCTCGTAGTAAGCCAGCTCGCTTGCTGCCGCTTGCAGCCATGGTCTTGAGATGGCTGGTACGGATTTTGACGAGCGCAAACTCGGCGGCGACAAAAAAGCCGTTAAGCAGTACGAGCACCGCTATGGCCAACAGTTTGCCAAGCAACACCATTGGCGGGTCCCAGTGCTGAACAATCGTTTCGGCAATTGGAGCTAAAGCTAGGGGAAACATCACAAAATTCATCTATAGCAAGGCCGGACGCGCCCGGCTGAAGCGTCGCAAAGCGGTGTGGCTACAGCTTACCAGCTAGATTTGGTTACGCCAGGGATCAACCCTTGCGAAGCCAGTTCGCGAAAAGTCAGACGCGACATCTTGAACCGACGAATGAACGCGCGCCGGCGGCCGCTGACTTCGCAGCGGTTCACCACGCGCATAGGACTCGCGTCACGCGGCAGTTGCGCCAGGCCGGCATAGTCCTTTTTCGCCTTTAGCTCTGCGCGCAATGCAGCGTACTTTTTCACTGTTGCGCGTTTGCGTTCATTGCGGTTGATCCAGGCTTTCTTAGCCATAAAGAGCGCTGACTATAACGCCCGCCTCCCAATTTGCAACCGCGAGTCGAACAATCCTAGCCGAGGGCGCCCGCGCGCCGCCGCTGTTTAACCAGCGTACTAGTGGACTGGCGAGCACCGTCTCGGGTAGATGAACGCTTCTGTTTTACCGCTTGAGTCCGGTTCAAGCTGTCTTGTAACACCTTCACCAGATCAACAACGTTGGTTGGGGTAGGAGCAGCCGGCGCTTTTGCCGCGATCTCCTTGTGCTGTGCCTTCTGTTCGATGATTTCCATTAACGCCGTCCGGTATTCATCCCGATATTTCTCCGGCTCCCAGGCAACACTCAGGCTTTCAATGAGCGCCTGCGCCATTTTCAGTTCTTTGTCGGTCACTGCAGCATTCGAACCGTTTTGCAAGACATCGGCGCTCAATATTTCGCTGGCAAAATGCATTAGCTCCAAAATCAGGAACAAGCCGTCCGGTTTTACAGCAGCCAGGTGTTCGCGATTGCTGATCACCACCTTGGCGATACCGATTTTGCCCGTTCCGCTGAGCGCCTTGTGCAAGACTGCGTAAGCTTTCTCCCCGCCTTTTTGTGGCTCAAGGAAATATGGCTTGTAGAAAAACTTCGGATCGACCTGCTCCAAATCAACGAAATCGGTAATGTCGATCGAATGGGTGGATTCGATGCGCACTTTCTCGAAGTCCTCATCCTTCATCACAACATAATGACCGCGCTCGAATTCGAAGCCCTTTACGATCTGGTCGGCTGGAACTTCCTTCGAGTCCGCTTCCGCCACCTTTTTGTATCTGATCGGACTGAGATCGCTGGAGCGAAGCTGCCGGAAACTAAGCTTCTCCTCGCGCGTGGCGGGATAAACCGCCACCGGAATGTAAACCAGCCCGAAGCTGATGCTGCCTTTCCAGATGGGACGCATAGGGGGAATGCTTTCCCATAGTGCTGCGCCTGTCAACCTTAGCCAGTCTCCTGTGGCGCCTCGTCTGCTCCGTTGAAATTCCTTGCAACTCGGAGAAACAGTCTGATGTTGGCAGTTGAAATGAGCCTCCTTGCCAGCTTCATGAACTTGGCCGGGCCAGACTTGATCGTCATCCTGCTCATCATCCTCGTTCTATTCGGAGCAAAGAAACTGCCTGAGCTCGCCCGCGGAATGGGTCAGGCGGTCAAGGAGTTTCAAAAAGCAAAGGACGAGTTCAACGACGAACTGCACAAGGCTGGAAAGTCTGACGCACAAATCGCCAAGCCTGACGTGAAACCGGCTGAGTCGACCGTAGCTCGAAGCGGGGAACAGCCCGCGAGTACCGTCACGCCGCCACAGGTAAACGAAGCAGTCACGCCCGGCGACGAGGGCAATCAGGTTTAGTCGTCAGAAAGCGACGCGAGAACGCGTGCGCACTCCCGGAGCTTGCGCGAAACATCGAAAGACGCTTCTGCACGTTTGACCGAACACGCAATTTACGGCAAAATCCCCGCTCGTTTATGTCTGAGCCGGATTTGCGCGCCCAAATCAAAGAGATGCTGGTCAAGAATCTGATGCTGCAAGTTACTCCCGAACAGATCGGTGATGACCTGCCGCTTTTCGGTGCGGATGGACTAGGCCTTGATTCCATCGACGCGTTGGAGCTGGTTGTGAGTATGGAAAAGACGTTCGGGGTCGGCGTTCCAAATTCCGATGTAGCCGGAAAAGCACTTCGGACTGTAAACACGATCCACGATTACATTCTCGAAAAGCGCGCCGCCGCTGCCTAGATGTGCTAAGGGCGCATCGCCCGTGGCGATTCGACGTGAACATTCTTTACGTAGAGAGTAGCCGAAGCTGGGGCGGCCAGGAATATCGTACCTGTCTGGAAATAAACTGGCTCAACGCACACGGGCATCAGGCATGGTTGATCTGCAATCCAGAGAGCCAGGTTCACTCCAAGGCGTCTGAACTCGGCACGCGACTGGTCACAATGTCGCTCCGCAGCCGCTTTGACCCGCTTTGCTCATTGCGCCTGTGGAAGTTTTGCCGTCAGAACAAAATCGATCTGCTTAAAACCTACAGCTCAAAGGATCACTGGATTTGCCTGCCACTTTTCCTTTGCGGAATTCCGTTGAGCCGCGCGCGTTGCATCACCGATCCAATCGGCACCCGAAGTCGCGCTTTCGTTTTCAAGCACGGCTGTTCGCAAATCGTTGCCGACGCGTCGGTGATCAAACGCCAGTTGGTGGAAGAACACGGAATTGATCCCGCAAAAATTCAAGTCATCGGTTCAGCTGTCGATCTGGAAAAGTTCAAGCCTCCGCGCGACCGGGCAAAATTCCGCCGCGAAATTGGCGTCGACGATGAGACCCCGCTGATCGGCAACGTAGGGATGATTCGTCCTGACAAAGGCCAGCTTGAGCTGGTCAAAGCCGCGTCAATAGTCTTGGAGAAATGTCCAAATGCGCGCTTCGTCATCGTCGGGCAGGGCACCGGGATTTTGAAGCGGGGAATCAATGTGAGGAACGCAATCGATCGTGCCGGCCTCGCCGACAAGATTATCATGGCTGGCTATCGCTGGGATACGCCGGACGTTTACGCAGCGTGTGACATGATAGTGATTGCGTCGCTCCGCACCGAAGCGTCTCCGATCGTTTTGCGTGAGGCTTTCGCCAGCGGACGGCCTGTCATCGCTACGAAAGTCGGAGATATTCCAGAAATTGTTCGCGATCGCGAGAACGGTTTGCTCATTGAACCGGGGAATACTCAGGCATTGGGGTCTGCGATTCTGGAATTCATTTCCGACCCGGAACTGGCGGCGCATTGCGCAGCAAATGGCCTCCGTTACGCCGCTGAAAATTTTTCATTCGACAAGATGATGGAGGCGAAGCTGCGCGCCGATCTTGCTGTGTTGGCGAAGAAACAGGGCCGCGAATCTGCTTCCCGGTATCCGCACGACCTCACGTCGTCGGAGAAGAATTGATCGCGTCAATCAGCTGACGGAAACGGCCAAATCTGCTGCGAACCGGCGTGAAAATCAGTCGGGGTAAGTCGGCAGTTCCAAGCCCATCGTTCTTTTTCACGGGCGCAACACGCTGGACAATTTCGCCTGCGCGCAAGATGTCCGCGAAGTGATTGTTTAGCTCGACAAGTGCCTCGTTCGATAGCGAGCGATTCAGGCGGATGACGAACCGCTCCCCCACCCAGCGCGCCGAATGAAAGACTTTGTAGAACTGCGTGATCTCAGCGGCGGCGTCCTGGGCGTTGTGTTTGATTTTGAAAAACGCGAAGTCTTCCTCCGAAATGAAGCCGAAGTTGAGCAGACGCTCGCTAAGAAATTGCATCCACGTTTCCCAATATTTTCCGCCTGGCTGGTCCAATAGCACGACCGGAACAATGCGCGTTTTGCCGGTTTGCAGTAGCGCGAGCACCTCGAACGCTTCATCCATGGTCCCAAAGCCGCCAGGGAACAACGCGAACGCGTGCGCCTCTTTCACGAAACTCAATTTGCGCGTGAAAAAGTAATTGAGTGTCACCAGCTTGGGATCGCCCTCGATGGCTTCGTTTACTCGCTGCTCCGAGGGCAAACGGATGCCGAGCGCAAAGCTGTGCGCGCGCCCGGCTCCCCGCTGCACGGCCCCCATAATTCCGTCGCTGCCACCGGCGATCAGCATAAAGCCTTCACTGACCATTTCGCATGCAAAGTCCGTCGCCATTTTGTAATCGGGTGAATCGTGCGCGCTTCGGGCCGATCCGAAGACGACCACTTTTCGGAAGTGCTTGAATGGCGCGAAAATCTTCGCTGCAGAACGCATCTCCTTTGCAGAACGGTTGATCAGCTTGAGATCTGCCAGGGTTAATTCGTCGCGCGCAATCTTCAGCGCGGTCGTAATCATTTCCTCGATAAGCGCCGGAGATTTTGGCGCACCCCAATCCCGAACTAATTGTCTGACTCGCGCATCAAATGGCGAACCGACGCTCCAACGGTGCCTCGCTGCTCTTGCCGGCGCCTGATCGATTGCTTCTTCTGGGAATGGTTCCATCTGAATACAAGATTCGCTCAAACCGAAATCAAATCCTGAAGAATCTCACCTATATGACGGATCGGCAGCGAGTAATGTCCTTCGTCCTGAATGAACCGCGCTTTACAATTCGGGAACCGGTTTGCGATTTGTTCCGCCAGCCGAACGGCGAATGCGCGATCTTCTGTTCCATGCCAGAGTCGCACGGGCACGCGTACATCTTCCATCGCGAATCCCCACGGCTCCGCGTAAATCCGTGCATCGATCAATACCCCTTCCGCTGAACCGCGCCAGGCGCGCCGTTGGCTCTCAAAAATGGCTTCAAAGGCTGCGTCATCCCGCAAGCTGGCCGCGTCGCACGGCCGCAACAGCAGCATCTTCAAAAGCAGCGGACGAAGCCGGATCGGCGCACGGACGGATAAAAACGGCCGCGTCAGATAAAACAATCTCCGCAACAGTTGCGGCCGGTTGCGATAAAACGCGAGCATCCAGCGATAGAGGGGCAATAATCCTTTGAAATCCTTCAGCTCCGCAAATGGAATTACTCCGCCTACGACAGCGATCGCACGCACTCGCTCGGGTATCGCGACCGCGGTCGCATACGCGTAGGGCGCGCCTCCTGAAATCGCGAGCATTCGGAATTCACCGATCTGAAGATCATCCACGAGCTGTTCGACAACGCGCGGCCATTCGCTCAGCTTTCGATGAGATTGCATACTCGAGCCGCTGATACCCGGCCGATCCGGTGAAATAATGCGAACACCGAGAGCCCGCGCTGGTTCGTCTGCCAGTTGTGCCATCGTACGTGAGCTCGGCCAGCCATGGCAGAATATCACAGGTACTCCAGTTGGATCGCCGTATTCTTCGAACGCAAGAACAGCGCCGCCATGAAGTTGAACGATATTTTGCCTGCTCATCGAGCTGGCATCCCCTTTGTGCACTTGTATTGCAAGGCGTAATGTGTAGACCTAATTGTAGTTCGAAAAACGATTCTGTTGTTGGCAGCTTTGGTTATGGAAAATTATTCGCAACCTCCCCCGGGAAAAATCTCGGAGCATGGCAACGGAATCGGCGCACCGTCGCGTGAGGAGGTGGAAAGACGCGCAAGAGAAATCGCCATGATCGATGAGCGCAATCCTGATGAGTTTACCGAGGCCGATTGGGCACAAGCGCGCCACGAACTGATGGGCGAAGAGAACAACGTGCCTCCCGAGGAAACTCCCGACAACGCCGACATGACGGAAGAATGGAGCGTCATCGCAAGCTCCAAAGGTCACCGGATCCCGCGTCCCGGGACCGAGGAGGAGGAAAGCGTCGGTGAGCATCTAGTGATTGAAGGCATCGAGGAAGCAACCCACGATCAAATGCTCGAAGCACGCCGGGAAGAACGCCAGCAAGAGGGAGAAAATCCTTGAGCGCGACCTCAATTGAAACCGCCTCCGCAACGGCGGCGGCGGAACAATCTCTTTTCCCGGCGACCCAATCCCAGATCGAACGCTTGCGCGATCGCTTTCATCAAGTCAGAAAATTCACCGACGCGCTGTGTGTTGGTCTGGAACCCGAGGATTGCGTCGTGCAATCCATGCCGGACGTTAGTCCGGCCAAATGGCATCTCGCGCATACCACATGGTTTTTCGAAACGTTTATCCTGAAAAAATTCGTCCCGGGATACCGCGCCGAGATTCCAGAGTACGCTTATCTCTTTAACTCTTACTACAACGCTGCTGGCGACATGCACCGGCGCGATCTGCGTGGATTGATTTCACGCCCGACCGTCAGCGAAGCGCAACGCTACCGCGAGTCGATCGATTCACACATGGACGATCTGCTCTCAAATGCAGACGAAAAGTTGCTCGATGAGATCGAGCCGCTCCTCGTCCTCGGCGTGCATCATGAACAGCAACACCAGGAATTGCTCATCACCGACATCAAGCATGTCTTCGCGCAAAACCCACTCTATCCTGTTTTTCGCCAGCGAAACGGCGATGTCGCCGCAAAGAAAATTACCCCGATCCGGTTTATCGATTCCGAAGAAACCGTGACCGCGATAGGCCATGATGGCAACGGATTCGCCTATGACAACGAAGGGCCGCGGCATCAGGCACTCGTCCACGCGTTTTCGTTGGCAACGCGGCCGGTCACTAATGGCGAATTCATCGCGTTCATCGAGGACAACGGTTATCGCCGGCCGGAATTCTGGTTATCGCTCGGTTGGATGACTGTCAACGAACAACGCTGGAACGCGCCGCTTTACTGGACAAAACGCGACGGGGCCTGGTGGAATTTCACACTCTCCGGTCTGCGCCGCGTCGATCAATCCGAGCCTGTCACGCATGTTAGTTATTTCGAAGCTGACGCGTATGCCAACTGGGCTGGCGCGCGCCTCCCGACTGAGTTCGAATGGGAGCGCGCGACGTTGAGTTGTCCAATCGAAGGCAATTTCGTCGAGACCGAATTGTTTCATCCGGCCCCCGTTGCTGTAGCCCCGAACGCTTTCGGGGCTGTCTCAGCGGAAAGACCAGAGCAATATCGAGACCTGGTTCAAATGTTCGGGGACGTTTGGGAATGGACGCGCAGCGCCTACTCGCCGTACTCGGGCTATCGCGCAGAACCCGGCGCGCTCGGCGAGTACAACGGCAAGTTCATGTGCAACCAATACGTCCTGCGCGGTGGTTCCTGCGCCACATCCCGCACTCACATCCGCCGCACCTATCGCAATTTCTTTCAACCGGAAAAACGCTGGCAGTTCACCGGAATCAGACTCGCACGCGACGCACAGTAAATCGGTAGGGCGCGTCACTCTGTGCGCGCCAGTTCAACTCCACAATGACCGGAGATTCAATCATAGCTCCGCCGCAAGTTTCAGCACCGGAATCGGCGAATTTTCTGGCGGATGTTATTGCTGGTCTATCGTCGAATCCGCGCACGATCCCGTGCAAATACTTCTATGATGAGCGGGGCGCGGCGTTGTTTCAGAGGATCTGTGAACTGCCTGAATATTACGTCACCCGCTCCGAGATCGATATTCTGGATCGAAGTCGCGCTGACATTGCGTCGCAACTTGGACCCAGCGTCGAACTAATCGGACTGGGCACCGGCGCAGGAACGAAAACGCGGATTGTGATCGAGGCGCTCGAGAATCCCGCCGTCTATATCCCTGTCGATATCTCGAAAAAACAACTGCGCCAATCGACTGCTCTTTTCCGTAAAATTTTCCCGAAACTGGAAATTCTGCCGGTGTCCGCGGACTACCTGCAACCTGTAGTGTTGCCTTCGCCCCGTCATAAACCTGCACGAAACATTGTGTATTTCCCGGGATCGACCATCGGCAATTTCGAGCCCGATGAAGCCGTGCAGTTCTTGCGCCGCATCGCGAATGTCTGTCGCGGAGGCGGCGGGCTGCTCATCGGCGTTGATTTAAAGAAGGACCGGCAGGTGCTGGAAGCCGCTTACAACGACAGCGCCGGCGTGACTGCGCAGTTCAATCTAAATTTGCTGCAGCGCATCAACCGCGAACTGGGTGCAGACTTCGATCTGGATCAATGGCGGCATCGGGCAATCTACAATTCCGACGCCGGCAGGATTGAAATGCATCTCATCAGCGAAACCGACCAGTTCGTACATTTCAATGAACACAAGTTCCATTTCCGTCGCGGGGAAAAAATCATCACCGAGTATTCTTATAAATATGCGCCAGACGAGTTTGCGGCGTTTGCTGCCAAAGCCGGATTCAACTTTGTTCGCATGTGGAGCGACGAGGCGGGGTTGTTTGGCGTTTTCTACTTTGTGACAGCTTCAGAGTAGCGCGTGCCTCGCGCTTGCCACCGCGTAATATGCAAGCCGGAGGCCTACACTACTTTAAGTGAGCGCGTTGGTGAAGCTGGAAGACGTTAGTAAACGCTATGGCGACGCAGTCGCACTATACCCGACGAACCTCTCAGTTGAGTCGGGCGAAACCACAGTGCTCATCGGACCAAGCGGCTGCGGCAAATCCACTTTGCTGCGATTAATGATTCGCTTAATCGAACCGGATTCCGGCTCGATCGAGTTCGATGGCAAACCGGTTACGCCCGATAACATCAATGCTTTGCGGCGACAGATTGGTTATGTGATCCAGGAAGGCGGTCTGTTTCCTCATCTAACCGCTCGCGCCAACGTTCTTTTGATGGCGCGCCACATTGGAAAAGCTGAAGAAGAAACGCACAACCGGCTCCTGGAATTGTCGGAGCTGACAAGATTTTCAGAAAAGCTGCTCCCGCGTTATCCGGTGGAACTTTCCGGCGGCCAACGTCAGCGGGTTAGTTTGATGCGTGCGCTAATGCTTTCGCCAGAGTTGTTATTGCTCGATGAGCCGCTCGGCGCACTCGACCCGCTGGTGCGCGCTTCATTGCAAAAAGACCTCAAGGAAATTTTCACGCGACTTGGTCAAACGGTGCTTTTTGTCACTCACGATCTGGCGGAAGCGATTTATTTTGCGGACGAAATCGTGCTCTTGAATGAAGGCCGGATCGTGCAAAAAGGCACGATTACCGATCTGCGCGAACGACCAGCCGACCTTTTCGTAACCGAATTCATCAACGCGCAACGCGGCATCGCGAGTTTATGAATCGAATCAGGAAAACAGAAAAACAGGAAAGGGCTGGAAACCATGAATCCGCGAAATCAAAGCAATTCCTGCGTTTCCGGATTCCCTGGGTTCCAAATTTTCTTCTGATCTTTTCCTGCGTTCCTGCTTTCCTGATTCATTCCTCTTCCGCTGCCGATGTCGTCATCGGTTCCAAAAAATTCACGGAATCCTATGTGCTCGGCGAAATCGCGAAACGCACCCTGACCGAGGCGGGAATTCCAGCGGAACACCGCCAGGGCATGGGGGGAAGCATTATTCTGTGGGAAGCGCTTCGGGGCGGACAGATCGACGCGTATCCGGAATATACGGGAACAATCGCAACCGAAATTCTAAAGAGCGATTCTAACGTGTCGCCAGATCAAGTTCGGGATTCGCTCGAAAAACTTGGCGTAGGCATGACGGCTCCGCTCGGTTTCAACAATACATACGCGCTGGTAATGCGACGCAGCGAAGCGCAACGACTTGGGATCCGCACAATCAGCGATCTACAAAGATATCCCGAGCTTAAATTCGGGCTCACGCACGAATTTCTTGATCGGCAAGATGGCTGGCGACCATTGCGCCAGCGCTATGCGCTACCCCAGCAGAATGTCGTGGGCATCGATCATGCGCTCGGTTACAGCGCGCTTGCGAACGGATCGATCGCTGTAAAGGACGCCTATTCGACGGATGCAAAAATAGAGCAGAACGATCTGGTCGTTCTCGAAGACGACCTTCATTTCTTTCCGAAATATGAGGCGGTCTTCCTGTTCCGGTCGTCCAAACACGCGGACGCAATCGCAGCATTGCGGCGCCTGGAAGGCACCCTGGATGAGACGCGAATGATTCGTCTGAACGCGGAAGCTGAACGGACAAAGAATTACACAAGAGCGGCAGATTTGTATTTCAACTTGGGAGCGGCCCTAGCGCCGCGACCTTCGGGGCACTCAGGCCCCTCCCACTTTGAGGATTCTTTTCTGCGCAAGCTAACGCGCTGGACGCTTCGCCATCTCGAGTTGGCTGGATTTTCGCTGCTGCTTTCAATCATCGTCGGGATTCCGCTTGGCATTGTCGCGAGTCGCGGCGGTGCGGTTGGCCAGGTTATTCTTGGTTCAGCCGGCGTTGTGCAAACAATCCCGTCGCTCGCATTACTCGCCTTGCTTGTACCTCTCCCCTTTTTTGGAATCAGCGTTCGCACCGCAATCGCCGCGCTTTTTCTCTACGGCTTGCTGCCGATCGTGCGCAACACAGCGACCGGTCTGCAGGATATTCCACGAGCATTGCGCGAGTCGGCGGTAGCGTTGGGGCTCAGCCCGATCGCACGTCTTTGGGAAGTTTATCTGCCGATGGCATCGCGGTCCATCCTCTCCGGAATCAAAACCAGCGCCGTGATCAATATTGGAACTGCCACGCTCGCCGCGTTGATCGGTGCCGGCGGTTTAGGCGAACCGATCATAAGCGGTCTAAACTTGAACGATCACGTGACCATTCTCGAAGGCGCAGTTCCCGCGGCTGTGCTCGCGCTGCTGGTGCAATGGTCTTTCGATCTGCTCGATCGCGTTTTAATCCCAAGAGGATTGCGGCTTTAGTCCCGGGCGCCGTGGAGGGCGGAGCTCTGCTACGCCGAGCTCACAGGAGTTCGCCCCTCCATTAATTGCAATTGCGATGTAAGGTAATGATATGCCAATTGCCTCAGTCAATCCCTCTAATGGCGAAAAACTGAAGGAGTTCTCTCCCGTCGATAATGCGGAAATTGAAAAACGGTTGACCCGCGCAGAGGAGGCATTCAGGAGATATCGACGCACGACGTTCACAGAGCGCGCAGAGTTGTTGCACGCCGTATCGGAGTTGCTGCTCCAGGAGAAGCAAACATTTGCGGAGGTCATCACGTTAGAGATGGGGAAACTGTTCCGCGATTCAGTCGCAGAAATCGAGAAGTGCGCGCGTGGTTGCCGGTTTTATGCGGAGAACGGTGCGCGATTTCTCGAGGACGAACCGGCGCAGACCGATGCGGCTGAAAGTTACGTCGAGTATCAACCGCTCGGACCTGTGCTCGCGGTGATGCCGTGGAATTTTCCTTTCTGGCAGGTATTTCGATTTGCTGCGCCGACGCTGATGGCTGGCAATGTCGGCTTGCTAAAGCACGCATCGAATGTGCCGCAGTGCGCGCTTGCCATCGAAGAAATCCTTTGCCGCGCCGGATTTGAAGACGGCGTCTTCCAAACGCTGCTGATCGAGCCGGAACAAGTGGAAAAACTGATTGTCGATGTGCGCGTCAAAGCTGTAACGGTTACAGGCAGCGAAAAAGCCGGAGCAGCCGTCGCGAGCGCAGCCGCCCGTGAAATCAAGAAAAGTGTGCTCGAGCTAGGTGGCAGCGATGCATTTATCGTTATGCCGAGCGCAGACTTCGAATCTGCGTTGAGCACTGCGCTCAAAGCGCGCACGAACAACACTGGGCAGTCCTGTATTGCAGCGAAGCGATTCATTATCGCCGACGAAATTCACGAGCGGTTCCTTCAACAATTCGTTGAGCGCGTGCGCGCGCTCAAGGTTGGCGACCCAATGGATCCGGAGACTGAGCTCGGTCCACTTGCGACGGAACAAATCCTGCAAGGCGTGGACGATCAGGTTCAGAAAACAATCGCCCAAGGCGCAAAATTATTGACCGGCGGGAACCGAATTCACGGTCCGGGATTTTTCTACGAGCCAACGGTTCTCGTCGATGTGCCGAAAGAGTCGCCGGCGTACCGCGAAGAAGTTTTCGGCCCGGTTGCAGCTGTTTTCCGCGTCGGCGATGCCCACGCCGCCGTCGAGCTCGCGAACGACACTACATTCGGCCTGGGTTCGAGCGCGTGGACCAAAGATCGCAACGAGCAAAAACTTTTCGTATCGGAGTTGGACAGCGGAATGGTTTTCATTAATGCGATGGTCGCCTCCGATCCACGTCTGCCATTCGGCGGCGTAAAACGCTCCGGTTTCGGCCGCGAACTTGGCGCCGCCGGCATCCGCGAATTCACCAACACGAAAACGATCTGGATTTCGTAGCGATCGAACATGAAAACGAGCATCGAGGCCATAGCGGCGGAGATAGTCACTCTACCGCAGAGATTTCACAGTCTTAGAGACGTATCGATTTTCTTGTTGTTGGAAGCCACAGGCTATTTTGGACTACATGATCAAATTTCCGCAGGCGATATCCGCGCAGCACTCCTGCGTTGCCCCGAAAGTAGTGAAGAGTGGATGCAGTACTCGGAAGACAAACGAACATCGAGTGGCTGGTATCTCACCCAAAACGATGAAGGTCGCGACGAAGTTGGCTATTTCACAGAGCGTGGTGGCCGTCAACGGCGAGTTGTGTATGAGAAGTGCATTGATGCCTGCGCCGCTTTCATCAAACGCGAGATAGAAGACATTCGGCTCCACTAGTTAGCGGGCAAGCGTGTGGCAAAGGCATCGACGAGATGGAGCGATCTCTATCACTGATGGGCGCGGACTCTCAGCTAATGTCATGGGTGCACGGAAACAGGCGGAAGATTCTTTGCAACGCGGAAGCCTGTTTTGGAATAACCGAGCGCTTCATAGAATTCGTGGGCCGCTTTGCGCTCGAACCGCGTCGTTAAAGTTACTCGGGTAACGTTTCTTCTGGCGAAATCTTCTTCCCCTGCGGCAATGAGCGCGCGGCCGATACTGCCGCGTCGCTGTTTCTTTGAAACTACCAAGGCGATAATTTTTCCGGACAAATCGTTATGCTCGTGGCTGGCATGCGTCAGCGTGCCAATCATCCCGCAAACATGATTGCCGATCTCGGCGACAAATGTGCTGTAACGCGCATCGTCTAGGATCGATCTCAAACGCGTCCTCATTTCGTCGCTCGTCGTTTTGTAGCCGAGCTCGCACATCAGCGCCGCGAGGGCTGGGGCATCGCTTAATTTGGCATAGCGAATCCTAAACTTGTTTTTCTGTAGTGGCAGCTGTGCCGGCTGCGATCGCGGCACACAGAGTGTCTCTACAGTAGCATTCTTTCGATGGCCCCTACTCACTTGCTCGGTATTCTTTCTGGGGTGGCGTCCCGATTTTTTGAAAGCGTCATACGCCTCGGAAAAAACGAAATGCTTTGGCTTTCGAGTTGGTCGAGATGCAAGCGGCTTAGTTCGATCATGAGATGGTTTTTCTGGAAACGATGACAGAATTAGCTACGGATTTACACAGATTCATGCGGGTCTCTTCGCAATCCGTGTTTCATCCGTGTCACTCCGTGGCCTGGTTTCCTCTTGCGGGGGCGGGGCGTGATCTTACTGTTCATCGATGCCTGAAACACACGACACGGCCTACGACTCAAAGATCGAAGGTAATGTGATTTTCACACGGTTCGATGCGGCGCTTAACTGGGTCCGCAAGAATTCGCTTTGGCCGATGCCTATGGGGCTGGCCTGTTGTGCCATTGAGTTGATGGCCACGGCTGCATCGCGATTCGATATTGCCCGATTTGGTGCGGAAGTAATGCGTTTCTCCCCACGCCAATGTGACGTGATGATTGTTGCCGGCACCGTCACGTACAAAATGGCGCTGGCGGTAAAGCGAATTTACGAGCAAATGCCCGAGCCAAAATGGGTGATTGCCATGGGCGCATGCGCGTCCACGGGCGGGATGTATCGCTCCTACGCCGTATTGCAGGGAATCGATCAACTCATTCCGGTTGACGTTTACATTTCCGGTTGCCCGCCGCGCCCAGAAGCCTTGCTCGCCGGGTTGATGAAATTGCAGGAGAAAATTTCCCGCGAACGCGCCTTCAGAGACCAAGCACCGCAATTGGCTGAGAAACTCGAAGACGCGCTGGCGTGAAGCCGCCTTCAAATTCGAATTGTAGGACAGGCAGTTCGCTCGCACCCCCATCATCCCCTACTGGCGCAGCGCCTGCCCTACAATACCGTATTGAATGACACGCGACGAACTGTTCGATTCGTTAGGCCGGGCCTTCGGCGATAAACTTCAGCACACAACTGAATTTCGCAGCGAAACAACGCGCATGATCGCCGCAAGCGATCTTCGCGACATTGCAAAGTATTGTCGCGATGAACTTTCATTCGATTACTTGCTCGACATTACCAGCATCGACAATTTCGGTGAAGAGCCGCGTTTTGAAATCGTGTATCACTTGTACTCGATGCTGCATGCCGCCCACCTTCGATTGAAATTGAAACTATCGGAAGAAATCGGCGCGCTCGATACCGTTTCAGACATCTGGCCAACGGCCAATTGGCACGAGCGCGAGATTTACGACATGATGGGAATCAAATTCAACGGCCATCCCGATCTGCGTCGTATTTTGATGTGGGACGGTTATCCGTATTTCCCGCTGCGAAAAGATTTTCCACTGGCAGGTTTGCCAAGCGAAATGCCTGACGTCGCCTTTACGAAAGTCACGCCGCTCGAAGGCGGTCCATTTGTCACGGTTCCAAGCACGGCCGGCTCAAAAGACCGCGAGCCGCGGGCACGCCCGCCAGAATTGTAAGGCGTCTGTATGAGACGCCTCGTTTCTCAATTACTCACGCAGCAGAGATAGGTGGCGCGGTTTCGGGCTTTTGGGTGGCAACCATTACGTCGGGGCGCACGTCTTCGTCGCGCAGAATGGTAGTCGTCTTTCCACTCGGCTTTGGGTAGGCGATGCGACTGTGCAACATCGATAAGAGGGTGAACCGGAATCGGTCGGCGATCGTTTTCAGTTCGCCGAGGGTGAGATCGCATTCGTCCAATTGCCGGTCGCTGATGCGCTCTTCGATAAGTTCATTCACCAGCGTTTCGATTTTTTGCGGCGTCGGTTTCACTAGACTGCGCGAAGCGCTTTCGACTGTATCGGCCAAACTTACGATGGCACTCTCTTTCGTCTGCGGTTTCGGTCCACTGTAACGAAAACTTGCTTCGTGCACCTTAGGGACGTCGTCCTCGCGCAGCCTCATGATCTTACCTCCTGCAAGCGCGTCTTCATGCTGTTGGAGCGCCCGTTGATAAAAATAACGGACGAGCGATGTGCCGTGATGCTCCTGAATAATGTCGATGATGCGCTGATTTAATCGGTGCTTCAGCGCGAGGTCCACCCCTTCCTTCACATGCGCGATGATGATCAACGCACTCATGGTCGGCGCCAAGTCATCGTGCGGGTTGCGCGCAAAAGCCATGTTCTCGGTGAAGTATTCCGGCTTCACCAGCTTGCCGACGTCGTGGAAGTAAGAGCAGACGCGACAAAGCGTCGCATTGGCGCCGATCGCTTCCGCGGCAGCTTCGGCGAGATTCGCGACGACCAGGCTGTGGTGATAAGTGCCCGGCGCCTCAATCGTCATGCGCCGCAGCAACGGATGGTTGAGATCGGACGCTTCTAGCCAAGAAATGTCCGTGGTGATTTGGAACAGGTTTTCAAGGATCGGCAGCGCACCGCCAACCAGAGTCGCGGTGACGATTCCGTTGCCGATGGCAAGCGCGCTTTGCACTCCGAGCATCGCCCAGTCATTAGCCGTCGGGTAGAACCAATTGATTGGTCCGATCAAACCGAACGTCAGGGATAACAACCAGATGGCGAGCCCGACATAGAAGCCAGCACGTATCAATTTGCTACGCCGTCGCACCTGCAACGTCAGCGACACAGCGGTAAAGCCGCTGATCAGACTGGTGATCAACAGTGGCGCATCGATGGGACCAAACAACATACTGCTCCACAGGCTCACGAAGAAAGCGGCGTAGAGGCCGTGCTGTCGGCCCAGTAACACACTTAGCACTAGCGGCGCAAAAGCGTAGGGCGTAATCAATCCGCCCATTTCTGGTCTCAAGAAGCGGTAGCCGCCGCTGTTGCAAACGACCAAAAGCAATTTGGTGACGGCGAGCTGCACAAAAATAACGCTGAAGACGAGAAGAATTCGCGAGTTTTGCTCGAAGCTTTTTGGCTGGTTGATCCAAAGCTGCGTGATCGCAGTGGCTAGGACAAGAAGCGCAATGACGTAATTTTTCGTTGGTTCAGGTTGTTGACCGCTAAAAACAAGAAACGCCAGACCACCGGCAAACAGCGCAAAAATGAATACTTTGACGTAGGACGAACTTTCCAAGTTGCGCATCAGTCCGCTGTGCAGCCGGCGACGGCGCTTCTTCCGGGAGGCCAGACCTCGTTTAATGAGGCGGCCGCGTTTGAGGAAATCGAACATAACAATCGTTACTTGCGAGATTCGGGCGTGGGCCCTCGGTGGGCCTGATACGCGCCGATGATGGCTCGCACCAGTTCATGCCGCACAACGTCGCGTTCGGTGAAGTACACCGTCGCGATTCCCGGCACGTTCTTCAAGGCCTGCAGGGCCTCGAGGACACCTGGGCGCTTGTTTGGCGGCAAATCAATTTGTGTGACGTCGCCGGTTACGACGCATTTGGAATTCAAACCGATGCGCGTCAGCAACATGAACATCTGCTCAGTGGTTGTGTTCTGGGCCTCATCAAGAATGACAAACGCGTTGCTCAAAGTGCGTCCACGCATGTACGCAAGCGGAGCCACTTCGATCGTTTGCCGCGCGATCGCCCGCTCCATTTCCTCCGGCTCAAGCATCTCACGTAATGCATCATAAAGTGGGCGTAAATACGGGAGGATCTTTTGTTCTAAGTCGCCCGGCAAAAAACCCAGTGCTTCTCCCGCTTCTACCGCAGGCCGGGTCAGAATAATGCGGGCCATCTGTTCCTTCTTCAATGCCGCCACAGCCATCGCAACTGCAAGATAAGTTTTGCCTGTCCCAGCCGGTCCAATCCCAAAAACAACGTCATGCTTCTGAATCGCCTCCACGTAAGCTCGCTGGTTTGCGCTCCGTGCTACGACCGGAGGCTTGCGGGAAGAGGTTACGATTTTCATCGAAACAATGTCGCCGAGAATCTCATCGCGTTCTTCCGTCACAGCCTTAAGCGTGTAATTGAATTCGTGTTTCTGTATGTCAACGCCTTGTTGGCGGGCTTGCTCAAGCTGTTGAAACACCTGCTGAGCCTTATCGACCCGACTCGGGTCGCCTTCCAGTTTCATCCAGCCTTCGCGCGTCGTTACTTTGACGCCTAACGAGTCCTCGAGATGCTTCAAAAGCTTGATGTCATTCGCGTAGAGCGACTGCAAAGCGCGTGGGCTCTCGAACTGCAAAGTCCGCGATTCAGTCATAATCGCGGCATGCCGCTGCCACGAATTCTAGAACTAGCGGAAACCATACACCAGCGCCCAGTGCGTGCGTTCCTCTGGCGATTGTTCCACGCTCACGATGATAAAATAACTGCCGGTTGCTTTGGGGATGACGTGCGCAGCCGCGAAATGGCCTTTCTCCCAGCTGTCGGGTTCTTCGGCAAGCTTGCCGTCCGAATCGTAAACGTGAACAGAAACTTTTGCCCGATCTACTTCTGTTCCCAGCCAAAACCAGTATTCGTTTCCTTTAAACAACTGCTGTCGCACGGCTTTCTTTTCTCCAGAACCGAGATCGCCGCCCCAATAATCCTCGCGCACTTGGAAGCCTTGTTTTACATACGGTTCGGCCGCTTGAAGGGCGAAGGATTGAGCATCGTCCACCGACGCGAAAATGGCCGGCGGCAGCCCGGTTACAACCAACAGCAGAGAACTCACGGGCAAAAAAATCTTCACCAAATTTTTCATTTACGGTCTAATCCTTGGTGACGATTCCCTGGCCAAGCCGCGTCGTGATCTCGTTGACCTTTTTTACTGTTTCAGGCGGAATACGGCGATCACCGACGTCAATCAAAGGTTTCACTTCAACTAGGGCATCCTGAATTTGATGGATAATTGGAAGATCAAACTCTGGCATTGCCTCGAGTCGCTTTTGAAAATAGGAGAGAAGATCAGGTTGGTGCAGCAACTCCGCGCCGTCGCTCGAAAAATGGTCGTTCACCACTGCAGTCAACACTTCCGTTCCACGCAGCCATCCACCCAGGCTCACCAACTGCGATAGTTTTTCATCGTGCACTTCGTTCATCGCCTGTTGCACGCTGTTCTGGGTACGATCCAGTTCCCGCCGCACGTTATTCCAATTACGCTTGTCTGCTGCCTCG
>Ga0066700_10000195_pt1 | contig 19122 bp, 18 predicted proteins | sample GraSoiAngelo_149_FD_66460 | JGI IMG/M metagenome (GOLD analysis project Ga0066700, IMG submission 66460) | Grasslands soil microbial communities from the Angelo Coastal Reserve, California, USA - 14_1009_09_30cm | ecosystem: Environmental > Terrestrial > Soil > Grasslands | place: USA...
GGCTGGAGCCCGACCGCCTTCAGCCGCTCTCGCGCGTGCTCGCCGACCTGTTCGGGGCAGCCGCGGCGGTCGCCGTGCTCTCGGGGCCCTCGTTCGCCGAGGAGGTGTACCGGCGCCAGCCCACCGCCGTGGTCGCCGCGGCGCGAGACGAGAGTGTGGCCCGGCGCGTCCAGCAAGTGTTCGCCACCACGCAATTCCGCGTGTATACCACGACCGACGCCATCGGTGTCGAGCTGGGCGGCGCGCTCAAGAATGTCATCGCGGTCGCCGCGGGGATCCTCGAGGGCTTGGGATTGGGATACAACACCCGGGCGGCCGTGATCACGCGCGGCCTCGCGGAGATCACCCGATTGGGTGTCGCGCTCGGGGCGAACCCCCTGACGTTCGCCGGGCTTGCCGGGATGGGCGACCTCATCCTCACGGCCACCGGCGCCTTGTCGCGTAACCGCAGTCTCGGCGTCGCCATCGGGCAGGGGCGGACCGTCGAGCAGGCGCTCGCCGGGAAGCAGTCGGTCGCGGAAGGCGTCAACACCGCCCGCGCCGCCGTGGAGCTCGGCCGGCGCCATGGCGTCGAGCTGCCGATCGCCGAGCAGGTCGCCGAGGTCCTGTTCCGCGGCAAGGCGCCGCGGCAGGCGATTGCCGACCTGATGGAGCGGGACCTCAAGGCGGAGCAGTGGCGATGAGCGCCCCCCATCCGGTTCAGGAGTTCTTCTCGATTGGGGAGGTCTGCCAGCTCACCGACCTGAAGCCGCACGTGCTCCGCTATTGGGAGAGCCAATTCCGGTTCCTGAACCCCGCCAAGAACCGCTCCGGGAACCGCGTCTACCAGCGTCGCGAAATCGAGCTCATCATGCTGGTCAAGCACCTGCTGTACACGGAGAAGTACACCATCGAGGGCGCGCGGCAGAAGATCGAGCAGTACCGGCGCAGCGGGGAGCTCAAGCCGGAGGCGCGGCGGGCCCTGGCGACCGAAACGGTGCGCGATCTGAAAACCGAGATCAAGGCGATCCTCACGATTCTCGAGGGGGCGGCAGCGTCCAATGCCGGCTCGCGCTGACGCGCGCCGCGCGCTCGCCCTCGTCATCCCCGCCTATCGCGCCGCGGCGACGGTCGGGGACGTCGTCGCTCGGGCCCGTCGGGCCGCGCCGGGAGCGCGGTGTTACGTGGTGGACGATGGGTCGGAGGACGGCACCGCGGCGGCTGCCCGCGCCGCCGGGGCCGAGGTCGTCACTCATGCCGCGAATCGGGGGAAGGGCGTTGCGTTGGCGACGGGCATCGCCCGCGCCGTGACCGATGGCGCCGCGACTATCGTGACGCTCGACGCCGACGGCCAGCACCCGCCGGAGGAGATCCCCAAGCTCGTGGATCCCGTGGACCGCGGCGTCGCCGACTTGGTGCTCGGGGCGCGGGCCCGATCCAGCGGGATGCCGCTGGCGCGGCGGTTCACCAACTGGGTCTCCGCCGCGCTCGCCGCCCGCGTGGCTCACGCGCCCGTACCGGACGCCCAGACCGGTTTCCGGGCCTTCACCCGCGCATTAGCGCTCGCGGTGCGGCCAGGCGAGTCCCGCTACGACTACGAGACGGCGTTCCTGCTCGACACCCTGACCGCCGGCTATCGAGTCACGTCGCTGGCCGTTCCCACGGTGTACAACGATCAGCCGAGCCATTTCCGGCGCATCGCCGATACGTGGCGCCTCGCGCGCGTGTTCTCGCGTCACGGGCGGCGGATCCTGCTCGGCGGTGGGGGTGGGCAGGGCGCATGAAAATCCTGATCTCGAACGACGACGGCATTCTCGCGCGCGGGCTTGAGCTGCTGGCGAGCGTGTGCGCCGAGGTGGGTCAGATCACCGTGGTCGCGCCCGACCGCGAGCAGAGCGCCACATCACATTCGCTGACCCTGCACCGGCCGCTGCGCGCCATCCGCCGCGCCGACGGCGCCTTCCAAGTGGACGGCACACCGACTGATTGTGTGCTGCTCGGGCTGGGATCTCTCGTGGGTGAGAAGCCGGACTTCGTGATCTCCGGGGTGAACCACGGGCCCAACATGGGCGAGGACGTGTTGTACTCGGGCACCGTGGCGGCCGCCATGGAGGGACTGGCCGCCGGGATTCCGGGCGTGGCGTTCTCCTACGGCAGCTTCGACCTCGAGCACTTGGAGAGCCACCGCGACGGCCTGAAGCGGATCATCGAACGGATTGTCCGTGTCAGGAACTTCCCCGAGGAGACCCTGCTCAACATCAACCTCCCTCCGATCCCCGGCGCGGAGGTGAAGGGTGTGCGCGTCACGCACCTGGGGAGCCGCGTCTTCCAGGAGGAGATCGCGCGGATGAAAGACCCCTGGGGTCGCGAGATCTACTGGATCGGCGGCGGCCACGCGAAGTGGTCCGGGGATGCCGCCTCGGATTTCCAGGCGGTGCGCGACGGGTATATCTCGCTCACGCCGCTGCATGTGGACCTGACCAACTACAAGCTGCTGGAGGTCGTGGACGAGTGGTTTCGCGGGGATTAGGGGCCGCCGGGGACAGCTTCGGCGGTTATCGCGCCAGACTCGCCGAAACCCTAAGAGTGGCCGGCATCCGCGACCTGGCTGTGCTGCGGGCCGTCGCCGAAACGCCGCGCCACCTGTTCGTGCCGGAGGCCGTCCGGCACCGCGCCTACGAGGATGTCGCCCTGCCGATCGGGGCCGGACAGACGATCTCCCGGCCCTTCACCCAGGCCCGCTACCTCGAGGCGCTGCGGTTGACGGGGCGGGAGAAGGTGCTGGAGGTCGGGACCGGTTCCGGTTACCAGACGGCGCTGCTCGCGGCCCTCGCGGGTCAGGTGTTCAGCGTCGAGCGAGTCCGGGCCCTGGCCGAATCGGCGCAACACGCCCTGAAAGCGGCGGCGGTGCCCAACGTCTCGATCCTGGTGGGGGACGGGACCCTGGGGTGGAGCGCCTACGCCCCCTACCAGGCCATCGTGGTCGCCGCAGGCGGACCGGAAGTGCCGCCCCCCCTCGTCGAGCAGCTGGCCCCGGGTGGCCGGATGCTCATTCCACTGGAGCGAGGCGGTGCCCAGACCCTGACACTCGTGGAGCGCACCGCGGGCGAACTCCGCCACACCCTTCTCGGCGACGCCCGCTTCGTCCCGCTGGTGGGGGAGCACGGCTTCGATGCTTGAGCACTTCGTCCGTTGGCTCCTCGACCGGTTTCGCGATGTCGGCTACCCCGGGATCGTCGTCCTGATGGCGATCGAGTCTTCGATCTTGCCGCTCCCCAGCGAGCTGGTGATGCCGCCGGCGGGGTATCTGGTTGCCAAGGGGGAGATGAGCTTTGTCCTGGCAGTCGCCTGCGGGGTTTTGGGCTCGATCCTGGGCGCAATGGCCAATTACGGATTGGCCCTGTGGCTCGGCCGGGCCTTCGTGCGCAGGATGGGGCGCTACGTGCTGGTCTCCGAACGCGGCCTCGACCGCTCCGAGCGGTTCTTCGCCGATCACGGGGAAATCAGCACGTTTCTGGCCCGGATGCTGCCCGTCGTACGCCATCTCATCTCGCTGCCGGCGGGGCTCGCGCGGATGCCGCTGCGGCGGTTCGTGGTGTTCACGGGGTTGGGAGCGGCGGTGTGGTGCACGATCCTGACGTGGATTGGGTGGTTCATCGGGAAGAAGGAGGACCTGCTGCTGAGCGCTTTAGACGACGAGGCGAAGCGCTACGCCGGCCGGGCAATGGTGATCCTGCTCCCGATTCTGGCGGCTGTGGCGGTCGCCTACGTCGTGTGGCGCCGCCGCCGGGCTCGCCCACCCGGCAGCGCGTGACCCGTGGCACGGGCGCGGTTCGTGGTGCAGGGCAGAGTCCAGGGCGTGGGGTTCCGGTGGTTCGTATTGCGAGAGGCGAGGCGGCTGGGGCTCATCGGCGTGGCCCGGAACCTCGCGGATGGGACAGTGGAGGTGCTGGCGGAAGGCCGGGACGAGGCGGTCGCCGAACTGGCGCGCGCGCTCAGCCGAGGGCCATCAATGGCACAGGTCGAACGTGTTGATAAGTCAGATCTTCCACGTGAGGTCAATCTACCGAACTCGTTTGAGACTGATTAGTTGACTACCATATCTCAAGTTTCTCTCGACGCCATCAGATCGGCGATCCGGGACGTGCCCGACTTCCCCAAACCGGGCATCATGTTCAAAGATATCACCCCGCTGTTGATAGACGCGAAGTTGTTCGCCGGCGCGGTGGAGCGGATGGCGGCCCCGTACCGTGGTGAGGGGATCACCCGTGTGGTGGCGATCGAATCGCGCGGGTTTCTGCTCGGCGCCCCGATCGCGGTCGCGCTCGGCGCCGGCCTCGTGCCGATCCGCAAGCCGGGCAAGCTCCCCGCCGCACGGGAGCGGGTGGAGTACGCGCTCGAGTACGGGACGGACGCTGTCGAAATCCATAGGGACGCGCTCGCGCCGGGGGACCGGGTGCTGCTGGTGGACGACGTGCTCGCCACGGGAGGAACCGCGGCAGCGGCCGGGAGACTGGTTGGCGCGCGCGGGGTCGCGTTGGTGGGCTATGGCTTCCTCATCGAGCTCGCGTTCTTGGGCGGCCGCGCCCGGCTCGGCGATGCGCGGATCGAGGCCTTGCTCCGATACAGTTAAGTCCGCTAAGTTTCACAGGTTACGCCCCTGTAGCTCAGGTGGATAGAGCGGCGGTTTCCTAAACCGTAGGCCGGGCGTTCGAGTCGCCCCAGGGGCGCTGGGGCCGTGGGGTACGCGAGTTCACCGGTTCGAGACGAGGAACGAGACGAGATGGCGACTTCGGTGAGGACGCCGGGCTCGGCGGCGGCGGCCGCAGCGGAGAACCCGATTGTTGCGGCCCTGACGGGGTGGATCAAGGGTCACAAGCAAGCCGTCTCGTGGATCGTGACGCTGATGGTCGTCGCTGCCGGACTGGGCGGCTGGAGCCTGATGTCGAGCCGCCAGACCGAGGCGCGCGCCGCGCGGGATCTCGTGGGCGCGAGGCTGGCGTTCGAGTCGCGCAATTATCCGCTCGCCGGGAGTGAGCTGTCCCGTATTGCTGAGAACTATTCCGGTACACGAGCGGCTGAGGAGGCGACGCTGCTCCTGGGGCAGGTTCGTCTCGCGCAGGGCCAGAGCCAGCTGGCGGTTCAACAACTCGCCAAGTTCGCCCCGGGGGCCTCGCGTCAGTACAAGGCCCAGGCCTACGGGCTCCTCGGCGCCGCCTACGAGAATCTCGGGCGACCGCGGGAAGCTGCGGCTGCTTACGAGGATGCCGCCAAGGCCTCGGGGATGCCGTTTCTGCGCGGGCAATACCTATCCGATGCCGGCAGGGCCTGGGTGGCGGCGGGGGACACGACCAAGGCTCTGGCGGATTACCATGAGATCGTAGCGAAGCTGGATTCGGTGGCGACGGCGGTGGAGGCCAAGGTACGCATCGGCGAGCTGACGAAGGGGGTCGGGGTACCGTAGGCAAGGTAGGTCGGCACATAAGTCTACTTCGTATAAGAGATGTTATGTTAAGTTAAGATGTGGGTGAATGTGGAGAAATACGTCAGCTTAGGACCCCCCTGAACACGATCCTCGCTTCCCCAATCAGCCAGACATCTCCGTAATCTCCGCCCGGACGTCGAGTCGCTCGGACTTCCAGACGCTGGGCACTGCGCGTGTGGATGACCGTGGGGAGCCGGGAAAGTCCCCAGAGGTCCAGCGTGCAGGCGGCCGCTACCGACCCGGTCCCACAGGCCAACGTTTCGGCCTCCACGCCCCGCTCGTAGGTCCGCATGCGCCATTCCCCGGTTCCGGCTGCCGGACTCAGGAAATTGACGTTGGCACCGTCCGGGCCCAGGGCCGGGTGAGCACGCAATTCCCGCCCGCGGGCTATCAAGTCGACCTGGTCGACGTCGTCCACGGAGAGGATCAGGTGTGGCACCCCGACCAACGCCAGGGCCAGGCGGCGCTCACCGGCAGCGAGGTTGATCTGTTGTAGCTCCTTGGGGGCTGCCACGGGGGTGAGTTGGAGTTCAGCGCGATCTGGCGCGGCCGCCAATCGGCTGTCATAGGTGCCGGCATCGGTCTCCAGGCGCACGCTGCCGCCCGTGGCCAGGCCGAGCGGGCCGGCGAGCCGCGTGCTGCACAGGGCCGCGTTCCCGCACAGTGCGGCCCGGGACCCGTCGCTGTTGAAGTAGATCATCCGGACGCAGTCCGGGCCGGACCCTGGCTGGAGGAACACTACCCCATCGGCTCCGACGCCGGTCCCGCGCGCGCAGGTGGCCCGGATGTCGGCGGCACTCCACTCCTCCGGCGCCGAGATTCGCCCGTCGACCATGACGAAGTCGTTCCCCGACCCCGTCATCTTGTGGATGGGCAGGCCCGCTAAATGCGGCGAAACCACGCCATCAGTCGAAGCCGCGGCACGATCCACACGGCTTCCCGCACGATGGCCCGGTTCATCTTGCTCTGTCCCTCGGTCCGGTCCACGAACACGATGGGGATCTCCGACAGCTTGAACCCTTTTCTCCATGCCCGAACGCTCATTTCGATCTGGAAGGCGTAGCCGTTGGAGCGGACCTTGCTCAAGTCCACGCCCTCGAGGACGCGGCGGCGATAGCACTTGAATCCGCCGGTCAGGTCCCAAATCCTGAGCCCGGTGACCCACCGGGCGTAGACGTTCGCAAAGTACGATAACAGGAGCCGGCCCATCGGCCAGTTGACGACCGTCACCCGCCCCGCGAGGTAGCGGCTGCCGAGCACGAGGTCAGCGTCCTGAATGGCCTTGAGAAACTCGTTTAAGTGCGCCGGGTCGTGGGAGAAGTCGGCGTCCATCTCGAAGAAGTATGCGTAGTCCCGCTCGAGACCCCACTTGAACCCGGCGAGGTAAGCGGTCCCCAGCCCCTGTTTCCCTGTTCGATGCAGGACGTGCACGCGCGGGTCCTCGACGGCCAGCCCCTCCGCCAGCTGTCCAGTGCCGTCCGGGGAGTTGTCGTCGACGACGAGCACTTCGAGCCGGGGGTCTTGGGCCAGGACTTGAGGCACGAGGTGCGTCAGGTTGACCGCCTCGTTGTAGGTCGGGATGATGACGAGGGCTTTCTCAGCCACTCCGCCCCCACCTCCGCGCCGTGGGGGGCGCCACCAGGCCAATCGCCAACACCAGCAGCGCCGCCCAGGTGATGTGGAGCCCGAGACGGTAGTCCCGCGGGTCGTAGACGAGCTCGATGTGGCTGGCACCCTCGGTGAGCGGTACGAGGATCAGCGTCTGATCGCCGCGCAAGACCTGGCCCGGCCGACCGTCCACGGTCGCCCGCCAGTCTTTGTACCAGTTTTCGGCGACGAGGAGGTAGCTCCCCGCCTGCGCAGCGGGTTGGATCGCGATGCTCATCTTCCCCGGCTCCCAGGCCTGAACCGTGGCTTTCGATCGGCTCGGCTGCGGCAGACTGGTCACCGGAAGAGGGTTGTAGCGCTCGCTGGTATCGATGAGCGCGAGCCGGTCGAAGTCCATGCGCGGATCGATCAAGGTGCCCAGGACCTCCGCGGGCGTCCCCTTGGCGAGCACGGGTACGATGCGCGCGTAGGGGGGGCTCGAATCCGCCTCGTAGAGGTACCCGGGCCGGTCGGCGGAGGTATGCACGGGACCCAGCACGCGGTGGTAGCCCGGAAGGGTCACGGTGTCGGGGAGAATGAAGAAGCGCACGGCCATCAGACGCCACAGCTGGGGATGGTTCGCGTACTTCATGAGCTCGTCGAAGGCGCGCAGCTCGAATCCGTGGTAGCCCAGGAGCTGCGGGATATCGTGCCGCATCAACGTGGCGCTGCGGTAGACGCCGGGGTCGAGCACGCGGTATGGCAGCGGGACGCCCTTGAGGTGAGCGACGATCGGGTCGACTGCGTATTCCTCCTGCTCGGGCCGGCTCCATTGCCAGAATCCGCGGGCGGCGCGCCACAAGTCCGCACCGACTATGAGGAAGATCGCAAACGAGAAGGCCGGCGCGGTCAGGCGACCCTGGGCGAAAGCGAGGACCGCGCCGGCGAGGGCAGCCAGAGCTAGCGCACTGCCCACGGCGCCCCAGCGGATGCCTTCTTGGGCCGCCGCTGCCGCGCCGGCGCTCTGAGGATTGGGGTGGGCGTAAGCGGTGGCGATCGCACCAAACGTCCCGACGAGACCCAGGAGTGCCAACACCACGGCCGCGACGACGGCGCGGGTCGCCATCCGCTTCCCTTCCCCGCGCTCGAGGCGCTCCGCCCCGCAGGCCGCGAGGACGGCCGTGGCCAACGCGACGACGAAGGACGCCATGCCGGGGGCCCGCGTCTTGTTCACATAGGGGACGATCGCGTACCACAGCCGGTAGAAGGGCGTCGCCCCACCCAGGGCGATGAGGAGGAACAGTACGGCGATCCCGGCGAACCATTTCACGAGGCGTCGTCGCGGGCTGCCCAGCCCGAACAGGGCGAGAGCGATGACGGGGAGACCCAGGTATTCGCTGTGGAGCTTGAGCGTGTTGGGTCCGTAGTAGGTCTCCTTCGCGCCCGCAAAGCCCGAGAGGAACAGCTCCGGCACGTGAATCCAGGGGATCCCGTACGAGCTGGACCACTCGAAGCCCGCCGCCTGGGCCCGTGGCGAGTACGGGACATAGTGGGTGAAGGGCAGCACCTGCACCATCGAGAGGGCGAATCCCACAACGACGGCCGCCGCGGCGAGCGCCAGGCCGGTCCAGCGCTGGGAGACTGTGAGCCCGTGCGGCTCCCCAAACGCGAGATACAAAGTGAAGATGCCGGCGGCGATGAGACTGTATTGCGTGGCCTGGTATTGCGGCGACAGCAGCGCGAGGCCTACGGCGAGGCCGAGCAGCGCGAATCCTTCCCAACGGCGGCGCCGGACTCCCAGCACCAGCCCGATGAGCATCACCGGCAGCAGCGCCGTGACGAACAGTTTGCCGTCGTGCCCCGGGCTCGCGTACGAGGCGACGACGCCGGCCAGCTGGTAGGCCGTGCCGGCCACGACGCTTCCCACCCACGAGAAGTCGAGCAGGCGCAGCAAGAGGTACATACACAAGCCGGCGAGCAGATAGTGCAAGACAAACGCCAGGTTCACCGCCGTGACGGTGGGCAGGAAGAGTCGCAGCCAGGCAGTGGGGTAGAACAAGTCCCCGAAACCGGCAAAGACCGGGACGCCCCCGACCATCTCGGGATTCCACAACGGCGGGTGACCGGTCGCGCGCCAGTGCTCGGCACCCCAATACCGGATGGCGTAGCCGGCGAGGAGCTGGTCGCTGCCGGCGAGAAACCTCCCGGTCCACATCGGCAACGACAGAATCGCGATCCACAGGCTCAGGAAACCGCCGGCCACGAGGTGCGGGCGGCGGGGTGCGTACGGCGACGCGGCGGCGGTGCCGGCGACGGTAAGTTTCGGTGCGCTCAACCGCGAGCTCCTGTTCGAGTGACGAGGAACGGGACGGCGGCGCCCAGCTCCGTGATCGTGAGGAGCACGCGCGAGGCGACCGCCAGCGCGACGGCGAGCTTCAGCCCCAGCGGCCCCTGCAATACCAGGACGAACACCGACTCGCGCGGGCCCACCCCGGCCGGCGCGAACACGGCCACCAGGCCAACAAGATATGACAACGTAAAGACGGCGGCCGCCTGCGCCCAGGGCAGCGCCGCATCGGGCGTCAGGCCCCGGGCGAGCCACTGGAACGCGAGACCATAGGCCGCCCAAGCGACGAGGTTCGCCGCGAAGGCAGCGGCCATGGCGCCCACGGGCACGGCAGGCAGCTCCGGGACGGAGCCTGGCAGCAGTCGCTGTAGGCGACGCAGTGCCGGCGGCCAACACAGCACCACCACGCCGGCGAGGGCCCCCGCCCCGGCGATCACGGTGGCCGTCACGAGCCACGACCCTAGCCCCGCGAAGGCCGACGGCGCCACCACGGCCACGAGCACCACCCCGCTCGCGAGCGCCAGCGCCTGGAGGACGATGGCTGCCGCGACCGCCACCGCGGGCGCCACCCCGGCCTGCTGGGCGAGGAAGGCCGCGCCCGCCACCGACCACACTTTGCCGGGAATGTACTTGCCGAGGTTCGCCAGCATACAGATCCGGGCCGCGGGCAGCCACGCGAGCTGCTGGCGCATCGCGACCACGACCCGCCGCCATGCCTCGACCAGGAGCGTGTAGGAGAGCCAGACGAGTGCGAGACTCCCCAGCAGCCATTGCGGGGCGATAGTCCAGTGGACTTCCTGAGCGCGGAACACCCCCCAGTTCCGGATGAGCGCGCGGGCCGCAAGGGCGATCACGGCGATCGCCAGGGCAGCTTGGACAGTCCGCCACACCTGCCGCCTCGCCACGATCATCCCCGAACGGGCCAGGGACGGGTTTCCACGGCCCTGCCCTGCCCGTCTTCCAGCGCGAGCGGCCACCGGGAAGGCGTGTCCGCCACTAGTTCGACGCGGCTGTCCGGCGCGACGCGCGAGGCGCGCACCGCGCGCCGCGCGCGTCGCCACTCGACGGCGGCTCCCAGTGTGGCAACGAACGGCCGGCGCTCGAGCAGTAGCCGCACGAGACGGACGTACGCCTGCGGTGCGCTCGGGTAGCCGAGGGCGGCTGTTTGGTTGGGATGCCAGAGGCCCACCCAGAGACCATCGACGTCCTGCGCAGCCTGAGCGAGCTCGACCGCGTCTGTGATCCAGACCTCGGGGTCCTCCACCCGGCCGTACTTCGTCAGGGCGCGGTCCATCCACACGAGCGGAACCTCGTCGAGTCCCCCGGATGTCTGGTGGGCGGCGTCCCAGGCCGGCACGACGTCGGCGACTCCGAGGCGGAAGCCGTTGCGATCGGCGAAGCCGTACGTCGCGTCGTACTCAAAGCCGGCGGCCAGCATCGCGTGCTGCGTGCCCCCGGGGCGCATCCGCAGGAAGTGCTGCCGCACGCCGCGGGGGGGGACGCCGGCTACGCTGGCGAGGCGCTCGCCCTCGGCGCGGAAGCGCCCCGCGTCCAGCATCGTGAAATAGCTGCCGTGCAGACCGATCTCATGATCCGCCGCCCGCGCGGCATCGAGGATGCGCCGCGCCTCCCGCGACTCCACGCTGTAGGTAACGTCGCCGAGCCGCCACGTCTGCCACGAGGGCGTGGCGGACAGTACGAACCAGGTGGCGGGCACCTTCCCCTCGGCGGCGAGCACCTCCTGCACGCCGCTCCACACGGGGTCGCGTCCGACGGCGCCGAGCGCCGCACCGACCGATCGTGCGGCCAGGCCGAGCTTGCCCTTCCCCACGAGCTCAAGGACGCGCAGCGCGGCGAACGCCGGCCATCCCGCGACTACATCGAGGTCATGTGTCAGGGCGACCGCCCAACGATGTCCGTCGGGCCAGGGCGGGAGGCAGCGAACGGCGCGGCGGCCGGCGGCCCGGAGCGCTGCCGCGCGCAGGTCGCACGCCAGCTGGCTCACGACGGGGTGGCGCTCGCGGCGCGCGCCGACCAGCGGGTTGGCCGCTGCGGGCACGCGGTCGAAGCGGTCGCGTTCGGGGGAGCGTTGCTCGACTTCGGCACCGGCGACGGCCGTCACGTGTCGCAGCGTCCAACGCGGCAGCCGCAGCTCGCCCTCCCCCGTGGCGACGGGGACGCGGCCCGCCAGGAAGGCGCGGAAGTCCTCCCCCGCGCCCGGCGTGTCGTCGAGCTCGAGGCGGACGACATCGGCGGCCGGGTCGTCCACGGGGAGGAGGCGGGTGAGGTCGATGAGCACCTCCAGGCCGAAGCGCTCGTCGGCGCGGAGGCGCTGAACGGGGGTCGCAATCCGGATCACGACCAGCCGGGTGGCGGGGTCAGGACGCGGACGGTGTGCGCCGGCTGTCCGGCCACCACGTGCAGGGGCGGCACGTCTTTCGTGACGACGCAGTTCGCGCCCACGATGGCGCCCCGGCCGACGCGCACGCCGGGGAGGATGATCGCCCCCGCGCCGAGCCAGACATCCGGCTCCAGCACGATCGGCGCCCGGCGCACGGGCGCAAAGGGGCGGATGCGCGACTCGTTCGGGTGCGAGGAGAGCACCAAGGTGACGCGCGGGGCGATGCTGACGCGGTCGCCGATCTCGAGGTTCCCGGAGTCCTCCAGCTCTTCGGCGATGATGAGGTCGTCCGCGATGTAGACGCCCTGGCCGATACGATAGCCGCACCAGCGCAGCAGCCGGACGCGCCACGTGGGGAAGAAGCAGTTCCTGGCCCAGCGCTTCAGGAGCTTCTTGCGGAGCCGCCAGAAGAATCGGCGCACGGTCACCCCAGGTAGCGGTAGAGGCCGGAGCCGAGGCGGGCAAGCGGCGCCGGCAGCCACGACCACAGGCGGGCGGCCAGCGCCAGAACGCCGCGGTCGCGCCGGGTTTGCTGGAGGCCGCCGGCGTCGGGCCAATAATCATATGCCAGCGGCACGGCCTCCGCACCCCAACGCAGCTTGAACTCGGCGAGGGACGCCTGCTCTGGCGCCGCGCGGCCCAGATCCACGACCACGCCCGCCGCTGCTGCCCGGCGGAGCCCCTCCCAGAGGAGAACGTGCGTGGGCCGGAACTCCCGGAGGTACCGCAGGTCGGAGGCGCTGAACGCATACACCCACTCCCGCGGACCCTTGAACATGACGAAGCCGGCCGCGACGCGGCCGTTCGGAACACGCGCGAGGTACAGATCGACCAGACCCGCCTCCTGCAGCCGGCGGCAGGAGCCGAGAAAGAACCGCCGTGGCGGCGCCGGCACGCCGAACGCCTGCTGAACCCGCTCCTCGAGCCGGGCCATCGCGAGCCAGTCCTCGGAGGTCTCTCCGAGGCCCACCGTCACACCCGCTTTCTGGCCCTTGCGGATCCGCTGCTGAGTGCTGGTCACGTGGAGGCGCCTCCACACCGCCTGCTCGCCGCCTGTGGTGGGCACACGGTAGGTCGTGTATCGGGTGCTGCGGACGAACCCATCCGCCACCGGGCCGGCGGTACCGGGTTGTTTGATTTCGACGCGTTTGAGGCCCCGCTGACCCGCGAGCTCGCGCGCGGCGGCAGCCAACGCACGCGCGACCGCCGGGTCGCGGGTCATCGGGCCGGCGATGAAGCTGAAGGGGAAACTCACCAGCCGAGCCGCCCCGATGAGCGCCGGGACCTCGGCGAGTGCGAGCGCTCCGGTGAGCGCACCCTCCCCCGCCGCGAGCCAGTGCACGCGGTAGGCGAAGGTTGCGGCGATCTCGCGAATCCACCGTGGGTCGTGGTAGAACGTCCCAGTCGCGCGAGCGAGCTCCGCCCAGCCCGGCGGCTCCTCAGCGTGTCGGGTGATTGCGGGCGACGGCATCATAGAGATCGAGGAAGGTGTGGGCGGCAGCCGCGGGGGCGAAACGCAGGCGCACGTGTTCTTGGCCCGCGGCTGTGAGACGGGCGCGGAGGGCGTCATCGGTCAGCAGACGCTCCATCTGCTCCGCGAGGTGGTCGGCGTCGCCATCGCGCGCGAGCAGACCGGTGCGACCATCGAGGATCACCTCGGGGATTCCCCCCACCGGGGTGCCCACCACCGCCGACCCCGCACACAGGGCTTCCACGAGCGTCAGGCCGAGCCCCTCGGCCTTGCCGCGCGACGGCAGCACGGTGACGGTCGCCGCACCGTACTCAGCGGGCATGCGGTCCTGCGGCAGGAATGCCGACCAATCGATCCGGTCCGCGACGCCGAGCGAGCGGGCGAGGGCTTGGAGCCGGGGCTGAGCGGGCCCTTCGCCGAGGATCCTGAGCCGGCAGGTGACGCCGCGCGAGACGAGGAGCGCCAGCGCGCGGATCAGGACGTCCACGCCCTTCGCCGCGACGAGGTTGCCCGCATACAGGATACGGGGCGGTTCCGCCTTGGGCGTCTCCTCCCCCGCGGCGAACGCGTCCACGTCCACGGGCATCGGGGCGACGACGATCGGACGGGGCAACGGGCCGGCGTGGCGCGCGACGTCGTCAGCGAGAAACCTGGACACGGTGGTGACGGCGCCGGCTGCGGCGAGGACGCGGCGCGCCATGCGCCGGAACGGCGCGACCTCGAGGAGCCGGACGTCGGTGCCATGGCAGGTCACCGCGAACGGGATCTCGAGGCGCGACACCAGCCACCCGGCGGGGAACCACCAGTGGGCGTGGATGACGTCGGGGCGGAAGCGCTCCGCCGTCCGGCGGAGCTCGCTCCTGAACTTGAGGAAGTACGCCGGCAGGGCCAGGACGGCGAGCGGGTCGAGCAGGAGGCGCCTGGGGCGCTCGCCCCGGTACCCGATGCGCTCGAGCCAGGCGGGGCCGTAGCGGAACCGCCGAACGGCTAACTGGCCGGCCTTCTCGGTCTCGGTGGTGCCGGCGACGTGGGGGGCGAGCACGAGCACCTCGTGCCCAATATCCCGCGCGGCTTCGGCGAGGCGGCGCACGTAGGAGCCCGCGGGGTCGCCGGGGAATCGCGGGTAGTTGTGGGTGACGACGAGCAGCCGCATCAGCGCAGGATGTCCACCCACCCCGGCGTCATTGCTCGCTGGACGGGCCGCGCTCGCGGAGCCGTCCCACTTCCCGCTCCAGGGCCCGCAGCTGCTCGCGCACGTCGGCCACGAGCTCGCCCACGAACCCGAAGCCGAACAGGGCGAGGCCCGCGATCACGAGGAGCAGCACCAGATAGAGGAACGCGCGGTTGCCGTGACCGTACATATACCGCTCGATCACCGCGTAGACGCCGACGAGGAAGCCGATGAACATGAGCGCCGCGCCGGAGACGCCGAAGAACAGCATCGGCTTGCGGCCGAAGCGCAGCTGGAACCACACGGACACGAGGTCGAGCACGCCGACCGGGATGCGGCCGATCCCGAACTTGGACTTCCCCGCCCGCCGCGGGTGCAGGGGCACGGGGCGCTCGGCGAGCCGGAAGCCGCGCGTCGCCGCGATCACCACCATGAAGCGGTGCCAGTCGGGACGCATCGGGACCTGATCCATCACCTCGCGTGTGTACGCCTTGACCGAGTTCAGGTCGGTCACGCGGACGCCGAACAGCCAGCGGCACAGACCGTTATAGATCGACGACACGAAGCGCTTCTCGTAACTGCCCTGCTTCGCGCCGGTGACGATGTCGGCCTCGCCGGCGAGGATTGGCTCGACCAGCCGCGGGATGTCGGCGGGCAGGTACTGGAGGTCCGCGGGCCAGAAGACGAGGACGCGGCCGCGCGCGGCGTCGGCCCCGGTCTTCAGGGCGTCGGCGATGCCCCGCGGGGCGCGGTGCGCCACGACCCGCACGAACGCGTGCTCGCGGGCGAGCTGCTCGAGCACGGCCGCGCTCGCGTCGTGGCTGCCGTCGTTCACGATGACCAGCTCGCAGGCATACGGGAGCGGGCGCAGCGCGGCCTGGGCCTGGCGCACCAGGTCGGGGAGGTTCTCCGCCTCGTCTCGGGCGGGCACGAGGATGCTCACGTCGGGGAGCGCCGCGGCGGTCGCGAGGCTCACAGCCGCTTGCGCATCCGCGCGGGGAGGATGTTCAGCTGATCGCGGTACTTGGCGACGGTGCGCCGGGCGATCTTGACGCCCCGTTTGGCGAACTCCTCGACGATCTGCTGGTCGGTCAGCGGGTTTTTGGGATCCTCGTCCGCGACCAGCTTCTCGATCTGCGCCTTGATGGACCGGGCGCTCGCATCCTCGCCGGTGGAGGTCGAGAGGCCGCTCGAGAAGAAGAACTTGAGCGGCAGGAGCCCCCGCGGCGTCTGCACGTATTTCTCGTTGGTCACCCGGCTGACGGTGCTTTCGTGCATGTTGATGACGTCGGCGACCTCGCGCAGGGTCAAGGGTTTCAGGTATTCGATCCCCTTCTCGAAGAACTCGCGCTGCCGGTCCACGATGAAGTTCATCACCTTGAGCATCGTCTGGCGGCGCTGCTCGATCGCCTGGATCATCCACTGCGCGCTGTTGAGCCGCTGGCTGATGAACTCCTTGTTCTCGCCCTGGAACTGCTTCTTGTCGCGCGCGATGTCCAGGTACGTCTTGGAGAGCCGCAGGCGTGGCAATCCCTGGTCGTTCAGGAACACGTGGTAGCGGTCGTCGATCTTCTGGACGACGAGGTCAGCGATGATGTACTGGTCGTTCGAGGCGGAGTGCTGGAGCCCGGGCTTGGGGTCCAGCTTGGCGATGTCGTCGGCGGCCTTCTGGACCTCCTCGGCCTCGAGACCGAAGCGCTTCCCCAGCTCGCTCCAGCGATGGGCCTTGAGGTCGTCCCATGCTTCCTTCACCAGCCGGTAGGCGAGCGTGTCCTGGCGCTTCTGCTGCTCCAGCTGCAACAGCAGGCACTCGCGCAGGTCCCGGGCGCCCACCCCCGGTGGGTCGAGCGTCTGGATGATGCGCAGCATCTCCCCCGCGTCCTGGAGCGTGTACTCCGGGACGTCCACGTCCCCCTCGATCTTGTCGGCGTGCTCGTGGAGGACCTGGTTCACGCCGCGGACGATCTCCTCGAGCGGCGCCTGGAGGTAGCCGTCTTCGCCGATGTTGCCGAGGAACTCCTCGGCGAGCAGGTGCTGGCGCGGCGTCAGGTCGAGCATCTGGACCTGCTCGCGCAGGTAGTCGTCCAGGTCCTTGGACTGGACGGAAACCGGCTCGACGTACTCGCTGGATTCACTGAGGTCGCGCACGCCGGACGACGTCGAGTCGGACCCGTTGTCGAGCAGGATCTTCTCCCAGTCCGGCTCGTCGTCCCCCGTCTTCTCCTTCTCCGGCTTCGGCTCCGCGACGACGGGTTCCTGCTCCTCCTCGGGCTCAAGGAGCTCGAGGAACGGGTTGCCGAGCAGCTCCTGCTTCAAGTGCTGTTGGAGGTCGAGGAGCGGCATGTACAACAGGTCCATGGCCTGGTAGAGCCGCGGATTGATCCGCAGCTCCTGTTTCAGGACCTGGTGCTGGTGCAGGCCGGTCTTCATGCGGCCGGGGAGAGACGCGCCCGCAGGCGCGCCGTGAGGGTGGGACCGAGATACAGGTCCGCGACACGCTCGTCGAACACCAGCTCGCGCACCGTACCGGAGACCTGGACCTTGCCCTCGAACATGATGTAGGCCCGGTCGACGATGTCGAGGGTCTGCTCGACGTTGTGATCGGTGATCAGCACCCCGATCCCCTTGTGCCGCAGCCCGGCGACGATGGTCTGGATGTCGTGCACGGCGATCGGGTCGACCCCCGCGAACGGCTCGTCGAGGAGCAGGAACTTGGGCGTCGTGACCAGGGCGCGGGTGATCTCCAGCCGGCGGCGCTCGCCGCCCGACAGCTGGTACGCTTTCTGGCGCCGCAGGTGCTTGATCCCCAGTTCGTCGAGCAGGCCTTCGAGGCGCTGCCGCTCCTGCGCGGCGGGCAGCTCCAGCGTCTCGAGGATGGCGAGCACGTTCTCCTCGACGCTGAGCTTGCGAAACACGGAAGGCTCCTGCGCGAGGTAGCCGATCCCCAGCCGCGCCCGCCGGTACATGGGCTCCTGGGAGAGATCGTGGCCATCGAGCGTGATCCGCCCCTCGTCGGGACGGATCAGGCCGGTGATCATGTAGAAGCTCGTCGTCTTCCCCGCCCCGTTGGGGCCGAGCAGGCCGACGATCTCCCCTTGCTCGAGCCGCAGGCTCACGTCGTCCACCACGCGGCGACCCTTGTAGCTCTTGACGAGTCCGGCTGCTTCGAGCACGCTCGCGCCCGCCACGCGCTCGTGCTCGCCGCTGGCCGCTTCGGCCCGCGCGTAGGCGTGTCTGGCGGCCTCGACGAGGTCGTGGATCGCCCCGGCGCGATCCGCGGTGACCCCGGCCCACACCTCCGCGCGGAACGCCACCGGCGCCTCATGCCACAGCCGACCAATGGGCAGGGTGATGAGCCCGGCGAGCGCGAGGCGCGGCAGCACCGACGTCTCCAGGTTGGCCCGGGCGTCGTCCACCGAGAGGCTGCCGGTGTCGTGCACGGTTTCCCCCCGCACCACGGCGCCCACCCGCAGGAAGTCTTCGCGATAGGCCACCGCGAGCCGGCCGAAGGTGGTCCGCCCGTCGTCGTCGGCGACGCGCGCCAGAGCGGCCGCGGCGAGCGGCAGCGAGGAGTCGCGGGCGCCGAGCAGCTCGGCGAGGGCTGCGGCGGGCGCGGTCACCGGCCGGCTCCCGGTTTCTTGGTGGTGTCGGGCTTCGCGGGCGGTGGAGGGGGGGGCCGTCGCTCGAGGTGCACGCCGTCGGCGCGGCCCGCGACGATCACGCGATCGATGCGCGCCTGTTTCAGGGCGATCGTGATGCTCCGCCCCCGCGAGTAATTGATTGACGGGCCCCGCGCGGTCGAATCCTGATTGACGATGTGGGTCAGCGCGCGGGCCGAGCCGCGCGCCAGGATCTGGCGGACGCGCGAGCGCGAGATGCCCGCGGAATCCTTCTCCTGGGCCCAACGAGCGACGAGGGTGTCGCCGGTGATCCAGTCCGCCTCGGTCGCGGGCGCCAGCGAATCGCGTTTCGAGGTCGAGAAGGCCTTGCCGAATCCCCGCGCTTCGGTCAGGACCTCGTCGGGGACGTCGAGCGCGAGGGAGTCGGCCGTGAAGGTCTGGAGGGTGGAGACCGCGTGAGGGCGTGCCTTCTTGCCCCAGGCCAGCGCCTGTTGAAGCTTGCGGTGCTCGAGGCGCAGGTGGATCGTGTCCGCCGTCAGGGTCCAGTCCGAGCCGGTCGCCTTCCCCTCCCCCAGCGCCTTCACGAGGTTGATCTCGCGCTCTCGGAAGGCGAGCTCGATGCGGGTCCCGATCAAGGTGTAGCGGCGCGTCGTGTCCCCGGCCTGCTTGCCGGCGATCTGCGGCTTCCCCAGGAGGACGCCGACGCCGACGGTTTGGTCCATCATCAGCGAGTCGGCGCGCGCGGCGAGATCGCTGCGGTCGATCGTGACCTTGCCCCCGCCCCACATACGGTCGTTGCCGCGAAACCGCACCCGGTCGGCGACAATCACGTACGGCTCGGCGGTGTCGGGAGCGGCGCTGCCGCGGTAATCGATCGTGGGTCGCTGCGTGGCGATCATCTCTACGGTGTCGCGCACGCCGGGGACGGCGCGGTAGTAGGTGAGGTTCGGCCCGCGCAGCACCGAGTGGTTACTGCGGTTGACCGCCACCACCCGGTTGTGGGCCTCCAGGTGTTCGTCGCGCAGGAAATACGTGGCCAAGTTCGCGTCGAGGTCCAGCAG
>Ga0066700_10000202_pt1 | contig 18882 bp, 8 predicted proteins | sample GraSoiAngelo_149_FD_66460 | JGI IMG/M metagenome (GOLD analysis project Ga0066700, IMG submission 66460) | Grasslands soil microbial communities from the Angelo Coastal Reserve, California, USA - 14_1009_09_30cm | ecosystem: Environmental > Terrestrial > Soil > Grasslands | place: USA...
CGAAATCCGTTCACCGGGCAAAACGACGCCCGGAGATCGCGTTGGTTACAATCTGAGATTCGACATTCCCCAGAATCGAAATTATCCCAACGCGATTTCGTTGCGTCAGAATGTGCTTAACGAATTCATCTTCGCGCCAGGCAATCGGTGGGAAGCCAGTTACATTGTCCGCGTATTTCAGCAGGACCGTCTCCTCGGCGAAGGCCTGCTGTTTACATCGCGAGTGCCCCTTGCGTTTGCCTGCGATTGGAACGGCGTCGCGCCATCTACGTTTCATGTGAATCAATGGACGATGGCCGTCGCGTTCGTGCGACATGGAATCCAACACATCCTCGGCGGATACGATCATTTGCTTTTCATTGCGGCCCTCGTCCTTGCCGTCGCCGGCGTGTGGGACCTTGTGAAAGTGGTGACGGCCTTCACAATCGCGCACACGCTGACGCTCACCCTTGCCGCGCTCGATATCTTCAGGCTTTCCGATCGGGTTGTGGAACCGATGATTGCGGCCAGCATCGTCTTCGTCGCTTTGCAAAATGTCTTCTCACCTTCCCGCAGCCGCGGGTGGCTTAGGCTCGCGGTCGCATTTGGGTTTGGCCTTTTTCACGGCCTCGGGTTTGCCGGAGGATTGCTCACGGCTATGCAAGGAATGGCAGGATTGGCGATTCTTGTCGCGATTGCCGCATTCAGTTTCGGCGTCGAGCTGGGGCATCAACTGGTGGCGGTGCCACTTTTCGGATTGATGACAATTACGCGCTCCTGGCATAGCCGAGCCTCGGAACCGGAATGGATTTTGCGCTTGGTATCTCGAGTCGGATCAAGCGCCATTTGCGTGGCAGGATTGGTGTATCTTGTCGCGGCCCTGCGCTGACCGATTCCGTTTGCGTATCTGGTGGATCGCGCAGGTGAGCACGGCGTTTTCTAGCCTGGATCAATAAGATACAGAACTCAGGATTACATGGACGAGCCGCATTGGGCGAATAGATCGCCGATTGTGCTCGCGCGATTCTTGGTCGGAGCGCAATAAGATGGAGCATGGCCTGCCATGTCGGTAGGCAAGCATGCCGCGCACGGCCTGTGCCCGGATCTGACAAGATGCCAACGGGACGACCCGTTGAGCACTGGACATTACCAGTCAGCACGAAATCAATGAAAGCGACTGAGAAAGGCGCGCTCCGGTATGACCTTTTTCGGACTCGATTAGTTACGGGATGAGCTCGACGGAAATTCGTGTACGATTTGGATGTCGCCTGACAAGACGCCACTTCGTTAACGAATGATTCTTTAGAAAAGTCTTGTTATTTCTGCACCAACTTTAGAGAATTCGCAGCCGAGATGCAAAATAGAGGCTGTCTCACCGTCTCGAGCGGCCTCTGTGTTCTTATTGCGACGGTCGTGTTCGCGGTCGATCCGTCCGAACCGTTGGATGAAGCGATGGGTGGCAGGACGCTCAAAGGAACGCCGGTAAAACAGCGCTTGCCCGAATGTTTCCCGGCAGAGCCGCAGGATGTCTTTTATGAGATGGATCAGGTGGTGAGTAGCCCGGGCGGTACGCCCCAGCCGTTGAATTTTGACGCTGACAACAATCACATGATCTCAGACAAAGAGCGGGACGCCATTCGCGGGCGTAATACGTGGCTGCTTTGGGGGGGAGGGAACGAGGAGTTTTGGGGATGGTTGCAGGAAGAAGGGTTCGGTCTCACTGATTTTTTGATTCTCCTCGATTCACGTAACCGCGATCATCGTTTTCGCGACGACGGCCTAATTAATCAACCCGGTTTCGTATCGAACAGCGACGCGGGCAAGCGCATCTGCGGGTTGTTTTTGGATTTGCCCGACGGGGACAAAGTGAAGCTGGTCGCCCCTTCCTCTGATTTAAATGAGAGCGGGCAGCCAGTTCAGCGTAAACAATTGCCGGCCACCGATACACGGGCCTTTGGTTCCTATTCGGTTGTGCGGAACGGAGTGACACAAAGCTGCACTGCTTGCCATGGCTCAGGGGCAAACCAAGCTAATCGTTATCTGTTTGATCCCGGCGATAAGGAGCTGTTCGACAGAGTCCTGAGCCAGTTGGCCGATGATGGCCTTGACCCGACTGTGTATGGTTACGCGAGCGGGATCTTCGGGTTGCGATTGATGCCGAATCCGGACTTCTTCGGTAAAACGCCGGCGGCTAAGAAAGCGCGTGAGTATTGGCAGGAGCGAGTAACAAACGACGGCTCGTTCAAGTATTACACGGATTATTCGATTCAAGCCGATCCGAAATTGGTTAGGCCGTTTCGGGTTAGCATGTCCTGCGGGTTTTGCCATGTGGGGCCCCATCCCCTGAAACCGCCCCAGGATCCCGAGCACCCCGCATGGGAGAATCTTTCTTCCATCATTGGCAACCAGTACTGGTCGCCCCAGCCCGCGTTTGCCAATCTTTTGAAAACGGGAAAGCAGAAGGAGGAGCAAACGGGCCGGAAAGGGCAACGAGGAAATTTCCTGCATCACTTTCTCGCCAGTCAGCAGCCTGGGACAATCGATACGTCGCTTGTTGGCACAGACTGGATCAACAATTCGAACACGATCAATGCGGTCTTCGATGTGCCAGCGCGTTTGACCCGCGCGATGAACAATCAACCGGAAAAGCAAAGCGCGGCGAATTTGCTTATCCCAAGTGTCGAAGACAAGGACGCGTCGGTTAACCCGCGGCATTTCCCGCGGGTATTGGTCGACGGGTCCGACAGTTGCGGCGTGTTCACGGCATTGATTCGGGTGCCGTTGAACATCGGCACTTACTTCGAGGAATGGCGGCGGACGTCGAATCCGATCATCGGATTTGCGCATCGACGACCATTCAGCGTCGCGGTCTGCCAGGCCAACTCGGTTTACTGGCAGACTAACGAACGTTACCGCGTGCCCTATGAAGCCGCGTTTTTCACGTATCAGAATGCGGCTCATATGCAGAGCAGCACTGCGCCGATAAAGCTGCAAGATGCGCCGGGCGGAGCGGCCATTGTTGCAGGCGAACGCGCGCGGGCGACAGGGGGACGAGCCGTCTTTATTCAGCACTGCGCTATCTGTCATTCCAGCAAACAGCCGCCAGATTTCCAGTTGACCTTTTCGCGCGACTGGGAAAAGACAGCGAACTTTCCGCAGCTCGCGGCTTCGCCGACGCCCGAGCCTCCGCCGCACTACACTTTGCCGATGGATTTCGCTTTCTGGGACGCGTTCAAAAAATCTGCCGCCTATGCGGATTACGTAGCGCGGATCAGGAAGATCGCGGGTGACCCTCCGCCTAATGACTCCGACGATCCATTTATTAAGGACAATTTTCTGTCGAGCGAAATACGCATTCCCGTTAGTTTGGTTGGCACGAATTCAGGTCGTGCGACCGCTACGAATGCTTTGAGGGGTGAAGTGTGGGATAATTTTTCGTCCGATGATTACAAGGAATTGCCACCCGTCGGCCCGCTTCGGTACTTCGATCCATTCTCCGGTGCGACTCCAGATGACTACGGTGACAACGCCAGTTACTCGCCGCTTGGTGGCGGACGTGGCTACTATCGTCCGGCGTCGTTGATCAGCCTTTGGGCGACAGCCCCATATCTGCACAACAATACCCTCGGCCTCTACAATCACGATCCATCGGTGGCGGGTCGGTTGGCTGCCTATCAGGATGGCATCGAAAAGCTCCTTTGGAAAAATTTGCGAGCCCGTGATTCGTCGCGACAGGCAACCAATTCTCCTAGCGGATCGGTTCGTGATGGAGATTTGCGACCAACGCCTAGTGCCGCGGCGGCGCATGATCCGGGATTCATTTACCGGCTGCCGGAAGACACCGAGATCTTCATGGCGCCAGGGTTTATCCGGCCGTTGCTCGCGGGAGTCGTGGGCGACTTTTTGACGAATGCGCTTGCGACGTACATCTGGATCGTTCTCTTCTTCGTCTTTTTGGCCGCGGCGATATGGGGCAACCAGCGCCACGTTACCTTTCTCTTTATAGTACTGGCCTTGATCGTCGCGGCGGTGCTGGCCACTACGGGCCTTGCCTCTGTCTTAGGCAAATGGTTGTGGCTGACACCGATTGCGCTGCTGGTGGTTGCATTGGCCTTCTACTTTTTGGGCGACCCATCGCGAGCGAGTCTTGCACGCATCGCCTCGCGTGTTGTTTTTCTGCTCGCTACGCTCGCAACACTCGTTATCGGCGTGGCGGCGCATCGGTTTATCAATGGAGATATGGGCCCGTTGCGGGTTGGTCCGATTCCACGGGGCACTCCCGTCAACCTGATTATGAACATGGATCCGGATAATCCAAATCTGTTGCAAGGTCTTGCCGGATTGACACGTGGAATAATCCGCGCCCGAGATTCCAAATTGACTGAAGACCAGAAATACGACGCGTTCATCGCAGAAGCCGGTGCGCCGATGATGCGCGCAAGCAAGTGCCCCGATTTTGTTCTCGATCGCGGCCATTACTTCGGTGAAGGACTAACAGATGAAGAAAAGAGAGCCCTCATTGCATTTCTGAAGACGCTTTGAACAGCCTTCATCGTTCATGCTTTCCCAAGACTCCGAATTGGCAAACGAAAGCGGCATCGAGACTTTTTTATCGAGTCCTGACCTGGTCGAAGCAGCGCAGAGCAAAGGGACGACTCCGTTCGATTACGTGATCGTCGGTTCCGGTGCCGGGGGCGGTCCACTAGCGGCAAGACTCGCGCTTGCCGGTAAGCGTGTTCTGGTTGTCGAAGCCGGCGGCGATCCGAACGAAGCACCACCATCGCCCGCATTTCCGGGAAGTTTTGCCGGAGAAGTTACCCGGGTGCCGGGCTACCACGGCGCCGCGACCGAAGATGCCGCGATGAGCTGGCAATTTTCCGTCCGGCACTATTACGACAACTTCCGGCAAGCGAAGGACGAAAAATACAACGCCAGCCCGTTTGATCCAAACCGGCCGCCGGGCAGCGCGACGCCGCTGGATCCCAAGTATCTCGACCCGAGACCTCCGCCCGATAGCGTCGGTAAACGCGGCATTTTGTATCCGCGAAGTTCCGGAATCGGTGGGTGTACCGGCCATCACGCCATGATCATGGTCACGCCTAACGACCGGGATTGGAATGCAATCGCCGATCTTACTGGCGACGATTCCTGGCGCGCCGAAAACATGCGGGGCTACTTTGCGCGGCTCGAACGCTGTCTCTATCCCGCGGCCTACGCGAAATTTCTGCGGCGCTTGCTCGGTGTTTTTTATCTGATCTGGCGTGCGCTTGCGTTGTTTTTCTACCCCCGGGACGCACTGGACAAGGGCGGTCACGGGTTTGATGGCTGGCAACCGACAAGTCTTATCGATCCCGCTCTCGTTCAGTCAATCGCTCGCAAGGACCGCGGGTTCATTAATGTGCTGATTCGCACAACGCTAACGACCCTGCACGGGAGCAAGCTCATCGCCCTCCTGAAACGCGCGATCTTTCGATTCCGCTCGGTTGAAGCGCTTGATCCCAATGATCTCAATACGCGACGGCTCAATCCGGAGGGCGGCGTTTTTCTGATTCCTCTGGGTATCGCGAGCGAGAATGTGACGGAGCGAGAGAGCACAAATCAAGGCGCACAAGCGGCTGCAGCGCAGGCGCAGGGCATCCGATTTGGACGCCGTGTTGGAATTCGCGAGTTTCTGCTTAAGACTCAGCGGCGATATCCGGATCGGCTTGTGCTGGCGACCGGATACCACGTTACGCGTGTCGTTTTCGAACGTGACTGCAAGCCTCCGCGCGCCATCGGAGTCGAGGCGGTCAAAGGCGACCACCTCTACGAGGCCAGTCCGCTTCAGCAGCGACCCGCGAGTACGCCGGTCTGTTTTTATAGCAGAAGCGAAGTCATTTTGTGCGGCGGCGCCTTTAATACGCCTCAACTCCTCATGCTCAGCGGCATCGGGAACAAGGCGCATTTGAGAGACCACAACGTTCGCGGGCCGCGAGATAAGCATGGCCGCGAGGTCGCGCCGATCGTTCATTTACCCGGTGTCGGTCGAAATCTGCAGGATCGCTATGAGGTCACGGTTGTCAGTGAATTGGATCAGAATTTTGAAACCTTAGCGGGCATAAGCTTTCATCCTGGAGATCAGGCTGACGTTGCTCGCCAGGAATGGCTCAGTAAAGGCACCGGCCTCTACGCCACGAACGGCGGGGCCATTGCCGTGCTGCAACGCTCAACGATGGCGGGTGATGGTCATCCACCAGATCTCTTCACTTTCGGCGCACCCGCAGCCTTCCGCGGGTATTACTGGGGATGGTCGCGCGAACTATTACGGCCGGCCATCGGCGCGCCGAAGGACCAACGCAATCTTTGGAGCTGGGTTGTGCTCAAAGCGTATACCCGCAATCACCGCGGAATCGTGCGACTGCGCTCGGATGATCCCTTTGCCTGCCCGGATATTTGTTTCGATTCTTTCAACGAGCGCGCGGAGAAAGTGTGGAATCGCCTGCTCGCTGCGAAGCAACGTTCTGAAGCTACGGGTTACCCATCGAAATCTTGGCTCGAAACGCTCAGTGCTCGTATCGCAGAAATCCGAGTAAACAGCGAACGTGATGTCAACGGCATGCTCGAGGCGATCAAGGCGATGCGCGCGGTGAACGCACAGAACAAGCAATTTCGAAAAGAGATTCAACCCGGTGCGACCAGACCGGACGGTTCTGAAGAGTTAAGAGAGTGGGTCAAAACGCAGGCGTGGGGCCATCACGCGAGTTGCACTTGTCGCATAGGGTCGGACCCATGGCGGGACGATCCACGCAACCTCGAGGACCGATTTGCGGTATTGGATACCCGATTCCGTGTTCACGGTGTCGAGCGCCTTCGCGTGGTTGATGCATCGCTTTTCCCTTACATCCCCGGCTACTTCATTCTAACGCCGATTCTGATCGTTAGTGAGAAGGCGGCAGACACAATTTTAGAAAGCTCGATCGACGAGGTTTATCCGATGGACATTCGGGCACAGGAAGCCGAGGCGATCGGGTACCGCCGACAACGCGCTGGACTCTTAACCAAAGCGAGCGAACGCGAAAGGGATGAACTGCCTAATGATACCGTCGGTCTCGCCATTTCCGGAGGAGGGATTCGTAGCGCGACCTTCGCGCTTGGTTTCCTGCAGGCGCTGGCCGAGCGAGGTCGCCTCAGACGGATCGATTTTCTTTCGACCGTTTCCGGCGGTGGATTTATCGGCAGTTTCCTTGGACGACTGTTTACCCGGTCAAGCGTGACCGCTTCGAAAGATCCCTGCGGCCGCGTCCAGGATATAATTCGAAACACGGCATCGGCGCCCATATGGTGGCTTCGTACGCAGGCGAATTACATTTTTGCGACGGGAGCCTCAGATCTTCGACAGAACCTTGCCATTTACTGGCGCAATCTCTTTACCGTTCATCTCATCATCGGCGTTTTACTCTTTGCTTTATTTGCTTCGTTACAGGTTGCGTCGACTTATTTGCCACCAGCGCCGCAACTTCCGATTTTCCAATACTCGCTTTCGCCATGGTGGTGGCTGCCGTTAGCCGTACTCGTCCTTGCCATTCTGCCTTGTTCCCTTGGATTTTGGATTGCGCCGCGCTTGGGAGTACACCGCGCCTATCCGTTTTTTGCTTTGCTCGCCGCCATCGTTCTGGCCTCCGGCTTTGTTTATGCAATGACGTGGGCTGGGTTTTCTCGTTACGCGTTAGGCGGGTTCGCATTGCTTTTTATGGCGTGGCTCTGGCAGGAATTCGCGCGTTGGCGGCTGCCAAAGAGCAAAAACAAAAAAGCGCGGGAGGAGAATGAAGGCTTGATCGTGCGTAATCGACTCACGCGCAGCCTCGGTGAAGCGCTCGTTCTTTTTGCCATATCGCTGGCATGGGTGCTGATCGATACCGCGACCAATGCGGCTGCCAGTCCGAGCAGCTTGAAAAAGGTAATGGTGATGATTGTTGCGCTTGCGCCGCTGTTGCCGTTTCTGCGGTCACTTGCCGCCAGTGCGGCTCGCCAAGTCGCTAGCTCGCGTGGCCAGCAAGTGTCGTTAGTCGGCCTCGGAAACGCCATAGGCATTCCCCTGGCGATTTTTCTCCTGTTCGCGCTTAACCTGCTAGCACGCGAGCTCAGTGATCATCATCGGCCGTGGTTACTCGGTGTCGTAGTGATCGCGACTTTGTTTTCGCTAGCCGTCGGCCCTGCCTATACTTTTCTGAATCTTTCTTCGCTGTGTGCAACGTATTCGGCTCGCATAGCGCGCACTTTCCAAGGTGCATCGAATGATGCTCGGATTTACGGCGGCGACGCCGATCTTGAGCGCAATATTCAGGTCGCTCACCCAGATGACGACCTTCCATTCGACCAATATCACCCCGAGCGAGAGGGTGGCCCGCTTCATTTGATCAACGTCTGTATAAATGAGACGGTTGATCAAGCGTCCAATCGCGAGGTGCGTGAGCGTAAGGGCCTTTCCTTCTCGCTTGGCCCGACGGGCGTTGCAGTTGGCCGGCGGTATTTCGCGCAGTGGACGTTACCAACGGCTCAGCCAGCCTGGCAAAGGTGGCGTAGCTGGTTCGACGGCAGTGAGAGCACTGACGTCCGAACGGCTTGCGCCCTAAGACCCATTTCAGTCGGCCCAGATCCAAGCAGCTTTCATGTCCTTGGCAGTCGGAAAACGAAGACGGCGCCGGTTGAGCGTCTGACGCTTGGAAGATGGATTGCTATCTCTGGAGCGGCATTCAACACCGGGCTCGGTCGGGTCACTACATTGCCACTCGCTTTCTTACTAGGTTTCATCAATCTTCGCCTCGGGCACTGGTGGGACACCGGCATTCGTGGCTCGGAACGACCAGGCCGATATCCGCCATCGTTCTGGCGCCGCATGAAGGAAATCCCCGCCATGATTTTCCGAATGCAGGGCATGTTGCTGTCGGAGTGGCGCGGACGGTTCTATGGGGCTTCGCGGCGATTTTGGTATCTGAGCGACGGCGGATATTTCGAAGTTACCGGTGCTTACGAACTGCTGAGACGACGTCTGCCATTGGTCATCGTCACCGACACTGGCCACGATGCCGACTACATTTGGGACGATGTCGCGCAGTTGACTCGTCAGTCCCGGATCGATTTCGGTGCGCAGATTACCTGGATTGATCCCGTTTGTAGCCGGCAGTCAGGAAAGACAGGTTGGGCGGCATTTTCCCTGCAACCACCGGTCTGGATCCAGGATTGGATTGAACCGGACGCGCTCGGCGCCCTGCGCGAGATCAAGCGCAACGGCGATTTTCACGCCGCGCTCGCACGAGTGACTTTCGACAACGGTCCAGAAATCACCTGGTTGCTTCTAGTAAAGCCCAGCCTCTCCCCGGGTCTAACTGAAGACATCTTAAACTATTCGGTGGTAAACGAGAAGTTCCCGCAGGACCCCGCGACCGACCAAATCTTCGACGATATTCAGTGGGAGAGCTATCGTGCACTAGGGCAACAAATAGGGCGCCGTGTTACGCATTTTTGATTACGCAATCGAGTGGAATCATCCTTCGTTAGGCACAAAAATGAAAGCAGGTTCGGAGGACGATTGAATCGAGATGCCGGGCACGTCACAGCGCTCCCTAGATCAGGTGAAAATGCACTTTGAGTAGTAAAAGCCGTGTAGCGCGCGCATTCTTTCGGCCCATCCGTTATGCAAAACATTTATGCCTTAGCCCCGTTGCCTGCGCTTACGAGGCAAGCGACCCTAACGGGATTCGAACCCGTGTTACCGCCGTGAAAGGGCGGTGTCCTGGGCCTCTAGACGATAGGGTCGGCAGCGCGGCAAATATCGGGTTGCCGTCATTCGGCGCAAGGCAAAACGGCAGTCAGATTTGACACGTTGCTCTCAGTTTCTCGATCCGAGTTGGTGGATCAGCCCGGCTGCGCGCGATGTTGCGCCCTGATACTCGCCCAACGCGGAGTGGGCGTTTTGCACGAGACACTTGCGGGCGTCGCCGTCGCGAAGCAGTTCGGCAACAGCGCGCTCGAGCGACTCGCTATCGCTAACCTGGACTGCACCGTTGTTCGACACCAGCGTCTTAGCGAGCATTGCGAAGTTCTCCATGTGCGGACCAAATACGACAGGTTTGCCCGCAAGGATCGGTTCCACTGGATTTTGACCGCCGTGAGCCGTGAGGCTTTTCCCGATGAACACGACAGTCGCGATGTCGTACCACTGTTGAAGTTCCCCGGTCGTATCCAGAAGCAGACAATCGGCATCGGCGGCTCCGCCGGTAAGCGCGACGCTGGCGAGTGCGACGCGCAACGGCAAAGCGCTCAATTGGGCACGGATTTCTGTGAGCCGTTCGACATGACGCGGCGCAATAAACAGCCGCAAGGCGGGAAATTGCTGGCGCAACTCCAGAAAAACTCTGGCCAGGATTTCTTCTTCGCCACGATGTGTGCTACCGCCAAAGAGGACGGGAGTCTCCGAACTGAAGACGTGCGAAGCGTCCGAGACGGATGTAGTTTTGGCTTGGCTTTGTGCCTGAACATCGCGATCGAATTTGATGCTGCCCGTCACATGGATTCGGATTCGCGGAATGCCGAGCGCCGCCCATCGCTCGATGTCTTGCCGTTCTGGAACGCAAACCAAATCGAGAAGCCGGAACGTTGGCGCGACGAAAAATCGAAATCGCTGATACCGTCTTTCGGAGCGCGGAGACAATCGCGCATTCACGAGCACAAGCGGAATCCGCCGTGCGTGCGCTTCCGCGGCGAGATTGGGCCACACTTCGGCTTCGACCAAAATGATCCGCGCCGGACGAATCACGGAAAAGGCGCGGCGCATAATTGGCCAGTAATCGAGCGGTGTGTACATGACTTCCATCGAAGGCGGCGCGTTTTTGCGCGCCAGCGCGAATCCGGTGGTCGTGGTCGTCGTCAGAACGCAGTGCAAATCAGGTTCGAGTGCGCGTAACGCATTCGCCAATTTCAGCGCAATATTCACTTCACCTACGCTCACGGCGTGCAGCCATGTGGAGCGTTGATTCGCGAGCCGGTGGTGCACGTCGCGGTGGTAAATTCCCAGCCGTTGTACGAATTTCTCGCGGTAGCCGCCGCGTCGAATCATTTTTTTGAAATAGCCGGGCAAAAAGAACAGAAGCCCAATCGGCCAAAACAAATTATAGATCAGCCGGATCATCGATTGCGTACTCCTGATTGCGGATTGGCTTCAGAAATAGCACTTCAGTTGCGCCATATGTTTTCTGCCGAGCCACGCGCCAGAACTTCATATTAGGAAGCGTTTCACCAGGTCGTTTTTCCAATACGAAGATGCCACGGGACTCCAGCAGCCGTGGCAAACATTTGTTCGTCACAAGCTTTTGAGTGTAGCGCTCGGCGTGCTTCGTCTTCTCATACGGCGGGTCCGCAAAAATGATTTGAAATGTTCCCGCACCAGGCCCGTGCTGGAGAAAATCGAAAACGTCCTGGTTTCGAACACGCCCGTTCAATTTCGTGTTCGCGAGATTTTGGTCGATTATCTCAGCCGTTGGCCGGTCACCTTCAACAAAAACAGCCGAGGCCGCCCCGCGGCTGAGCGCTTCGATGCCAAGCGCGCCGCTTCCGGCGAACAGATCGAGCACTCGCGCGCCGATGATGGTATCGCCCAGGCTTGAGAAAATTGCGCCTTTGACGCGGTCCATTGTCGGGCGCACACCGCGCTTTGGAACTGCGAGGCGAACCCCGCCGGCGCTGCCGGCGATTACCCTCATGGCGACGCGACTGGAGTCGGCTTTGCAGTAGCTTCAGACGGGGCTTGCTCTGGCGGAATAGAGGGTGACGGCGCAGCAGTCATCACATCTTCAACTGGCTTCTTTTTCTTTTTTGACCGGTCTTTTTTACCACCAAAGAAGCTGTTGAGCATGCTGCTGACATCACGGCCAACTAGTCGCTCCATTAGGTTTGTGCTTGGCCGATCAATGGTGCCGCCCACCTGAAACTCGATGGCAGAATAACCAGGGTCGATGGGATAAAAGTTATCGCGAATTGCTCGGAAAAGCTGGCCACGAATTCTGTCGTTGATCGCGAGCTGTGAATTGAGCTGCAGCGCCCCCCCAAACGCAACTGTGCCTGACGCGGTAAGTCGAATGTTTGGCGAACGCAAAATCAGCTCATCAATAGTGACCAGTCCCGGGCTCAAGTGATATTTTGCCTCTGCCTGTTCCAAATGAAGCTCTTGGAGCTCCTCGATCTGGAGAATCTGACCGAGTAACACGAGCAGTCTGTATTGTTGAACTCGGCCTTCTCGCAGCAAGATTTCGCCTTTTCCAATAAGCGCGTCCGGATCGCCGGTTTTCCCGGAGGCTTGAAAACTTCCTTCCAACTTGCCCTTTACCATTCCTTTCGGGCCGCCAGCATTTTCGACGATCTGATCCGCGAGTACGTCATGGAAGTTTACGCTGGTCGTAAATGGCGAATCTTCTGCCTCCGGCTGGACAGCAAAATAACCGTTGACCTCGCCATCTGCGACACGCGCGGAAATCTTGGAAAGCTCAAGCACATCAGGTTCATACCGGAGCGGCGAATGCAATTGGTCCAGAAAAAAGCGGTCCCGCAATGAAATTCTGGCCACCTTTGCATCTCCGTGAAGCGCCAGTGAGCTTCGGATGCTGGTGCGAAAATCTACTCCTGTGAAGCTCGCGACCAGTCTTCCAGCTTGATCGAGAAAAGTGAAATCGCCATTCTTAACGCTGACTCGTCGAACTTCCGGAGCAACGGCCGCTCGTGACTCCCGTCCCGGTAGTTGATCCTTAACGGTCACCTGCGGCGAAGCCCCAACAGTGGCTGTCGCAGTAACAGCAGAGGATGCATTCGTTGGAACAAATTCGGTTTCTGCTGCCGCCTGCGATGTTGTCGAAGCCTGCGTTATGGAGACATCGTGTGACCGCGCTGCTTGCGCACTCGGCAAGCGCCATTTTCCTTGTACATCTTGCGGCCAGACAACTCTGGGGTTGATGAGGGAAACTTCCTTGATCACCAACCGCTGCGAAAACAATGAGAGGAAATGAACGCGCAGCCGGAATGTTTTTGCCTGCAGGAAATCCTTGGGGCCGACGGAGGAGGTTTGTGGAATCGTGATGCCGCTGAGTTCGAGTCCGCCCCACGGGGTAACGCTCATGCTGCGAATTTTGAGCGGCACGCCGAGACTGCGGGTCAGTTCCTGCTGAATCTTTGCTTGTGCGCCTTGTGATTGCACATACAGGTTCACGCCAACCAGGAGAACTGCGCCCAGCGCGATCAATGTCCCCAGAGCAATCAGTACCAGCCGACGCAGTTTTCGCACCCTGAGATGTTACGCAGCCCCAGTTTGAAGCAAACATCAAAGCCCCTGATTCCTTTGTAGCGTGAGTGACATAGCTGTCATTCTCAATCCAACCGCGGGAAATCTCGAAACTGTTCGGGACTGGCAAGAACGCGTCGAATCAATCGCCGGCGGTTGCCCGATCCGGATTACGTCGCATCCGGGCGAGGCCGAAGCGCTCGCTAGACGCGCGGTCGAGGAAGGTTTTGGACGCGTCGTTGCAGCAGGCGGCGACGGAACTGTCAACCATGTGGCAAACGGAATCGTCGCCAGCAACGCTGCGCTGGGCATTCTCCCGATGGGTACCGTCAACGTTTTCGCCATGGAAATTGGTCTGCCGTCGAACGATCTCGAGCTCTGCTGGGAAATCGTCGAGGCCGGAAACATGCGTCTCGTTGATCTACCGAGCGCCAATCGAAAATACTTCGTTCAACTCGGCGGTATTGGGCTCGATGCACAAGCTGTGAAGGAAACCAGTCTTGCGTTCAAGCGCAGTCTTGGCCCGCTCAGCTATCTCATCTCTGCGGCACAAATTGCGGCGCGGCAACCGCCGAAGCTTTTCATCGAATCGGAGAACGCGTCTGTGCGGGAAGGATCGTTTGTTCTCGTCGGAAACGGACGTCTTTACGGCGGACCTTTCCCGTTTTTCAAGCAGGCCATCATCGACGATGGCTTGCTTGACGTCGTTGTGTTCAAGCGGCTCGGCTATCTCGAAATCATCAAATATCTCCATGACGTCGTATTCAGCTCAGACATCCGAGTTCCGGAAATTGAATATTTCCAGACTCGCTACCTGCGCGTCAGTAGCGAGCAGGATGTTCCCCTTGAGCTTGACGGCGAACTGGCCGGCAACTGCCCGGTGGAATTCCAAATGCACGAAAAAGCGCTTCGTGTGCTAGCGCCTTCAGCCTCGGGATAACGCTACTATTCGTTGCAGTTTCAGCCCCCATATGTGAGCGAAATCTGAATCGACACGGAGTGCCAATGAACACTGCGGCAACTAGTCTTTCGGCTGAAACCGCGTGATGTTCTGCGCAATGGATGCGTGTGCGCGCTGGATTCGACAAGAATCTGCCACATCGTTGAACCCTTCACAGGTCGAGAGCAGCTTGGTCCAGCTCAGCGAGCAATGGCCGGCAAGCGCGCAGCCCCTGCTCGAGGTGGTCGAACAATTTCCACTTGGCAAAGCGGCCCTGCTACATCTTCTGGCAGTCTCGAGCATCTGCGCGACACGCTTGACGCGAAACCCTGAGACGCTGCTGTGGCTTTGTCAGCCAGAAGTATGCTTAGCCTCCCGCGGTCCTGCGGAAACGCGCGCCGAGTTGCATGCTTTGGCGGCTGCTTCCGAGGACAGTACGAAGTTCGCGGGACTGCGGTTTTGGAAGGGCCGGGAGATGACGCGCGTGGCGTTGCGCGAACTTGCCGGAGTCGCCCCGCTGGAAGAGACCACCGGCGAACTTTCGCACATCGCAGAGATCTGCATCCGCCGGGTGTTCGAACACTGGGATGCCGCACTTCGCCAGCGACACGGCTCGCCCAAGGCGGATTTTGCCATTCTTGCACTTGGGAAACTGGGCGGAGGTGAACTGAATCACAGCTCGGACGTTGACCTTCTTTTTCTCTACAGCGAAGAAGGTCAACTTGCGCCGCACATTTCGTATCACGAATTTTTTAATCGGTTGGGTAACAAGATTCTCGAGACCTTTTCGACGCCGGATCCGGCCGGCTCTTTATTTCGAGTTGACCTGCGCCTGCGCCCGGAAGGCTCGCCAGGTCCGCTGGCGCGCTCGCTCGAAAGTATGGAAAACTATTATTCCGGTTTCGGCGAAACGTGGGAACGCCTTGCTTTGATTAAAGCGCGCGGTATCGCTGGCAGCCGCGAGCTGGCTTACGATTTCCTGCGGCAACATCAGCCATTCGTCTATCCGAAAATCACGACGCCCGATTTACTCGACGAAATCGCGCACATCAAACATCGCATCGAGCGAGATATCGTGGGAAGAGAGAAACTGGGTCGCGACGTGAAGCTTGGACGTGGCGGCATCCGCGACATCGAATTCATCGTGCAGACGCTGCAGCTGATCCACGGAACGCGGCATCCGTTCCTGCAGGAACCGAGCATGCTTAAAGCGTTGCGAGCGCTTCGCGAACTGGATCTGCTCGCTCCCGATGAAGTTTTGGCTCTGGATAATGCGTATCGGTTTCTCCGGCGCGTCGAGCATCGTTTGCAGATAGAAGGGGAACAGCAGACCCACACTGTCCCAGACGAACCGGAAGCTCTGCGGCGTCTCGCACTGAGCCTTCGCTTCTCTTCACCCGGCGAGTTTACGGCAACGCTTCACGCGCGGATGGAAACAGTCCGGCCAATTTTTCAGAGGATCATCTCCGACACGCCGGCGGAATCGGCCAAGCCTAATCTCGAAATTTTCAACGATCCGCAACGAGCCGAAAAGGCGCTGAGAGACCTCGAACGAGGTCCCACAAGTTTCCATGTTGCGCCGCGGACCCGACAAATCTTTCACAAGCTACGGCCAGCATTGCTGGATTGGCTCGCGAAAGCTGCGGATCCCGATTCAACGCTGAATCAATTTGTTCGCTTCGTTGAAGCTTACGGACTGCGCAGTCTGCTGTTTGAGTTGCTTGTCACTAATCCGAAGTTGCTGGAGCTGCTGGTCAAGACGTTCGATGCCAGTCGGTTCGCCGGTGACCTCCTAATTCGCCGGCCGCAACTTCTCGAAGACATCACGCGCGATCCAACCTTCGATGAACCGCGAAGCATGGCGGAAAATCTGCGCCGGCTCGACACATTCGGTGCCAACGCGAACAATCTCGACCCCGTGCGCGCATACCGGCAACGGCAATTGCTGCGTCTCATTTTGCGCGACGTACTGGGACTTGGTAGTCCGTCAATAACGTTCGCCGAGCTTTCCGACTTGGCTGAGGCATGTCTCGTTTTCACTCAGAAGCTGCCTGCGAGCGACCAATTGACCGTGATTGCCCTCGGTAAGTTTGGCGGAGGCGAGCTCAGCTACGGCGCGGATCTGGATGTTTTGTTCGTCGGTGACGATAGCCGGGCGGCGCAAAATCTCGTCGGTGCCATGGCGCAGCGAACTGCCGAGAAGAACATCTGGCCAGTGGATGCGAGGTTGCGGCCGGAAGGAGAAAAGGGGCCTCTCGTTTGTTCGCTTGAGACTTACGAATGGTATTACGCAAATCGTGCGCAACCATGGGAGCTGCAGGCACTGACTCGCGCGCGGCCTATCAGCGGTCCGCTGCAGGACGAATTTATGACCCTCGTAAAGCGCGCATGGCGTCAAGCTAGTAAAGCCGCCGATCTCATCGAAAGAATTGACAAAATGCTTGAACGCATTCGACGCGAACGCGGGAGCGGCTCAGATTTTCTCGATTTGAAAACTGGAGCCGGCGGAATCATCGAGGCTGAATTTCTTGTTCAAGCATTGCAAATGCGCGCAGAGATTTGGGAGCCGAATTGGGAGCGCGCAGCGGATCGATTGCGTGGGCGCAAGCTATTCAACGATGCTGAAGCTGGGAGACTCAAACAGTCCTACGGTTTCCTGCGCCAGTGCGAATCTGTGTTGCGACGTTACGAGAACAAGGCTGTTTCAACGCTTCCGAACGATCCAAATGAACAACGCAAGTTTGCCGTTCGGCTTGGCTATCGTGAATTCAACGAATTCCGCCGAGATTATGTCGAGGCTCGTGACGCGATTCACGCGCTGTACAACCGCCGAATGCGGAAATCCGAAGCCGCCTCTGCGAGGCGCGCATCGCCCCCGCCTTCGCGTAGCTTCGGCGTGGCAGGCAGCGAAGCGGCTACAGGAGCGAGCTGAAGTTTAGCCCGGAATGCCTTTGAGCATTTCAGTGTTCGTCGGGAATTTTTTAACAAACATCAGGAGACGCTGAATGGCTTCCTCCGGTTTGTGACCGGCGAGACCGCGCCGGATGAGATTGATTTTCTCCAATTCCCACGGTTGTAACAGCAGTTCTTCGCGGCGCGTTCCGGAGAGGAAGATATCGATCGCCGGGTAGATTCGCTGGTCGCTGATTTTCCGGTCGAGCACCATTTCCATGTTTCCGGTGCCTTTGAATTCCTGAAAGATCAGCTCGTCCATGCGGCTGCCGGTTTCGATCAGCGCTGTGGCCACGATCGTGAGCGAACCAGCTTCCTCCGTGTTCCGCGCGGCTGCGAAAATCTTTCGTGGAATTTCCATCGCACGCGCATCAATACCACCGCTCATGGTGCGACCTCCCCCGCCCATTGCGTTGTTGAATGCGCGAGCGGTGCGCGTAATCGAGTCGAGTAGAATAAAGACGTGTTTGCCTGCTTCGACCAGGCGCTTGGCGCGCTCAATGGCAAGTTGTGAAATCCGCGTGTGACTCTTGATATCGGCATCATTGGAGCTGGCCATCAGCTGCGCTGTCGGGTGGGACCGGCGAAAATCAGTCACTTCCTCCGGACGTTCATCTACCAGCAGAATGATCAGGATCATCTCCGGGTGATTCTTCGCGACTGCATCGGCGATGTGATGCAACAGCGTCGTTTTGCCTGTCCGCGGCGGCGCGACAATCAAACCGCGCTGGCCCATGCCCAGCGGCGTCATCAAATCCATGATCCGCGTCGTGTAACGGTCCGACACTGTCTCAAGCTTGATTCGCTTATTCGGATTGATTGTCGTTAATTCTTCAAATGGACGAAGGCCCTGGTATTTCGCCGGTTCTTCCCCGTTGATTGTAACGAGCCTCGTTAATTGAGGGCCACGGCTGCCGCGCCGGATTTCGCCATTGATCCACATGCCATCGCGCAAAGCGAACCGGCGCACGATCTCGGGAGTGACAAAGATGTCCTGCGGTGTCTGGACAAAATTTCGTTTCGGATCGCGCAGGAAGCCAAACCCTTTGCCGGAAATTTCAATGATGCCTTCGCCAAATTCCGGTTCGCTTTGAACCGGTTCGCTGGTTTCGATAGCGCCTTCAGCAGCTTCTCGGCCGCTCGGCGCGCCGTGTTGATCGAGAGTCTCGACGGCAACCTCTGCAACGGCGTTATCGGCGTTTGTCGACGATGAATTTGGCGATTCTTCGGAATTATCGCGATCGCGCCGGAATCGATCACCTCGGTAACGCCGTCTCGGGAAACGCCGGCGCGGGCGATGCTGACGTTGCTCCGGCAACGCGGATTCGGTTTCCAGCGGCGCAGGCTGGTTTTCATTTTCTTCGTTCATAAGCTGAGAATTGTTCGCTGCAGTTTGGGGGGCAGCGCCCTTAACACGTCTCCTGTAAGCAGTAAGTTTTTTCACGCCGGCAACCTGGCCAGCAATTCGTCGGGAATGTCTAGATTTGAATAGACGTTTTGCACGTCATCGTCCTCTTCGAGCGCATCGCACAAGAGTAGCACCTGACGCGCCACGGTCTCGTCCCTGACCGCGACTGTAGTATCTGGAATAAACGTAAACCTTTGCCCATCGGTACTGACGCCTGCTTTCTTGAGCGCTTCAGCTACGGCGTAGAGCTGATCGTGGGAAGTGATAATAACATATTGATCCTCCTCCGTTGTCAAC
>Ga0066700_10000209_pt1 | contig 18576 bp, 13 predicted proteins | sample GraSoiAngelo_149_FD_66460 | JGI IMG/M metagenome (GOLD analysis project Ga0066700, IMG submission 66460) | Grasslands soil microbial communities from the Angelo Coastal Reserve, California, USA - 14_1009_09_30cm | ecosystem: Environmental > Terrestrial > Soil > Grasslands | place: USA...
CGATATTCAGCCCTATTCGCCGGCGGGGGTGCCGGTTCGAGCCTATGACAAGAGCTATCACGTCGGTGCGGTCAACCGCATTTACACCGGTCCGGGTTACCCCAGCTATCTGCAGCTGCCCATCGTCCCCTAGTCGTAGTGAAGGCCGCGGACCCCAATGATCTTGATCACCTCCGCCAACGGCAACCAAGGCAAGCGGCTGATCCCGAAGCTTCTTGCGGCAGGACATCGCGTGCGCGCTTGCGTGAGGACTGAAGAGTCGGCCCGCTACCTCCGGGAGCAAGGCGTGCAACAGGTGTTGTTGGGCGATCTCGCTGACGCCGCCTTCATTGCAGAGGCCGTGCGCGGCGTCGCGAGCCTCTACCATATCGGCCCGACCCTGCACAGTGCCGAACGGGCCATGGGCTTCGCCATGGTGGATGCGGCGCGAGCTGCGGGCGTCGGCCACTTCGTGTTCAGCTCGGTGCTTCACGCCATCACCACCGACCTGATCCAGCACGAGATCAAACGCGACGTGGAAGAGCATCTGCTGTCCTCCGGGATGGAGTTCACCATCCTGCAGCCGGCCAACTACATGTTGCCGCACCGTCTCGCATCAGTGTTCGAGGAGGACGTTTTCCGCCTGTCCTGGTCGCTCGACCGGCGCCAGTCGATGGTGGATCTTGACGACGTCGCCGATGTCGTCGCGCTGGTGCTGGCCAAGCCTGAACTTCATTCCGCCGCGACCTATGAGCTCGCTGGACCTGACCGCTTCACTGGCCATGACATCGGCCGGGTACTCTCGCAGGTGCTTGGGCGCGATATCCGAGTCGAACGCATGGACCCGGAGATCTTCATCCGCGCGCGCATGGGCGATTCCGACCCGAGCGTCCTCGAGTACCAACTCCGGATGATCCGCGCTATCGAGGCGCGCTATAGCAGCCATGACTTCCTCGGTAATCCGAACGTCTTGACTTGGCTGCTCGGTCGTGCTCCGACCACCTTTGAGGCGTTCGTGCGCAAGGAGACCGCGGTCTTCAACGCGTCTCACCGTGGAGTCTGAATGGCGGCTGTGACTCGGGTCGAGCCGTACATCGGGCGAATGCCTGGCGACTTCGCAGCGGCAAACATCGGCGATAGCTGACGGTGCGTGACCCACAAGCCACACCCTTAATGCTCGGCCCTCGACTCGTTGGCGGCCCTTACCTACGGCGCCACCGACACCTTCAGGAACAGTGCAAATGACCAAGCTTCGCCCTCTAGGCACAACTGGCCTCCATATTGCGCCCCTGGTGCTCGGCGGCAACGTTTTCGGTTGGACCGTCGACAAGCAGGCCAGCTTCGCGGTGCTTGACGCCTTCGCGGCAGCCGGGGGCACGATGATCGACACAGCGGACGCCTATTCCTTCTGGGTGCCGGGTCACGACGGCGGCGAATCCGAAAGCGTGATCGGCGAGTGGCTCAAGAGGAGCGGCAGGCGCAACAAGATGCAGATCGCGACGAAAGTCGGCGAGCTGTCGGGTGAAGGCGGGGAAAAGCTAGCGCCGCCGCGTATCGCCGCTGCGTGTGAGGCTTCGCTGAAACGTCTCGGCGTCGACCAGATCGATCTCTACTTCGCGCATCACGACGATGAAGACACGCCCCAGGAAGATGTCCTCGCCGCATTTGGCCGGCTGATCGACGCCGGCAAGGTCCGAGCCCTTGGCGCGTCAAACTTCAGCGCAACGCGCCTCAAATCGGCCAACGAGGCAGCCCAGGCGCTCGGTCTGCCCCAGTTTCAGGCGCTGCAACCCGAATACAACCTCGTCAGCCGTGACACATTTGAGGGCGAGTTGCAGAATTTTTGCGTCGCGCAAAATATTGGTGTTGTGCCCTATTTCGGCCTCGCCGCAGGCTTCCTGACCGGCAAATATCGCAGCGCGGCCGATCTCGGCAAGAGCGTGCGTGGCCGCCGGATGAATCGATTTATCGAGGGCAAGGGGATGGCTGTGCTCGCGGTGATGGACTCGATTGCCGAAGAGACCGGCGCCTCGCTGGCCCAGATCGCGCTCGCCTGGGTTGCAGCGCAGCAAGGCGTCACCGCGCCGATCGCAAGCGCCACGAGCGTCGCGCAGGTCGATGAGTTGGCAGGTTCGATGGGACTGGAATTGAGCGTGACTCAGCTCGGTGTGCTGACCGAAGCAGGCTCCGGGACCTCGCTATCGGTAATGCGGCCCTGATCCGCAAGCCCTCGTTGACGCGCGACTAAAGTTATCGCTGCTGCATCGGACTGGTTTCTCCCGCAAATTGCCTCAGCGCGTCGATGACGCGACACACCTATCTGGAGCACAGAGGACAATACCGCTTGGAGCTCGCACGAATTTTCAGCGTCGGAAATTCGCCTGCGTGCCTTGCGCAGTGATGATCGGCCGCTTGCACTTTCATGCTGCGGGCGCTCCAAGAATCAGCCGCGGCAGGCCGCGACCGCCGGCGCTCGGCAGCCGGGATCAGCGCCCGATCTGAGCGCGAGGCTGCCCCACGGCCGGCTCGTTATCGGATGTGAAGGTGCGCAGCAGCAGGATGTGCTTCTGGGTCACCTGCTGGATGGCGCGGATGGCTGCCTTAGTCAGCGGTGAAGGAGTTGGCTCGGGCGGCCGCACCAGCAGCAGTTCCAGCGTCAGGCCGGAGCCGGAGAAGGGATTGAGCCTGAAGTCCCGCTCCGAAGGATCGGCGCTGATGTCGTGAACGAACAGCAGGCCGGGAAGAATGGCCATCCACTCGCTTTGCCGGATCAGGTCGAGTGTGGCCAGCACGGCGTCGAGCTGGTAACGAGCGCCCGGCCTCGATTGCACGTCTAGCTGGGAGCCGACCCACTGCGCATGCTCGCGGCTGTCAGGGGCCAGCAGCTTGAGGCCCGCCAGCGTGTCGAGTTCGATGGGCTCCCCATGCCCGAAGCCGCTGGCGTGGGTGATGGAAGAGACCAGGAACGCAGGCGCGGCGGCAAAAACCGTCGTGACCAGATCCGGGGGTGGCTGCGAAATCGACGGAATGATTGCAAAGTCGAGTTCCTTGGCCCGCACCATGTCGATCAGCATGTTGCTGGGGGCGTCGATCACCGCGATAGAGGCGTTGGGGTTCTGCGTCGTCAGGCGCAGATAGGCGGGAGCGAGCTGATGGGTCGCCAGTGTGGGCGTCAGCCCGAACCGCACTTCGCCGGAGAGGCCGGACTCGAAGGCGTCCAGGGCCAGCAGGGCATTGGAGTTGACAGCCAGCACCTCCAGGCAGTGCTGGTAGAACAAGGTGCCCGCCGCGGTGGGCTCCACAGTCTTCTGCCGGTCGAACAGCTGCACGCCCAGCGATTCTTCGATCTGCTTGACATGCTGAGATACGCCCGACTGGGTGGCGAATTCGCGTGCCGCCGCGGCGGTGAAGGATCGCTTCTCATACACCGCCACGAACATTCGCATCTCCCGCAGGCCGGGCAGCGATTCATCCATGGGCCGCAGCGGTCAGTGCAGACGGCAAACTCAGGGGTTGCTCGGGGCCGAGAGTCTGGCCGAGGCTGGGCAACCGCTCGCCCTGGGCGATGCGGATCGTGATCGCGTTGATCTCCTCGGTGGCCTTGCTCAACAACCCGATGAAGTCCTGGGCAACCGTGGGCAAGGGTTTGCGCTCCGGCTCTACCAGCAGCAGATCGTCCCAGAGCATGGGATCGGCCAGCGGGTTGAGCGTAAAACGCCGGCGCCGCAGGTCGTCGGCGATGAACAGTCCAGAAATGACGGCCGTCCAGTGGCTGGAACGTACCAGGTCCATGGCACCCAGCATGGACTCGAACCAGCTGAGCCGCTGCGCGACGTGGACCTTGTGGTCGAACAGGTACTGTTCAAGCAGCGGCCGCCGCCCGACCGGCAGCACCAGGTGCAGGTCCTCGATGTCGCGCAGGCGAACCGGCTCGCAATGCGGCAGGCCGGAGTCGGGTGAGGAAAGCAGGAACGCCGGTGATCTTGTGAACAACGAGGTCCGCAGCCCGCTGGTTCCGCTGCCGTCGTCCGGCATGCGCTGCACGATGCCGAAATCTAGCATTCCGCGCCGCACCGCAGTCGCAATCACGCTGCCGCCGCCTTCCGTCAATTGGATGGACACGGCGGGATAGGCCGCCTCGAAGGCGCGGAGCGCCCGGCTGAAAACCGAGCGGCTCATGGTCGGGATCATGCCGATGCGCAGCGCGCCGGCGGGCTGCTCCGCGCGGCGGCCGACCGCGTGGCATGCGGCCGCATGCGTGCGCAGCAGCTGCACGCACTGGCGGTAGTAGGCATGGCCGGCCGGTGTGGGGACGATCGCGCGGTCGCGGGCGAAAAGCTGCACGCCTAGTTGTGTTTCCAACTGCCGCACGTGCGCGGAAACGCCGGACTGGCCCAGCCCCTCGCGGCTGGCAGCCGCCGTGAACGAGCCTTCCTCGTACACGGCGACAAACAGGCCGATGTGCATCAACTTGGGCAGCATGGGTCCATTGTCGTGAGCTGCTTGCCAGCCGTACTACGGGCGAGCTCTAGCCCCCATCAAATACCCGGCTGTGGGGCAGCAGGATTTGTCATTTCCCATCTCGTGAAGAGCTGTATAAATTCCGACACAACGCAGATGCGCTATCCAGACTAAACGAGATCTTTCTAGGTGAAACCCCGTATTGTCCGAGCAGATCGGTCGCGTGATCGACGAGCGCCTGCAGCTCTTCGGCGGCTACGGCCTCATGAACGAATACCTGATTCTACGCTGAACCCCGATGCGCCCGTGCAACCAACCGACGTCGGCACCAGCGAGATCATGAAGGAGCTGATTTTCGAGATGATTTTGCGGTCGCTGTAACTGGCCGTCTTCATGTTGCTGGGCAGATCAGTAATCGGCGCCCATGCGCCAAACCATCGAATCTAGGAGGAGACACGAATGCGCGTAAAAAGAACTTCCATGGCGCCGGACCATCTGTCCCGAAAACGGCTTTTATCCGTGGCCGTCGCCACCAGCCTGATGGCTGCGGCCGGCTGCTCGCTTGCAGCGCCGATCGATGTGGGCAACCCCGACATCGAGCTGCGCTGGGACAACACCGTTAAGTACTCTGCCGGCATCCGTGCCAAGAGCCGCTCGGACACCCTCACCAAATTCGTCCCCCCCCCTGCGGATGGCAGCGCCGGCCCCGCTGCGCTCAACGGCGACGACGGCGACCGCAACTTCAGGAGAGGCAGCCTCATCTCCAACCGCGTCGATTTGCTGTCCGAACTGGACCTGGTCTACCGCAAGGATTTCGGCCTGCGCGTCAGCGCGGCGGCCTGGTATGACGCGGCCTACAACCGGACCAACGCCAACGACTCTCCGGGCACCAACAACTCGCTGTCGGTGCCGTACAACGAATTCACCGATGCCACGCGCAAGCTGCACGGACGCAAGGCCGAGGTGCTCGATGCCTTCGTCTTTGGCGCAACCGATGTCGACACTGCACGCCTGAGCGGCCGGCTGGGCCGGCACACGGTGCTCTGGGGCGAGAGCCTGTTCTTTGGCAACAACGCCATTGCCGGAACGCAGTCGCCAGTGGATGCCATTAAGGCGTCATCGGTGCCGGGATCGACCACCAAGGAAATCATCAGGCCGGTGGGGCAGGCCTCGGGCCAAATCCAGCTGTCGCCGGCGCTGACCCTGATGGGGTACTACCAATACGAGTGGGAACGCACCCGACTGCCCGCGGCCGGCAGCTACTTCTCGGTTGGGGACTTCCTGTTCGACGGCGGCGAGCGGATACGGGTCGCGCCCGGCGTGCCCAATGGCATAGCGCGCGGACCCGACATCGAGGCCAAGGACAGCGGCCAGTACGGTGTGGGCCTGCGCACGCATCTGGGCGAATTCGACATCGGCGTCTATGCGACCCGCTTCCACGCCAAGACGCCCGTAATTTATGCCCGGCCTGGAGTGGGCGGCATCCCGGGTGCCATGATCGGCGAGTACCAGCACGTATTTCCGGAGGGAATCCGGGCGTTCGGTGTCAGCGCCACCACTACCGTGAATACGGTCAACGTCGCCGCAGAGGTCTCGGTGCGCCGCGGCACGCCGCTGACCAGCGACCCGCAGACCGTCATCGGGCCGGTGCTGGCGGACAACAACGACCACCCGCTCTATGCCATCGGCAATTCGGCTCACGCCAATTTTTCCCTGATCTGGACCATGCCGCGGTTCTTCCTGTCAGATGAACCCAGCCTCACCATGGAGGTGGCCTACAACAAGCTGACCAGCTGCACCCGCAACTGCACGCCCTCGCTGGCCGGGGGAAATCGCCCCAGAGGGGCTCTGGACCCGGGTGTGGACAACCAGGCGACCGCTGTGCGTGCGACATTCGCTGCGCCGCAGCGCAACGTGATGGACGGCCTGGATCTCACGCCATCGATCTCCGTGGGTTACAACCACGGCATCTCGCCGGTGGTGCTCATGGGGCCTAACAACGGCGGGGACGCTACGTTGACGCTTGGCGGCAACTACCTGACCGTCTGGGACTTCTCGCTGGCCTACACCGCCTACTACGGCAAGGAAAACACCGCCACGTATGCGTCCAGCAACCCCCTTATCAACGGCAACTTCACCTTCGCGCAAACCTTGAAGGACCGGAATTTCGTCTCGTTGTCGCTGCGGCGCACCTTCTGATGGAGAACAGATGATCACATTCACTCGCTTCACCCTGCTGACCTTGGCGTGCGCGACGCTCGCGGCGCCGCTGGCCCAGGCCGCCGTTTCGGCCCAAGAGGCGGCCACACTCAAGACCACGCTGACCCCGGTGGGCGCGGAGCGTGCCGGCAACAAGGATGGATCGATTCCGCCCTGGGAGGGCGGCTATCCGGCCGATGCGTCGTACAACTCCGCGACGATCCCCGACCTGTTCGACAAGGACAAGCCCCTGTTCACCATCACGCAGCAGAATGTCGCGCAGTATGCGGACAAGCTGACCGAAGGCACCCAGGGCCTGCTAAAAAAGTACCCGAGCTTCAAGGTCCGCGTGTACCCCACCCGGCGTACTGCGGCGGCGCCGCAATGGGTGTATGACAACACCTTCAAGAACGCGACCCGGGCGACGATGGACCCCAGCGGTGAACTCGGTCCTTTCCCGAAGGGCGCCTACGGCGGCATCCCGTTCCCGATCCCGAAGAACGGCGAAGAGGCGATCTTTAACCATCTGCTGAGGTGGACGAGCCCCGGATACCTAACGGCGCCCGTCCTGGTGCGCGTAACCCCTGAGGGCAAGGCGATCATGGTTTCGCAGGTCCAGGCCTGGAGCCGGTTTCCGTATTACGACCCGAACGGCAACCTGGAAAAGTGGGAAGCCGCCGGTTCCGAAGTGAGGCTAACCCGTGTCGACACCTCCGGCCCGCCGCTCCGCGCCGGAGAAATACTCGTCCAGCGCAACAACATCGATGACGCCAAGTCCCGGACCTGGGTGTACCTGACCGGCCAGCGGCGCGTTCGCCGCCTGCCGCTGAATTGCTGCGACGTACCCACCCCGGTGTCCGGCGGCATCCTGAACTTCGACGAGGTCGAGGTGTTCTCCAACTCCATCGGCCGCTACGACTGGAAGCTGGTGGGCAAGCGCGAAATGTACGTGCCGTACAACACGAACAGTTACCACCAGGCGACGTCGCTCGACCAAGTCATGACCGCACCGACCTTGAATCCCGACTTCGTGCGCTTCGAGCTACACCGGGTGTGGGTGGTGGAGGGCACGCTCAAGCAGGGCCAGCGCCATGTCGCACCTCGCGTTCGCGTGTACCTGGACGAGGACACCTGGGTCGCCGCTGCAGGGGAGCGCTGGGACGCCCAGGGGCAACTCTGGAAGGTGACCTATAACCTGCTCACGGTGTTCCCTGCGGCGCCGGGCACCATCGTGGCCGGCTACGTCTCCTACGACCTCATCGGCGGCGGCTATTTCGGGTCCGTGTACCTGCCGCGCGACAAGCAGGTCGACCTCAAGGCCCCGTTGCCGGAGCGGATGTTCACGCCCGAAGCGCTGTCCGGCGAAGGCGTACGTTGAAACTGCATGCCGTCCGGCCGCTGAGCCCGTAATGCGCGGTACGGGGAAGGAAGGCATGGACGGCCTGCGCCGCCGACGAATGCTGCTGGCGGGCGCTGGCCTCGGTTTCCTGCAGGCCGTTTTCGCTCCCGCAGCATCTCAAGCAGCACCAGCCTTGCCTGGGCCGCTGCGCCAGCCGGCCGGTATGACGCCCCGCGCGGCGCGCGGCTTCCTGACCCGGGTAGTGCGGGCGGGCGACCGGCTGGTGGCCGTGGGCGAGCGCGGCCTGGTCGTGCTTTCCGACGACGGCGGACGACAGTGGCGCCAAGCCCGCGTGCCCGTCAGCGTGACCCTGACATCGGCCAGCTTCGCCGACGGCCGCCAGGGCTGGATCGCCGGCCACAGCGGTGTGGTGCTGCACACCACCGACGGCGGCGAGAGCTGGGCCATCCAGACCGACGGCGTGGCCCTCGCCAAGGCAGCCCTAGCCCAGGCGCAGGGTCTGCCCGACAGCGCCGCCGGTCGCGAGCGCAGCATCCAGCAGGCCCAACGCCTGGTCGACGAAGGCGCAGACAAGCCCCTGCTCTCGATCTGCTTTGCCGACGCCAACCGCGGCATGGCGGTCGGCGCCTACGGCCTGGCCGCCACCACCAGCGATGGCGGCAAGTCGTGGGTTCCGTGTTTGAACCGCCTACCCAATCCCGAGGGCTTGCATCTGTACGCGGTTGCCCGCGACGGCAGGACTTGGGTGGTCGGCGGAGAGCAAGGCGTGCTGATGCGCTCCAGCGACGACGGTGCAAGCTTCGAGCCGCTGGTTTCGCCTTTCAAGCGCAGCTTGTTCGCCGCCACGCCCACGCGCAATGGCGGTTTCGTGCTCGCTGGTCTTTTGGGCAGTGCCTGCCGTATCGAGCCAAGCGGCGGAGCCGTCGCCCCGATCGCTCTGCCCGCGCCCTTGACGATCCTGTCTTGCATCGAACTGCTCGATGGGCGGGTAATGCTGCTGGCGCAGGGGGGGCGACTCCTGGTCAGCAGCGATGGTGTTGTCCACTTCACCGAGCAGCAGCCCCCGCGGCGCGAGCCGCTGACCTCGCTGGCCGAAGCCGCGGACGGCGGCCTTGTTGCCACCAGCCTGGGCGGCGTTGCCCGGCTCGGCTGACGACACCCATTCCAGATTCAAGCGCCGTGCCCGGGCCCAACGCGTCCGACGACATGCCACCCGTGACACCTACGGAGACTGCGCCCGGCCGGCGCGAGGACTTTGACCCCAATTCAGGCTCCCGGCTCGAACGGGCGGTGTTCAACCACCGCATCCTGGTGCTGCTGCTGTGCATGCTGGCCACGATCCTATTCGGCGTCAGCGCATTGCGCCTGAAGCTCAACGCCAGCTTCGAAAAGACGATCCCGGCTCACCACCCGTACATCGTCAACTTCCTGGAGAACCGTAAGGATATGGCGGGCCTCGGCAACGCGATTCGCATCGCGGTGGAGGCCCGTCAAGGCAACATCTACGAGCCGCGCTACCTGGAACAGCTGCGCGAATTGAACGACGAAGTGCTCCTGCTGCCTGGAGTCGACCGTCCCTTCATGAAGTCGATATGGACGGCCAACACCCGCTGGACTGCGGTGACCCAGGAGGGCCTGGACGGCGGCCAAGTCATCCCCCCCCGCTTTGACAGCTCGCCCGGCAAGCTCGAGGAGCTGCGCCTGAACGTGCAGCGCTCAGGCGAGATCGGGCAACTGGTGGCAGCCGACGGACGTTCCACCATCATCCATGTGCCGCTGCTGCCCAAAGACAAGGCGCTGGACTATGCGCAGTTGTCCGAGCGCCTGGAGCAGTTGCGCGCGAAGTACCGCAGCGATGTCGTCGAACTGCACATCACCGGCTTCGCCAAGGTAGCTGGCGACCTGATCGACGGGTTACGCGAGGTGCTCGGCTTCTTCGTCATCGCGCTGCTCATCTCAGCGGCCATGGTGTATTTGTACAACCGCGACGTGCGCAGCACGCTGCTGGTGGTGCTGACCTCGCTTACCGGCGTGTTGTGGCAGCTCGGTCTGCTGCCGCTGCTGGGCTATTCCCTGGATCCGTACTCCATGCTGATCCCGTTCCTCGTGTTTGCCATCGGCATGAGTCATGGCGCACAGAAGATGAACGGCATCCTCCAGGACATCGGCCGCGGCACCGATCGGTACGTCGCAGCGCGCTTCACCTTCCGCAGGCTCTTCCTGGCCGGCCTGACGGCGCTGTTGGCCGACGCCGTCGGTTTCGCGGTACTGCTGGTCATCGACATTCCGGTGATCCGTGAACTGGCCATTGCTGCCAGCCTCGGCGTGCTGGTCCTCGTGTTCACGAACCTCATCCTCTTGCCGGTGTTGCTGAGCTACGTGGGCGTGAGCCGTAAGGCAGCCGAGCGTGCCGTGCGCCAGGAAGCCGCCACGGCAGCCGGGCAAACCAGCGCCTTTTGGCGCGGGCTGGTGAAGTTCACCGAGGGACGGCGCGCCACACTGGCGGTCGCCATGGCCGCGGTTCTGGCGGTGGTGGGCTTTGCTGTCAGCACTCAGCTGAAGATCGGCGACCTCGACCCGGGCGCCCCGGAACTGCGGGCCGACTCGCGCTACAACCGCGATGTCGCCTTCCTCACCAGCCACTACGGTGCTAGCAGCGACGTCTTTGCCGTCATGGTCAAGACACCCGAGGGCAGCTGCAGCCAGTACGAGGTGCTGCGCCGGGTAGACCAGCTCGAATGGGAGCTGATGGACTTGCCCGGCGTGGAGTCCACCCAATCGATGGCGCGGCTGCAGCGGCGCGTGCTGGTGGGCATGAACGAGGGCAGTCCGCTGTGGTACGAGCTGCTGCCCAACCAAGACATGCTCAACACCATCACGGCCCGGGCGCCGCGTGAGCTGTACAACGACGAATGCAATCTGCTGACGATGTACGCCTACCTGCGCGACCACCGCGCCGAGACCCTGCAGCGGGCGGTAGACCATGTCGAGGGCTTTGCCCAGAAGAACAACGACAAGGACGCCACCTTCCTGCTGGCGGCCGGCTCGGCCGGGATCGACGCCACCACCAACATCGTGGTGCGCAAGGCCTGGTACCAGATGCTGTTCATGGTCTACGCGGCGGTGGCGCTGCTGTGCTTCATCACGTTCCGCTCCTGGCGGGCGGTACTGGTGGCCATGCTGCCGCTGATGCTCACTTCCATCCTGGCCGAGGCGCTGATGGTGGGACTGGGCATGGGCGTGAAGGTCGCGACCCTGCCGGTGATTGCGCTGGGCGTGGGCATCGGGGTGGATTACGCGCTGTACGTGCTAAGCGTGACCCTGGCGCGCATGCGCGAAGGCGCCACCCTGACGCAGGCCTATGCCATCGCCATGCAGTTCACCGGCCGGGTGGTGCTGCTGACCGGCGTGACCCTGGCGGCGGCGGTGGCGACCTGGCATTTCTCCAGCATCAAGTTCCAGGCCGACATGGGCCTGCTGCTGGCGTTCATGTTCCTGTTGAACATGCTCGGGGCGCTGGTGTTGGTGCCGGCCCTGGCGCGTTTTCTGTTGCCCGGCGCTCGTCACGGCTCGGTTGCCGCGCCGAAAGTCAATGACCGCCGATGAAGCCCGTTCAGAAGAGATGAATATGGAGAGAACTTTAGGAGACGCGTCAAGATCCGGCTTACGTCAAGTGGACGTAACAAAATTGATTGACAACAGCACGCGCAAATCGCTCCCCATAACCGTGGCGGTGATCTGTTTTCTTGCGATTGTATTTGACGGTCTCGACAGCGCGCTATTCGGTACGGTTCTTCCAGTGCTCATGAAGGACATGAAAATGGGCCCAGCCGAGGCGGGGATCCTGGCGAGCATTGGGCATATCGGGGCCGTGGGCGGCGCCGTCCTCTTTGGCGTGGCGGCGGATTCAATTGGCCGAAAGCGGATGTTGCTCATCGGCATCACCGTCTTCACCGTGTTCACTGCGGCCTGCGGCCTGTCGCAGGGATTCATTGATTTCGCTATCTACCGCTTCATCGCCGGTATCGGTCTCGCCGGAATCGTTCCGATTGCCGTGGCGCTTGTCTTCGAATATACGCCGGGCAAGCGGAAAGCCGTCGTTTCCAGCGCGTCCTATATGGGTATCGGGGTTGGTGTTCTACTGTCTGCGCTGCTATCCATTGCTTTTCTCTCCACCGCTGGGTGGCGAGCGATATTGATCGGGACCTTTTTTTGCATCGTCCTGGTCCCTGTCGCGTTCCTGTGGCTGCCCGAATCGATGTCCATCTTGGTGAAAAAGCGCAAAAAAGACAGCATCCGTAAGATATTGATGCGGGTCGATCCAAGGTTTATCTCCGATGTGAACGACGAGTACGTTTTGAACGAGCCACCTGCGTCGAAGGTGCCTCTTAAACGCCTGTTTCAAGGCGGGTACGCGCGAAACACGTTTTTTTTGGGTACAGCGCTACATTGCCTCATGATGATCGCGGTCACCCTGACGACTTGGGTTGCGCACTTGATGGTTCAGCGAGGGTTTACGTTAGCCACAGGCATCACTTTTATCCTCGTGTTCTCGGTCAGCAATTTCATCTCCACGCCACTTGCTGGATGGATGGCCGACAGAGTGGGCTACAAGAAGGTGTTCGCGATCTACATGCCCATTCTGTTTGTCTCAATATCACTCATAGGCATCGTGCAGGACCCGTTTGCCGCGTTGATCTGCATGTTCTTTGCTGGATTCGCGGTGCTGGGTGCCACATGCCTGTTGCTGCCTTACGCAGGGTCGCTGTATCCGATGAGTTTCCGTTCGAGCGCGATGGGAGTTATCTACGCCATCGGCCGAATTGGACCGATCATCGGCCCTGCAATAGCCGGTGTCATGCTCGCCGCTGAAATGAGAGTGCCGCTTATTTTGATTTTCATGGCGGCTCCAAGCATTGTGGCCCTCGTCGCTTTTCTGCTGGTCAAAGATGGCCCGTCACAGGTTGTCGCTCAGCAGGAGACTTCTTTGGTCACTGACCCGTTGCACGTGTAGCACAGGAGACAAAGACTTCACCATGAGCGATAACCCTCAAATTTTCATTCCGTCCCACCCACTGCCGGCAGACAGAACCGGCCTGCTGACCGCCTTCAATCCAGGGGGCCGAACACTGGTGGCAGGGTCCCGGATAGCACCGCCATTCAAGCCGTTGCCGATCGACATCGTTCTTGAGAAGGACGTGGCCGTGCCCTTGCGCGACGGCGTCACGATCTACGTTGATGTGTTTCGCCCCGTTGGCGTCGAGAAAGTGCCGGTGATTCTGGCGTGGAGCCCGTATGGCAAGGGGCAGGGAACATCCGTCAGCGTGATGGGTATTTTTGGTTTGGTCGGCCTAGACAATGGCATCGTCTCGGGCCTGGCAAGGTTCGAGGGCCCGGATCCGGCCTATTGGTGCGCTCAGGGCTATGCCATCTGCAACCCGGACCCGCGCGGCATCATCGACTCCGAAGGCAACAGCGTCCTGTGGGACCGTCAGGAGGGCCGTGACTGCCACGACCTCATCGATTGGTTGGCCGAACAGGCGTGGTGCACCGGCAAGGTAGGGATGAGCGGAACCTCTTACCTGGCAGTCGCTCAGTGGTTCACCGCAGCCGAGCAGCCCAAGCACCTGGCGGCGATCAACCCTTGGGAGGGCGTGAGCGACGTCTACCGGGACCTGCTGATGCGCGGCGGTATGCCGGACATCGCCTTCGGCCAGCGGTTGCAAGAAGGCAGTTTCTTCGGCAAGAACCAGAAAGAGGACTTCATCTCGGAGCTGGAGCGCTACCCGCTGATGAGTGACTTGTGGCGCAATAAGATTCCTGAATTCGACCGCATCACAATTCCGGCCTATGTGGTGGCCAGCTACTCCAACACGCTGCACACCGCGGGTACGTTTCGCGGCTGGCGACGCATGGCCTCGCAAGACAAATGGCTGCGCATCCACAACAGCCAGGAGTGGCCAGACTACTACGACGAAGCGAACGTGGAAGATCTGCGTCGCTTCTTTGACCGCTACCTGAAGGACATGGACAACGGATGGGAGTCCACGCCGCGCGTCCGCTACGCCGTTCACGACTTCCACGGGGGCGACCAGGTCAACGTGGCTGCGGACGCCTTCCCACCGAAGGGCGTCGTGTCGACAAAGTTCTACCTGGACGGTCGCACTCGCACGCTAAAAACCACAGCGCCGACCGACGACGTGAGCGCCGCGTATGACGTGGCCTCCAACCCGAATGCGGTGTCGTTCATCACCCGCTTCGAAAAGGAAACGGTGATGGTCGGCTACCCTAAAGCACATCTCTGGGTGGAAGCGCGCGGTGCCGACGACATGGATCTGTTTGTGCTCATCCAGAAGCTCGACGCCTACGGCACGCCCCTGCAGCAATTCACTATCCCTAACCAAAGCGCGAGGGCCCACGACGTCACGGATCATGGGGCGAGCATCCTGCGTTACAAAGGCTCAGACGGCAGGTTGCGGGTATCGGCTCGGCACCTCGACGAAACGCTGTCGACCGATGACGTACCGGCCCATAGTTTCGACCGCGTGGAGAAACTCTCGCCCGGCGAGATCGTTGACATCGAAATCGATTTGCTGCCGATTGGCGTGGCCTTCCACCCGGGCGAGCAGCTCCGCTTCATTGTCAGTTCCCGAAACCTGGTCGGAACGATGATGCCCGGAATGCGCGAATACACCGGTGTCAATGGTGGGCAGCACGTGATCCATACCGGTGGACGGTATGCCTCGTATCTTCAGCTGCCTATCTAGGCAATCAGAGAACTGAAAAGAAAGCATGCTTCAAACAGGCATTTTTGCCGGGCCGATTGCCGGCCTCAAGTATCAGACTCCAACCGTCAGCGGGCTGACGAACGAGAAGGGTGAGTTCCAGTATCGCCGAGGCGAACGGGTCGCGTTTCTAGTCGGAAACACTTCGATCGGCTCCGCAATTGGCGCGCCCCGCATCAACCTGGCGGAGATCGTCAGCCGTGTGGACGGCAACATCAGCAAACTGCTCGATCCGGGCCTGACCAACATCGCGCGGTTCTTGTGCTCGCTCGATCGTGACGGCAGCCTGGACGGTGGCGTTTCAATCGACCCGACGCTGCACGACATCATCGGCCAACGTCGCATCAACTTCCGGCACGACATCTCCTTTGCGGGCCTTGCCCGCGACCCCGTTCTCGAGTTTGAGCAAGACCCCTTGATCGCATCGCTGCTGGAGGAACTCAGTGCTGCTGGCGTTTTCACCGATCGCACGCCGCGCGAGCTGTGCAAGGCGGCGACTGCGCGCAATGAAGTCCGCCGCAACATCCTCGGTATCCTGCGTTTCAATGACGTCAAGGTACCACTGCAGAACGGCCTGTATGTGTACGCGGATGTGTTCCGTCCCGCAAAGGAAGGCAAGTTCCCGGTCATCATGAATTGCGGCCCTTATGGCCGGGCGTTCTACCACCACTCCATTGCCGACGAGGCTGACTTCGACGCCCATGAAGAGATGGAGGAGCGCTATTTCCATGGCAACTCCGAAGGGCAAGTGTTTGAGAACCACGAGACCGCCAACACGGTCGATTGGGTGCCGCACGACTATGTGGTGATGCGCGTGGATGGCCCCGGCTCGGGCAAAAATCCCGGAACACTTGCGCCCTTTGGCATCGAGACGGCTGAGGCCTTCCGCGATGCGATCGATTGGGCGGGCGAGCAGCCATGGTCCAACGGCAATGTGGGGCTGTGGGGCATGTCGTACTACGCCATGAGCCAGCACGCGGCGGCCAGCCTCGAGCCCGTGCATCTCAAGGCGATGATTGCCATTGGCACCGATGTCGATTTGTACGACGAGGTGGCGTACACCGGCGGCATTCTGAACGAAGAATTCTTCGTCCACTGGTACAGGGCCGGGGTTCTTGCCGCTGTATGCGGCGAACCCAATGCCGTGGACTTCATCGGGATGCTGAAAAAGGCTTCCTTCAGGGACTCCGATACCACAGCGGCTTTCGGACCCCGATCCACGATCTTGATGAGCCCGGAAATGAGCAAGGTGAAGGTGCCGCTCTGGGCCGTCGCCTGCACCACCCACATGGCGCACTTCCACCAGCTCGGCAGCAGCGAGGCCTATCTTGCGACGAATACGGCCGCCAAGAAGCTGGATTTCTGGGAAGACTGGTTTACCAAACCCTATTCGCGGGCGGCCATCGTCGATCATCGGGCGTTTTTCGACCATTGGTTGAAGGGTGTCGACAACGGCATCATGGACACGCCGCCCGTGCGCTTGGAGATCCGCAGCGGCAATGGTGCTTCCTACCTTCAGGAAGAAAATGAGTGGCCGATCGCGAGGACGACCTACCCCCGATGGTTCTTTGATGCAACGCCATCAGACTGGAAAGGCGACGAGTACCGCAATGACTTCCTGCGCCTGTCGGCGACGCCACCGATCGCTGAACGCCAGGTGGACTATTCCGCCGAGATTCCATTGGAATTGCGCACGGGTATTCCCCCATGCTTTCTTCCAGTCAAACCACCCGCAGTGCTAGAAATCTGGAAGACGGGTATCTCTTTCATCAGCGAGCCCGTGAAAGAAGACATGGTGTTCGCGGGTTACGGCAAGGCCAAACTGTGGGTGTCCTCTACCTGCGAAGACATGGATATTTACGTCAGCCTGCGGATTCTGGATGAGCAGGGCCGGGGGGTCGACTACGCCGGCCCGATCACGATGGGGATGAACGTCCCCAATTACCCACTCGCGAAGGGCTGGTTGAAAGTGTCACACCGCAAAATTGATGTGTCGCGCTCGAGCAACTACACGGTCAAGCACACGCACCGCAAAGCCGACTACGCACCACTTAAAGGTAACGAAGTGGTGCCGGTTGAAATCGAGATCATTCCCAACATGGCTTTGATCCGGAAGGGATACCGGATACGCGTTGACATTCAGCCGTTCGACGGGGTCGATCACGGCCCCCGGCACGGCTATGACTCGGCCTACCACGACGGCGCGCGGAACACGATCTACACCGGGCCGGATCGTCCGGGTTTTATCCAACTGCCGATTGTTCCGGCGCAGCGCTCGTAAGACCTGTTTGGTGCGGCACGGGCAATCTGGCCGCAGCAACCTCTACAAGCCGAATATCTATTCGACGGGCCTCGCGGGCTGGTTTGAAGCAGATCCCGTGAGTCGAAACTGCAAATTTTAATCTTATCCAAACAGGAAATTGCTATGACTCTCGAAGAATTGAAGGCTCGTGCGGAAATCCATGATGTTCTGCTGCGATATTGCCGCGGCCTTGATCGTGTTGACATGTCATTGGTACGCGGGGCCTTTCACATGGATGCGTACATCCAATTTCCGGAAAGCCTTCACAAGGGCTCATTGGATGGCTTCGTTAAATTCCTGGCCGACGAAATGCCGCGCTTTGTGCGCACCATGCACTTTCTCGGAAATAGCCTGATCGAGTTTGATGGGCCGGATATCGCCTATGTGGAAACTTACCTTCAGGCGGACCACCAAGGTTCAGAGCTTCATCACTGGAAGGGCGAATACGTCAAGCTGTGGGCACGATACTTCGATCGCTTTGAGCGTCGCGATGGGGTTTGGTTGATTGCTAAAAGACAACTCATGGTCGACTGGATGTATCGATACCCTGCATCGGGCTGGTTCGATGACCATCCCGATGCGTCGGTATCACATCGCGGAAAGGGTACCGATCCGGTTCTGAGAAAGGTGGCAGGCTTCGACGGTAAGCCCACTGGCCTGTGATCGAGCCGATACCGAGGTGAAGGACTGATGGCGCCGCAAGGGGCCATCTGCTTGTTGAGGGCGTGGGGGTGGGAGCCCCAACGCGCCTGCCGACGCGAGCTGCAGGCACTCGAAGACCGCCGAGGCTAGCTCGGGCGTGCAGCGCCACGGCGCCGCCGTCGACGGCTTCATTGGCGCCGGACGAGCCGGCGGCGATGCGAACCATCACGACGGACCGCCAACCAATCAATTACTCGGCTATGGCGCAGCAGGATTTGTCATTTCCCATGCCGTGAAGAGCTGCATACATTACGTGCAGCACGATTCAGTCAATTGTTTTTGGACTGTCTTGAAGCCAGCATTTAAGGAAAAACATGATCAACCGCTTGTTCCATGTATGCATCACCGTTGCCGACATCGAGGCAGCACTTCAGTTCTATTGTGGGGTTCTGGAACTTAAATCGATAGGCGCACTGAGAAACGAGAAAGCGCCAGGTGCAGTGCTCGGTTTCCCTGGTCAGGAGATCGAAATTCACGCCAACCACCTGGTCGGCAAGAATAACGAAAACGCTACCGTCATCGATCTGATCGAGTTCGTTTCTCCGAAGACTGTTGTTGCTGCAGGTCCTACCGCGCCATTGAACCATGCAGGCATCAACCGCATGGCCTTTGATGTCGACAGCACCGATGCAATCTACGAAAAACTGAAACTGCGTGGCGACATTGTTTTCCTGTGCGAACCGCAGGTGGTCATCGCTCCCACCGGTGGAAAATTCAAGATCCTGACCTTCAAGGATCCGTTTGGCAATGTGCTGGAAGTGATCGAGTACATGAAGCAATAACTGTCT
>Ga0066700_10000218_pt1 | contig 18272 bp, 14 predicted proteins | sample GraSoiAngelo_149_FD_66460 | JGI IMG/M metagenome (GOLD analysis project Ga0066700, IMG submission 66460) | Grasslands soil microbial communities from the Angelo Coastal Reserve, California, USA - 14_1009_09_30cm | ecosystem: Environmental > Terrestrial > Soil > Grasslands | place: USA...
CGCAGCAGCGGGGAGATCGACCGGCAAGTCACGGAGCGGTTCCGGGCGGGGCTGGAGGTCTACGGGATCGATCAGGAGCGCTTGTGCGCAGACCCGCCGGACCTGATCGTGACGCAGGACTTGTGCCCAGTGTGCGCGGTGTCTCCGTCTGATTTCGCGCGGCATATGGAGTCCGCGGGCTGCCGCGCGGAAGTGCTGACCCTGAATCCGAACCGGCTCCGCGATATCCTGGACGATATTCGTCGCATAGGCGAAGTGACTTCGAAGCAGGCAGACGCGGAGGCACGCGTAGCTGAGCTTTCCGAGCGAATCGACCGGGTACGCGACGCCGTTGGCGGCGGCGAACGGCCGCGCGTTCTCTGCCTCGAGTGGCTCGACCCCCCGATGCCGGGAGGGCACTGGGTCCCGGAGATGCTCCGCATCGCGGGCGGCGACGACTGCGGGCTCATCAGCCCGGGAGCACCTTCGCGGAAGTTGCCGTGGGACGAGCTGCGGCGAACGGATCCGGGGATTATCGCGCTGACGCCGTGCGGCTTTGGTGCGGAGCGAGCGGCGAGCGAAGCGGAAGCTCTCTGGGAGCTGGACAGGTGGGCGATGCTGCCCGCCGTTCGCAACGGGCAGGTTTATGCGCTCGACGGCAACAGCTATTTCAGCCGTCCCGGGCCGCGCATCGTCGACGGGATCGAAATCTTGGCCAACACCTTTCATCCCGGTCGCTTCGCGAAGATGCCTCCCTTCGGCAGCGTGCTGAAGCTCGTATCGCCTCCGGCGGGCGGCTCGAGCGTCGAAAACTGGGCGCCGCGGTTCGAGCCTCTAATCGGGGTGCCATTGTGACGCAGAGCGAAGTCCGGACGCGGATCAAGACGGCGCTCGGAAGCTTACCGGACCGTTACGCCCTGCCCTCCCGTCCCTCCGCCGCTCAGCCCGCTATGCAAGACGCCTTCCGCCAGACGCAGTTCCTGCTGTCCGGCGAGCTCGAGCTGTTCGAGAAGATGATGAACCTGCAGCTCCAGATCGTCGCGGCGAACTCGAGGCTGCGCACGGTCGAGGCCTCCGCGCTGTTCTCTTTCTGGTCACGCGCCTTCGCGCACGAGGCAGACGCCTGCACCTTGATGACGCTCGGTTCATACTCGGCCGCCCCGCCTCTGGTGCGCGCTGCCTGCGATTGCGTGGCCGCGCAGCGCTCGCTTATCGGCGACGGCTTCAAGGAATACGGGGATTGGCTCGAGACCGCGGTCAGGCAGGACCGGGAGCACACGGCGATGGCGATCGATCTCGGCCGCTTCCGCGCCGGTTCCGCTCTGGCCGAGGACGAACGCCTCGGCAGTGTTTATCGACTGGTTAGCGATCTCTCGATGCCGCACCTCGGCGCCACAGTCCTTCAAGTCGCCTCGGATTCGAACCTCCAGAAGATGACGGTAGCCTTCGGCGAGACCCTGTTTCACCTCGGCTGGGCGGAGTTGATATCGGGCTGGCTGCTGTTGCTCGTGGACATTCAATTGACGATAGTGATCTCAACCGGCGTTTTCGCAGTCGACCACTCGATCCTTGCCGTCTACCAGAGCTACTCGCGCGAAGTCAACTCAATCTTGGCGAGCCGGCGGAGGTGCTACGTCGAAGAGGTCGACGGGCGTTACCTGTTCCAAAATTACCGCCGGACAGCGTCGGGCTCGCCGAAAAGACTGTTGCTCTAGCGCGACGCTACGGCGAATGCTCCGGTAAGATACGCGCGTGACCAGCGTTGACGTAGTCGTTCCCGTTTACAACGAGGAGCGCGCCCTCCCGCAATCGGTCCCCGTTCTGCGGGACTTCCTCGCCGGACCGGACTTTCCCTTAGACTGGCGCATTGTCATCGCGGACAACGCGTCGACAGACAACACTCCAGCGGTCGGGAAGGAGCTGGCCGGCGCCTACAGCGTCCATGTGGAATATGTCCGGATCGAGCGCAAAGGGCGTGGCTTTGCGCTGAAGCAGACCTGGCTCGCCAGCCCAATGGATATCGTCAGCTACATGGACGTGGACCTATCGACCGGGCTCGAAGCCTTTCCCCCGCTCATCGGGGCAATCGCAAACGACGGCTACGACGTGGCGATCGGTTCACGCCTTGCCAGCCAATCTGAGATCACGCGATCGCTGAAGAGGCGGGTGTTGACGCGCGGCTACAACACGCTCATCAAGGCGATGTTCGGGACGCGCTTCAGTGATGCCCAGTGCGGCTTCAAAGCGGTGAGCCGGGAGGCGGCCCAGAAAATCGTCCCTCTGATTGAGGACAACAACTGGTTCTTCGACACGGAGCTACTCATCCTCGCGGAAAAGATGGGTTACCGGGTGAAGGATGTACCGGTGAAGTGGGTGGAGGACATGGACACGCGAGTGAAGATCGCGGCGACCGTGACCGAGGACCTGCGCGGCCTGCTGCGGCTGCGGACGGGCCGGCCCTGGCAGCGGGCGAACGGCAAACTAAAGAACGACTAAGCGCGGGACGGGAAAGGATGAAGGGTGGCGCCGCATCCATCGGAGTTATCGGCGGGGGCGTTGCCGGCCTCGTCGCAACCTACCGCTTACTTCAGGCGGGACACCGCGTCCGCCTGTTCGAGGCCGGGTCCTCCCTCGGTGGGCTATCGCGTACATTCGAAATCGGAGGTGAAAGGATCGAACATTTCTATCACCACCTCTTTACCTCTGATGGCGCCGCGATCCGCTTGCTCGACGAGCTAACCCTGCTGAAGACGGTGAATTGGCGGCCGACGACCGCTGGGATCTTTTACCGCGACCGTGTCTATCCTTTCACGAGCACGCTGGACCTGCTCCGTTTTACGCCGCTCGCCGGCGTACGAGACCGTATCCGGCTGGGACTCGTTGGCCTGCGCCTGCGTCGTGAGCGAGATGCTTCGAGGTTCGAGAGCGTGACCGCAATCGACTGGATACGCCGCAATGCGGGCGAGCGAAGCCTGCGCGTGGTCTGGGAACCGCTGTTGCGCGGCAAATTCGGCGACAAAGCGGACGGAGTGCCGATGACTTGGCTCTGGAACCGTATCCGGCTGCGCTTCTCGTCGCGCGGCCTCTTTTCCCAGAAGGAGCTGCTCGGCTATCAACTCGGGTCGTTCGCCGTCTGGATAGACGCTCTGATCAAACTCATAAAGGCGTTAGGCGGCGAACTGGAAACCAACGCCGCCGTTAACCGCATTGCACGGGACGGTTCGCAGCTAGGCATCGAGACGGCGGGCCGGACGCACACGTTCGACGCTGTGCTCGCAACGATCAGCAACGAAGCCTTTCTAGGAATCACCCCGCCGCTCGGTGAAGAATACGCCGGCAGGTTGAAAAGCGTCGCCTACCAAGACGCCGTCTGCCTCGTCCTCAGCCTGAAGCGACCGTTGACCGGCCATTACTGGCTAAGTATCAACGATCGCTCCGTGCCGTTTCTGACCGTCGTCGAGCAGACGAACCTCGTGGCGCCCGAGCGATACGGCGGGCGGCACGTTGTGTACATTCTGAACGACGTGACGCAGGGTTCTTCATTGGGCCACGTAACAGAAGCTCAGCTCGCCGCCCTGTACCTGCCGCACCTCAAGCGAATCAACCCGCAATTCGACGAATCGTGGGTTGACGGGCGCTGGCTGTTCCACGCGGCGGACGCGCAGCCGGTGTTTACTCTGGGTGCCGGATCCCGCCTGGCGGGCCATCGAACGCCGGTAAGCGGGTTGTACCTGGCGAACATAGCGCAGATCTACCCGCAGGACCGCGGCCAGAACTATTCGATAGTACTTGGCGAGACTGTCGCCCAAATGATGATTGAAGACCTGATCCCGGGACGCAGGCGGCAGGCACCCGGTCTGAACGCCGAGCCCGAGCCCTATTCACCCGAATGAATGAAAAAAAGAGCAGCGGTCAATTCACGCCATTTTTACAGTTGCCTTAACGTGAACGGCCACGCGCTCCGCTATAATGAGTGGCACGTCTCTTGCGGCGAGTAGTCATGCAACCGGATCTAGCAACCCAGGCGGACCAAGGATTAATGGGTGCGGCGAGCGCGCTGGCCCATCGCCTCCATTTGCCGACAACACTAATGAAATTCCTCATTGTGGGTGGCCTTGCGTTTGTTATCTACCAGGTCTTCTTGTATCTGATCTATGGCGAGCCTCCAACCGCCTTCCTCCCCGATCTCTCCGGTCTCTTCTGGTTCCTTCCCGACCGGAATCCTGACCCGAGCCTATCAGACCCGGATATAAGACTTTTAATCGCATCAATCGTCGCTGTTGAAGCTGCTATCCTTTTCCAGTTCAATTCCCACGAGCGATGGACGTTCCGTCACCGCCCGAGGCACGGGTGGATTGGCGTTCGCTTCATAAAGTTCAACATCAGTTCCATCGTCAGCCCGATCATCATCGTGGTAACCACCGTCGTCCTGCACGCCCTCGACGTAAGCCCCTACATTTCGAGTGCCGTGGGGGTACTAATAGGGTTTGTGTGGAACTGGACGGTGAACTCACTGTTGATCTGGCAAAAGCATCACCCTGGACCTCTGGCAATGGCCGGAGCCACCGAAGAAGACTTCCGCTGACGGCCTGGAGGTTTCGTTAAGCAACCCTAAATCGGATTAGCGCGCTTTGGTGCCCACGCAGGCTATCGAAGAGCCGATGGGCAGGCTGATGTGCTGAAGGAGCTGCGCCTCGTAGTCCACCACGTTGGACAGCAGCTTATTGATCGGCGGGGGAACGAGAGCATAGTCCATCCGCAGGCTGGGTGCCCGTTTGGATGAAAGCTGGCCGGCCTTGACCATCATCAGCAGCGGGAAAAAAAGCGGCATGTTGATGTAGGTCGCCTTTATGATTCTAAACCCGCCATGCAGGAGTTTTGTCCGGAACTCTTCGAGGGTATAGCGTCGCATGTGATGACACTGGACATCGCGCCGGCTCCACAGGAACTGGAAAGCCGGCACCGTCACGATCAGTTTCCCGCCCGGCCGGCAGACCCTCTGCATCTCGCGAATCGCTTTGCCATCGTCATCGACATGTTCCAGCACGTCGACGGCAATAACGACGTCGAACTGCGCCTCTCTGTAAGGCAAAGCAGTGGCGTCCGCGAGGCTGACTGATTTGAGCCCACGCTCGCGCCAGTATTGAGGCGCCGCTTCAGCGATGTCCATGCCGACGGTAGTGCCGAACTGCTCGAGGTCTTGAAGCATTGCGCCCGCCCCGCAGCCTATCTCAAGGATGTCCGGGCGTCTGCTCTTGCCCGGATTAGCGCCGTTGAGGCCATAGCGCTGGAGCAGGTTCTTCACGAGGGAACGCCGGCCGACTTCCCACCACCAGCTGTCGTTATTCAGGACATCGTAGACAAACTCTTCCATCGGTATCTCCACGCGATGAGGCAGCGACCCCACCGACCGCAAATCGGGAAACGCTCAGATGGTAGCGTTCGCCCCTTGTTACGTCAAACGAGGTCCGCCCGAAGATCACCCTCAGGCGTATCTATCTTACCAGCCCAGGCGGGTCGCCCAATAGCGTCCCCAGAAGCCGATCGCGATGGAGAGCACGATGAGCGCGACCTTGAGGCGAAAGGAACGGGGCGAGCGGTTGTCCTCGAATCCGAAAGCCGTAAGGATCATGATGAACGGCAGGTAGTCCATCAGGTAGCGATAGCCAAACTGCACCCAGCCGCCGCTGTAGTACATGAGCGTGGGGATAGGAACGAGGACGAGCGCGATCCAGCAGGCAACCTTCAGCGGGTCGCGCCGTTTGACGAGCGCCCCGTAGACGAAGGGAGAGGATGTGAGGAGAATGCTCATCCCGAATTCCGACGGCCGGATCATCGTCGGATCGTTCGTAAATACAGGCGCCTGAAGGAAGATCGTGTAGATGTGTATCGGAATGTTGCGTGGGTCGAACTGCCCGAAGCGCTCGGCGCCTCCGGCCGCGAGGTACTGCGTATACGCCACGCCGTTGTACTTGTCGTAGATCTCACCAAGGCCCGTATCGAAGATCCCATCGAAGCGGACGGCGTTGTACCACAGCGAAATAATCCCGAACGGCACCAGGACGGCGACGACGATCGCGACGGTTGAGAGAATCCGATTATCCGAGAGCGCTTCACGAATCACATCTATGACCTGCCCAAAGAGACGGCCCAGGCGCGACATCTCACCGCGCACAAGGCTCGTAACCATCTCGAGCGGGTGGACGTCATCGAAAAAACCCAGACGTCTCTGCTCGATCATGATGTAGAGGAAGGCAGGTACGGCGAGCACCGTCGGCTGCCTGCTGAGCGCTGCGAGACCTAAGAAGATCGCGGGCAGCACCGGCGAATCTCGCCGCAACAGAAATACCAGCGCCAGCTGCACAAAGAAGAGCGCCGTCACGTGGTTGTAGAACCACAATGTCCCCTCCGACGCCGAGTAGAAGTGAGCGGTACCGAAGGCAAAGAACGGTAACAGCAGCAGCTTCGTCTCGCGGCTGACACCAAGGAGACGCAGGATGTACCAGAAGACGACGACGTTGACCGCGCCTAGCAGCATGCTGAACGTGATCTGAGTCGAGCCCTGTCCCCAGATGGCCACGAACGGCATCAGCATGACACCGGGCATCGGTTGATAAGGCAGGTAGACGTGACCGTCTTTGGTGAGGAGGTCCGGGTGCGTCTCGGGCGCGATTCCGGCCTTTCGCAGGTCGAACGAGCCGTGGTTGAGCGCTTCGGCGAGGTCCGCGTAGAAGGTGTACCGGCTAAGCGGATGTATCCAGTGCAGACTCGGGCCGCTCCCCGGGTGAAGGTGAGTGGAGAAGAAGTACCCGCCGAAGGCGAGCAGGAAGATGGTCAGCCCGATGGCGAGCGTACGATAGGTCGCGCGTGTACCGCTTTGCTCCTCGAGGAAGAAGGCAAGAACCGGGGGCAGCGGCGGCAGAGGCGGCGCGTCTTCACGGGCGACAGGTCTGGCTGCGACAGCGACCGCGGCCGGTTCAGCGCGGGCCGCGGCTCGCCGGGGCCTCGCCGAAGCGCTGGCCGCCATCGGCGCTCCGCACTCCACGCAGAATTTCGTGGTTCTGGCATTAGACGCCCCACAGCGTTCGCACAGCACGGGCTCCGCGGGAGGAGCTTCCCTCGTCGCCATTGGGGTGCCGCATTCGACGCAGAACTTCGTCGTCTGCGAGTTAGCGGCGCCACAATCGCGGCAGAGGACGGCGTCCATTACTCCCAGTTAAACAGGTTGTTATCGAGCAAGTTCCCGCGGTCGAACGGGAAATACAGCTTGTCGAGCCAATTAGCCACCGGAATCGCGGTTAGATGCGGATAAAAGAAGGCGAAGGTGAGAGCAACCAGGACCAGGTAGCCGGCGGCCGTGTACCGTCCCCACGGCTCTTCTCGCTTCCACAGCCAGTCGACCGAGAAGGCCAGAGCGAGGATGGCGAAGCCGAGCGCCGGTAGATAGTGATAGATGAAGACCACGCGCGATGTCAGCCCCATCGGCAACCATAAGCCGAGGTAAGAGATGACGACAAAGAGCAGCGCCGCCCTGTTCTGCGGAAGGCTGCCCCGGATCGAGAGCGCCCCGCTCGTCTGCAGGCGAGCGCGGACGAAGGCCAACCCCTGCCAGAGCGCGAAGGCGAGGGCAGGCAGCGACGCCCAAAAGACGGCGGGATTGCCGAGAGCATAGATCTTGGCGTTGTGGTCTCCCGCATAGAAGTAGACGGGGCGAGCCATGATCGGCCAGGAATCCCAGGTCGACGAATATGGATGAGGCGCGCGCAGGCTCTGGTGGAAGTCGTAGGCCAGCCGGTTCTGCCGCACTACCTGACCAAGGCCGGTCCAGCCGACATCGCCCATCGCCTGGGTGCTCGGGTGGTTCAGCAACATCGGCACGTAGGTGAGGAAGTAGACGAAGCCGGGCACCAGCATAAAGAACACGCCGAAGGCGAGCACGATCTCGAGCGATACCTTCCCTTGAGGCGAGAACGTGAGCACGCGCCTCTCCGAATATTGGGAAAGGAGAGCGATGAGGGCCGAGGCGACGGATAGAATGCCAACGACCAGAAGCAGCCAGCCGAGGATATCAAGGAGGCCAAGACTATCGAACAAGCCCGGCTTCTGGTCCGGGTGCCGGCTAAGGAAGCCAACGATTACGAGTGTTATGCCCGCATATAAGGCGCCGAGGCCTGAAGGGAGTGCTACCTCAAACCACTTGACCTCGCCTTCGGAGCGCGCTTCCCGCAGACGCGTGATAAGCAGCCACAGGAGATAGAGAACGATCGGGACGCCGGCGAGAGCGGCGATCCATTTGCAGGCTACGCCCGCGCCGAAGAAGATGCCCGCGAATAAAAAGCGCTGGGTAACGAGAAAGTAGACGCTGGCCAGCAGGAAAAAGAGCACGAACGTGTCCGGAGTTGCGATCCGGGACTGAGCGAGCGCCAGCCCTTCGCAGGTCAGGATAAAGGCAGCGGCCAGGCCGGCTATATCGCTGTCGAACAGACGGCGCGCGAGCAGGTACATGAAGAGGACTGACCCGACCCCAGCGACGGCGCCAAAGAACCTCCAGCCGAACGAGTTCTCGCCGAAGAAGAGCATTCCCCCGGCCATGAACAGCTTGGAAAGCGGCGGGTGGGTGTTCTCGTGGCCGTAAAACTCCCATGCGGCGCGATCACCATGCAGGATTTCCTGGCCGGTCTTAGCGAAGTAGATCTCATCGAAGTAGAAATCGGACGGTTGGTCAAGCCGTCCGTGAAAGCCGAAACCCACGAAGCGAGTAAGTACAGCAAGCAGGAGAATAACAATCAGGACGACGTGGGCTACTTTGATCTGCGGGAGCGCGATTGCGATCGGCCTAGTTCGGGCCTGCACACCATCGGGCACTCTCAGGTGACCTCGGACGAGCGCGGCCGGTTCGCGATGACGTAAGTGACAGCAGCGATGGGCACGAGCAGCAGGAGCATGAGGAAGGAAAGCAGCTCAACCGTGCTCATCCCCAGGTTCCAGAAGTTCGCGTCCTGGAGCCAGTTGAATACCCTCGGGGAACGCAGCTCATTATCGTTGAACTCGGCGTAGGCGTGGTAGAGGTTCAAGAGATGGATGAACGCCAGCCCGGCGAACGACGTCCAGAGTAGCCGGTTGTTGTAGAGCACACAGGCGACGAGGAACGGGAGGAAAAAGGCAAAGACGTAGCGTTCGTGCATGCGGGTAACGAACATATAGAAAAGAAGGATGCATAAAGAGGTGCCGAGCGCTAGAGCCGGCAGGCCTTCGCTACGGCGGAGCGAATATAGGACGAGGCCGATCGACACGCCGTAAAGCACGAAGCCCCACACCTGGTAAGACAAGCCGAGATACTTGATGTCGTCGGTCTTGAGATAAGCGGAAACCGGCCAGGCGGCCCAGAAGTTATACGCGTGGAAGCTGGCGTAGTGATAGTAGCTGGCGGCGAACTGCATGACATCGATTAGCCCCCAGGGTTTGAGCCCGAAGAAGGGAACCATCAGCGCAAGACCGAGCACTAAGGCCACCGCGGTCGCTCCTGCCCAAATCTTCGGCGGATAATGGCGGACGCCCCAGAAGGCCAGGAACGGGAGCGCGGCGATTGCCTGTGGCTTGACGAGAAACGCGACTGTATAGGCCGCCGCCGCAGGAATCGGCCGGTCCCGCGCCAAGAAGAAGATGCTGAGGAGAATGAAGAAGGCGAGCAGGCTGTCCACCTGGCCCCAGACCGCGCCGGTAAACCAGACGAACGGCAGCGCCAGGTAGAGTCCCGCCGTGCCCACCCGCACACCTTGCGATTTGCCCTCCAGGATGCGGTAGAGCAGATACGCGGACGCGAGGTCGGCAGCGATCGAGGGCAGTTTGAGGATGTACTGATACGTGTCTGAGCTGAAGTGGAACCGCTCGTTTAGCTCACCGATGAACCAGAGGAGGTATAGATATCCGGGCGCGTAGTCGGTGAAGAAGTCGGTGTCGTAGAAGTTCCACGGACCCGTGGCAGCAAGCTGGTTGGCCCAGGCGGCGAAAGTGCCCACATCGACGCCGAAGCCCGGCAGCGTCGCCAGGAACAATCGCAGGACGAGACCGGCGGCGAGCACCGGCACGATGCCGATTCGGCCGATCGCGGCAACCACGCCACCAGATACTTCCTCGCGATCGGACGTAAGCCAGGAGAGGATAGTCCCGACGGCGGGGATCGTCAGAGAGAATTCGATCGAAGGCTCGGCGGGAGCGTCCTGAGAACGCAGGCCTCTCGCCTCGGCCTCTGCTTCAACCATTGCCTGCCTCGCGTTAGAGGATGGGCTACTTACTCGTTTAGAACAAATTTGACGCTGCCTTGCAGTCTACTTTAGCCCTTTCATACGGGCAAACCGAATGAACATGCGACGGCGTAGATTGCAACGGGGTCTTCCGTTATATTTCGGGCGATGGGCCGAGTGCGTGCAGCCACTTACGTCATCAGCTTCTTTGCGCTCGGCTTGGCCATTTCTGCGTGTGCCGGCGACGAGGAGCTTCCCTTCGGGCTCCAATCACAGACCGTTGTAACGGCGGACCACGCCACTGTAATGGCGCCGGCGCCCGACGGCCGGCTCTTCTTCGGCGAGCAATTCAGCGGCGCAATCAAGATCATCGGGACCGACGGGAAGCTGCAGACGGACCCGTTCGCAAAGGTGGAGACGACGAGCTATCTAGGCCAGGACTGGGGCCTCACCGGGCTGGCGATCGACCCCGCCTTCAAGGATAACCACTTCGTCTACGCCTTCTACACGCAACCGATCAGTCCGGCTGTTCCGGAGGCCTCACCCCCGCTGGGGCCGGTGGCGCGGCCCACGCTAGTCCGATTTACCGATGAAAACGGCCGCGGCGTAAACCCGACCGTGATCAGCGACCAGTTTCCGGAAACGTCGCCGGTACACGCAGACTTCAACGCGAACGGACATATTCACTTTGGCCCGGACGGGTTTCTTTACGTCAGCCTGGGTGATTACGATATCTTCGCCGATCAAGCGGACGTGCTGAGGAAGCTCGACAACCCGATCGGCAAAATGTTGCGGATCAACGCAAGCGACGGTTCGGCTGCCCCGGGCAACCCTTTCGCTGCTGACCCGAGCGCTGACCCGCGCATCTTCGCGTACGGCTTTCGCGAACCGTTTGATTTCGTCTTTCAACCGGGCACAGGTCGGATTTACGCCACCGACAATACGACCGTGAGCTGCGAGGAGCTGAACATCATCGAGCCGGGCAAGGGCTACGGTTGGCCCGATGTCGGACAATTTCCATTCCCCGACTGCACCGCAGGCAACGGGGTGGATGGCATCTATATCTTCGCGAAGGAGGGGGTGGCGAACACCAGCGATTTCCTGGCCACGTTCGTCGAGGTCTCCGGCCTGGACTTTGTGTCCGCCGCGAAGTACCCGCAACTTGGCGACTCCTTGCTCTCGTGCGAATTGGGGACCGGCGTACTGCGACGGCTCGTGCTGAGCGGGCCGGGGGGCGACAAGGTGACCGCAAACGACGTGCTCGTCAAGGACTGCAAAAGGGACGTCACGGTGGGATTAGACGGCGTAATCTACTACAGCACCGAGACGGAAATCCGTAAATTGATCCCGAAACAGCCGGGGTCGGCGCCCGCACCGATCACCTGACCGGCTGACCAGGATCATGCGCGACTCGAGGAGTCACCGCCGGCGACGGCAGAGAGAGGCGGTCAAGGCAGCGACTCGGGGCAGAAGGCCTTCCCTGATACGGGCACGGGAACTAATCGCTATAGGCGTGGTCGCGGCTGTGACGATCGCCGGCCTCTTTGTATACCTGGCGTTCTTCAAAAGTGACGGCGACAATTCGCCCGAGCAGACCGTTACGGAGACATTCTTTCCTCCGTACTCGCCGGACAGCCCGGACGGTGTCGCTATCGTGGACCTGGCGCGGAAGTCGATCGAGGTGCTTCCGCGCGGCGAATGGCCCTCGCTCTACGACTCGTTTACACCGGAATACCAGCAGCGCTGCCCGAAGGACCAGTTTGTGGCGGCAGGTGAAGCGGGCGCCCAGGAGCAGGGGACGAATCTCCCGCTGCTGCACTTCCTAAACCTCGAGCAGGTGTCATTTGATGGCGACTCCGCAAAGGCTGTGATCGTCGGCGAGATTCAAGGGCTGCAGCAGTACAAATTGCGGGCGGCGTTCCGTAAGATCGACGGCATATGGAAGATCTCCCCGACCGAAGGGACAGACGGCTGCAACGCCTTCGACCGGCTGGAGAGCACCTAGGGCTTCAGCGATTTCGAAATCGCCGACGAATTCCGAAAGTTATGACAAGTGATTGGTTTACTTCTTACGGCCGCGTATGCTATAGAACGCCCGTGGCCCGGCTTCTCCAGTTCACTGCGAGGTGTATCCGTGAATAGTCTGACCCGTTCCCTTGCCCTAACGACCTCTGTTCTGACAGCGCTCGTCATGTGCGGAGCGATAGCCTTCGTCATTTGGAGCTGGGCGTTTGCTTCCGGAGCCGCAGCCCAAGGAGTAAACGTCGAGATCACGGAGCTCGATTGCAACTCGGACCCAGAGATGATCACGGTGTCAAACAAAGGGGCCACACCAGTCGACATGACGGGCTGGAACCTACAGAGCGACCCAACGACGAGCGAGTCGCTTGCGCTCCAGGCATTCGGGTCTCTTTCCGCCGGCGAGACGTTGACGGTCCAATCGGGACCGTCAGCGCAAGGCAGCTTCGTCTGGTCGCGAAATGAGATCTTCAGGAACAACGATCCGACGGACTTCGCTCAACTGGCGAGTGATGCCGGACAGGTCCTGGTGAAAGTTAACTGCAGCGGGGCCGCGCAGCAGACCGCAGCCGCGCAGCAAACAGCAGCGGCAACTGCCGCGCCGACCGCGGCCGCTACTCGCGCGCCGACCCCAGCGGCGACTGCTCTGGCCGCCGCAGCAGCGCCTGTCGGAGGTGGCCCACCGGAAGTGGGGGCAACCGTGCCTCCCGGGCTCCTCATCGCGGTGGGCAGCGGCCTACTGTCGGCGGGGCTGGGAATGTTCGCTCTGCCGTTCGGCGGACGGCGGCGAAAGCAGGCCGGCGTCGTCCTCTCCGAGCCCGAAGCGCCCTCGACGGAAGTCCGCCTTCTCACCGCCGGAAACGTCACCGATCGAGCAAACTTGGTCAGCCGTTCCAGCGGTGCTCAGGCGATCAGCAATCCCTATATCTTCCTGGTCCTAATCGGCCTGGCGCTCCTGGCGACGCTTCTCTTCTTGCTGCAATTCGGCGATCAGAAGCGCGAATAGAAGGCGCCCTCTACGGGCTGTAATCGCCGGCGCCGCCGGGTCGCAACGCGTCTCGTCGGGGCCGGAGGACATCGGTATTGCCTGACCTAGTCATCGGACGCCGGGACTCGAGCGATGACGACTGGCACTGGTATCCGGTGCCCGTTCCCGATGGGCCGGACGGCAACGGCCCCCGGCGTTCGCGCAGCGGTCTGCTCCTCGCAGCCATCGGCGCGCTCTTGACCGGCGTTGGCATCCTTCTTCTCGTTCTATCGACGCACAATGACAGCAGCTCGGAAAGTCAAGCATCGCCGACGGCATTGCCGGCCTCAGCCGCGCCGAGCACGACCGCCGTGTCGAGCAGAGCATCACCGGAAGCGTCGCCGAGTCCGACTGCGGGCTCGTTGTCTCCTGCGGTACCGGGCGATGTTGGTTTGTTCATCTGGTCCAGGCAACAGAAGCAATGGCTTAGTTCAGACCTGACCAGGGACCAGTCGGGCTACCGGGAGGGTGACGTGGTGCCGTTCATGCTACAGATCCAACATACGGCTGTTTCCACGCTTTACGATGTCCAACTGAAATACGCTTGTCGCACGTCCGACGGCGCTGCTTTCGATTACCTCTCGAACCCATCTAACGAAGATAGCGTCAGCCAGATCACATCACCCGGACCCGGACGGCGAGAGGATGCGTCCATACCAATTCCCGACGACAGCGCGATTGGCTTCGACGGAAACGGACGCCGCTTTCGCGCCTGGGGGGCAAGCTTTCAGCAGGCGCCCGAGGGCCCCTCACCGGATGGGGCCTGTGAGGCGAACAAGGGATTCACCCTCAGGCTGATGACGCAAGCCGGGACGATGTTCGTAATCTGGGGAGGGCATCTCGCGTCCAGCAGTGACTGGGGTGAGAACCAGGGGGCCTCCAGCCAGCGATCTCCAATTGACATCGAAGTTGTCGCTGGTCAGAGCAGCCCGCAGAGGCTGGCAATTCAGCCGGACGCCGTAGCGCCTTAAGGACTAACAACCGCGAGCATTAGGCCTCCAGGCGACAACTAGAAAAGAGAAGAGAGCGTCCGGTCGGACGCCCTCTTCTCATCCCCGCCCCGTATAAGTCAGTCGTCTAATTTATGCTCGCTCCGGCATAGAATGCGTGCCCCGGCGGAAACGATCAGCCCGCCGAAGAGCATCCCCAGCAAGACCGCGAGGCCATCGTTCTCAGCCGCGGACTCGGGATTGCCGCCGGTTTCCGGAAAGGCGACCGGGAGCAGCGGTGGCGCTGCGTGCTGGGCGGGGCCCTGAGCGACGATCAGGCTCACCGGCGTCGGCGCCGGAGCCGGCGTTGAGCGGCGCTCTGTAACCGGCGTGGCGGACGCGGTCGCTTTGGGTGTCGGTGTCTCCGTCGACAGGCGCTCGGTCGCCGGGGTCGGTGTCGGGGTAGCTTCCTGTGTAGCCGTCGCGGTAGCTGTAGCGGTAGCCGTCGGCGTCGCAGTCGCTGTCGCCGTCGCTGTAGCGGTAGCCGTAGGCGTCGCCGTAGCCGTCGCCGCAGCCGTAGCTGTCGGAGTATCCGTCGGCGTGTCTGTCGGCATGGTCGTAGGCGTGTCCGTCGGCGCGTCGGTCGGTGTCTCCGTCGCCGTCTCTGTCGGCGTCTCCGTCGGCATCTCGCTCGGCGTGGCCGTTGGGATATCGGTTGGCGTTGCTGTTGGCGTATCAGTCGGCGCGTCGGTAGGCGTCTCCGTCGGGGTCTCGGTGGGCGTGTCGGTTGGAGTGTCGGTCGGCGGCTCGGTGGGCGTGTCCGTAGCAGTGGCTGTCGCGGTGGCCGTGGCCGTCGCGGTCGCAGTAGCAGTTGCCGTAGCGGTTGCTGTCGCGGTCGCCGTCGCTGTGGCCGTGTGCGTCGCCGTCGCGCTAGGAGTTGCCGTAGCGGTCGCCATCGGCGTCGCGGTAGCTGTAGGCGTTGCCGCCGGCGTGTTCGTTGGCGTTGCCGCCGGCGTGTTCGTCGGCGTAGCGGTTGGAGTGGCCGTGGACGTCGCCGTAGGCGTTGGTGAGGAGCTGGGCGTCGAGGCAGAAGTGGAAGTAGGTGTAGGTGCTTCGCTGCAGTTCAAGGAGTTCGTCTTTGTTGTCCACGAATTCGTGTTGTCGATGTCGTGCGCGATCACGCCCAAAATGCCGCCGCTGCCGATCTCGAACGGATGCGTCACCGGGAGGGTGAACGAAAGAGTCCCGCTGCCGCTTAGACCGCCCATCGAAACGGCCACCTCATTCGACTCCACGGTGGCGATGAACACCGCGGGGTCGCTGCCGCCGTAATGACCGACGGCGCCGTTGTTAGGCGAGAGATAAACAATGAGAGTTGATCCGGCCGGTAGCGGCCCGCCCGTGATTGAGTAGTTGAGGTGGAACCCAAACGATGCCGCCTGATCGCCCGGATTGCAGGCAATCGTAGCGTTGGTTTGGAATGTGAGGCTGACATTGGCGGCGCGTCCCTTGAGGTCGCTGTGGTGGCCGCTAGTCGGATGTCCCCTCTCGCCCGCCGCCGTGCCGATGCTTGTGTTGAAGGCAATCGCAACGACGCCTGCTCCGACGATGACCACCATAGCCAGGGTGGCGCCGAAAGCCCACAGCAGTGTCTTCTGAAAGATATGTCTCTTGCTGCGCCGTTTGTTCATCGCTAGCTCCTCCCGCGAGCGGGTTACCGAAGAGAAGATGAGTCCATTGTCAGAGCCGCAGGTGAACACAGCGGTTAACCAGCCCTTAACCTGGGTTAAGAACGGGTGAATTCAGGAACGGGGAGGGTGGGCGTCGACGCTGGCTGAGTAGCGTTTTGCCAGGCGGCCCTCAGGCCGGCTCTAGCCTACCTTCAGGCAAGGCGAAGGTAAAAAGTCCGCGCGTGAATATAGGCGGAAGCCCGCCGGGGCCGGGGGGAGAGCGGGCTTCCGAAAAGGGGGGCGGGCTCCACGCTTAGATCGGTCTCCGCCCTGGCACGATTATCCGCCAGTGAAGTAATCGATACTGAATGGAAATTGACAGAGATCGGTTAGAAGGCTGGAAAACGCCCAACTGGCACGCCGGAAGCACGACCGCTCAGGTCCCGCAGTATTGGCCGACGAGGCGCGTGAGCTTCATGTTAGCGTCAATGTCGACAAGCCGTCCGGCGGGGCCGAGGGCGCATCGGCGGCTACAGCCGGCGAATCATCTCCAAGACGGAGCGCTGAGCCAGACGCGTAACGATGAGAGCGGACATTAGGACAGTTGCCGTTGTAAGAGCGGGAACGCCCGCAACATAGATCCAGGGAATGGACAAATGCTCAGGCGGGGGATCGAAGACCTGCGTGAGCAACTTGACCAGCATCGTTGCTACGAGCCAGCCAAGTATTCCTCCGATGATTCCGCCGCCTGCCAGTATTAGCGCCGCCTCACTCCAGACGAAGGCTCCGATCTCACGCGGGCGGGCGCCCAGGGCTGCGGCGATCGCAAGCGTCCGGCGCCGTTCTTCGAAGCCGAGAAGTAACACTAGGCCGGCGCCGGCCGCAGCGAGCGCGGCCGCAAAGGACAGTTCGACGCGCGTGAGGCCACGAAGGCTGATGGCTGTCAGGCTTGAATGCACTGCCTGCTCCGCCTCGGCGATGTCGCGGACGGTGGCGCCTGAGCCAGGGCCGAGCAGCTGCCGAATAACCTCGGCAACGCGATCGGGCGACGAATCGGTGCGCACCAGCACCATCTCCACCGAACCAGCAGCGGTCTGCTGAGCGATATAGTCTGCGTTGGCCACGAGAAATGAGTCGCTGGGCGCGGTAGGGAACTCTCGCGCGATCCCGAGGTAATGGAACTCCACAACGTGGTACTGGTTGTCGGAAGAGTTCTGGAGGCGCAGGCGAAGGAGGTCGCCGGGGCTCAGCTGGAAGTCTTGGACGGTCTCGGCTGACACTAGCACCCCGTCTCGGTTCCCCTTGAGCGCCGACATCGCCTCACCGGCGTTACCATTTGCGAAAAACGAGTCGGAAAGCTGGGCGGCGCTGCCAAAGCTTGCTGGCTGGACCCCGTAGAGGTCCTGAAGATCGGTGCCGACGTAGGCGAAGCGATGCTGCATGGGCTCGGCGGCAGCAACACCCGGTAACTCGCGAATCGCGGGCAGCCGTTCGGCCAAGCCAGAGGCCGCCGGTCCGGTGACGGTCACGTCGGCGCCGTTGGTCAGCTCGGCATCGACTTGTGCCTGTGCTTGGTATGTAGAATTGAAAATGGCGGTGGAGGTGGCGAAAGCGATGGCGGCGGCGATAAGCGCGAGGCCGCCCGCCACTGGCAGCCGTTGCCGCGAAAGGGACGCGCCTACGAGCGAGGAGAGCGCCCCGGCGATCGGCCTGGCGAAGATGCCAACGACGCGGCCTTTGCGGGCAAGCAACGGAGAGGTAAGGCGGACCGCGAGAAGAATTGCCCCCGACCAGAGCAGGAGCGGCGGCAAGAAGGCGCTGTACGAAACAGACACGCGCGGAACGCCCTCCTGCGCGACGACCACCTCGTATCCTCCGCGCGCCGTCAGCCAGAAGGCAAGCGTGGATAAGCCGAGAAGGACGAAATCTAGCCCAAAGCGCTCCCAGGCAAGGACCCCTGGGCGTCGACGAAAAGCCCGTGACCTCGTTACTGCGCTACCATTCGCTTCCCTCCACGCCGTGTAGAGGATGATCAGCACAGGCAGGGCGGCACCCGCTAGCGCCGCGCCCCCATACCAAGTATATGCGGCAGTCTGCTCGAAGCCCCAGATGCCGAAGGCCGCCTCCATTATGACGCTCGCTAGAGCTATTCCCAACACGCCGCCGGTTATGCCCGCCACTGCTGGCTCCAAAGCCGCGAGACCCAGAATCTTTCCGACGGTCGCACCTCGCAAGCGGAGTAGCGCTTGCTCGCGCCGGCGCCGCGGCCCGCCGGACGAGATGAGGACGATGGTAAGCACTGCCGCAAGCAAAACGCCCGGAAATCCGAGGAAGAAGAACAGGACCTCGGCGTATAGGGCGTCGGAGCGGGCAACATCGAGTCGGGCGGACAAATTATCACCAA
>Ga0066700_10000226_pt1 | contig 18134 bp, 20 predicted proteins | sample GraSoiAngelo_149_FD_66460 | JGI IMG/M metagenome (GOLD analysis project Ga0066700, IMG submission 66460) | Grasslands soil microbial communities from the Angelo Coastal Reserve, California, USA - 14_1009_09_30cm | ecosystem: Environmental > Terrestrial > Soil > Grasslands | place: USA...
AGGCCCACATATCTGCGTAAACAATTTGCGGCTTGGAAGGGTCGAAGGCCAAATCAATAGCGCCCGTATTCTCATCCTTGTACAAAACTTTTTGCCAAGTGAGCCCGCCATCGGTGGAGCGGAAGACTCCCCGCTCAGGATTCGGACCATAAGGATGACCAAGGACCGCCACCAGCACGCGGTTGGGATCATGCGGATCGACTAGGATGGCCGCGATTTGCTGTCCATCGCGCAAACCGAGATGCTGCCAGGAGCGACTCCCATCGGTGGATTTGTATATACCATCTCCGGTGGAGAGATCCGGACGCCGCAGGCCTTCCCCACTGCCCACGTAAATAATGTCAGGATTGGACGGCGCAATGGCTAGCGCGCCGACCGAACCTGTGGGCTGATCGTCGAAGATAGGGTTCCAGGTGCGTCCGTAGTCGGTCGTCTTCCACACCCCGCCATTGTTCGGAGCCATGTAGAAAACGTTGGGCTGTCCTGGCACGCCGCTGATCGCAACCCCGCGTCCGCCGCGAAAAGGTCCGATCAATCGCCAATGCAATTCCTGAAATAGGTTGGCGTCAAAGTGCTGGGAGAAACCGAATGCGACAAACGCGATTACGAGTAATAGATTGCAGAACGCGAAACGGCGAATGGAGATCACCTGCGCCTCCTCAGGAGCAGGTAAGGATAAATCAAGAATGTGGCTCTGAGCAGTTTGGCTTGAAGAGCTACTTAGTCGCCTAGCCTTGAGTCCGGTCCAGAAATTCCTGTTGCCAGGCCATCTGGATTGCTTCCAGTTTGCCCTCACTGGACTTTTTGGGATCGTCCTTGAACTCGAGCAACTCGGTGACGTAGCGATGCAAATCGGTGAAGCGTACGTTCAGCGGATCGAGTTCGGAATGCTTCTCGGAAAGAAGAATTCCAATGTCTTCGGCATCATCCCACGTCAGTTCTTTCGGCATAGGTTTTGCGCCTGGATGCGTTTAATGCTCCTCGGACACGTAGTTGCGGTTCCATGCCGGGATTTCAACCACAACCTTTCCCGGCTTTTTGATTGTGGCCTGACACCCCAGGCGAGAATTCAATTGCAAATCAGCGGCCATGTCAAGCCGATCGGCCTCATCGTCGTCCATCTCCGAAAGATTTTCCGCTCCTTCTTTCACCCAGATGTGACAAGTGGTGCAAGCACAATTGCCACCACAGGCATGATCCAGCGTGACCCCATAATTCAGCGCGACGTCCAGAAGCGACTGCTCTTTTCCATGATCTTTGTAAGGCAGCTTGCCGTTCTCAAATTGGACGGTCTTCCCTTCTGGAAGGAAAGTCACCTGGACCATATTTTCTCCGGGCGCGTCCACGGTTGCGGTGCCGCTGCCTTGCGATTTCTCTTGTGCCATGACTGCTCCTATGTAAGTTCCGCCTACTCGAAGTCCGCCTTCGCGACTGGATGACCTGTCTCCGGCGACTCACCCATATCCGCCTGCTCCATGGTTTTTCCCTTAAGAGCGGTGGTCACTGCGGTGTCCATCATCAATTCTGCCAACCGCATTGTGCCCTGGTTCAAGGCATCAATCGCCTTTCGGATCTTCTGGTAGTCATCTTGCTGCTTCACGTCTTGCAGAGCCTTTTCCAGTTTGGCGATCTGTTTTCTCTCACTACTCGGAAGCTGACCCCAAGCCGAACTCTTCTTACTTTTGTCCAGGGCTGAGAGGATCGTTTCCGCCTCGTTGCGGGCCTCGATCACCTGGCGTTGCCTAAAGTCTTCTTCGGCGGAGTCGAAAGACTCAAGAATCATGCTCTCGACCTGCTCGTCCGTGAGTCCATAGCTGGGCTGCACTTCGATCTCAGCTTCTTTACCGCTCCGCTGCTCACGCGCGGAAACGTGCAGAATGCCATTGGCATCGATCAGGAACTTCACTTCGATGCGAGGCAATCCCGCCGGCATGGGAGGAATCCCCTTCAGATCAAAACGCGCCAGTGAACGGCAATCCTTTGCCAGTTCCCGTTCCCCTTGCAAGACATGAACAGCGACATTGGCCTGCCCATCAATTTGCGTGGTGTAGTGTTGCGTTGCGGAAGCCGGAACGGTCGAGTTACGCAGGATGATCTTATCGGTTACTCCACCTGCGACCTCGATGCCCAAGGACAACGGAGTAACGTCCAGAAGCAACATGTTCTGCGTAACCTCGGAACCACCAGACAGAATATTCGCTTGAACCGCCGCTCCAAGAGCCACCACTTCATCCGGATTCAAATCCGTGTGCGGTTCACGCCGGAACATCTCCTTCACTAGCGAACGCACAGTGGGAATACGAGTGGAACCGCCGACAAGCACCACTTCTTCAATCTGTTCCGGTGTCACCCCTGCATCCTTCATCGCCTGCTTACAGGGCCCGATGGTCCGATCGAGAATCGGCCGAATCAAGTCCTCGAACTGTTGGCGCGTAATCTCGCGCTGATAACGCTTCCCGGCCGGCAGCTCGATATCCAGCTTGGCTGCGGGCTGAGATGACAGCGCAATCTTGGTCTCGATTACAGCCTTGCGGATTGTCTGCACAATCTCGCCGTTTCGCCGAACGTCGAGACCCAGATCACCCTGAATGTCGTCGAGTGCAATCGTGATCAGCAAGTTGTCGATGTCATCGCCACCCAGATGGGTATCGCCGTTCGTGGCCATCACTTCGAAGATCTCGTCGTGCAGTTTAAGAATCGAGATATCGAAGGTGCCTCCGCCCAGGTCATACACGGCTACGATGCCGTTCTGTTTCTGGTCAAGGCCATAGGCCAGAGAAGCCGCGGTCGGTTCATTCACCAGACGCAATACTTCCAGCCCGGCGATGCGCCCTGCATCCTTCGTGGCCTGTCGTTGCGCGTCGTTGAAGTACGCCGGGACAGTAATGACGGCCTGCGTGATCGGCGCTGCAAAAAACCTTTCAGCATTGCGTTTAAGCTGGCGCAGGATGAAGGCCGAAATCTCAGGAGGAGTAAAAGTCTTGTCACCAAGTTTGATCCGAAGAACTTCCCCCGGCTGGCGATCTTCTGCCAAACGAAAAGGAAACAGCTTCAACTCTTCCCGGATGTCTTCAATACCGCGCCCCATCAAGCGTTTGATCGAATAGACCGCTCGCTCGGGTGTCTCGATCAGATACTTTCGCGCCGCATTGCCTACGATAATCTGGTCGTTCTCATTCAGAGCGACGACTGAAGGGACGAGATTCAGTCCATCATCGCCGGGAATGACGACGGGGACGTCCCCTTGCATGAAGGCCACCAACGAGTTCGTGGTCCCCAGATCGATCCCGACAATGCGCTGGTTAGACATGGAAAGCCAGTTTTCTACGCCGAAATCTGTAATCTAAAATCGCCTTTCAGCTTCCAAGTGCTTCGTTCACGTCCCGAACCAAATTCCTGATGTAATTCCGCCGATTTAGCACATCCACCATTTTGTCCCGAACCTGGTGCCGTTTTTCTTCCTGGTCGACGTCAGCAACCCGGTCCCATTGGTCCCAATATTGCTTTAACTCCTGGGTAAGCACCTCGAACTTCTTCTCAAATTCTGTTTTGTGGGCCTGGAGTTCACGTATCAGTGCTAGATCATCCTCTCCCATTTTCCGGCTCATGCGCAGTTCTTCCAGCTGCATGTTGAGTTCGAACACTTCTTCCAGCAGATCTGGAGGCACAACTTGTTTCTTAATCTCACCGGAGACGCGGGCGGTTTCAGTAGCGCTCTTTGATTGCTCTTCCAGCTCAACTCCCTCCAAGCGCAGCAAATATTCCGTCCGCTTGATCGGGTCTTTCAAAGTGCGGTAGGCGTCATTCAACAGGGAACTCTGCTCCAAACTCCATTCTTGCTCCTGCTTGCTAGTCTGCCCGTATAAGTCTGGATGGAGTTTTCGGCTGAGTTCATAAAATTCACGCTGCAAACGAGTGACATCAATGTTCAACTTCCGCGGCAGCCCAAAGAAAGTGAAGTAATCAACTGATTGTGATGGCTGTACCTTGCCACAGCTGGTACAGAACTGAGCTGCCTGCGGCGCGCTACAGGACCAGCACACCCTCTCGCCAGTTTCAGCCAGCGGACTTGCGGTTGTCGATTCAGTCGCCATAAACACATTTCGCGCGCACTGCTGCGTCAAACGCGGGAAAGAAAGGGATGCGGTGGTGGACCCGGTGAGCGAACACCTAACCGGAGAACGAGGTGCCGCACCCGCAGGACTTCGATGCGTTCGGATTTACAAATACGAAGCCCTGTTGCATGAGGGTCTCCTGATAATCCAGGGTCATGCCGTGCAGGTAAATAAATGATTTGGGATCGACAAACACCCTGACATCCGAAAACTGAAAGATGCGGTCACGCTCGCGCAGCTGAGTGTCAAAGCGAATGTTGTAGCTCAGACCTGAGCACCCGCCGCCCTGCACTCCCAGCCGCAACCCGCCCTGTTCGGGCGAAATGCCTTCCTTGGCCATCGCCGAACGAATCCGGGTTAAGGCTTTGTCCGTAACTAAAACACCTTTCGCCGGAGCCGGAGATGAAACCGGTTTATTCGCCTGTTCCGTCATCGTGACCATAAGGGGACGCCTTCAGCTTCGCGCTTCCACAGTTTCCGGCTTGGCAGTCTCCCGCTTTTTCTTCCAATCGTGAATGGCCGCCCGGATCGCGTCTTCCGCCAGCACTGAGCAGTGAATCTTGACCGGAGGCAAAGACAGTTCCTTCACGATGTCGGTGTTTTTAATCTGCAACGCCTCATCGACGGTCTTGCCCTTTACCCATTCGGTGGCCAACGAAGACGACGCGATGGCGGAACCGCAGCCGAAAGTCTTGAACTTCGCGTCTTCAATGACGCTGGTCTCCGGGTTGACTTTGATCTGCAGCTTCATCACGTCGCCGCACTCCGGAGCGCCGACCAGGCCGGTGCCCACGTCCGTGCTGCCCTTGTCCATCGAGCCCACGTTGCGCGGGTGGGAATAATGATCCAGAACCTTGTCGCTATATGACATTTTTTCTCTCCAATTAAAACGAAATGATCTCGCCCTACTCTGCTGCCCACTTCACTTGCTTCAAATCCACGCCTTCTTTTGCCATCTCATACAGCGGTGAAAGCTCACGCAGTCGCTGAACTGTTTCGACGACGCGGTCAGCCACATAGTCGATCTCAGCCTCGGTATTGAACCGGCCAATTCCGAATCGTATGGAGCTATGCGCTAAGTCGTCGCCAGTCCCCAGAGCCTTTAGCACATAAGATGGTTCCAGCGTTGCCGATGTGCATGCGGAACCACTCGAGACCGCCACGTCGTTGATACCCATCAGCAGCGACTCGCCTTCCACGTAGGCGAAACTGATATTCAGGTTCCCGGGCAGCCGATGCTCCATCGACCCATTGATATAAACCTCATCCAGGCGGCCCATGATGTTGTCTCGCAGCCGATTGCGCATTCCCGCAAGGTGGCAGCTTTCCTTCGGCATATCTTCCATACAAATCAAGCATGCTTTGCCAAGACCCACAATTCCGGGGACATTCAATGTTCCAGAGCGCATGCCTCGCTCGTGGCCGCCGCCATCAATGATGGCGGAAATCTGAACTCGCGGATTCTTGCGACGCACATAGAGCGCGCCCACGCCTTTTGGACCGTACATCTTATGAGCTGAGATCGACATAACATCGATATTCTGCTTGTTCACGTCCACCGGAACCTTGCCGACCGCTTGGGTAGCATCGCTGTGGAAGATCACGCCGCGCTCGCGACACAGTTTGCCGATTTCGGCGACCGGCTGTAACACGCCAATCTCATTATTGGCCGCCATGATGGTCACTAAGATTGTTTTGTCGTCGATAGCACGCTTCAAGTCGTCGAGATCAACCAGCCCATCTTTTTGCACCGGCAGATAAGTGACGCGATAGCAATATTTTTCCAGTCGCTTACAGGTATCGAGGACGGCCTTGTGCTCGGTAACAGCGGTGATGATGTGATTGCCTTTTTCCTTATACATCTCGGCCACGCCCTTGATGGCCAAGTTGTCGCTCTCAGTCGCGCCCGAAGTGAAGATGATTTCCTTGGTCGTGGCGCCGACCAGTTTTGCGACGCGTTCGCGGGCCGTTTCCACACCTTCCTCGCCGGCCCAGCCAAATGAGTGATTGCGGCTGGCCGCGTTGCCAAACTTTTCCATGAAATACGGGAGCATCTCCTCCAAGACCCGAGGATCCAGGGGCGTGGTGGCATGGTTATCCATATAAATGGGCAGCTTAACCCCGTTGGCGGCAACCAGCTGCTCTTGCGGCATCGTCTTTACATCCGTGCTCATAATTGCTCTCCTACCTCGTAATCAGCCCTGGTCTGTTATCTAATTGTCACCAGGTCAGCCTGGATCTTGGTCGGAAGATCTACGGCCGGGGCCGGATCTTCTTTCATCTCGGATATCTTGATGCGCCTCAGTACGCCCTCGATGCTGTCATTCACCCGGCGTAGCGGCTCCCGAATCGTGCAACGATCAGTTTGGTCGCACTCACCGCGAACCGTAACGCAAGAAGTAATGAACAATGGGCCATCGATCGCCCTGATCACCTCGAACGCGGAGATGTTTGCCGCATCGCGTGCTAGCGTGTAACCACCGTTTGTTCCATGCTGCGAGTGCAGTAAGCCGGCCTTCACCAGGCGCTGCAGAATCTTCGCCAGCGCCTCCTGCGGGATGCCGTAAGCTTCAGCAACATCCTTGGCGCTGCACGCACCGTTTTGCGCGTGCTCGGCCAAATGCTTCATGGCCATCAAGCCGTAATCCGCCTTCTTGGTCAGTTTCAGCATTTGCCTAAATCCGACTATTTTAGTCGGATATGACTATTTTAGAGACCGGGGGTGGCAAATGCAAGTAGCCGCAGTGAACTGGGTGAAACTAGGGTTCAAATGTAACCATTTACAGCTAAATGCTTTACGGACTCATTGGCGAGAAGGAGTAATAGCTGAGGCGGTGGCCGAAGAGCTGAGAAATACCGCACCGGAAAATATCGTACATATTGGAAGTCCAACTCTAGTTTCGGCCAAAGATTGAATTGTGGGACTTGACAACTAAATTAGCCGGTCTACAATACCGCACAAATTCCGGCAAAACTCATCCTTGGTCCGCTCGGACCGGGGAACAACCCGGGTTTATGAATTCAATCCCGCAGTCCCAACTCCCCGAGAAGAGAAGTGACATGCCAGAATGCAAGCACCCGCGTGTGCAAATCGTGGCCCGCGAAGAGGACGCCGAATTCGTTGAGTGCCTGGAATGCGGCGACATCTTCGAATCCAGCGAATTCAAAGACATGACCATCGAAGAGACCAAACTGACCAACGAATCCTAATCTTTTCCCTCTGGTACCGATTTGGCAATTCCCACGCGAACGTGTGCTTTGGGCGGCGTAACGTAAGTAACCCCGCTTCCTGGCTTTCGCCTTGGTGCAGCATTCACACTCTGTTAATGTGGCCCCGGGGAAGCTCGTTCCCGGAGAATGCAATGCCACGTGTGGCTTTGGTTGTAGACGACTCGATGCTCATCCGGCATACGGTTTGCCGATTCCTGGAAGAGCGTGGGTTTTCCGTAGAATCCGCTTCCAACGGTCAGGAGGCCCTAGAAACTCTTAAACGGATTCGTCCTGACATCATAATTACCGATATGCAAATGCCTAAGATGAACGGCGGCGAGTTCATCACTGCTCTCAAGACCCACCCTGTTACCGCAAACATCCCCGTCGTGATCGTAGCTGGACGCCAGAGTGGCTTCGACGAAAGCGAAAAGCGTGCTCAGTTCGCTATTTTTAAAGATATTGATATTGAAACTCAGCTCGCAAAGGCGCTTGAGACTATCTTGAATGCCCCTGCTGTCAAGGGACAGGCATCAGGCAAGTAGGGTTGTGAGCCCTATCGTTGGCTGAGCGCTAGTCCTGCTTCTGCGGAAAAATCCATTGCCGCGAATTCTTTTGCCAGAAACTTGGGATAGGCTGCGGCCGCAATCATCGCCGCATTGTCCGTCGAAAGTGGACGAGAAGGAAAGTACACGGCTACGCCTTCCCTTCCGGCGTCCCGCTCAAAGCTTTGGCGAAGCTCATTATTTGCTGCCACGCCTCCGGTCACGAACAGCGTTGCAGCATCGTAAGCACGGGCAGCAGCCAGCGTCCTGCCAACCAGATCCGCCACCATCGCATGCTGAAACGATGCGATCAGATCCAGTGTTTGCTGGTCGCAATGGTTTAGATAGTCCTCGAGCCTGGGCTTCGCAATTGCCGCCAAGCTCCTCTGGCGGGCTGCAATAGAAGCTTGCAGGTCATGGGTTTCCACATAGCGCAGGACGGCGGTTTTAATCCCGCTGTATGAGAAATCAAACCGCGGTACACCTTGCTCGGACGACCGTGATCTTCGGTCCTGATGTTTGATCTGCGAAGGCGTGAACTTCACTGTACTGGGATTTCCATGACTGGAAAGCCGGTCAATGATTGGACCGCCTGGATATCCCAAGCCGAGCAGCTTGGCGACTTTATCGAAGGCCTCGCCAGCAGCATCGTCGCGCGTCTGCCCAATGTTTTCATACGACCAACTGTTTCCTCGCGACTCGGTCCGGTAGAGATGGGTATGTCCGCCGGAAACAACTAGCGCGAGGATCGGAAAGTTAACTTGGTAGTTGCCATTCTGACGTTCCTCCAGCAGCACGGCATGAATGTGGCCTTCGAGGTGATTGACCGCAATCAGGGGTTTACCTAGCGCGAACGCCAGCGCCTTGGCATAGCTGATGCCCACCAGAAGCGCTCCCGCCAGGCCGGGACCCTGCGTCACAGCCAGCGCGTCGATAGAATTGTAGGTCCGTCCCGCATCGGTAAGCGCCTTGCGAACAACCGGAACAATCGCCCGAAGATGTTCCCGTGACGCCAGCTCCGGCACCACGCCACCATAGGGCTGATGGGTCGCAATCTGGGAGAAAACCACGTTTGAGGCGATCTTCTCTCCGCTGCACACGACTGCGGCGGCAGTCTCGTCGCAGGAACTCTCGATACCCAGGATATAGGTGTCGGCCATTGACAATATATTATCTGTTACCAGAGTCGAGTGATTGACGGACTATGCTGAAAGACTCCGCCGTTTCGATCGTCCGAAGCCTGCAAGAATCAGGCTATCAAGCCTATTTCGTTGGCGGATGTGTACGCGACATGATCCTCGGCCGCGAACCTGCTGACTATGATGTGGCGACCGACGCCACGCCAGACCAGGTCATGAGAATTTTCCCTGAAACATATGCCGTCCGAGCAAAGTTTGGAGTCGTCCTGGTACCGGCGCCTTCTCACAACGCAAACGAAAACGAAGTAGTTGAGGTAGCCACGTTTCGCAGCGATATTGGATACAGCGATGGCCGGCATCCTGATCAAGTCCGCTACAGCAAGGATCCTCGTGAAGATGTCGAGCGCCGCGACTTCACTGTGAATGGTCTGCTCCTCGACCCGATCAAGGACGAAGTCCTCGACTTCGTCGGCGGACGCAAAGATTTGGAAGCAGGGGTAATCCGAGCCATCGGGGAGCCCGAGCGTCGCTTTGCCGAAGACAAGCTTCGCATGCTGCGAGCGGTGCGTTTTGCCGCGCGCTTTGGCTACACTATTGAGCCTGTAACTTTTGCAGCCATTCAGAAAGCCCCGCAAATTCATCAAGTCAGCCGCGAGCGGGTGCGCGACGAACTCACCAAGATGTTGACCGAGGGTCATGCGCGAAGCGCTTTCCTCCTGCTGGATCAGACTGGTTTGCTGCGCGAGGTACTGCCAGAAATTTCAGACATGAAAGGAGTCGAACAGCCACCACAGTTTCATCCGGAAGGCGACGTTTTTGTGCATACGCTGCTTTTGCTCGACAAGCTGCCGCAGCCTTGTCCGCCAACCCTGGCCTGGGGCGCGTTGTTGCATGATGTGGGCAAGCCTGCGACGTTTCGCATCGCGCCAGACCGCATTCGCTTTGACGGGCATGTGGACGTCGGAGTAAAGATGGCAGAAGAGATCTGCGGGCGTCTACGCTTCTCCAATGACGATGCCGCGCAAATCCTCGCGCTGATTGGCAATCACATGCGCTTTGCCCAAGCGCAGCAGATGAAGGAATCCACGTTAAAGAAGTTCATGCGGATGGCTCGCTTCGAAGAGCATCTGGAACTGCATCGCATGGACTGCCAGGCGAGTCATAGTGATCTGACCTCATTCAATTTCCTCCGCGAGAAGATGGCCGCGACACCGGCGGAAGTTATGCGGCCTGCCCCTTTGATTACGGGCGACGATCTGATCGACGCCGGCTACTCACCAGGTCCTCAGTTTAAAGAGATTCTCGCAGCTATTGAAGATGGGCAACTTGAGGGCCGCTTGCGCGACCGGGATGCAGCCATGGAATTCGTGCGCCAGCAGTTTCCGACCGTGTGAGGGCCGGAAGGCTTTCACCGAGGTAGTGCTAAAATCGAAATTTCTTGCGCGATAGGTAAAGTTTGAAGATGAATCGGCCAATGGAGCACGCGGCAGTAGGTCTGGAAAAAATAATGACCCATGCGTTACGCCGGGTTCCTGCGCGAGAGGCGCCTCTACTCGCGTGGCCACTGGCCTGCGGACATGCTGTCGGCGAGAGAACGCGGGCGATGGATTTCGCGGACGGTATTCTGCGCGTCGAGGTTCCGGACGCAAACTGGCGGGCCGAGTTAAAAGTGCTTGCACCGCAATATGTCGCTGTCATCAACCGCTACGTCAGCGAGAGCGTCAAACGGATTGAGTTTGTCATTGTAGGAAAAGTCGCGGGCGAGGGCGCCCGCGCCACGCCAGCATGAGAGTTACTGCAAAAGACGTGAGCTACGTGGCTGACCTGGCTAATCTAGAGCTGAGCGACGAAGAACGCCAGCGCATGGTGCGCGACCTCAACTCCATCTTGGATTACGTCGATCTTCTGAATGAGCTGGATACTTCCTCCGTGCAAGCGATGGCGCAAGTCTCCGACCGATACGGCGTAGATCGATCGGACCAACGGAGCGATCGTTTTGCTTACGCCATTCGCGAAGATATCAAGGAGGGGTTGCGCAAGTCGCTTCCCCATGACGTGGCGCTTCAGAATGCTCCAGAGTCCGACGGAACCTTCTTCAAAGTTCCGAAGGTGATTGATAGGTAGAGTAGAGCTAGCTGCCGGCCTGCGAATTCCGCGTGAATCTAAACTCACTTACCATCGACGCCGCGCGCTCCGCCGTGCAGGATCGCAAGGTCACAGCTACCACCTTGGCCGAAGAGTTTTACACCGAGATCCAAAAGGATGATCCGCGGATAGGGGCTTACCTGATTCTGTCCAAGGATCGCGCGCTGGAGCAAGCAGGCCGCATGGACCAACTGGTGTCTCGAGGAGAGAAGTTGCCTCCACTGGGAGGTGTGCCAATCGGAATCAAGGACGTGCTGACAACGCGCGGCGTCCGCACCACGGCGGGGTCGAAGATCTTGGGCAATTATATTCCTCCTTGTGACTGCACCGCAGTGTCACGCCTGGAAGCAGCGGGAGCGGTGTTCCTGGGCAAAACCAACTGCGACGAGTTTGCTATGGGCTCGTCCAACGAGAACTCGGCGTGGCATCCTGTGCGCAACCCTCGTGATCCATCGCGCGTCCCCGGAGGTTCTTCAGGCGGATCAGCGGCCGCGGTAGCAGCGGACATGGCGGTTGTCGCACTCGGCTCTGATACTGGCGGTTCCATTCGCCAGCCAGCGTCATTCTGCGGCGTGGTCGGACTGATGCCCACATACGGTCGTGTTTCGCGTTACGGGCTAGTTGCTTTTGCCTCATCACTCGACCACATCGGCCCGATTACTAAAACGGTGAAGGACGCAGCCATCGTGCTTCGAACCATCGCTGGGCACGATTCGATGGATTCCACTTCTGCTGACCTTCCGGTGCCGGACTATGTTGCTGAACTCGAGAAGCCAGTTCAGGGGTTGAAGATCGGCGTCGCAAAAGAGTATCTGGGGGAAGGACTCGACCGCGAGGTGCGCTACGCGGTAGAAGCTGCGATCCAGAAGTTAGAGAGCCTTGGGTGCAAGATCGTAGAAATTTCGCTTCCACATACCAAGTACGCCATTCCGACCTACTACATTGTCGCAACCGCCGAGGCTTCGTCTAACCTGGCTCGCTTCGACGGCGTGCGCTACGGTTATCGAGCCCGCGATGCGCGCACTCTCTCGGAAATGTATCGGCGAACCCGGGACGAGGGTTTCGGCGCAGAAGTGAAACGCCGGATCATGCTGGGAACCTACGCTCTAAGCGCCGGCTATTATGATGCCTATTATTTAAAGGCGCAGAAAGTGCGCACCCTGATTGCTCGAGACTTCGAAGAGGCTTTTAGCAAAGTGGACGCGATTGTGACCCCGACCTGCCCCACCGCCGCGTTCAAGCTCGGTGAGAAAGCGGAAAATCCGCTGGCGATGTACCTCGCCGACATTTATACGGTGACGGCTGACCTCGCAGGCATTCCTGGTATTTCCATCCCCTGCGGTCAGACCAGGGAAAATTTACCCATCGGGTTACAGATCCTGGGACGCCACTTTGACGAAGCAACCGTCCTGCGGGTTGCTCACGCCTACGAGCAAGCCGTGGCGCCAAGCGCTTAGATCGATGCTTCTATTTTCTTTTCCATCGCACGCCGTCCTTCGTGTTTTCCACGACGATCCCAGCAGCCGTTAACTCGGCTCGAATGGCATCGGAAGACTGGAACTTCCGTGAGCGGCGCGCCTGTTCCATCTCTGCGATTTTCTGTTCGATTGCGGCGTCAGATAGTTGTTGAGCGTCCACTGTCTTGAGAAGTGCATTGCTCACATCTTTCTCTCGATTTTCGGATCGAGCCCACTCCAGAATCTTTTTCATCTTCTCGGTTTCATCATCTATCAGCACAGCAAAGATCTGGTCGAACTTTTCTAGGACATCGAGCAGTACCGCTGCATCGTCCTTTTTCAGCTGTCCCGCATCGATTGCAGCATTAGCCTTTCGCACCATGTCGAATATCGCAGCCTGTGCCTGCGCGGTATTGAGATCGTCTTCCATCCCTGCCCGGAAGCGTTGCAATGTGTCGCGCGCGAGTTCGGCCATTGGTTCGGTTGTCCCCTGCGGAAATTGTCCTACTTCCAGTCTTGACTGGAAGTTTCGCAGGCGCTCAACAGATACAGCCGCCTGCTTCAATCCGTCGAACGTGAAATTGAGCTGATTACGGTACGGCACCGAAGCTAACAAGAAGCGGATGGAAGAAGGCTTGTGTCCTTTCAGCACCAGGTCTCGCAGCGTAAAGAAATTGCCCAGACTCTTGGACATTTTCTCCCCTTCCACCAGCAGGAAGCGCGCATGAAACCAGAAGTGAACGAATGGCTTGCCCGTCAGCGATTCAGACTGGGCGATCTCGTTTTCGTGATGGGGAAAAATGAGGTCTTCGCCGCCGGCGTGTAGATCGAAGGTTTCACCCAGCTCTAGCATGGACATGACGGAGCATTCGATATGCCAGCCGGGACGCCCTGGACCGATCGGGGTTTCCCAGAAAGCCTCGCCGGGCTTAGACGCCTTCCACAGGGCGAAATCGCGCGCGTTATCTTTGTCGTAGTCGTCCACATCTACACGCGCTCCGTCTTCCATCCCGGCGAAGTCTTTCTTGGACAGCTTGCCGTAGCCGGGAAATTTCGCGATACGGAAATAATACGATCCATCTTCAGCACGATAGGCACAACTCTTCTTCTGGAGGTCGGCGACAAACTGAGCCATCTCCGGAATATGCTCGGTCGCCCGCACCAATGCCGGCTGTTCGATATTCAGCGCCGCGGCGTCCTCCAGAAACGCCTTCTCGTACTTTGCAGTGTATTGTTGAACCCTGAGACCCGCGTGCGCGGCGTTATGAATGATTTTGTCGTCCACATCGGTGATGTTCATAACGTGACGAACTGTGTATCCGCTCTGGCGCAAAAACCTGCGCAGTACATCCACAGCCACAAAAGTCCGGAAATTTCCGATATGCCCGTAGTCGTACACCGTGGGCCCGCACGCGTACATGCGAACCTCGTTGTTGCGAATGGGTTGAAACGGTTCCACTTTTCCGGAGAGCGTGTTGTAGAGACGCAGCGCCATGGTTCAATCGGATTGCAGACAGAATCTTTGATTGTAGGAGGACGAAAGAAATAGGGTCAAATCACGTGGACACCGGTTGATGATTGCCCCGGAGCCGTTTTCCGACAAACAAGACGTAATGCAGGCCGGAGATGATCGTAAACGCGAAGGTTGCCCGCAAGAAGGTGAGCCGCGCAATCCATACCCAGCGTGATGGATTGACGTCAAAGAGTAAAACGAAGAAAACTGCTGCCACCTGCGCGAAAGTGTTGGCTTTGCCAAAGATGCTCGGCCGGAAATCTCGCAGCCCGGCGATAGCATAGAGAACAGCGCTGGCGCACAAGATAGAAATATCGCGGCTGAAGACCAGCACCGTAAATTTCCACGGAATTTTATGCAGGATCGAGAGCACCAGGAACATAGTGCTTAGCAGGAGTTTGTCGGCAATCGGATCGAGGTACTGACCAAGTGTGGTTTGCTGTTTTAGGGTGCGCGCGAGCAAGCCATCGAGGGCGTCGCTGAGACCAGCCAATACGAACAAAACCAGCGCCCAGGAATAATGGCCGCCAACAAGATTAATGACGATAAACGGCAGAAACGCCATGCGCAAGAGGGTGAGCTGATTCGGCGCCGTGAGAAGTTGGGAAAGCTTCACTACCGGCCCTCTGCCGCAGGATAGGGGGCAAACACATCCGCTGGATCCAGGCCGGTTTTCGCGGCAAAGCGTTGCGAGAGTGAAGAGATATTGCCGTCGGGCAAGTCCAGTTCCATACGCTCCATACGATGTGTCGGAAAGAAGACTATTCCTGGAGAAACCTTTTCGTCTTCTTTCACCATCGAGACCAAGTCCTCAAATGAAGCCAACTCGATCCCGCATAAGCAGACTCCTTCGGGGCCTAGAGAAAGCATAGCTCCCCAGAATTTTTCCCGTGGATTGCCCAGCGTGAGCACCACCATGGTTCGGGGTTGAAACGGATTTTTGCCTGGAACTGCCAAAGCATCGCGTTCATCGACATTTTTCACAGAAACGATTGTCGCCGGAGAATGGCGGACTTTGCAACTGCGCCTCCGCGGAAAGACGTTAGAAAGAACGATTCGCCGCCGCGTGATGTTGATGCTCTGAGCCGCAGCACAACTCAAGATGGCAATTGAGCCGACTTCGCAATCTCTAGAGTGACACGCTCTTTACGCTTGTAGGCAAGATTGGCCATGTGCGCCGCGATAGCTGAACGGTATCCGATGTCTACAGAAGCATTGGGGGTCTTGCGAGTGCGCATGCATTCAACCCAATTCGCCATGTGATTCTGATCGGCACTCTTGCCGGTCAGCGCTGCGCCTTGCGCCCGGTTTACCTTCTCGGGAAAATAGCGAGTGCTTTCTTCAGAGTTGTCACGAACCATGTCGTTGGCTCCCGCGACATGCTCGATAGTGCCGTCGCTTCCGAGGAAATGCTCCCCCAACCCGTAACGGCTATTGTTGAAAGTGGATTGCCAGGTAACGACGGTATCGTTGGGGAAATCCAGCGTGACCGCGATCGTGTCCGGCACTTCGCGGCCATCTTTTTCCGAGAATACTCCGCCTGACATGTACGCGGCGCTGGGCAAGGGGAGATCGAGCGCCGTCATAATCCATGCAATCTGGTGAACCATGTTCTCCGTCACATTGCCGCCAGAAAACTCCCAGAACAAGCGCCAGTTGATGAGCTTGAAAGGATCAAACGGGCGTTCTGGACGTCCATTAAGAAATGCGGCCCAGTTCACATTTTGCGGAGTACAGTCGGGAGGCACGGGCCGTACCCATTGGCCTTTTCGATGGGGAGTGTTGCGGCTCATCCACGACTCCACCTGGGTAACCTTCCCCGCCAGTCCATCTTGAATCCATTTTTTTGCATCTGCCAGCGCGCCGGAACTTTCATGCTGCAATCCGATCTGGATCACACGGTCGGATCTCTTTGCCGCCTGCAGGCATTGATCGGCCTCAGGGATCGACCAGGTCATGGTTTTTTCGGCATATAGATCTTTGCCGGCGGCGAGCGTATCCATAAAATGCCGCGCGTGAATATGCAATGGGCTGGCAACAATCACGCCGTCAATATCGTGCATCTCAAGCAAACGGCGGTGATCGTCCAGCGTCTGAACTCCAGGCGCCGCTTTCTTGGCTTCGTCACGACGACGACTGTAGATATCCGCGATCGCGACCAGTTGAATTTCGCGCAATTCTGAAACTTGATTCAACAGTTCCTGACCACGTCCGCCGACACCGATCATCCCTACGCGCACACGATCATTTGCTCCAAGTACCCGCGCCGGTGGATAGGCCAGAAAAGCCGCTGTGCCCAAAACGCTCTTTTTTACAAAATCACGCCGCGTGTTCTTCGCCATTGTTATGCACCTCGCTTACCAGTTCCACATAGTCCCGTCGAGCTTGCGGTTCACGGGCAGATAAGCGCGCTCATACGGAAACTTGGCCGCCAACGCCTCGTCAAAATCTACCCCGTGCCCCGGCTTATCTCCGGGGTACAAATAGCCGCCCCTGAAATGATAGGCATGCGGGAAGACCTCGTCCGTTTCTTTGGTATTCCGCATGTACTCCTGAATCCCAAAATTGCTGACCGAAATGTCGAAGTGTAAGGCCGCGCCCATCGTCACCGGCGAAAGATCGGTTGCACCATGACTTCCAGTGCGCACGTGATACATGTCTGCAAAAGCTGCGATTTTCTTTAGCGGCGTGATTCCGCCGCCGTGGACCACAGTCATTCGCAAATAATCAATCAACTGTTCGGTGATTAGAAGATTGGCGTCCCACACTGTATCGAAAATTTCACCAACCGCCAAAGGCGTGGTGGTGTGTTGGCGAATGATGCGAAATCCCTGCTGCAGTTCTGCTGCTACGGGATCCTCAAGCCAGAAAAGATGATACGGCTCCAGTTCCTTACCCAGCCGGGCGGCCTCGATTGGGGTCAAGCGATGATGCGAGTCGTGCAGCAGATGGATTTCCTCCCCATACTTTGCGCGCAGGGCTTTGAACAATTTTGGGACCTGCATCAAGTATTTCTCTGTGGACCACACATTCTCAGGGGGCAAACCTTTTGCCGCCGGTTCGTAGAACATCTTGTCGTCGGACACGCCGTAGGTCGTGGGCAGTCCGGGCACACCGGACTGTGCGCGCACCGCGAGATATCCCTGCTCGATATATTTCTCGACTTCGTCGCCGGTTTCTTCGATATCTCGGCCGTTGGCGTGGCCGTAAACCATGACGCCAGTGCGGCTCTTTCCCCCCAGTAAATTATATAAAGGCGTATTTAACGACTTGCCCTTGATGTCCCACAGCGCCATATCCACTGCGGCAATCGCGCTCATGGTGACTGGCCCTTTGCGCCAGTACGCTCCGCGATAAAGGTATTGCCAGATGTCTTCGGTTTGGAATGGATCGCGTCCAATAATGCAAGGGATCACGTGGTCGGTGAGATAATTGGCCACCGCAAGCTCCCGGCCGTTTAAAGTGCAATCGCCGAGACCATAGATTCCTTCATCGGTGTAAATCTTCAGCGTGACAAAATTTCTCCCTGGCGAACAGACAAAGACCTTTGCATCTTTGATCTTCATCTGCGTACCTCGCTGACTTGTTGCAACGACGAGTCTCCCGAAGAGATTGGCGGTAATTTACAGCGCTCCTGCTTTTTGCAGCTCGTCCCTCATTCCCTTCCAGCTTTCTATTGTGGATGCTTCCGGCGTGCCGGCGCCGCGCCAATGAGTCTCCAAGCTAACAGCGCGGTGATAGCCGTCGCGTTTAAGCGCCTTAAACTGGCCCACCCAATCGATAATGCCTCGACCCATGGCTGCCCAGTCGTAGCCATCCACTTTCCGTAGCATATCTTTGCAGTGGCAATGACCAATGCGATCCTTCGGCAGCAGATTGTATCCATCGGGATAAGGATTTTCACCATGAGCGGCGGCGTTTCCAGGATCCCAGTTCAACATGAAATGCGGAGACCGCACTGCACCCAGCACCTCTGCCGCTTCAGCTCCTGTCGCGGTGTTACACGCGGC
>Ga0066700_10000232_pt1 | contig 17994 bp, 10 predicted proteins | sample GraSoiAngelo_149_FD_66460 | JGI IMG/M metagenome (GOLD analysis project Ga0066700, IMG submission 66460) | Grasslands soil microbial communities from the Angelo Coastal Reserve, California, USA - 14_1009_09_30cm | ecosystem: Environmental > Terrestrial > Soil > Grasslands | place: USA...
AACGTCAATCCGGACCCGCGTTATCTGTTTCTGACGCGGCACACCGAGGAGGCGCTGGCTTGCCTCACTTATGGCATTCAGAGCCGCAAGGGCTTTGTCCTGCTGACCGGCGAGGTAGGCACGGGCAAGACCACGCTCATTAACAAGTTGCTGGAATGGCTGCGCTTACAACAGGTGGCTACGGCATTTATCTTCAACTCGCGCATGAATGTGCCTCAATTCCTGGATTACATGATGGCGGATTTTGGTATCCCCTGTCATTCCAGGTCGAAAAGCCAAATTTTGCTGAGGCTTTACAACTGGCTGCTGGACCGGTACCGGGCGGGTGAAACTGCGGTGCTGATTGTGGACGAGGCGCAGAACCTTTCGGATGAAGTGTTGGAAGAGATTCGCATGATGACGAATCTCGAGACTTTCACGGAAAAGTTGCTGCAAATTGTTTTGGTCGGGCAACCGGAACTGGAACAGAAGCTGAAGCAACCCCATTTGAGGCAATTGCGGCAGCGGCTGACACTGCGAGCCAAGACCCATCCGCTAACGCTGGAGGAGACCAAGGCATACGTGGCGCAACGGTTGCGCATCGCCGGATCCAATGGGCAGCAGGTGTTTGATCCGGAGGCACTGGTGGCCATCCATCGTCATGCGAACGGAATCCCCCGAGTTGTGAATCTGATCTGCGAACATTGTCTGGTGAGCGCGTTTGTCGACCAGCAAAAACTAGTTTCCCCGAATGTGGTGAATGCAGTTGCGCGGGATTTTGATTTGGGTGACAACAATGCCTCGGCGGCCATGACAGCGCCGGCACAAACCAATCCAGTAGAAAAATTTGATGTGGTGGAAGTGCTAAGGACATTAGCCACTCTGGCTGACCGCCTGCGCGATTCACCCCAAGACCTTCCCAAGGAAAGGAAATTATGAGCCGAATTCACGAAGCACTGAAGAGGGCGGAAGAACAACGGGCGGCGTCCCAGGGAGGTCAAGTCCCATCATCGCAAACGCCGGAGGCCGTGCTTTCCGACACGCCGACAGAGGCGCAAGTGGTGGCAAGCCCCTCAACCGGAGTAGCGCCGCCGTCGTTTGCCGCGCCATTCACGCTCGACACGTTGCTGGCACGAGCCTCGCAGCATGATTGGACGCCGGATACGAACACCATGCTGTTTTTCAAGGCTGAAGAACAGGGATTTGGCACGGAGGAGTTCCGGACCTTGCGTTCCCGGTTATATCAGATGCGGGAAAAGCAGGCGCTGAAGAAGGTCCTGGTCACAAGTGCATTGCCCAAGGAAGGCAAATCATTCGTGGCTGCTAACCTGGCCCAAGTGATGGTGCGACAGCATGGACGTCAGGCACTTTTGATTGATGCCGACTTGCGCGGTGCACGGCTGCATCACTTACTGGGAACGTCGGCGACACCTGGACTGGCGGAATATTTGCTGGGTGAAAACGATGAATTCGGAATCATGCAGCGGGGAGCAATGGAAAACCTGTTCTTCATTCCGTCAGGACGCTCGGTGTCGAACCCGGCTGAACTGGTTGCGAATGGACGGTTGAAAATCCTGCTGAATCGAGTGGAGGCGCTATTTGACTGGATCATTATTGATTCGCCACCTGCGGTTCCGGTGTCGGATGCGAGTCTATTGGCGAATTACTGCGACGGAGTGGTAATGGTGGTGCGCTCGAATGCCACGCCGGTTGATATGGCGCGTAAAGCCCGTCAGGAATTCCGTGACAAACACTTGGTCGGGGTGGTGCTGAATGGTATCGAGGCCGATTCTTCGCCCTACAACCAGTACTACTACGGAGCCTATGGCCGACCCGATGCAAAGGGCGCAACTCAGAGGTAGGGTGTGATCCGCCTCTTCAATGTTTATTATCCGATCCGCACGGTGATCCTGCTCGCAGGCGAAGCTCTGATTGTCTGGAGTTCGTTTCTGCTCGGGACAATTCTGCAATTTCGCGAGGACAGTTACCTGGCACTCAACTTCGAGTACGGGTATTACAAGATCCTCATGGTAACCGCGGTGGTTTTACTATTTTCCCATTGGTTCGATTTGTATGATCCTTCCAGGTTTAACGCGAAATGGGAACAAGTTTTTCGTTTGCTGCTAGTTCTCGGACTGGCGGCATTGGCGCTGGCAGTCCTGGGATTCGTATTTCCCCGCTCGCTGCCGGGCCGCGGGTCTTCGCTGATTGGATTGATCATTCTGACCTTTACCATGTTTATATGGCGGGGCACCTATGCCTGGCTGGCGCAGCGGCCCTATTTGCGGGAACGGGTATATGTGCTGGGGACGGGCGAAAGGGCGCAGCGGCTGGTGAACGGTTTGCGGACGCGCTCGGAGTTGGGGGTTGAAGTTGCCGGCTGGAGCGGGAATCTGGAAGGCGCGGTGACCCGCGAATCTATTGCGTCTCACCTGATAGAACTGGCTGGTCCTGGCGAAATCCATCGAGTGATTGTCGCTATGCCGGACCGGCGAGGAACTTTTCCGGTTAACGAGTTGCTAAAGCTTCGGCTCCAAGGGGTAAAGATCGAAGAAGCGACTTCGTGGCTGGAGAAAATATCAGGAAGAATTGAGGTGGAGCAGCTCAACCCCAGTTGGCTGCTTTTTGGGGACGGATTTCGTTGCAATGCAGGCTTCTCATTGTTGCGGCGGATAGCTTCTTTCGTCGCTTCAGCCGTGCTTCTGATCATAGTTTTACCCGTCATTCCGTTTGTAATTCTTGCTATCAAACTCGACTCCGAGGGCGCCGTGTTGTACCGGCAAAAACGGGTGGGACGGGGCGGATTCATATTCCATTGCCACAAGTTTCGTACTATGCGCAAAGATGCTGAGGCGGATACGGGAGCGACTTGGGCGGACGATGACGATCCGCGCATTACGCGCGTTGGAAAGTTCTTGCGCACTTCGCGTTTGGACGAAATCCCGCAATTGTGGAATGTGCTCCGGGGAGACATGGGATTTGTTGGGCCGCGACCGGAGCGTCCGGAATTTGTAGAGTGGCTAAGCCGTGACATTCCCTTCTATCCCTTGCGACACACCGTGAGCCCTGGCATTACAGGCTGGGCGCAGATTCGCTACAAGTACGGCAATACCCGGGAAGATGCCAAGGAAAAGTTGCAATACGATCTTTACTACATTAAGAACATGTCGCTCGGACTGGACCTCTTGATCATGTTCCAGACTATCAAGATCGTGCTGCTAGGCCGAGGCGCGCAATGAAATGGGTTTTCTGGGGAGCAGCCGGACTGATTGCTTATACCTACCTCGGCTACGCGGGATGGTTGTGGTTGCGCAGCCGCTGGCACCCCCAGCCGGTGCGATTGGGAACACTCGCCCCCTTCATTTCGATCGTGATGATTGTCCGTAACGAAGCTGCGGTACTGTCAGCCAAGCTGCGGAATTTAATGGAGCTGACATATCCCCAGAATCTCGCTGAGATCGTACTGGTTTCCGACGGATCAACCGATGGCACGAATCAGATTCTTTCGGACTACGCGCAAGATCCGCGGGTGCGCGTGATCATCAATTCAGATTCCGCAGGCAAGGCAGCCGGTTTAAACGATGCTATTCAAGTTGCGCGCGGAGAGATTGTCGTTTTCACCGATGCCCGGCAGAGGATCGAGGCTGAGGCGTTGAGCCTTCTCTTGCAGAATTTTTCGGATCCCAGCGTGGGTTGTGCCAGCGGCGAGTTAATGCTGGGCGAACCCGGGTCGGGGGAGACAGCCAAAGGAATCGGATTGTACTGGAGAATCGAGAAAAAAATCCGAGAACTGGAGTCGGCATCGGCTTCCGTAGTTGGCGCCACCGGCGCGCTCTATGCTGTACGCCGCAACTTGTTGGCTGAGCTGCCATCGGAGACGATTTTGGACGACGTGTTCATTCCGCTGCACGTGGCGCGACAGGGTGCGCGAGTGGTGTTCGACGATCGTGCGCGGGCTTGGGACTTGCCGGACCTGGGGTCGGGGCGTGAATTTGCCCGCAAGGTGAGAACCCTGACCGGAAATTATCAGTTGTTGCAATTAGCACCCTGGGTACTGAGCAGTGACAATCCCCTCAGGTTTGAATTTGTGAGTCACAAGCTGCTGAGGCTGGCGGTGCCGTTCGCGCTGGCGGCCGCGCTGGCCAGTTCGTTCTTGGCCGGAGAACCAATTTACCGGGCCGCGTTCGTCATACAGCTAGCGTTCTATGGATTAAGCATGTTGGCGATGGTTCAACTAAGAACGGGTGTACTGGCGCGCATGGCGGACGCCGCGTTTACCTTCGTGATATTGAATACGGCGGCGCTAGTAGCGTTTGCCAATTTCGTAACAGGAAGAAAAGCAGTATGGATTCGTTAAGGCCAGGTTGTCGGGTGAAAAGAGCAGACTTTGGGATCGGGGAGCTCACGGTAGGTATGCCATCGGAGCAATCGATGAAACATTCTCCGCTCCGCTGCAAATCAAGTTTAGGCCGTGTGGGGTAACGTGAGAATCCTCTGGGTTAAGGCAGACAAGCTGTTACCGGTTCATAGCGGCGGAAACATCCGCTCCTACAACATTGCCCGTGGCCTGGATGCGCAGCACGCCGTCACGTTCTTATCGTATTACGACGGCGGACGGGATGAAGGGTACGAAGAAGAGCTCAAACGTCATTTTCCAGATTCTGTTTGCCTGTTTAAGGAGACGAGCACCAAGAGCGGGCATGCGCGAGTCTTGGACTACCTGGTTCGTTTTTTCTCGGGAGCGCCGTACGCGGTGAGCCGTTTTGCTTCCCCTCGAGTGCGGGAACGGCTGAAAGGATGGTTTGAGGAGCGATGCTTTGATGTGGTGGTTTGTGATTTTCTTGATGCGGCGGTGAATTTCCCAAAGAAGATCACGATTCCCACGGTGTTGTTTCAGCATAACGTAGAAAGTGAAATCTGGCGGCGGCACGCCCTGGTGCAGTCCCACCCCGCAAAAAAGCTTCTGTACCAGATAGAGTTCGCCAAGATGCTTGGTTACGAGCGAAAGATGGTGAGGCAGTTTCAGCACGTGATTGCGGTATCAGAGCACGATCGCGAGTTGATGAGCCGCTGGGTTGAACCTTCGCACATCACGATTGTGCCTACGGGAGTGGACCTGAGGCAATTCGAGGCCAAGTTTCCTGGGACCGAGAAGGAAAATCTGGTGATTTTTGTGGGGGCGATGGACTGGGAGCCGAACATTGATGCGGTGCAGTATTTCTGCCAGGAGATCTGGCCTTCCGTGCAGGCGAATATTCCAGGTGCGCGTTTCCGCATTGTAGGGCGAAACCCCGACCGGAGAGTTCAGAAACTGGCAGGGGAAACGGTCGAAGTGACCGGTTCAGTTCCTTCGGTAGTCGATCATCTTCATGCCGCTGCGCTGGTGGTAGTGCCGTTACGCATTGGAGGCGGCACCCGCCTGAAAATCTATGAAGCTATGGCTGCAGGCAAGGCGGTGGTTTCAACATCGGTGGGGGCTGAAGGGCTTGATGTGCATCATGGCAGAGATATTGTGCTTGCGGACGACGCCACGACGTTTTCCGAAAGTGTGGTTAGACTGCTACGCGATGAACCATTGCGCCGGCGCTACGAGAAATCGGCGGCGGCACTGGCTGTTCAATATGATTGGGCGACAATCAGCGAAAAGTTCCTCTTTGTACTTCGATCGCTGGCTGGCGGCGTCCCGAGAATGCATCGGCAGTATGTTTCTGCCACTGAGGTCTAATGCAGACACGCAGTCAGGGTCCAGAATCGCAGGTGTTGCCGGCAAGCTTGGAGGTCAGGCAACGGCCCGTGCGCGAACCCCTGGGCGCTGCCTATTTTTGGCTGACACTTTTCTTCGTGGTTTATTGCGCGCGCCCTGAGGATTGGATTCCGGGTTTAGACGTGATTCCTCTGGCAAAGATCACTGGTGTGTTTGCGCTCTTCGGATTTGTGCTCAGCATCCGGCATTCCCGCCGAAGGCTGCAGAAACTCCCCAGAGAAGCTCTTTACCTGCTTCTGATGATTGCGTTGCTTTTCCTCTCGGCAGTACTTTCGCCGTTGTGGAGGGGGGGTGCGTTCTCGCGAACGCTCGATTTCTCTAAGGTTTTTGTGGCATGGGTGATTGCGTATATAGCGGTTACCAACTTCGAGCGGCTTCGTCGTATTATTTTTATTCAAACGGCTTCGGTGGCCGTAGTTTCGATTGTCTCTATTCTCAAGGGCCATTCTCATCCCCGGCTGCGCGGCGCTTTGGGCGGCATCTACTCAAATCCTAACGACTTGGCGTTTGCTATTGTTCTCTCACTTCCTTTCTGTATCGCATTCATGCTAAAGGCACAAACTATTCCGCGCAAGGCAGCCTGGGCGTTCGCCATGTTGGTCATGGCTGCCGCGATTTTTTCGACTGCATCACGCGGGGGCTTCATCACTCTGCTAGTGGTGGCGCCAGTCTGCCTTTGGCATTTCGCCATCAAGAAGCAGCGCATACACCTGATCATAGCCGCAGTCTTGATCTTGACTGTTGTTGGAGTTGCAGGCGGAGGGCGGCTGATGGATCGTTTTTTCGCTATCTCCGGTGAGGATTTGGATACAGGTATTGAGCGAAGAGCTCACGGTTCTTACGAAGATCGTTGGTATCTGATGAATCGAAGTCTGGAAGCGATCGCTCGGTACCCGTTACTTGGAGTTGGAGTCGGAAACTTTATGTCGTTCTCGGGAGAGTGGCGCAATGTCCACGTGGCGTATCTACAAATTGCCGCCGAGGGGGGAATTCCAGTTCTAATTCTTTACCTCATGTTCTTCGCTCGTGGGTTCAGTAATCTCAGGCGTATGAGGCGTATTTCGAAGTCTGATCCCGATATTGAACTGTTCGCGGGAGCACTGCACAGTTCGCTGGTTGGTTTTCTTGTGGGAGCGCTGTTTCTGCCCGAGGCCTATATATACTTCCCCTATTTTGGGGTGTCCTTTACGGCCGTACTGCTGGCGATTGTGAAAGAACAGCAAGATAAAAAGTCAGAATTCGAGAGTCAGCATGGAAAAATTGGACAGAACGGCGACATAGGGACGATCACTTCGAGTCCGATCGTTGGGCTGATTCGACAACTGGAGATGGAAGGTAAGGAGCATTTGGACCTTGCGGTCGAATTCTGCTAGTCGCGATCAGTCCCTGAGCGCCCCTCGCCGGGCAGCAGGAAAGCCACGTCGCAGTGTCCGCACACAGATGTCCTATGGGCTTCGCATTCTACCGGGATATGTGTGGCAGAGACTCACGCGACCGAAGCCGGAAGGCCCGGTTCATCTAATTTTCGCATTGGCGGATCATTTTGAACCAAGCATCGTCCCTGAAAACGGCCGAGCTCGCGCTGCTCATGAGGTGCAGGAACGGCGTTTAGAGTTTTGGTGTCGGGAGTATCCGCGGGTAGTGCAGCCCTACCGAGACAGTGACGGGCGGCCCTTCGTGCACACCTATTTTTATCCCGCGGAACAATATGAGAAGGGCCTGATCGATCGCCTGGCAGAACATTGCCATGCCGGGTGGGGAGAAATTGAAGTCCACCTGCATCACGGAATGGAGGCAGCGGACACGGCGGAAAACACGCGGCGTCAACTGCTGGAGTTCCGCGACACACTGGCATCACGGCACCGCTGTCTTTCCTACCTCGATGATGCGGGCCCGGCGCGATACGCTTTTGTGCATGGGAACTTCGCTTTGGCGAATTCGGCGGATGGGAGATTCTGCGGAGTCGATTCTGAAATGGAAATTTTGGCGGAAACCGGATGTTATGCCGATTTGACTTTGCCCACCGCGACCTTTCATCCGGCACAGACTCGGAAGATCAATTCGTTGTATGAATGTGCACAGCCGCTCGCTAAGCGTGCAGCACATCGGCGCGGCCGGGATCTAAGACGAGGCCGGCCACCGGACAGTTTTCCCATCATTGTGCAAGGACCTCTTATATTCGAGTTTCGCCGCTCGAGCGGTTCGCGAGTGGTGAGCATCGACAACGGCGCGATTACACCGATGAATCCACTAAGCGTTAAGCGCCTGCAATTTTGGAGAGAGGCAAACATTTGCGTGTCCGGAAGGCCAGACTGGCTATTTATCAAGTTGCACTGTCACGGCATGGATCCGTCGCAGCAGGAGGCGGTGTTGGGTGCGCCGATGCGGAAATTTCTTTGTGACCTGGTGACGGATGCTGAAGAAAGAAAGGACACTCTTCACTTTGTGTCGGCACGCGAAATGGTCAACATAGTTCTGGCAGCTTGTGATGGGCGGGAAGGCGACCCGGGGCAATATCGAGACTATCGATTGAAGCGAGCCAGCGCAGTTTCCTTGGGATCGCAACGCCGGAATGAGTCACACGCAGTGGTGAAAGGATAAATAGTTAAATATGTGTGGAATCGCGGGAATCGTCAGCGGCGCACACGAGGAGATTGATTCCACCACGATTCATCAGATGTGTCAAAGCATGGTCCACCGTGGGCCCGATGACGAAGGCATTTTCGTCAAAAAGGGCGCGGGTTTGGGCATGCGGCGGCTCAGCATCATCGACCTGCCAGGAGGACATCAACCCCTCTTCAACGAGGACCGCTCCGTGTGGATAGTGTTTAACGGAGAGATCTACAACTTCCGCGAATTGCGTGTCGAGCTTGAACGCAAGGGCCATCGCTTCTCAACAAATAGCGATACCGAGGTGATTGTTCACCTCTATGAGGATCTGGGATCGGATTGTGTCCAAAAGTTGCGAGGCATGTTCGGATTTGCGATCTATGACGAGCGACGCCAGCGCTTGTTCCTGGCTCGCGACCGTCTTGGAATCAAGCCACTGCACTACGCTTTATCGGATGGACGTCTGCTTTTTGGGTCGGAAATCAAGGCAATCCTGGCGGCGGCGCCCGAACTTACATCCGTGGATCAGCGGGCACTGTGGCAATACATGTATTTTGGGTACATTCCGGATCCTGCCACGGCGTTTCACTCTATCCACAAGTTGCTTCCCGGGCATTTGCTGGAATTTGAGCGAGGTGAGATTCGAATACGGAAGTATTGGGATCTGCCCGAGTTTGGCACTCATCCACCACGGAGCGAAGAGGAATGTCTGGAAGAAATGGAGCATCGACTGGCGGAAGCTGTACGCATCCGCCTGATCGCGGATGTTCCTCTCGGGGCCTTGCTGAGCGGGGGAGTTGATTCGTCTACCGTAGTTGCGCTGATGGCGCGGGCTAGTTCTGGTCCGGTCAAGACTTTTTCTATTGGATTTAAGCACAGTGAGTTCAACGAAGCTCCCTATGCGCGCTTAGTGGCGAAACGTTTCGGCACGGAACATCACGAGCTGATTCTAGATCCTGACGTGATCGAAACGGTCGAGACACTGACGCGTTCGTTAGAGGAGCCATTCGGCGATTCGTCGATGCTGCCGACTTATTACATTTCATGTCTGGCACGGCACCATGTCACCGTGGCCTTGTCCGGCGATGGAGGGGATGAAGCTTTCGCGGGGTATGAGCGATACCACGTCCATCTGCAACAAAGGTCGTTTGGGTGGATTCCAGCGGGCGCCGGACGATGGTATCGCGAACAAGTTCACCCGCGGCTTCCATACGGTCTGCCGGCTCGGAATCTTGCCTATAGCATTTCGCTCCCCTGGCAGGAAAGATACATGGAAGGAGTTTCGCTACAGTCATTCGACCGGGAGATGAGTTTGCTTTCTGACGACTTCCGGGCTACGGCTCTTGCCGGTGCTGACCCTTTTAGCGATTTTCGGCGATATCTTGACAAGGCTCCGGGACATGATCCGGTGAGCCAACTGCTCTACTTGGATACAAAAACCTACTTGCCAGGCGACATTCTAACCAAAGTAGATCGCATGAGTATGCTGACATCGCTCGAAGTGCGCGTACCCATTCTCGATCACATGTTTCTGGGGTGGGTAGCCGGGCTACCTGCCGAGTGGAAGATGCGTGGAAACCAACAGAAATACATTTTCAGGAAGCTGGCCGAGCGCGTTGGGGTTCCGCGAGAGGCGCTCTATCGCCACAAGCAGGGCTTCGCTTTACCTCTCGTGCATTGGATGCGGAATGAGTTGAAAGACCTGGTGCTCTCGGTTTTACTTGAGCCACGGACTCTGCAGCGCGGATACTTTAATCCTCGGAGCATTCGGCAGCTTCTCGACGAGCACTTCCAGGGCCGGCGAGACCATTCACCACGCATCTGGCGATTCTTAATGTTCGAATTGTGGCATCGAAATTTTCTTGAAAGATCGGAGGTTTCGAATTTAGTGCCGCAACCGTTGGGCGCGGTTTCCTTAAACGAGGCAGCGGAGTGAGCCTGCTCGAGGCAGATCATCTGGCGAAAACGAAACCGGCACAGGCGAATGAGAGAGAGCTACTTCCCGGCATTTTTTTAATGATCAACAGCCTGGAGACGGGTGGAAGTGAACGTCAATTTGCAGCTGTTGCCTCTTCAATTAGTCGCAAAATATTTCGTCCTTACCTGGGTTGTATTCACCAACGAGGCACATTTCTAGGTGAGCTGGGGGAAATCCCACAATTCCGGCTGGGCGGCAGTTTGTACGGAATGCAATCCTGGCGCAGCCGGATTCGGCTGGCGCGGCATTTGCGCAAATGTGACATCGCAATCGCACACGCCTTCGATTTCTATACCAATCTCACTTTGATTCCCGCAGCCCGGCTTGCTGGGGTGCCAGTAGTGATCGGCAGCCAGCGACAGCTGGGTGATTTGCTCACCCCATCGCAGTGGCGCGCTCAGGCCGCGGTGCTGCGGTGGTGTGACAGCGTGGTTTGTAATTCGCGCGCTGCAGCCCAGCGATTGATCGAGCACGGACTGCGGGAAGACCAGGTCGTGGTTATTGGCAATGGCTTGGCCCCATCCGCTTTCGCCGAAACGCCCGCTGCAATACCACGCCAGCCAGGAGTTTTGCGAGTGGGCATGGTTGCTCGGATGAACACTCCATCCAAGAATCATGCAGCAATTCTGCGCGTGGCAGCCCGGCTGAAAAGCAAACATTTGACAGTGGAGTTTCTGTTCATCGGTGACGGTCCCTTACGTCCTCAGCTCGAGCGTGAAGCGGAACGCTTGGCTGTGGGGAGACAGGTACGCTTTCTTGGTGATCGGTTCGATGTGCCGGCTGTCCTAGCGTCCATCGATATTTCAGTGCTGCCCTCTGCTTCCGAAAGTCTTTCGAATGCGATTCTAGAGTCTATGGCAGTTGGACTGCCGGTAGTGGCTTATCGAGTGGGAGGGAATCCGGAGTTGTTGGGAGACGAGAGAGGTGTCCTGGTGCCTCCGGAGGATGAAGAAGCACTGGCCAACTCAATTGAGCGCCTGTTAGAAGACGAGAAACTCAGGGCGGAGCTTGGACGCAAGGCAAAGCAATTTGCGCGGGAAAACTTCACCTTGGAGCGGATACGCGCTCGCTACGAAGACCTCTACACAACTTTACTGGAAAGGAGAGTCTGGCATCCTCGTGTTCGGCCAAGACCAAAATCAAGTGCGCGTCTGCAGGTAGCGGTGGTGGCGGCTTCGCTCCGCTATGTGGGTGGGCAATCGGTTCAAGCAGATTTGCTCTTGCGGCATTGGCGGGATGACCGGGAAGTGGACGCAAGGCTAATTCCCATTGATCCGCCGTTCCCGCGTCCGCTCAAATTCTTAGAACGCATTCCAGTTCTGCGTACCCTAGTGCGAGAAGTGATGTATGTTCGCGACTTGTGGCGAGGGGTGAAAGATGTGAACGTCGTCCACATCTTCTCTGCCTCTTATTGGTCGTTCCTCATCGCGCCCATGCCAGCGTGGCTGGTCGCTCGATTGAGAAAGAAGAAGGTGCTGATTCATTATCACAGCGGGGAGGCCAGGGATCACTTGCGCCGATTCCGCACGGCACGGCCACTTCTTGGCAAGGCGGACCGGCTGGTGGTGCCGTCCGGATATCTGGTAGAGGTATTTCGCGAATTCGGATTGGACGCCCGGGTTGTGCCGAATGTCGTGGATATTTCTCAGTTTTCCTATCGGCCTCGGGTTCCGCTCCGCCCGAATTTGGTATGCACGCGAGGATTTCATCCTTATTACTGTGTGGACGTAGTAGTGCGAGCCTTTGCCGTAGTACAAAAGATTTTTCCCGATGCTCATCTTGATTTAGTTGGGAAAGGCCCGTCAGAGGCTGAAATCCGCGATTTGGTGCGGGAGTTGAATCTTAAGGGAGTTGAGTTCGCCGGGGTCGCGCCGCGGCAAGAGATCCGTCACTTCTACGATCGGGCTGACATTTTCATTAACGGTTCGCGTTTGGACAACATGCCGGTTTCTGTATTGGAAGCTTTTGCTTCCGGAACCCCCGTGGTGACAACAGCTCCGGAAGGAATGAGCTACCTGGTTGAGCACGAGCGTACCGGAATGCTTTCGGAACCGGGGGACGCGGAAGCTCTGGCTCGGAATGTAATTCGTCTTCTACAGGAGCCTGAGCTGGCGTGTCAGCTGGCCTCTAATGCCCATGAACAGTTATCCAGATATTGCTGGGGTGCCGTTCGTGAACAGTGGCTGGATGTGTATCACTCGCTCAACCGTGATGGGGCCATTGGCGACCATGCGCCGTTAGCGGAGCATCGCGTTCGAAGTTGATCCGAGCAAATATGGGGCGAGGCCGCTGCGGGATAGCCGGTGAGACGCCGGCGCTACGGTCGCTCTCGACATCAGCACTACGCGGTGGACAAAAAACTAGGATCCTGCGAGCTCGTGGCCATCGGCTCGTAATCCTCGCCTTCCAGGCAGACTCGATGCCATAACTCCAGATTCAAAAGCCGCCAAATGCGATCGTAGTGATCGCGATAGTGGGCGCGATGTTCGTTAAACAAACGTTCGACTGCTGCACGCTTGAACAGTCCGCGATTCAATGTCCGGGGCTCGAGCAGCATGTCCTGAATGACATTCAATTGCGGTCCTGCCAGCCAGGAACTCCACGGGGTGGGGAATCCTAACTTTGGTCTGTAGAGAATGGAGTGGGGGAGTAAGTCCTCCACACCTTTCTTGAGAATTCGCTTGCCCGCGAGGCCTTTGATGAGATGGCGCTGAGGAATGCGGCTGGCGAACTCAACCAGGACATGATCGAGAAATGGCACGCGGCTTTCGATGGACACCGCCATGCTCATGTTGTCCTGCTTCATCAGAAGTTCGACAAGATACGTTTTGATGTCCGTGTAGAGAAGCCGCTGAACTAGCTCGCCCGAGGAGTGTTCCCAATATTCCAAAACGTTCTCATAGGCTGCCCCCGCGCGCGATTCACGAATGAAATCTTCGCTGAGCAAATCCGCCTGATCCTTTTCGCTGAACGCGGAAAAGAAGTTGTCGAAATAAAACGAACTGCACGAATCTACATCGTGGGCAAGGAACGTATGTGATAGCTTTCGTCGCAAGGTTGCGTGCATCCATGGCGAGCCTGCGATTGACCGCTGAATGCTACGCCGAATGACGCCTGGAAATATGTTCTTGTACACACGGTTCATGGAGATATTCTTTAACGTGAAAGCATAGCGAGAGTAACCCGCCAGGGTTTCATCGCTTCCTTCCCCGGTTAAGACCACTTTCACACGGTCGCGTGCAAGCCGTGCCACGCAATAGAGGGCAACGCTCGACGGCCACACGATTGGCTCGTCCTCATGCCATATCAGCTTGGGCAACAAATCGAAGAACTCTTGCTGCCCCAGGCGCACTTCGTGGTGGACAGAATTCAAGTGGCGAGCGACCTGACGCGCGTAGGAGAGCTCGCTGTAGGTTTCCTCTTCGTAACCGACGGAGAAGGTTTCCACCGGCGCACGACGTATCTTGGTCATCAACGCAGCGACCACGCTGGAATCTATTCCGCCGCTTAGGAAGACACCAAGTGGGACGTCGCTCATCAAGTGACTGCTGACTGCTTCTTCCAGCAACTCCCGATAGGACTGGATGTAGTAGCTTTCCGGCTTGTCTTCAACCTTGTCCTGCTCATGCTGAGGCAGGTCCCAGTAAGATTGGATTCGGAGCGTTGCGTCTTCCTCAAGTTCAAGAGTGTGGCCCGGCATGAGTTTGCTGATGCCGGCGTAGAGTGTTTCCTCGCCTGAGAGATAGCCGAATGCCAGATATTCGGGAAGTCCGGCGCGATGAAAAGCGGGATGCACGCCGGGGTATGCCAAAATTGCTTTGACTTCTGAGCCGAACAGAAAATTCTCAAGAGTGATGCGATAGTAAAGCGGCTTTATGCCGAGCCTGTCGCGAGCGATAAATAACCGCCGCTGCCGCGTATCCCAGATGGCGAAGGCAAACATGCCGCGCAGATGGTGAACGCAATCGCGTCCATATTCTTCGTAGGCGTGGACAACCGTTTCGGTGTCGCTATTGGTAGCGTAGCGATGTCCACGCGCCTGCAGTTGTTCACGCACGGCAAGATGGTTGTAAATCTCTCCGTTAAAAACGATCCAGACTGTGCCGTCTTCGTTGCTAATGGGCTGGTGTCCGGTCGCCAGATCAACAATGCTGAGGCGACGCATACCTAGGCCGACACGGCCCTGCACGTAGATACCGTCATCGTCGGGACCGCGATGGACGATCGCTCTGCACATTCGCTCGACATTCTCGGGGTCGACATGCGAGTCGCTACGAAATTGAACTACGCCGGCAATTCCACACATTCTGGTTTCCTGTAGATAACGAAATCAAGCCGTACGTCGTCTGACCTAGAATACAGTCTCACAAGAGCCGAGCAAGCCATCCGAAAGGGATTGGTCTATGGTCTCCTCGGAAGTAAATATCTGGCCGCTCTCTCCGTTTCTCAACCATTCAAAACGCGCTATGGGAGCCGAGTGGCTTAAGACTTGCTTGCCCTGCCACTTCGCAAAACTGCCTCCGCAAAGAATCAAGTGAGTGAGGCGGCGATTTTCAAGGCGGTAATAGAGAAAGGTAGCATCGCTGGTCCACTCACTTAAACTCCATCCGCCCCTATCAGCAAAGACCACGTAGTGGGTTTTCGTCTCTTCATCATACTGGAAAGCGTGAAGAGAACTGTTGTCCGTCAAACTCTCTTCTCGGCGAAGGATGACGAATTTTCCGGGTTTATCGGATGCCGAAAACAGAGGCACGATCAAGGTCGCAAATTCGGTAGGCAGCTTCGTCCTTGCAGTGAAGCGTACCACTAGGGTTGACTCTTTTCGTCCATAAGCAGGAGAGAATCCGCCGGACGTTAGTTCGCTGGTCCACCCAACGTCTTGTGGCAGGAGTGCCAGACGGGTGTTTTCCGTTGCTGCTTGCGAATCCTTGAGCGCCGCTATGAACCTGTTTTCCCATCGGGAGACGGTCAGCCCGGGCGCAAAATGCCAGAACAAATCGAGCTGATGAGAATCGTTTGCCTCGGCAACGTCGCGCACTAGCCACAGGCCAGCGTGAAGATGAAAGATGAATCTGCGGTGAACAACCGGATCGGGAAGCCGGCAGTAGCCTGTGTGACCGCCGGCGAAGAGTGAAAAGGTAGCGCCCGTCACCCACAGATCGGCGCGCACTTGGGGAATCGAACTCCAAGCGAAAGGGCCTTCGGGAACTGCCTGATCTTGTCCATCAATACGGAGGGTGTTGTGGGCGGCGGTACCGCGGAACAGGTCGCGTTGGTTATCTGGCGATATGTAGCAGAAGGTCCCGGGATCTACCAGCCATGGGCGATCGCCTAAGGACAGTGTGAGACTCAGCGCGTCGGCGTGACCATGACCGCTGCGTCCCGTTCCCTGGGGCCCGGCATCGATTACCAATTGCTGGGGCACAGGCTGAGAACTTGCCATCACGTAAATGCCGGCCGCTTCAAAACTCCTGGATTGTAAATGTCGCGGGGCGGGCGGAGCTCCACACAACACAGAGACCGCTTGCTCGCCCAGCAGCCAGACTGCTTCTTCCGTGAGTGCCGCAGCTGCCTTGATTTCATCCCGCTGAAAAATAGTGGCGCCGACCGCGAGCGGATCAATGAGGTGTTCAGCGAGATTGCATCGAGGGTTGAAAACCCGGCCTCCATCGTCATCCCCAGAACCTTGTGGAGGTCCAGCTTGTGAAACGGCCGCCAACACAGCCAGCATTTTTTCTAAGATGTGATCGAAATGAGAGGGAATTTTCCAGCCACTGTGGATCGCGGTCAAACGTGCATGCAGAAAGAAGTCAAGCGCATACACGTGATAGTAGAGCGACTGCTCGAAATGCATGCCATCCGCACGAACTTGCCGGTCTGCCTCTTCGAGGACAATACGCCAGCCCTTGTCCCGCCACCGGTTAGCGGAAGAAAGCTGTGAGCAGAAAGTTCCGATCATTAGAAGAGCAACAGCTTCGCCGAGTAGATGCGTGTTGGGTGAAAAATAAGTAGACAGGTATCGTTCGATATAGGTGCCGTTGAGCGCCAGCCCTTGGGACAGCACTGGCCCGAAATCAGGAGGGAGTAAGGGGCAATCCGCAAGCAGGTAATACACCCAGAGCCAGGAAACGCTGCGGAATGCCACTTCAAGGCTACTCTCCCAATTTATGCCAAGAGGGTAAGGATTCGCCCTTCGCCACGAAGACAACTGCTCCAGCAGTTCCTTTATATAGCGGTGCTGATGGGTCAACTGCCAGGCCTTTGCGAGCGTGACCAAGTGTTGGTGCCGGTTCAGCTCCCAGATGATCTTGTGATCGCCCACCTCATCGAAATTAAGAAAATCGATCTTGAACCAGGGTTTAAGGGGCGCACGTTTTCCGTGTACCACATCGCGATGCCAATCAATCTGCAGGCCATAGTCGAGATTTTCGTATCCCAGTAGGCGGAACCGGTGATGGCATATGTCGTCGGCTTCCCGGATAATCTTTTCAAACTCCGCCGGAAGGTGTTTCTGCAACAGGCTGATCCGGCTAGGTATTTGATCCGGGGAAAAGAAGAAGGTACCCCAGGCAGCGTGCCTGGCGACTACGAACCTAGGGCGCGGCAGGCCAATACGGTATTGTGCGAGGTCAAAACGCTTATGGAATTCCTGCCCCCCTCGGGTTTTCAGCTCGTCCCAATCCATCTGAGACAGTCGAGCCAAGATTCTTCGCCATCCCGAGGTCACAGTTTGATCCTATGCTTGAATGTACCCGAGTCCGCCATGTCAAAGGGGTTGTCTTTTACGTGGTTAGTGACCCACTGAGAGCTACCCGTCGGCACCAAAGCCGGAATCTACTATAACTTAGGAAGATAATCGAATGGGTTCGCGAAGAATGGGAAAACTTGGGTAATCACTACAGATTCCGCAAGAGCTGTCATACTTGATTGGCTGCCAGGGTGTCTTCGGGTAGTACGATAAGAATGCATAAAAAGGGAGTGGGAGCGTGAGTTCGTCGGTCAGCATTTTTGGACTGGGATACGTTGGTTCGGTCTCGGCTGCTTGCCTGGCCTCCATGGGGCATCGTGTGGTGGGAGTGGACGTCAGTTCCGCCAAGGTGGAGATGATCGAATCGGGCCGTACTCCGATCATCGAAGCGCGGATGCCGGAATTGGTAGCCGAAGGTCACAAGTCTTGCCGGTTGCATGCCACGACAGATCCGAAAACAGCGGTTCGTGATTCCGATATTTCGTTCGTTTGCGTCGGCACTCCCAGCCTTCGCAGCGGCAAGCTCGACCTCAGCCACATTGAGAAAGTTGCCGGCGAGATCGGTTCCGCCCTACGTGAAAAGAAGTCTCATCACGTTGTAGTTCTGCGTAGCACCGTGCTGCCGGGGACAACGGAATCCCTGGTGATACCGATTCTCGAAAGTGCAAGCGGTCGCCGCGCTGGTTCAGATTTCACGGTTTGTTACAACCCGGAATTCATGCGTGAAGGAAGTGCGGTGGCAGATTTTTTTCAGCCGCCGTACACGATTCTTGGCGCGCCAACTCCGGAACATCTGGCGCCGGTGCGAGAACTTTATAAAGACCTGCCGGGCACCGTATTCGAGACGACGATTACCGCGGCGGAGATGGCGAAATATGTTTCCAATGCGTTTCATGCCGTAAAAGTAGGTTTCGC
>Ga0066700_10000234_pt1 | contig 17915 bp, 21 predicted proteins | sample GraSoiAngelo_149_FD_66460 | JGI IMG/M metagenome (GOLD analysis project Ga0066700, IMG submission 66460) | Grasslands soil microbial communities from the Angelo Coastal Reserve, California, USA - 14_1009_09_30cm | ecosystem: Environmental > Terrestrial > Soil > Grasslands | place: USA...
CAAGACGAAGGAGATCGAGGGGCGCATCAAGCAGATCCGCGCCCAGATCGAGGAGACCACGTCGGACTACGACCGCGAGAAGCTGCAGGAGCGGTTGGCGAAGCTGGCCGACGGCGTGGCGGTCATCAAGGTGGGGGCGGCCACCGAGACGGCGATGAAGGAGAAGAAGGCGCGCGTCGAGGACGCGCTGAACGCGACCCGCGCGGCCGTCGAGGAGGGCATCGTCCCGGGCGGCGGCGTGGCGCTGCTGCGCGCGTCCAAGGCCGTCGACCGCGTGAAGGCCGAGGGCGACGAGAAGGTGGGCGCCATGATCGTCAAGCGGGTGCTCGAGGAGCCCATCCGGCAGATCGTCGAGAACGCCGGTGCCGAGGGGAGCGTGATCGTCGAGAAGGTGAAGAGCGAGACGGCGCCGAACCGCGGCTACGACGCAGAGAGCATGGAGTACGTCGACATGGTGCAGGCGGGCATCATCGACCCAACCAAGGTCGAGCGGGTGGCGCTGCAGAATGCGGCGTCGATCGCGTCGCTGCTGCTCACGACCGAGGCGATCATCACGGATATCCCGGAGGAGAAGTCGGCGGCCGCGCCGGCGATGCCGCACGGCGACATGTATTAACTCGGCGAGTTCAGTCGGCGCGATGCACTGACGGAATGGCGGGCCCGGTCGGTTATCCCGACCGGGGCCTGTCCCCGGCCGGCGGCGTGTGGCAGGGCGTCACCGCGCACACGGGGGACCGTGGCGTCGGCGATCTGGGTGATCGTCCGGGTTGGCCGCAAGCAATCGTGGTCATCGACATCACGGGACGTCGTTCCCGTCGCCCTTGGGGGCGCTCAGCGAGCGGTCTACAGGGGGACGGCGACGAAGGCTAGTTCGGAAACGCGATGCGAAATGACGTTCTGGCTTCACCCGCGCCGGTGATAAGAGAAGCCGGCCGACGCTGACACGCCCGCCGTAAGGCCACAACGCGGGCCGCCGAGAAGGTCAGTCTGATTCCCAGTTTCCCAGAAAATTCCGACTCGGATTCTCACCTGCTGCACAAACTTCTCCGCACGTTCTCGACGACCGCGAGACGACTTCGACGCACTCGAGGTCCTGGTCGCGTGACAGCTGAGTTGCGCTCTCGCAAGATCTTCTTGGAAGGGACGATGAGCCATTGCGTCTGCGGTCACCCGGAAGAGGCCCACCTGTTCGGTGGCCGATGCCGAGTCCCGGGGTGCATGTGTGATCGGTTTTGGCCGATTCCGGAGATCTCCGCTCATCAGATGTGGTCCCGGCTGATGAGAACTCGGGGGATTCGGCATTGAGAGGGGACGAAAACCACAAGAATTTCAGTCCCCAGGGCCTCGACGTTTAGTCAACAGCGCGTTTAGTCAACAGCGCCCAACTTCTTTCGCCCATTGCGAAGGCGCGTGGCGCACGGTAAACATGCCCCACGACATTTTCACGTCGCAGCAGCATCGTTCCGTCTTGTTGTTGACCAGTTCGAGCCAGGGAGCTATCGTCGCCGCACTCGGCGAATCTTCAAGGGCCTGACCGTTTGGAGGCCTGGGATGAAAACGGGTCCACCAACTCGCGAATCCCGAATTACGCCGTCACCTCGTTGCATCGTCTGGCTCCTCGTCGCCGCCGCGCTGACGCTGGGAGGTGTCCAGGAGGCGACCGGCCAGCCGATACCCACGGGAGAGGCCGTGATGGCGTGGCCTGTCACCATCAGCCCGACCTGGCTCGACCCGTCGACCGCCCCGCCCCAGATCACGCCCTTCGGGATGCTGTATGCGCTGCACGATGCCCTGGTCCGCCCGCTACCGGGGCAGAAGATGGGCAACAGCTTGGCGGAATCGTGGACGGAGAGCCCGGACGGGCTCACGTACGAGTTCAAACTGCGTCGGGGCCTCAAGTTCCACAACGGTGACCCCGTCACTGCCGAGGACGTGAAATTCAGCTTCGAGCGTTACAAAGGCGCGGGAGCCAAGGAACTGAATGCACGCGTCCGCCTGGTGGAGACCGTCGATCTGTTGACGGTGCGATTTCACCTGAAAGAGCCCTGGCCGGACTTCATGACCTTCTATGGGACCACGGCCACGGCCGCCGGGATCGTGGTTCCCAAGAGATATCTGGTCCAGGTCGGAGACGATGCGTTCAGAAAGCAGCCGATCGGCGCCGGCCCCTACAAGTTCGTGAGCCATACGCCCGGCGTCGAGGTGGTGTTGGAAGCCTATCCGGGATACTGGCGGCGCGTGCAGACCGTCAAGCGGCTGATCATGAAGAGCGTCCCCGAAGGCAGCACACGCCTCGCAATGCTCAAGAAGGGCGAGGCCGACATGGCCTTCCTCCTGGATGGCCCCGATGCCGAGAACGTGACACACGACCCGCGCCTCGCGCTCGTGGCCACACGGCATGCATCGGCTATGTGGATCGAGTTCGCCGATCAGTGGGACCCCAAATCGCCCTGGCATGACAGGCGCGTGCGGCTGGCCGTCAACCATGCGCTGGATCGCAAGGCGATCAGCGAGACTGCTTGTCTGGGCTATTGTCCGACCGCCGGCGTCATTGTGCCGCCCGTCATGGACTATGCGCTGCACGTTGAGCCTCCACCCTACGACCCTCAGAAGGCAAAGCAGTTGCTCGCCGAGGCCGGCTATCCGAGGGGTTTGGACGCCGGCGACTTCACGCCGCTTCCAGGGTTCTGGACCGCCGGAGAGGCCGCGCTGAACTATCTGAACGCGGTAGGGATCCGGGTGAAGCTCCGACCCATGGAGCGGGCGGCGTTCTACGCCGCCTGGCAGGAGAAGAAGCTGCGCGGGCTATTCCTCACCGCGGCGGGAAACTCAGGTAACGCGGCGACCCGCGTGGAGGCGTTCATTTACTCAAAGGGCAGCTATGCCTATGGCGGGTATCCCGACATCGACGAATTGTTCCAACAACAGGCTCGAGAGCGGGACCCCGCGAAGCGGGAAGTTTTACTCCATCGCATCCAGCAACTCACGATCGATCGGGTGATGTTCGCGCCGATCTGGAACACGCGCGTGCTGATCGGGGTCGGGCCGCGCGTGGCGGATCACACGATCAACCTAGTCCCGCTGTCGATCTACCCGTCCTATGAGGACATGCGGCTCAAGGGGCAGTAGAGTCTTGGACGAGTTTTCATCACGCCGCCCGCTGGGATGCCCAGTTGAGTCACAGACTTCCGAGCTATGATCTCAGTTGATGAGAACTTGTGAAATTCAGAACGGCGCCGCCGGGGACGCAAATCAGCAGCGAATTTTAGTCCCGGAGGTGTCGCAGTTTGGTCAACAGCGCCCAACTTCGTTCGACCAATACGAAAGCGCGTGGCGGACTGAAAACACGGGTTCGAATCCCGTTGGGGCCACCATGGTCGGTGGAAAGGCTTCTCCGCTGAGCAACCCATTGTAGGTGCCTTCCCCCTGAAACCGGTAGCCTCTACGCCCGTCCCGCTCCATCGGCGTGAAGCACAGCCGGTCTCGGAGAAATAGCTGCAGAGCCTTTCGAGCCTCCTGACTGTGCCGTGAAAGGACCGCCTTCACATCTGCCGCACTGGCCCTCAAGACCTGTCCGAGCCGACCGCGGTCCAGCACTGCAGCGCGTTCACAGTTGGCCAGCGTGTCGACTTGCCGCTGGAGCAACCGCATCCTGGTTTCCCTCGGTCTGCAGCTCCTGGACGAGCGTATCCAAAGACTGGTTACTGCGCTTAATAGCATCGAGCAATCGTCGCTGCGCAGAACGGCTCTCGGCGATCTCGCGTTCGATAGCGATACGGTCGGTCGAATGATTGGAGCGATTCGCTATCAGCATGTCAACCGCCGCCTCGATCGCGTCTTCGATGACCCGAGGATCCAGAGCCCGGTGAATGGTGTCGAGAACAGCCCCATCGACGAAGCCCAGCGCAGATCGGGGCGCAGCGAATTGCTGGCTAACTTTCTCGCTGGACGCTTAGGCCCAATCTATGAACAGCGGATGCCTCAGCATCCCACTCGGCATCACGCCCCAGCACACCAGCGACGCACGCGCCCCAATCTTCAACTCGAATGGTTCACGCCGGGCGATACGGACGGCCTGTCGGATCTGCTTCCGCTTACCTGTGCGGGGATGCGCGTATTCCGAGTGGAGCATGACCGCCTCGCCCCACTCACGCCACGCGACCCGACCTCTCCTCCTAGCACCCCCCGGCATTCTTCAACGCCTCCCACGCTGCCCGCTGTGTCGCGTGCCACGGCGCGCGCTCCCATCCGGTTCCCGTTGCACTCGTCGGCGAGTGTTCCATCCCGCTCGTGTAGAAGGTCGCGCGCCAGCCTCGGTCATCGTACTGGATCAATTGCAGGTCGTAGCCTTGGCGGTGCATCCCCACGGCCACGTGCCCAATTCCGGTCCACGAGTCCAGCCAGGTGCGCAGGGCATGCAGAGCACGGTCATACGAGGGCATCGAGCACCCGGCGAAGCCGAGTGCTGCCCGCAGGAGCTGGCCGCGTTGGTCGGGCATGGACTACTCGATCACTTGATCTGTCCGGTGACTCACTACCGCTTCGCCTTCCCTCTCAGCTCGGCCAGAGTCGGAGCAAACATCGCATCCATATCCATTACCGGGCGTCAAGAAGCTACTTGACCCGGAAGATGTTGTATTCAACGCCTGGTCCTCCGATAATACGTCCCTGCCCCACAAAAACGCCTTGCTGAAGCCACGTGTATCGTGGATCCGATGTCTCGAACCGCGGTGTTGTGCGGAAGTACTGCTGATCAAAGTTCGTCGCTCTTCCGTTCTGCAAGGCGGTGGTGACTGCGTCATTCATTTCAATCAGGCCGTAGTACTGAACGTATAGAATCGCTCCGTCCGACATCTGCACCTGCGCACGAACGTCCAGCCGTCCCCAACCGTCCTGTCCTATAAGTAGCCAGTCAGCACCGCCGGTCAGTAGCGTGCCCCGTTCTCCCGACGCGCCATAGAAATCGCCGCCGAGCACCTCAAAGATCATGCGCGTCCCGAATGGGCCGCCGGCCTGGAGTGGCGGCTTCAGCTTCGCGTCGTACGTACCGACGTACTCAAGGCTTGGCGCAGCTACGGTGAGAGCCATATGGTCTTTCCCTTTCTGGCATCGAACACTGTCGGCCCACATGCGGGCTTCAGCGGCCGGGATGCGAGAACGCGAAACTCCGGCCTATTGGAGGCTCGGCCGCCGTTCATCATTCGATCACTTGATCCGCCCGCTGTAGCAACATCTGCAGGATCGTCAGCCCGAGCGCCTTGGCAGTCTTGAGGTTGATGACCAACTCGAACTTGGTGGGCTGCTCGATGGGGAGGTCGGCAGGCTTGGCGCCCTTGAGGATCTTGTCCACGTAGGTGGCGGCGCGTCCAGGACACGTGCGAGAGCGTTGAGGCCATCGTATGCCCCCTGACGTCTCGCACGCGTTTTGACGCGACTCTTTTATTGCTTCTCGAACACTAGGGTGTTGTTCACGTCTTGACCCTGAGCGTTCTTCCCTTTCACTGTGACGGTCATCGTCTTGCCATCTTGAGAAACGACCCGTTTGAGGGTTTGCGCGACCGAACCGGCTTTCTTGTCGGTGCGGTCGGTGGTCCGCCCGTCGATTCGCTTCAATGAAACCGTGTCCGCGACTGCGGAGCCCGTCAGCGGATAGTCCTTGCTGTCGAAATTCGCCGTGTACTGGGTTGCTGTGCGTGTCCCGTCGGCATTGACGCCCTCGGTAGAAACTTTCTCCCCTTGGCCCGACGGCTCAACCTTCACCGTAAGACTCTGGGGTGGCGGACCCGGACTGAACTGGGACTTCGCCACGTTGAGCTTCCACGTGCCCATTCGTGGATCGGTCGTCTGGGCGGACACACCGCCGATGCCAACTCCAAGGACCACCGCGAAGCCTATCAGGACCTCGAAAGCCAACGCACGGTGCTGCGACTGCATCGTACCCTCCCGCCTGGTGGTGAGCTGCAAGGCCAGTAGTCCCCGAAACGGAAACCACCTCCTCTTCTCGGACGAGAAGCCGAATGCTCACGATACGATCGGCGGTTCATGCAAGAATCACATATGTGCGGTATCTCTTGGTGTTGCGCCCGGTCTCACCTGGGACATTGGGGCGAACCTAAAGCTGGCGTACGGGTAAAGTCAAGGGTTGTGATCCTTAGTTCAGCGTCGCCGCCCGCAACAGCTCCAGCTCGGCATCCCAGGGCGTGATCCATAGCTCGAACGAGGCCGAAGATGTCAGCGAGGCCCTGCAGTACGCGGCTGAGGCCGTCCGCGAGCGCATGATTCCCCTCGACGCGTGAACTTCCTGATCGACAACGCGCTGTCGCCCCGGGTGGCGGCCGAACTCCGTGCTGCCGGGCACGACGCGATCCACGTTCTCGACTACGGAATGCACGTTGTGAACGGTGTCGCGCTGACAATCGCGAGGGCCGCCGCTTCTGCAGCGAATGCGGCCTACCGCTGCCACGCCGTGCCCGTTCTGCGGTTTCTCCAACGAGAGCAACGAGAAGTTTTGCGGCGGCTGCGGCCGAGCGCTGACCGCGGGGCCGACGAGCCGAAGTTCCGTTCCCCTGAGGCGTATACGCCGCAGTATCTGGCTGAGAAGATTCTCGGCTCGCGAGGCGCGCTGGAAGGCGAGCGCAAGCAGGCCACGATGCTCTTCGCGGATCTGAAGGGCTCGATGGAGCTCTTGGCGGATCGCGACCCTGAAGAGGCACGCAAGCTTCTCGGGCTGGCCCTGACCCTCACGAGCCTGGGGCGGTTCGTCGAGGCGCGATCACACGCTCTGCAGGCGCTCAGGATCGCAGAACGCGCCGATCACCCATTCACGCTCGCCGAGACCCTGACGGGGATCGGCGGCCTGTCTCTCGCATAGGGTGACTACGACGCCTCGATCGAAGCCCTCGAGCGCGCGCGCGTCGTCGTTGACGCGTGGAAGCTCCAACCCCCGGGCAGTCCTTGGACGTCTCGGATACGCGTTGGTGCTCTCTGGACGCCTGGAGCAGGGCCGGGAATTTCTCGAGGAGGTCGTGCGATCGGCGACCACGATGAGCTCGATGGGGGTCGGGCGTGCGATGCAGCTCGCCTGGCTCGGCGAAGCACTCTTGCTCGAAGGTCGGGTCTACGATGCTGAGCGGCGTGCACACGAGGCCCTGAGCCTGGCCCAGCGCCATGCGTCCCCTCGCTGCCCACTGTCATTTCCGTCTCGCCAAGCTGCTGCGGAAGGTGCCCAGCTGGAGCAAGCTCGACAGCATCTGACCGCCGCGGCCACGATGTACCGCGAGATGGGTATGCGAGTCTGGCTGGACCAGGTTGGCGCGGAGCTGCAGACGTCGGCGTGAGCTCGAGCCCAGTCTCGTGGAGCGTGCTCTTTCGTGGGACGAACAGTCAAAAGTGACGTGTGAGCAGTGAGACGGGGAGCTGACTGCGGAGGACGCCGAGGACCGCGCCGCCGATCATCACTTTGAACGCGCCGACTCGGAGCGCCAGCGTGGCGGCAATGGTCCCGATCAGGATCAACAGCGCGAACGGATCCGGAACTGCCGCTGGAGAAAGTCGGATCAACGAAACGGCCAGCACGCCGATCACGGCCGGAGCCATGCCCTTCATCGTGGCTTTCACCCAGGCCATCTGTCTGACACGATCCAGCACGGGCAGAATGGCCAGCATGATTACGAAAGATGGCAGGAAAGCCGCCGACGCAGCCACGATCGCTCCGCCGATACCGGCGAGCTTGTAGCCGACATAGGCCGCAATCATCAGGACAGGGCCGGGAGTCAGCTGCCCCAGAGCCAGTCCGTCGACGAACTCCCGTGGCGTCAGCCATCCGAACTGGCCGACGACTTGGTCCTGGATGAACGCGATCATCGTCAGCCCGCCGCCGATCGTGAAGGCGCCCACTTTGAGGAAGAACAGGCCGAGGTGAACGAGGCTCTTCGGGTTCGGCGTCCAGCCGGCATCTGCCGCGACGGAAGGGGACGCCGACATCCACAGGGCGATGGAAAGCGCGGCGACGAAGAGGAGCGCTGCAACCGCGCGCGTGCGGGCAGCGGAGGGACCGCGATGGAACACGAACAGACCGGCGCAGCCGGCGAGGACCAGGATCGCAACAATTCCCAGTCGGGACGTCACCAATGCTCCAGCGGCCGCGATGCCGATGATCGCCTCTGGCACGGTACTCGCCGCCGTCTTACCGAGGCGATAGAGCGCGATAGCGAACAGTCCAACGACCACCGGGCCGAGACCATACAGAGCGCTGCGCGCCAATGGCGTGACGCCGAGATACGCGTACGCGATCGTCAGCGCGAGCATGATGACGAACGCGGGTAACACGAAGCAGACTCCGCCGAGCAGGCCACCCCACCAGCCACCCCGGGCGTACGCGAGGAAGATTCCGAGCTGGGTCGCCGTGGCGCCGGGCACCATGTTCGCCACCGCCAGGCCTTCGAGGAACCGTTCCTTGGACACCCACTTCCGTCGCTCCTGAAGCTCGGCCTGCATGAAGCCCATGATGGCGGGGCCACCGTACGAAGTCGCGCCAAGCTGGAACAGCGTGGCCGCGATCTCCTTCGGCTCACCTGCGCGCGTCGCGTCGATCGTCTGGGTCGCCATGGCGATCTCCTTGTGGTGCGGAGTTTAGCCATGCCTGAGCCTTCCAGATCCTGACGTTTTTGTCAGGAACGAGGTAGGACGACCCGGAACAGCGCGCCTCGGCCCTCGACGCTTTCGAGCTCGATCCGCCCTCCGTTCGCTTCCACCGCCCAGCGGGCAATCGCCAGACCGAGTCCGCTGCCGCCGGAATCTCTCGACCGGGCATGGTCCACACGATAGAAGCGCTCGAAGACTCGCTGCTGATCTGGAGGGGGGATGCCGGGACCCGAGTCCTGAACTTCGATCACCGCATCGCCGGTCACGGTCGACGTCGCGGCGACGCGGATCAGACCCATGCGCGGCGTGTATTTGATGGCGTTGTGTAACAGGTTCGTGATGCCCTGGCGCAGGACGGCGGCGTCACAATCCGCGGCGACCGGGTCCGCAAGCTCCACCGTCAATTCCTGGTTCTTCTCCTCGGCGAGCACCCGGAGACTGTCCGAAACGCCGGCGACGAGCTCGCCCAGGTCGACGGTGGCTCGAGTCAGCAGAATTCGTCCCGCCTCCGCTCGCGTCAGCAAGAGGAGATTCTCGACGAGGCGCGTGAGCCGGTCGACGTCCTCGAGCATGCTTCCGATCACCTCACGGTAGCCCTCCGCGGTCAGCGACCGCTGGAGCGCAACTTCTCCGACGCTGCGGATGGCGGTGAGCGGGGTGCGAAGCTCGTGCGAGGCGTCGGCCGTGAAGCGGCGGAGCTGCTCGAAGGCCGCGTCGAGGCGAGACAAGGTCTCGTTGAAGACGCTCGCGAGACGGCCGAATTCATCCCCGGGATTCGCCATCGGCAGCCGGGCGCCGAGGGATTCAGCCGTGATCCGGCGCGCCGAGTCCGCCATGGCCCCGACCGGCGCCAGCATGCGGCCAGCCAGGAGATACCCGCCGGCGATCGCCAGGGCGACGGCACAGGGAATCGTCGTCGCCATGATGACGGCGAGCGTCCACAGCGTCTGGCGGACCGGCCTCTCGTCGCGAGCCGCGGTGATGCGATGGGCGGCGTCGGCCGTCGTGCCCCGGCGAAACGGCGTCGCTCCGGTCGGTGGCCACCCCGCCGTGCGATAGATCACGGTCGAGCCTTCGGCGACCTCGAACCTCGTGCCCATGCGCAGGGCGAGCTCCCCCAGGTCGCCCGTCTCCTCGCGGTAGACCTTGTCGATGGTCGCCAGGTCCTCACGAATCTGCTCATCGAGCGTGCTATACAGCCGAGCCCTGACGAAGACGAAGACGCCCACTGCGAAGACACAGATGACGAGCGTCAACGCCGCCGCGTGCCACAGCGTGAGACGGGCGCGCACCGTCGGCGCGGCGATCCTCATTCGCGCTCTCGACGAAGAACGAATCCGACGCCGCGGACCGTGTGGAGCAGCTTCGCCGGGAATGGATCGTCGATCTTGCGGCGCAGGCGCGCGATCGACACGTCGATGACGTTGTCGAGTGGGGTCGCGCGGGCCGCGATGTGCCACACGTCGCGCGTGAGCATCTCGCGCGAGACGACGCGGCCGACATGCCGAAGCAGATACTCGAGGATCTCGAACTCCTTCACCGTCAGCTCGAGCGTCTGTCCCGCCCTGGTGACCTTGCGCGTCACGAGGTCCATTTCCAGGTCCTCGTGCTGGAGCTTGAGCACCTGATCCGAGCGTCCGCGGCGGAGGAGCGCGCGGATGCGTGCGAGCAGCTCCGGGATGGCGAATGGCTTCACGAGGTAGTCGTCGGCTCCGCTGTCGAGCCCGCGCACGCGATCGCTCACCGTGTCCTTGGCGGTGAGGATAAGCACGGGCGTCTGCAGCCCGCGCTTGCGTACGGTCGCCAGGATCTCGAGCCCGTCACGATGGGGAAGCATGAGATCCAGGACCACGCAGTCGAATGTCTCGTGGTTGACGAGGAAGAAACCCTCCTCGCCCGACGAGGCGACCCGAACGGCGTAATGCTCCGCCTCGAGGCCTTCTCGGAGTGCCTTCGCGACCTTCTTCTCGTCCTCGACGATGAGCACGCGCATTCCGCACGACTATATCGGCTGCGCGCCGCCGACGCACCTGACACGAATGTCAGGGACTCTTCAGTAGCGCCTCGATCGGAACGTGATGATCATCGGCGCCAGGCGGGACGAACACCGGATGCAAGGAGGCGCAGCATGAGACAAGGGATCGGGATCGCGGTCATCGTGTCGAGCCTGTTGGGGGCGAGCGCCGTTCTGGTCCTGGCGCAGCCGGCCCCGGGCGATGGGCGGGGCCGGCTGACCCAGGCGCTGCAGGGTGCGTGGCTGCCGCTCGAGAGCGGCCTCGTCGTGAGCGCGAGTGAGGGCACACCGTTGTCGGCGAAGTACGAGATCGACGACGGCGCGTTCGAGCTCTCGGTCTACACCTCGAAGGCCGGCTCTTCTTCGGGAGAGGGCTTCATGGAGGTCATCGTCGACTACAGCGCAGGCGTGGTCGTCAGGGTGGAGACGCTCAGCGACGGTGGAGATCTGGCGGCGGCGCAGGCCCAGAAGGCGGCGATGGATCGGGCGAGACGCCCGCTGGCCGAGGTCACCGCGGAGGCGGTCAAGGCCAATGCCGGGTACCGCGCCGTGAGCTCAATGCCCAGTCTCGACAACGGCCGGCCCGTTGCCGAGGTGACCCTGGTGCGCGGCGACGACTGGAAGGTCGTCATCGAGCGACTGGATTGAACGACATAGGAGGCCCCATGAAGCTCATCAGCGCATTGCTGCTCATGATGACGACGTTCGCCATGGCCGCAGAGGAGAGGGCTTCAATGAAATACGATCTCGGGCTCGAGAATCCGAAGTGGAAGTTCGCGGCCGGCCTGTGGGTACGGCGCGCGTCGGGTGGGCGGCAAGTCCTCGCGCAGACCGTGGAAACGCAACCATGGGCCGTCGCCGTGCTCGAGGACCAGAAGTTTGGCGACGTCGACGTCTCCGTCCGCTTCCGACCGATTTCGGGGAAGGAGGACGCCAGCGGCGGCGTCATCTTTCGGGCACGGGACGGCCGCAACTATTATTTGGTCCGTGCGAACGCCCTCGAGAATAACTTTCGGCTCTATACGATCGTGAACGGCAAGCGCAGCACGATCGCGTCCTCACGAGTGACGGAACCCAGTCTCGGGTCGTGGCACTCGATTCGTGTTGTCGCGACGGGACCGAAGATCCAGGCCTATCTCGATGGCGCGCCGCTCCTCGATCACGAGGACAAGACGTTCGCGGGCGGCTGGGTCGGATTGTGGACCAAGGCGGATTCCGTCACCGAGTTCGCCGACCTGGAGGTCACAGGCACACTGGCGAAGTGACTCGCGAGTTCGGCGAAAACCTTCGAAGGTGCTTCGCGGCCCAAACACCTTTATCCGGCACGGAAGCCCGTCTCGCCGGCGATGCGCCTGTGCGCCAACGTTGCTCATCTTCGGCTTCGTAATTTACGCTGCCCGCTTGGCCGCGATCTGCAGCCGGCCCCTTGGCTCACGGGCCGTGGGGCATGCGACCAGTACTGTGAGCCCACCACCGGGTCCGTAATGTTGCTAAACGCGATAAGCCCACCGTCGCTCCTGGACGACTACGTTCAGCGTGCGTAGGTGGCAGTTGGCCATGACTGGTCGTATGTCCAGATCGGTGGCGAGGGCAAGCGCGCGTGGCGGACGAGTGCAACAGCTCGGCACGGCCGATGTCCGCGCCACCCGCGTCGGCCCCTTGTCGAGCGTTCGATGCAGTGACAACGTGCTTTCGCGAAGGGAGGGCTCATGGCATGAGCGAGCGCAAGTATCGAGTGGCGATGATGTTCGCCGGCGATCCGAGCACCCGTGCGACAGTGAAGCTCGAGGAAACGCGGCTCGGCAGCATCGCGAAGGCGCTACGCGACGTCGGCCTCGACGTCGAGGCTGCGAGCTACGCCGACGAGGTCGCCGACGAGGTGCGGGAGCAGTTACTGGGGGTCGACGGTGTGCTCGTCCGGGTCGATCCGGTCCGCAAGGACGGCAACCGCGCGAAGCTCGATCCGATCCTGCGTGATGTGGCAAGCCACGGTGTGTTCGTGAGTTCGCATCCGGACTTGATTCTGAAAATGGGCACGAAGGAAGTGCTCTATCGGACGCGCAACATGAGCTGGGGCACCGACACACGTCTCTATGCGACATTGGAGCAATTCCGCCGCGAGTTACCGCAGTGCCTCGCCGAAGGCAAGCCGCGCGTGCTGAAGCAAAATCGTGGCAACGGCGGCATCGGTGTCTGGAAGGTAGAAGCGGTTAACCCGCGCGCATCCGCGGCACGCGTTCGCGTACGCCCCGCGCTGCGCGGCAGCCAGGAATCCGAAGAGTCGTTGGATGAGTTCGTCGCGCGCTGCGCTCAATATTTCCAGGACGACGGCCGCATCATCGACCAGGTTTATCAGCCGCGGCTCACCGACGGGATCGTGCGTTGCTACCAGGTGCGCGATCGCCTGGCGGGCTTTGGCGAGCAGCTCATCAATGCGCTGTATCCGGCGGCGCCCGATGCCGCGCCGGCCGATGCGCCGCAGCCCGGACCGCGGCTTTACTACCCGCCGACGCGCCCCGACTTCCAGAAGCTGAAGAACCGGCTCGAGTGTGAGTGGCTGCCCGAGATGTGTCGCGTGCTGTCGATCGACCCCGGAGAGCTGCCGGTCATTTGGGATGCTGACTTCATGTACGGGCCGAAGGACGCGGCCGGCGAAGATACCTACGTGCTCTGCGAGATCAACATCAGCTCGGTCTATCCGTTCCCGGACGAGGCGCTCATGCCGCTCGCCGAGGAAACGTTGCGCCGTTTGCACGCCCGTCGGTTGTCGCGGTGAGTTCGCCGAGCCATGCCGTCACACGTGCGAGCGCAGCGTGAACCTGCCAGGACGCCAGCCGGGGCTTTGACGAGATATGTAACTTTGTCCCGAGACGCCGTCCAGACTACAATCACGCTTTCCGCTCGACGGCCGGGCGAGCGCCACGTGAGCGGGTCCCAGGACCTGCGACAGTGAGCCCCTCAAGGAAATGCGAACTCTTGGAGCGAGAGCGCGTGATCATCGATGTAGATGACGGGCTCGCCCTCTGGGTTCTCGTCGATGAGGCAACGAAGGACCGCGCCTCGAGGCACCCACTGGCCAGCCGGGGCGGAGTAATCGAGCTGCGGGTATCCTCGTGGGATCTCGACGACCACATGCTGGCGGCCCTCGGTCTCAGCCCGAGCGGCATGGAGCGAGTCGTTTAATCGGGCCAGGATCTCGGCGTCGCTGCATCGGTCGATATCTGAAAGGGTGTCGTGGGCGCATTCGTGATTCCTCATGCGTCGGGACTGTCGAGAGCGAGCTCCCGCCCGCCTGCCTCCTTGTACTCGAAGGCTCTGATGCCGACCAGGCCAAAGTCCCTGAGGATCGGGCGCGGCTAGCACTTTTCCCGCCCCGGCGCTCGGCGTCCTAGAGAACATAACCGTAAGAGGGTGACAGCGCGTCGAGAGTCGAACTCGACCTCGACGGCGCCCGCCTCGCCTCCAGTGAATGGAGCCCCGATGGTGCCGCGGCATCACCGGGCGCGCCATGCCCGGGCCCAACATCGGCGCACAGACGTATCCATCTTTGGGCATTGGCGTGGGTCGTGGTCGTGGGTATCAAAGTGTTCAGCGGCACGACCACCCGACAAGCCGGAGATCGACCGGAGAGGCGCTGGCCATGAGGTTGCAATTCGACCGCGGGACCATCGTGCTGACGGATCCGCCGAAGGATCTGGATCTCGCCGAGGCCCCGGGCGTCCTCTGGGACCCTCGTGTCCATGTCTACAGGGCGTCCGCCAGCAAGTATCCGGCCCTGAAGCGCTGGCTTCTTCAGAGCCGCACGGGATTCCAAGATATTCCTGAGCCCGTATCGCCGACGCAGGAGCTGTGGTCCGAGGTTGACCTCAGGCCTTATCAGGAGGCCGCACTCTCTGCGTGGGAGCTGGGGCAACGCCGTGGCGTCGTTGCTCTCCCGACTGGGAGCGGCAAGACGCGGCTGGCTCTCGCCGCCATGCACCGGACGCGGCTGAGTGCCTTGTGTCTGGTTCCGACTCGGGTCCTGCTCGATCAATGGCTCCGGGAGATCGGGGCTCTGTATCGTGGTCCTGTCGGGTGCTATGGCGATGGCGTGCGCCGGTGGGCGCCGTTGACGATCGCCACGTTCGAGAGTGCGTATCGGCACATGGATCAGCTCGGGGACCGCTTCGAGCTCGTCATCGTCGATGAAGTTCACCACTTCGGCGGTGGACTTCGAGATGAGACGCTCGAGATGACGATCGCGGTCGCTCGCCTCGGTCTTACGGCGACACCAACACGCGACCCCGGTGTGACGGCCCGCCTAGCCGAGCTCGTGGGAGCGACCGTCTTCGAGCTCGCTATCGCTGATCTCGCGGGAGGATTTCTTGCTAGCTTTGATTCGATCACGCTGTATCTGGACCTCACTCCCGAGGAACGCCGTGCGTACACGAGCCTGGCGGCACTGTTCACCAGCGCCCATGCTGAGTTCCGCCGGTTAGCTCCGGACGGGAGCTGGGCGGACTTCACCCATCACGCTGCTCGTACCCCCGAGGGCCGTCGTGCTCTCTCAGCATGGCGGCAGATGCGACGGCTTCTCGCCTTCACACATGCCAAACGGCGAGCGCTGGAATCTCTGCTCGTGCGCCATCGGCATTCCCGGGTGCTGATCTTCACCGCCGACAACGAAACGGCGTATGCCATCGCCCGCGAACACCTCGTCATGCCGCTGACGTGCGACATCAGCCGCCCAGAGCGTGATGACGTGCTGGAGCGCTTCCGCAACGGAGACCTCCGGACGCTCGTGTCGGCGCGGGTGCTCAACGAGGGCCTCGACGTCCCTGACGCCGACGTCGCCGTGGTTGTGGGTGGCGCGCTCGGGGAGCGTGAGCATGTGCAGCGAGTGGGTCGGTTGCTGCGGCCGACCGAGGGCAAGCGTGCCGCGGTGTATGAGCTTGTTACGCGGAATACCATCGAAGTCGGTCAAGCGCGCCGGAGACGCCAGGGCCTTGTTATCCGCCGATCTGCTCAGCTATAGCGTGGCCGGAACCCTCGCGGTGCCTCACTTCCTCGGGGAACATGACCACCCCTGGCTTCGGGTTCTCCTCGAGGAGCATCAACGGTTCATCGGACGGCCGCAACGTGAGCTGGAGGCGCGGCTGCGTGACCCACTGCCGTGCGAGAGCCCTCCGCAGAAGCTCAGACTCGCCATCCAGGTTCTCGGGAGACTCCGGCCCCGCGAGCGGAAGTCGGCGGTGCCGCCCAGGCGAGCGCGAGCGCATGTCTTCGGGGAAGCGGCGCGCACATCGGCCCTTCCACAAGCCGTCTGGGCCGCAGTCGCCGCCTCCTTGGGCGTGAGCCGAGAGGATCTTCAAGAGTCGCTGTTCGGGGACCTGCCCGGCGAACGACTCGTCGCGGCGCCGGCGCCGCCGCTGTCGGCGGTGGAGCTGGCACTTCGATGCAATCTCGCCGTGGTTCAGGCGATGCTCTTCCGCGCGACCGTCGTAAGGATCGAGGTGGAGGGGAACACGCGCGTGCTGGTCCGCCATGCGAAGTGGCGCGGGCTGATATGCACGCTCGCCAGGCGATCCGGCGAAGCCAGCGCTATGGTGGAACTCTCGGGACCGTTTGCGCTGTTTCGCAATACCCGCCTCTACGGTCGGGCCCTCGGCGAGCTCGTGCCCCTCCTGGCGTGGTGTCCACGCTTCCGCCTGCTGGCAGAATGCGTCTTCCACGGGCGCCGTCTCACGCTGCAACTCGGAACTGGTGATCCGATCTTTCCCTCCAGTGCGCCGCGCCGATACGACAGCCTCCTGGAGGAGCGTTTTGCCCGGGAGTTTCGACGGCTCGCACCTGCGTGGGATGTGATCCGCGAGCCAGAGCCGATCGCTGCCATCGGCACGCTGATCTTTCCCGACTTCGCGGTCCAGCATCGCTCCGATCAGGCGCGCCGGTGGCTCCTGGAGATCGTGGGCTTCTGGACACCAGACTACGTGAAGCGGAAGCTTGCGCTCTATCGAAGCGCTCGGCTATCCAACCTGATCCTCTGCATCGACGAAGGCCGCAACTGCGCGGAGGCGGATCTCCCATCAGGGGCCCGGGTCGTTCGATATCGGCGTCGGCTGGATGCGGCTGCCGTTCTGCAGTTGGTCGAGACCACGCCCTGTTCCTGCTGACGACGCCACTCACCCAAGGCCGGAATCCAGGTGTTGACGGGTTTTTAGATGTCCTCCTCGCGCCGACGCGTGATCGGCAGGTCTCGGAGGCGAAGGCGATGGCGCTCGAGAATGACGATCGCACCACGTTGAAGCGCCGTGTCGATCGACGGCAAGGCCCTGAGGATCAAAGCGACCTGGTCATGAGCGCGCCTGAGTGAGGCGGCCCGGAAGAGGATCACAGACGGCGAAATGGCTTCGCGCAAGGCCAGCAGGGTGCCGAAGTCGGTGTCTGCCGACACGACGACGCGGGATTCGACCGCAGCGCGCTCAAAGACGGCTTCGTCGGTTGCCGCGTGCATTCCGTAGTCGAGAACGTGGATCGCGTCGTCCCCAGCAGCGCGGAGTTCGGCCGCCACCCGGGGCGACAGCGCGTTGTCGATCAGGAAGTTCACGCGTCGAGGGGAATCATGCGCTCGCGGACAGCCTCAGCGGCGTACTGCAGGGCCTCGCTGACATCTTCGGCCTCGAGTGTCGGGTGTTCCTTCAGGATTTCATCGACGGTCATGCCGTCGGCGACCATGCCGACAACGGTGGCGACCGGCATCCGCAGACCGCGGATGCAGGGGACGCCGCCCATCTGTCGGGGGTCGACGGTGATCCGCGTGAACCGCATCAGTCTCACCTCCTCCCAGCGAAGATCGCGCCCGGCACGTCAACGACCTCGCCTCACAGCGGCCGTCGTGCCGGCCTCCACGATAGCACCTTCCCAGCGGGCTCGGCCCGCCACCAATCGACTCGGTCCGCCTCGTGCCTTCATCCGTCCGCTGCGTCGGGAGCGCGCGTTAGATTTCCGTCCCGTCCCGATGCTCGTTGACTCAACACGCCGCAGCTGATTGATTTGCGGGCAAAAGAGCGCGACGGCGTGGAAACACGGGGTTCGAATCCCGTTATCGACTGACTCCCCGTCAGGCGCCGAGTCGCATTCACCCTACACCAAGTGTGTTGGCGATGGGTTCCGTCGATCTCTTCCTCTAAAAGACACCCCGAAGACCGACGGTGCCAGCTGCACGTGCCCCGAATCCGATCGCGTTGTTCGTATTGCCCGTCGCGTACGTGTGGCTGCC
>Ga0066700_10000236_pt1 | contig 17908 bp, 16 predicted proteins | sample GraSoiAngelo_149_FD_66460 | JGI IMG/M metagenome (GOLD analysis project Ga0066700, IMG submission 66460) | Grasslands soil microbial communities from the Angelo Coastal Reserve, California, USA - 14_1009_09_30cm | ecosystem: Environmental > Terrestrial > Soil > Grasslands | place: USA...
CGAAGGTGTGGCAGTCGCAGTTGTGGAGGATCGTCATCCACGGTGGCGCGACGGCCTCCTGGTCGACCTCTGCAACGTCCGACTCGGGTGAGGCCTTCTCGACCATCCCTTAGACTACCCCACGGCTTCCAGAAAGCGCCCGCGCGCCGGCTTCGGGATCATGCCGTGAGAAGTATAGCGGGCACGGGATTCGCCCGCCGCGAATCGCGTGGTTTCACCCGATGGAGTCGCGGTCGGCCACGTGTGAGGGTATCCGAGGAAGGTCGAGGATCTGGAACCGACGAAGAGCTCGACTCCTCGTACGACCGCCGCATCGACGCAAGCCGCCCAGGAGCCCCCGCCGGACGGCTGGCGTGATCGTTCGATCTTCGGGCCCGCGATGCTCCTGATCAGCGGGCGCTTCGTCGCCGTCGCCATCACGTTCATCGTCCCGTTAGTCTTGGCCCGCATCCTGGCACCGCCCGTCTTCGGCACGTACCGACAGCTGCTGTTGATCTCCACGACGATCTACGGCATCGCCCAGCTGGGGATGGCGGAGAGCCTCTTCTATTTCCTCCCTTCCGATCCAAAACGAGGGGGGGCCTATACCGGCAACGCGATGCTGGCGCTGGCCGCCGCCGGCGCCGGTGTGGTCCTGTTGCTCACGAACCTCGAGGGGTCTCTCGCGACGGCCCTGGGGAATCCCGCGCTGCAAGGCCTGGCCGCTCTCCTGGGCGGCTACGTCGCGCTCATGCTGGTGTCGGCGCCGCTCGAGACCATTCTGATTTCACGAGGTCGACACACGCTGGCGTCGATCAGCTACGCGCTGTCCGATGTCGGGCGAGCGCTGCTGATGCTCCTCCCAGCGCTCGTCTGGCGACGCCTGGATGCGTTGTTCGTTGGCGCCATCGTGTTTGCCGCGCTCCGTCTCACCGCCGCCCTCGTCTATTGCCGCCGCGCGTTCGGTGCGGGCTTCGCAGTCGATCCGCCGCAGCTCGGCACGCAACTCGCGTATGCGTTGCCCCTGCAGCTCGCGGCCGCCCTGGAAATCGTGCAGGCGAATTTCCATTCCTATGTCGTGTCGAGCCGCGTCGACGCCGCGACCTTCGCTGTGTATTCGATCGGCTGCCTGCAGATCCCGCTCGTCGACCTCATCGCCAGCTCCGCGTGCGGCGTCATGATGGTCAGAATGCGCGAGCGAGTGACCCGGGGAGAGCCGGAAGCGATCATGCCGATATGGCGCGACACGACCCGGAAGCTGGCTCTGCTCCTCGTCCCGCTGCTGTGCGTGCTGTGGATCACCGCGCACGATCTCCTCGGCCTGCTCTTCACCGACGTCTATAGCGCGAGCGTCCCGGTCTTTCGCATCTGGTTGGGCGTGCTGCTGCTGGCCGCCATTCCCGCCCATGGCCCGCTGCGGGTGCTCGACGACACGCGTTTCCTGGCGCTGCAGACACTGATGAAGCTCGTGATCGTTGCCGTCTTCACGCTCGGCTTTCTCTCGGCCTTCGGGCTGCCGGGCGCCGTGCTCATCGCCCTCGGCGCCATGCTGATCGGCAAATCGATGCTCCTGATTCGGCTCGCGCATCGGACGGGGAGCCCGCTTTCGCGGATACTTCCATGGAAGAGCTATGCGGGCATCCTCGTCGCCGGGGCGACGGCGGCCGTTCCGGCGGTCGCCGTGAGGGCGGCCGCCTTTTCGAATATCGATCGGTTGGTGCTGGCCGGCACGACGTATCTGATCGCCTACGCGGTCATCGCCTGGCGCTTCGGGATGCTCGATCCCTCCGAAAAGCAGCGCTTACTGAGCCTCGGCCGGCGCGGTGCGACCCGGAGTACCGACCCACGTACGTGTCACGTGGCCTGAAGGCGTTCTCATCCAGGACTCCCCGCATCCGAATCAGGCACTCGCCTGATTGGAGGCGGCGTTTTCCCTGCGTAGCCTCGGGGGGCAGACAGGGAAACAGCCGTGGCCGCGAACGGGGCATACAAGGATCTCACCACGGGTGGGCTTCAACGGCGCCGCCTCACGACAACTCTGAGCTCCTCGTACGAGGTCATGCTGTCCGAGAACCTGCTGGATCCCAAGAGCACGCTTCCGCTCCCCAGCGCGCTCGCGCCCCGAGCCGCACTGCTCGTCACGACGCCGACGGTGATGAAGCTGTACGGGCACCGAGCCAGCGAGACCTTCCGCCGGGCCGGCTTCAGTCTCGATACGCTCGTGCTCCCGTGCCACGAATGGACGAAGACACCGACGCAGGTGATGCGCGTGTGCCGTGCCGCGCTCCGCCATCGGCTCGACCGCTCCGCGGCACTCATCGCGCTCGGCGGGGGCGTGTGCATGGACATCGTCACGGTCGCCGCATCGTCGATCCGACGCGGCATCGGCTGTATTCGCATCCCGACGACCCTGATCGGACAGATCGATGCCGGCCTCGGCGCGAAAGGGGCGGTGAATTTTCTCGGGCACAAGAGCTATATCGGTTGCTTCTATCCGCCCGAGTTCACTCTCCTCGATCCGGCGACGCTTCGCACCCTCTCCAGGCGCCACCTGCGGTCGGGCCTCGCCGAGATGATCAAGATCGCCCTCGTGCGCGACGAGCGGCTATTTCGCCTGGTCGAGGCGGACGCGCCCCAGTTCGTCGCCTCCGGGTTCCAGAGACCGCGCGCCAACTCGCTCGAGGCGTTGTGGCGCGCCGCCACGGCCATGCTCGATGAGCTCGAGCCGAACCTCTACGAGAACGTGACGCACAAACGATTCGTCGACATGGGGCACACGTTCAGCCCGTTGATCGAGTCCGCCTCCGGCTTCGAGATCTCGCATGGCGAGGCGGTGGGGATCGATATCGCCCTCAGCGCCGTGCTCGCCTCCCTGATGGGCTGGCTGGCCGAAGCGGACTGTTTGCGAATCATCCATGCACTCGCCGGGTCCGGGCTCCCCATCCATTCACCCCTTCTGACGCGACGTCTTTGCCTCGACGCCCTCGCCGAGGCCCAGCGCCACCGCCGGCACCTCGTGCTTCCGAAGCGGATCGGGCAGGCGGCGTTCGTCGAAGACGCCGACAGCTGTTCGACCGCGATGCTCGACAGCGCGCTCGACTGGCTCGAGAGCCTCGGATCCGACCTGAGCGCCGGCGAGGCCGGACAGGAAGTCGGCGCCCATGCCTGACCGCTGTCTGGTGTTCGATATCGGTGGCACGACCTTGCGGGCCGGCGTCTACGATCCGCGAGACGACGTCTTGCGCCAGGTCATGCGTCGCGCGACGCCGAGCCACTGGACTGTCCCGGTGGCGTCCCCGGACCAGATCTACGCGCGTGTCTTCGAGGAGATGGAAGACCTGGCCAGAAGCGTCCTCCAGAATGCCCGCCCGACGGTCGTCTCGCTGGCTTTCCCCGGGCCGATCGACCCTGCCGGAAACGCGCTCGCCGCCCCCACTGTTTTCGGCGGCCCGTTGCGCACCCGGTTTCCGCTCCGGAACGACCTGGTACGCCGCTGGCCCGATGCCCGCGTCAAGGTGCTGAACGACTTGACCGCCGCGGGTTATCGCTACCTTCGCGCCCCGAGCGAAGACCTGTGCGTCGTCACGGTGAGCTCCGGGATCGGTCACAAGCTCTTCGTCGACGGCCGGCCCCTGCTCGGCCGACGGGGATGCGGGGGCGAGATCGGACACCTGCGTGTCGACTTCTCCGCGGACGCGCCCATCTGCGATTGCGGGGGCGCGGGGCATCTCGGCGCCGTCGCCTCGGCGCGGGGGGCCCTCGCGCTCGCGCGCCGCCGGGCCGTGCGAGAGCCGCACGCCTTCCGTCGGTCAGTCCTGGGTGGTGGGGCAGGCGGAGATCCCGACGGCTTCGACACTCGCTCCCTCGTCGCCGCCTTTCACGCGCACGACGGCTGGACGTGCGCGGTGATTCGCGACGCCGCCCGGCCGCTCGGTCAGGCGCTGGCGAGCCTGCACCTCGGTGTCGGTGTCGAACGGTTCGTCGTCATCGGCGGTTTCGCGCTCGCTCTCGGTGAGCGCTATCGCCAGGAGCTGGTCGACGCCATGGCGGCAAGCGCCTGGAACCTGGACACGGACTGGAATGCCATGCTCGAGCTGGGCATCAACGATGACGACGCGGGGCTGCTCGGCGCCGGGCGCTTCGCCGCGCTGGACGGGTGACATGGCTACGATGCACGTCGCGCGCTACAACTATCGTGACCAGTTCGGCGAGGATCCGACCCCGCTCATGCGGCAAGTCTCCGAGATGCTGCTGGCGGGACGGTACATTCTCACCGGCGAGGTCGACGGGTTCGAATCGGATTTCGCCGCCTTTCTCGGCGTCAAGCACGCGCGCGGTCTCAACAGCGGCACCGACGCGCTGACCATTGCGCTTCGCGCGTGCGGCGTGACACAAGGCGCCGAGGTGATCACGCAGGCCAACACCTTCCATGCGACTGTCGCCGCGATCCGGCTGTGCGGCGCCCGGCCCGTTCTGGTCGACGCCGAAGAGCGCTCGTTTTCGCTGGACGCTCGACAGCTGGCCGGCGCGATCACCCCGCGGACACGCGCGGTCATCCCGGTGCACCTCTACGGCCAGCCGGCGCCCATGGGCGCGATACTTGCCCAGGTGCGGGATGGGCGCATCGCGGTCATCGAGGACGCGGCGCAAGCCGTTGGGGCGCGCATCGACGGCCGGCCCGTCGGGAGCTTGGGCGCGGCCGCCTGCTTCAGCTTCCATCCGAGCAAGAATCTCGCCGCCGCGGGCGATGGCGGCGCTGTCGCGACGAACGACGGGGATCTCGACCGACAGGTCCGCCTCCTGCGGGAGCTGGGGCAAGACGGCCAGAACCACCACGTCGTCGTCGGGCTCAACAGCAAGCTCGACGCGATCCAGGCCGCGGTGCTGCGGTACAAGCTGCCGAGACTCCCCGAGTGGAACGCGAGGCGCCGCGAGGTCGCGGCGGCGTATCGCGAGCGTCTCGCCAACCTGCCGCTGCGCTTTCAGCACGTCGAGCCTGCCGAAGAGCACGTCTACCATCTGTTCCAGGTCCGTACCGACCGCCGCGACGACCTCCTGCGCCATGTTCGCGCGGCGGGAGTTGACGCGGTCGTGCGCTATCCGACGCCGATTCATTTGCAGCCCGCGTTTGCGGACCTCGGATGGCGAAAGGGGGATTTCCCGGTCGCCGAGCGTCTCGCCGAGGAGCTTCTGTGCCTTCCCATCCGCCCCGACCTCACGCGCGACGAGATCGACTATGTCGCCGACTGCGTTCGGAGCTTCTTCCGCGGCCGATGACGGCGCGATTGACGGTACTCGGCGGCAGCAGTCCGTCGACGCTCGCCCTGATCAACGGGCTCGCGGCGGTGGGCGGTCCGCCGTCTCTCGCGGAGCTGACCCTGCACGGCCGTGACGCCGATCACCTGGGCGCCGTGGAGCGTTACGCGCGTACCAGACTCGCCGGGCTCGTGCCGAAGGTCCGCAGCACCCTTCGCCTGGCGGAGGCGCTCGAGGGCGCCACCTTGGTGCTGCATCAGATTCGCTACGGCGGTCTGGAGGGACGCTCGGACGACGAAGCGTTCGCCGAAGCCTTCGGCGTCGACGCCGACGAGACGCTGGGGCCATCGGCCCTTCGGTGCGCGGTGAGAATCGCCCCCGCACTGATGCGCCTGGGCCGTGTCCTGACTCAGACCTGTCCGGACGCCCGGGTAATCAACCTGGTCAATCCACTCAGTGTTTCGACCGCCATCCTGGCCGCCTCGGGCGTCCACTGCCTGGGCGTGTGTGAGCTCCCGCTCGTCACCGCCCAGCTCGCCGCACGCGTTCTCGGGGTTCCCCTCGCATCGCTCGAATGGGCGTACGACGGCTTGAACCATCGAGGGTTCATCCACGATCTCACGATCGAGCGCGACGACCAGCTGCCCCGGCTCCTGGAGCGGCTCGGCGGAGAGACGATCAACGGCATTGCCGGCGACGTCATCGAAGAGCTCGGCGCCCTTCCGTTGAAGTATTTCCGCTTGCTCCGGTCGGGGCACCGTCCGGCAGGAGGCCGGGCCTCGTTTCTCATGCAGCTGGGTGCAGACATCTTCCGTGAGCTCCAGGAATCGTATCCCGCCGCGCCGCCGAGCCTCGCGCGACGCGACGTGCGATGGTACCCCGATGCGGTCGTCCCGGCGATTGTCGCCTTCACCTCCAGCGCGCCGCGGCGCATGGTGGTGACCCTCCCGCACGCCCGCGACGTCGCCGTCGAGGTCCAGGCTGACGTCTGCGCAACCGCCATCGAGCCGGTGCCGGGGCCGCCGCCGAACCGCCGCGTCTCCGCCTGGCTCGACCGCTTCGCGCACCACGAGCGCGCCGTCTTGAGAGCGGTCGCGGCGCCCGAGATCGACGCCCTGACGGCCGCACTGGCCGCGGATCCGCTGCTCGTGAACGTCGACGTGATGCCGCTGGCGCGCGCGTTGTGCCGCTATGCGCGGCAGGAGGGCGCACCGTCATGGGCATTCGCGTAGCGGTCCTCGGCTGTGGACGGATGGGTCGCCAGCGCGCTCGCGCCGCGCTGAGCCTCGGAGGGCGGGTCGTGGCGCTGTGCGACCCGGATCTTCCGCGCGCGCACGAGGTCGCCGCGCTCGCGCCCGGAAGCAGGGTGCTCCCGGACTGGCGCGACCTGGATCTGGCGTCGATCGACGGCGTCTTCGTTTGCACCCCGCCGAACGCGCGCGGTGAGGTCGAGGTGCGCGCGCTCGAGGCGGGGGTCGCTGTCTTCGTGGAGAAGCCGATTGGCCTTTCGGCGTCGCAGAGCGCCGCGGCGCTCGAGGTCCTCCGGCGCAAGCCGGTGATCACGGCGGTGGGATACATGAATCGCTATCGACCGTCCGTTCAGGCCGCGCGCGACGCGCTCGGCGGCAAGGTCATTCTCGGGCTATCGGGAAACTGGGCCGGCGCGCGCTATGCCGTGCCCTGGTGGGATCACGAAACGCTCTCCGGTGGCCCCGTCAACGAGCAGGCCACGCATCTGGTCGACCTCGCCCGATATCTCGTCGGCGACATCCGAGAGGTTCACGCGATGACCGGCGGACCGCCCGGGCCTCACGGCGCGCCCGAGGCCGCGGCGGTGAGCCTGCGATTCGCCGGAGACGCGCTCGGGACCGTGCTGTACACCTGCCAGGCACGCCAGAAGACGATCAACCTCCAGGTGATCACCGAGGAGACGAGCGTGCGTCTCGAGGGATGGGATTTTCGGCTTCGCGGCGACGATGGCCGCCTCTTTCCGGAGGTGGAGCCCGAGCGGGACAAGATCTTCGAGCTCGAGGTCGCGGCGTTCTTCGCTGCGATCCGGAAGGACTCGACCACGCCGATCCTCTCCGATTTGCCGGATGCGATGCGAACACAGAGGACCGTCGACGCGATCCGCCGGTCGCTCCGGAGCTCGAGGATCGAGCCGGTGGATTGATCCGCCATGGGCACCGACGAGCTGACCGCACGGGTAGTCGGCGCGGAGGACCTGGGCCGCTGCGTCGTCTGCGACGGCGTGTCAGCGCTCGTGGTGTGGCGTGAGAACGGATACGAGGGACGCGCCTGTCGCTGCGGCACGGTGTACGCGTCGCCGCCGCCGCCGCTCGGCGCCGTCGACCCCACCGTCGATGGGCATCCCGACAGCTACTACGCCGTACCGGCCCGGCGGCGAGTGCGCTGGATCCAGCGATATCGCCCACGCGGCCGGGTCCTCGACATCGGGTGCGGTGAGGGACACTTCCTCGCCGCGGCGCAGGCGGCGGGCTACGACGTTGCGGGCATCGAGCCGCATCCCGGGCGCGCCCGGCGCGCGGAAGCGCGTCTCGGCGCTCCGGTGGAATGCGCCCTTTTCGAGTCGTGCCGCCCGGGTGAGGCCGAGTTCGACATCGTGTATCACTGTGATCTCCTGAGCCACTTCGCCGATCCCATTGCGGCGCTACGAAAAATGGGAGGGTTCCTCCGGCCGGACGGTGTCCTCGCCTTCGAGGTCGGGCTGCTCGGAGGGATCGCGCCCTGGTGGTACACGATGATCGGCACCATCGGCTATCCGCAGCATCGCTGGCTCTACTCCGTACGCTCGCTTCGAAGGCTGCTGGCCCGCGCAGATCTGGAGCTGGCTCACACTGCGCACTTCGGTCTCGCCCCGGGCACGTTGTTCGTGGCCGGCGTGCGTTCGCTCGCTCGACGGTATCGACGCCTTCGGGCCGCGCCCCAACGCCCCGGGCCTCCGGCGGCCGCGGCACGAGTGAGCGTCACCCGGTTCGTCGATCGCACGGAGTCGTTCTGGCGCTACACCGTCGGGCGGCTCTCGCCACGCGTCGGGCCGGCCACGCTCTTCGCCATCGCGCGCCTTCGCCAGAGCACCAGGGCGCATCGGCACCACGTGTCCGTCGTCAGCGCCCCTCACCTCGGCGCCCCCCAGAGGCGTGGCGGATGAGCGTCGGGCAGCGCTTCTCCTTCGCCGGCCAGGGCTTTCAGGCCGAGGTCGCCCATGGTGGGCGAGGCACCATTCTCACGTCCCGTGTGTTCCTGGGACGTGACGTGAGCCACTGCCGCTTCGTCGACCTCTCGGTCGTCCCACCTGGATCGGAGATCGGCGCGCACACGCACGACCACGACAACCACGAGCTGTACGTGATCGTGGCGGGGCGGGGACTGATGGAGCTCGACGGCGAGGTCTTCGAGGTCGGCCCCGGCGACGTCGTCATGAATCGCCCGGGGGGAACGCATGGATTGAAAAACGTCTCCGGGGCCGAGCTCCGGCTCGTCGTCGTCGAAGTCGCGGCCAAGGCCGCAGCCCTGGGATGACCCTCGCCGTCATCATGGCCGGCGGTCGATCGGCGCGGATGCGGGCGACCGCCGGGCCGGCGCACAAGGCGCTGGTGCCGGTCCTTGGCGTCACGCTGCTGGAGCGGAACGTCTGCGCCCTGCTATCCAAGGGCTTCCGCCACATCGCCGTCGCCGTGAGCGCGCACGAGCCCGAGGTCGAGCGCTACGTGCTTGGTCGTGCTCGCGCGCTCGCGACCGCCCGGAACGCGCGCCTTCACTGCCTGAAGGAGGCCTCGCCACGGGGAACGATCGGCGCCGTTGCCTTGCTCGATGCGATCGACGGATCGATCCTCGTGGTCAACGTGGACAACCTGACGGCCCTGCAGCTCGGCAAGCTCGTCGCGTTTCACGAGGCCTCGTCCGCCGCCATGACGGTTGCCTCCCACATCGAGATGATGCGGATGCCGTGCGGCGAGCTGCGGATCGTCGACGGCCTGGTCGCCGAGTATCTTGAAAAACCCACCAAGCGCATCCCGGCCTCGAGCGGAACCTACGTGCTCGGCCCGAAGGCTCGGGCGATGCTGGACCCAGAGCGTCGGTGGGACGCGCCGGATCTGGTGACCGCGCTCATCGCGCAAGGCGAGAGGGTCTGCGCCTTTCCACACGACGCGCCCTGGATCGACGTGAACGACGCCACGAGGCTGGAGCAGGCCGAGCAGCTGATCGCCGAGCACCTGGATTCGTTCGAGCACTGGGATGACGCCCCCCAACACGAAGTCGTCGCGCTCCTGGTGTTGTCGCCGTCGAGCGTGTTGCTCACGCACCGGCCCGCCCGAGCGGCTCGCTATCCCGAGCGCTGGGACGTTCCGGGAGAGGAGCTCCACCGGGACGACACGACGCCGCGGGACGCGGCCCGTCGACTGCTCGCCCGCGTCGTCCCGGGGACTCGACCGGCCCCGGAATTCCTGGCGTCGTTCGACGACCTCGATGTCGCGACCGGCCGCCTGGTACGGCACCACGTCTTCGTGGCTCACGCCGCCGACGAGCCGTCGCCGCCGTCCTTCGACGGGCCGGCGCTATGGGTTGGCCGGCAGTGTCTGGAGCGATTCGGACCCTTGAGCGCACCGCTCGTACGGTCGCTCGCCTGGGCGGAGAGACCTCGATGAGCGCCCGGGTGCGAGTCCTCTCGGTCATCGACGATCTCGGTTTTGGTGGCGACGAGAACAGGCTGCTGTCCTTTGCGACCACGATCGACCGCGAACGCTTCGAGCATCGGGTCGTCACGATCCAGCCGCCACATTCATGGCCCTCTGAATCTTGGGCCATGCATCAGCATTACAACGCGGCCGGCGTACGCCCCTCGTCGCTCGGCGGAGTCCCCGGACCGCCCGCGATCGCAGCGCTCCACATCGTCGGCGCCGCGCGGCGACTGCTCCACAAGGTGAACGGCCTGCGCCGCGTCCTCCGCGAATGGCGGGCCGACGTCATCGACGCTCACCTCGAGCCCGCCGCTCTCGTCAGCGTTCTGGCCGCGGCGGCCAGCCGGACTCCCACCGCCGTGACGCTCTACAGCCCCGTCCCCCTGACACCACCACCCCTCTGGCCCGTGGTGGGGCATCTGGTCATGGGGATGGCGAGCGTGATCGTCACCGATTCCGAAGCACGCCGTCAGGACATCAGGCGGTGGATGCGACGGCCCCAGCGGCCTGTCCTCGTCGTGCCCAACGGGATCCTTCCTCCGCAGACGGCCCGCCCCGCGGACGAGACCCGGGCCCAGCTCGGCATACCGAGAGATCCGGGCATTCGCGTGATCGGTCAGGTGGCCGCGCTCGCGCCACACAAGGGATATATGGATCTATTGGAGGCAGCACGGCTCGTGCTCGCGCTCGCCCCGTCGACGATGTTCCTCCTCGTCGGATTCCCGAAGGCCGATGTCACGTATCGGCAGCGGCTCGAGCGGTCGATTCGCGATCTCGGGCTTGCCAACAGGATCCGACTCGTCAGCTATCCGGGACCGATTGGTGACGTGTGGAAGGTCATCGACATCCAGGTGCACGCGTCGACGTACGACTCGCTACCGAACGCCCTCATCGAAGGGATGGCGCTGGCAAAGCCCATCGTCGCCACCACCGTTGGAGGCGTCCCCGACATGCTGAAGCATCTCGAGTCGGCCCTGCTCGTTCCGCCTCACGACCCGGGAGCCATCGCGGGCGCGCTGCTGCGCCTCGTGGGGGATCCCGCGCTGGCCGCGCGCCTCGGGGTAGCGGCTCACCGGCGCTATCGCGCGGGCTATCAGCCACCCGTCATGACACGGGCCCTCGAAGGATGCTTCGCCGAGCTGGCCACCCGACGGCAGCGGAAGCCGAGGGAGCTCGCGGAGCTGCGCGGGAGCATCTGATGGCGCTCCTGCCCCCGATCCGAGGGAGACGGCTCTTCGTCACGGGAGGCGGGGGATTCATCGGGTCGGCGCTGATCCAGCGCCTGGTGACTCGCGGGGCGGATGTTCGCGCGTTGACGACGCCGCCCTGGGAGTCCCCCCGGCGCGTCCCGCGTCAAGTCCGCAGCGTTCGCTGCGACGTGACGAACCTCTCCGCAATCGGCGCTCTCGCGCGCGACGCGGACGCGCTCGTCCATCTCGCCGGACCGGCTTCCGTCACCGCATCGTTCGGATCATCGCGACACTACGTTCGCACGCACGTCCTGGGCACGGCGACCGTGCTGGAGGTGTGCCGACGATACGGTATCAAGCGCATCGTCTACATCTCCTCGGCGGAGGTGTACGGGCGGCCGCGGACCCCTCGCGTCGCGGAAGGTGCCGCGCTCCGGCCGATCTCTCCGTACGCCGCCGCCAAGGCCGGCGCCGAGAAGCTCGTCGAGGCCTTCTCGAGCGCGTTCGGCCTCGAGAGCGTGATCCTCCGTCCCTTCGCGATCTACGGCCCCGGACTCTCGAGCCGGTCGATGATCGGCACGGTCATCCGCCAGACCCGACGCGGCCACTCAGCCGTGTTGCGCGATCTTCGTCCGGTCCGTGATTTCTGCCACGTCGCGGATGTGGCGGACGCCATCGTCCGAGCGTGCACGGCGCCGCTCCCGCGCCTCACGATCTTGAACGTGGGAAGTGGCCGAGGGACGAGCGTCGCTCAGGTGGCGCGTCGGATCGCGCGACTACGACGGCGCCGCATCCTGCTGCGAGTGAGATCGACACCGCCCGAGCTCGCCCGTGACGCGGTCGATCGCCTGGTCGCCGATCCTCGCCGGGCCGGCCGGCTGCTCGGATGGCGCGCTCGCACGCCTCTGGGCACGGGACTCCGCGAGACGATTCGCTGGATGGACGCGCGGTGAGCACGCGATTCTTCGTCACCGGGGCGCAGGGGTTCGTCGGTCGTTACGTCACGGCCCATCTCCTCACGAGCCGGCCCGACGCCGAGGTCGTCGGAATCGGCCGATCGCCCGAGCTCCGTGACACGTTTCCCCATTCGATCCGCTGGGCGGACGCGCGACTGCCGGCGCCCCTGCCCACCGAGCTCGAGCTCACGTCGTCCCACCCTGCGTACCATTACGCCTCGGTCGATCTCAACGCTCGCGCCCCGCTGACGCGGGCGCTTCGAGCCTTCCGACCGCACGTCGTGATCCATCTCGCCTCGGCATTGCGCGACGACGCACCGATCGATCTGATTCGAACGAACATCGAGGCGACGCGCGCGCTCATGGAGACCCTCGCGGACGCGGAGCTGGATCTTCGCCGCGTCATCATCTGCTCGACCGGTGGGGTCTACGGGGCGCCCGGCGCCGCTCCGCTGCCCTTCGACGAGACGGCCGCCTGCCATCCAGTGGACCTCTATTCCATGAGCAAGCTGGTCGTCGAGCGTCTCTCTCGGGCGCTGGCCATCCGCCATGGGATCGAGACGGTATGGGCGCGGCTGTTCAACGTCGTGGGCGCCGGTGAGGACGATCGGCACGTCGGGCCCGAGTTCGCGCGCCAGGTGACCGAGATCCGGCACGGCGTCCGGCCCCCCATCGTCGACGTCGGCGATCTGCAGACGACCCGTGACTTCATCGACGTGCGCGACGTCGCGGTGGCGCTTTCGACGCTCGTCGATCACGGCGCCGCCGGGAAGACCTATAACGTCGCGACGGGGACGGAATCGTCGATTCGATCACTCCTGGACCTCGTTCTCGAGACCGCAGGCCTCCAGGGTTCGATCGAGGTTCAGCACCGCTCGACCAAGGGCGGCGGGCCGAGCCGCCACTTCGCCGATACCCGGCGCCTGCGGGCCTTGGGATGGGAACCGCGCTTCGATCTGGCCCGGAGCGCGAGCGACATGGTCGAGTACTACATGATCAGGGTGACCGAAGCCGCACGCAGCTCGCCTGCCGGCAGCCACGTCGCGCGCGGCCCGATGGACTTTCGATAGAAGCTCTCACTCTCGAGACAGCGCCAACATGGCTTGGACAGCCCCGGGATCGGCGGAATGAATGCAGGGATACGCGAGATCGTGTGGACCTTCACGTCGGCGGTCCACGGCGAGTCTCCCGTGCCGTTGGTGAGGGTCGGCTGGGTGGGATCGTCGAAGAGCCGCAGGTCGATCGCGAGGTTGGTAACGTAGACGAAGAGCTTAGCGAGCGATGTCGCCACCGACCGTCGGGTCCTCGATCTTGACGACGTCGGCGCCGAGGTCGGCCAACACCTGCGTCCCGAAGGGGCCGGCGCCGAACTGAGAGACCGTGAGAACGCGGAGTCCGGCGAGGGGCGGGCGGCTCATCTCGTGAGCCCGGATCCATCGTCCACCCGCCCACGCGCGGTCAGCCGGCGGGCCACCTCGGCGCGGTCGGCGGCGTTGGTGGTCGGGGTCGAGGCCAGGCGCGCGGCGTCGCGATAGTAGCGCTCGACCGGGAACTCGCTCGTGTAGCCGTAGCCGCCGTGGACCCGCATCGAGTCGAGCGTGACCTCGTACGCGGTCTCCGACGCCGAGATCTTGGCGATGAGGCGCTGCGCGTCGTCCCCGCCCGCCGCGGCGGCGGCGTAGGCGAGGAGCCGCGCCGCCGTGATCTTGGTCGCCATTCCCGCGAGCGTGAGCTGGATCGCCTGGTGGTGGGCGATCGGCTTGCCGAAGGTCGTGCGCTGCTGCGAATAGCGAAGCGCGGCCTCGAACGCGGCCTGCGCCAGGCCGACGCCCGTCGCCGCGGCGCCGAGCCTCGCGACCTCGAGGACCGCCGCTCTCTGCTCGAGAGCACGACCGGCCGCACCGTCCAGTCGATTCTGCGCCGCAACGCGGCAGCCCTCGAAGCGGAGCCGGCCCGACTCGAGCCCGCGCAGCCCGAGGGTCGCCTCGGGCCGATCGGCGCTGAAGCCGGGCATCCCGGGGCCGACGACGAATAGCGCGACATCGTCGGCCGAGACCGCCGGCACCAGCACCGCGGCCGCGTGCGCGGCGTGATCCACCGGCGGTGTCTCCCCGTCGAGAATCCAGCCGTCGCTGGTGCGAGTGGCTCTGATCCCATCGGTGAACGCCACGGTGCCGAGGATCTCGCCTCGTGCCATTGCCGGGAGGAGCCGCTCCCGCTGCTCGGCCGTCCCGAAGCGGGCGATGGCGTGAGTCGCGGTCAGGTGAGCCACGAGGATGGCGGCAAGGGTGGCCGAGCCCCGCGCCAGCTCCTCGACGATCATCACGGTCGTTCGCAAGTCGAGCCCAAGACCCCCATGTCCGGGATCGACGAGGGCCCCGAGAATGCCGAGCTCGGCGAGCGCCGCGACGAGCCGGGCCGGATGGGCGTGGGCGATGTCGAGATCGTGAGCGGCCGGAACGACGAGCTTGTCGACGAGCTGTCGGACCGCGAGGACCATCTGCCGCACGTCCTCGCTCTCCGCCTCGCGTGAGGTCAGGGCTCCGAGCCGCTCACCGTATCGCTCGAGCAGGCCCCGCGCGATGATGGTCCGCTGGATCTCGTTCGTGCCCTCGCCGATGATCATCAGCGGGGTGTCGCGGTAGTAGCGCTCGACGTTCAGCGCGGCGAGCGCGCCGACGCCGCCGTGGAGGCGCAGCGCCTCGACGGCGACCTCCTGGGCCGATTCGGACGCGAAGAGCTTCGCCATCCCCGCTTCGAGATCGCACCGCTCGCCGCGGTCCTTCATCGCGGCCGCCCACGAGGTGAGGAGTCGAGCGGCGCGAAGCTTCGTGGCCATGTCGGCGACCGCGGGTGGGGCGTCGGCGCTGGTGGCGGCGAGATGGGCGACCGTGTCGTCGTAGGCCGCCTGCGCGACGCCGACGGCCCGCGCGGCGATGTTGATCCGTCCGGCCTCGAGCCCTCCCATCACGTGCTTGAAGCCACGGCCCTCGATGCCGCCCACCAGATTGGCCGCCGGCACCGCGCACTCCTCGAAGACCAGCTCCGCGGTGTCGACGCCCTTGTAGCCGAGCTTCGCGATCGATTTGACCACCCGAAAGCCTGGGTGACCCTTCTCGACGATGAAGCAGGACATCCCGCGGTGACGCGGCTCGGCCCTGGGGTCCGTGAGCGCCAGGAGCGCCAGGGTGTTGCCCTCGCGGCCGTTGGTGATGAAGAGCTTCGTGCCGGTGATGAGGTACTCGTCCCCGCGTCGCGTCGCAACCGTGCGGATCGCCTGCACATCGGTCCCGGCGTGCGGCTCGGTCAGCGCGAGGCCGCCGCGCGCCTGGCCGCGCGCGAAGCGGGGGAGGAAGCGCGCGCGCTGCGGCTCGGTCCCGTGGTCGAGCACGATCAGCGCGGCCATCGTGTGGCTGTTGATGACGCCCGCCAGCGACATCCAGCCGCGGCAGAGCTCCTCGATGAGCTGCGCGTACGTCCGGACGTCCAGGCCGAGGCCGCCGTACGCCGTCGGCACCAGCGCGCCGAACAGACCGAGCTCTCGCATGCGGGCGACCAGGCCGTGCGGGTAGGTGTCTTCGTGCTCGAGCGCGGCGGCGACGGGACGGACCTCGGTATCGACGAACTCGCGAACGGCGGCGACCACAGGGTGGTCCATGGGCGAACAGATACTACAATATGGGTGCATGCCGCTCGACGACCTCGTCCTCGGTCTGCAGGGAGCGTTCGATCGTCTCATCCGCCGGCTCCGACTGGGGGCGCCTCCGGTGCCCGGCCAGCGCCGTCTGCTGATCGTGCAGATCGACGGGCTCTCGCGCGCGGTGCTCGAGGACGCGATCACCCTGGGGCGCGTGCCGTTCCTGGCGCGTCTGCTCCACCGCCGTGGTTATCAGATGGTGCCGATGTGCGCGGGGCTTCCGACCTCGACGCCGGCCTTCCAGCTGGCCGCGATGTACGGTGTGCGCCCGGACATCCCGGGATTCCACTACCACGACAAGCGCCGCAAGTCCGACGTCTACTTCCCGCGCGGCGGCGACGCGGCGCACGTCGAGCGGACCCAGGCGGCGGGCCGGCGGGGTATCGTGAACGGCGGCGGCACCTACGGATGCATCTTCACGGGCGGCGCCGCCAGCAATCTGCTGACCTTCGCGATGATCAAGCGTCCGACCGGGGCGGGGCTGATCCGCGCCGCTTCCCTGGTGGTGGTGATCGCCTGGGTCCTCGTGAAGGGAACGGTGGCGTCGACCGTCGAGGTCACTCGCGCGCTGCTCCGGATGCTCGCCGATCCCGCGTCGGCGTCGACGGCCGGCTGGAAGTGGCTGGCGATCAAGCTCGGGATCTCGGTGTGGCTGCGCGAGCTCTTCACCCTGGCGGTCGCGCACGACATCTACGCGGGCGTGCCGACGATCTACGTCAACTACCTCGACTACGACATCGCCGCCCACGCGTGGGGCCCGCGCCACCGCCGCGCGCTGCACACGCTCCGGAAGGTCGACGCCTCGATCAAGCGGCTGGGGCGCGTGCTTCGCCGCGTGCCCGAGCATCGCTACGATCTCTACGTGCTGTCGGACCACGGACAGGCCGCGAGCCTGCCCTACCTCAGACTGTCGGGCGGCCGGCCGATCGAGCAATCACTCTTCGAAGACTTCTTCCAGTCCGACGGGGCGCGAGCGGCGCCGCCGCCCGAGCACCGGCGCGGCGTCCTCGCCGGGGGCCTGGAGGTGTTGCGGGCGCAGCGAGCGCCGGGGTTCTTCCAGCGGTTCGTGAACTACCTCGAGCGTGACTTCCCGTGGGTGCTCGGCGGCACCCGCTCGGCCCGAGAGCACGACGGCATTCGGGTCATCGCCGCGGGGCCGAACGCGTTCGTGTACTTCCTCGACACGGCGGATCCGCTGACGGTCGAGCGGATCGATGCGCGCTTTCCCGCGCTGGCCGCACGCATCTCGGCCGCCCCGGGCATCGGCATCGTCCTGGTGCGCTCGGCCGCCGGCCCGCTCTGCTTCTGGCGCGGCGAGCGCTACGGTCTCGAGGCGCTCGGCGCCGGGCCCTTCGCCAAGCGCCCCGACCTCGAGCGAGTCGTCGAGGGGATCCGCGATCTCATGGCCATGCCGTCGGCGGGCGATCTGGTCATCTACGGTATCGATGCGCCCCAGGGCAACGTGTCGTTCGTGGCCGAGGTCGGGGCTCACGCCGGTCCGTCGATGGACGAGCTGCACACGTTCTTGATCCATCCCTCGCGGGTGAAGGTGCCGATGCCGATCACGCATCCGGTCCAGCTCTATCCCCACTTCGCGCAGTATCAGACGGACGCGGCATGAGACATCTCACGGTCGTGAGCTACAACATCCATCGGGGCGTCGGGCTGGATCGCCGCCGCGATCTCGATCGGATCGCCGACGTCATCGGCGAGCTCGGGCCCGACGTGGTCGGGCTCCAGGAGGTGATCCGGGAAGGCGGGGTCGCCGACGCCGATCAGGCGGCGTATCTGGCCTCGCGGCTCGAGATGACCGAGCTCGTCATGGGCGAGACGCGCGCGCACGGCTCCGGGACGTACGGCAACGTCGTCCTCAGCCGGTTGCCCGTGCTCGGTTCGGGCCGCTGCGATCTGAGCTGTCGCATGCGCGAGCCGCGCGGCTGCCTGAGAGTCGATCTCGACGTCGACGGCACGCCGCTGCACCTGTTCAACTGCCACTTCGGCCTGGGACTGCGCGAGCGCCGTGAGCAGCTCGACCTGCTCGGCGAGTTCATCCGGGCCTCCGGGCGCCTGGCCGGGCCACGAGTGCTCCTGGGCGACTTCAACGAGTGGCACCGCGGACCGGTGACG
>Ga0066700_10000243_pt1 | contig 17753 bp, 13 predicted proteins | sample GraSoiAngelo_149_FD_66460 | JGI IMG/M metagenome (GOLD analysis project Ga0066700, IMG submission 66460) | Grasslands soil microbial communities from the Angelo Coastal Reserve, California, USA - 14_1009_09_30cm | ecosystem: Environmental > Terrestrial > Soil > Grasslands | place: USA...
TTCGCCGGTGGCAGAAGCTTACCGATCGTTGCGAACCACGCTATTGCTGGCTTCTCCCGGAGCGCCGCCCAAGTTGATTCTGGTGACCAGCGCGCTTCCCGGCGAAGGCAAGACCATGACCAGCATCAATTCCGCAATCGTGCTTGCGCAGAAGAACCGCCGCGTGCTGCTGGTGGACGCGGACCTGCGCCGGCCAACCGTGCACATCCGGATGGGTGTCTCCAACAACTCAGGACTGAGCGGGGCACTTACGGGCAATGAACCGGGGGAATCCTACGTTCCCCACCCGACGTTGCCGACCCTCTCCATTTTGCCGGCAGGGCATCGGCCGCCGCTGCCATCTGAGCTGCTGGATTCCGACCGGATGCGCGAACTCATTGCGCGCTGGCGAGCCGAGTTTGACCACGTGATCATCGACACGCCTCCGGTGCTGGGCATGAGCGATGCTGTCGTTCTTTCCACTCACGCCGACGCGGTGGTGCTGGTGGTGCGCGCCGCCGAGAGCGGACGCCAATCCGTGCGCCGCGCCCGCGAGGTGCTGCTCGGCGTTCACGCCAAGCTGGCGGGAGCGCTAGTGAACGCGGTGGACATGAACTCCATGGACCACTACGGCTACTACGGCTACTACGGCAACAAGTACCACCATTATTACGGGTCTGGCGAGGAGAAGAACTGACCATGAAGTCACTTACCGTTGAGGTATGCTCGCTGGTGTTGCTGGCCACGGTGTCTGCCGCCGCACAGCAGCGCAGTCCTTATCCGTCTTCGACCGTGAATGGGCGGACTTCGTCCGACGGCACCCAGACCCCGAACTACCCAGGATCCCAGAGGGCTTCGCAGCTTCCAGCCGGGACGCCGGTCCAGATTCCCGCGGCACCGGCCACTAGCGCGCCGACAGCCAGCATGCCGGCGCCAAGCGCGCCTGCGGGCCAATCGCCGCTGACCACTCGCATCACGGCCGCGCCTGTGGAACTCGGCCCCGGCGACCTGATGGACATTGCCGTTCTCGATACGCCTGAAGTCGGCGGCCGATTCCGCGTGAATGCCGCCGGTGAAATCACCATGCCGTTGATCGGCGCGATTCCCGTCAAAGGCCTGCCGCCGGAACAGGCTCAGGCGCTGATTGCTAAGAAACTTGTGGACGGTAACTTCATCAAGGACCCCCAGGTGACGGTATTCGTCTCCGAGTACGCCAGCCAGATGGTGTACGTCCTCGGAGAAGTGAAGATGCCTGGGGCTTATCCTCTAATGGGATCGCACCGGCTGCTCGACTTCGTGTCCGCCGCCGGCGGGCTCACTCCCACCGCGGCAAACGAGGTCAAGATCACGCGCCGCGACGACCCCGAACACCCCATCGCCCTGTCGCTGAAGTCCACGGACGCCAAGGACAATCCCGAAATGCATCCGGGTGACAGCATCTCGGTTGAGCAGTCCGGGCTCGTCTATGTGCTGGGCGACGTGAACCGCCCCGGCGGTTTCCTGATGGACCGCCATGAACAGCTGACCGTGCTGCGGGCCCTGGCGCTGGCCCAGGGCGCCTCGCCCACGGCCGCGCTCAGCAAGGCCAAACTCGTCCGCACCACCAGCAATGGACGCACGGCCACCGACCTGAACCTGAAAATGTTGCTTAAGGGCGGAATGGATGACCCGGCGCTCAAGGAAGGCGACATTCTCTATGTGCCCAGCGGCCGCATGGTCAAACGCAGCGTCGACGCTATCCTCCAGGGCGCCACCACCGCCGCGGTTTACGCGGCAAGACCGTAAGGACCCGCTAATCGAAGCTCGAAACGCAACGCATAAACGATTGAATTACCTCTTACTTCTTCTATAGTCCATGCACATCTCCGCTGTTCACAAGTCAACTCCCGGACGACTACTGGCTCGTAACGCGCTATGGAACATCATGGGACAGACGGCGCCTATGTTGGTTGCCGTTTTCGCTATTCCTCGTCTTATTCAAACACTGGGGACGGCACGATTCGGAGTTCTCACCATTGCCTGGATGGTGGTTGGCTATTTCAGCTTCTTCGATTTCGGATTGGGCCGCGCTCTCACTAAGGTCGTTGCAGACAAGCTCGGAGAAAAGAAGGAGCACGAGTTGCCTCACCTTGTCTGGACGTCACTTGGAGCAATTTGTCTTCTCGGTACCGCTGGCGCCCTTGTGCTACTGTCGGGCGCACATCTGCTGGTCCATTCGGCCCTCAAAATTCCAGACGCCCTCCGTCCCGAAACATTGCGAAGCTTCTACATTTTGGCCTTTGCTATTCCTATTGTCACTGTCAGCACCGGGTTGCGAGGAGTGTTGGAGGCTCACCAAGAGTTCGCGCTTCTGACAGCAATTCGAATCCCCCTGGGAATTTTCACTTTCGTCGGTCCCCTGTTGGTCCTCACCTTCTCGCGGAGCATGGTCGCCGTGGTTGTGGCCTTACTCGCGGCCCGCCTGATCACGTGCGTGGCACATTTCCTTGCCTGCATAGTCAAAATGCCGGAACTGCGACACGGTCTTGGTTTCGAATGGAGTTCATTGCGAGACATCTTTCACCTCGGCGGTTGGATGACAGTCAGCAACCTTACCAGCCCTCTACTCGTTTACATGGACCGTTTTATGATCGGCGCCCTGGTATCGGTCACTGCCGTCGCTTACTATGCGACTCCTTTTGAAATGATCAACAAGCTGCTGATCATTCCATCAGCGATGATGGGCCCTCTGTTTCCGGCCTTCGCCATGAATTCTGCCCGACAGGATCATGCGCGCAGTAGACTTTTCTTCTGGCGCGCCGTGAAGTATATCTTTCTGATTGTTTTTCCGATAACTCTACTTACGGTCGCTTTCGCACCTGAGGCTCTGAATTTCTGGCTGGGACAAGCATTTGCTCAGCAGAGCGCACCTGTGCTGCGGTGGTTAGCCGTGGGGATTCTTGTCAACTGCATGTCGGTCGTGGCCGCCGCTATGGTGCAGGGTTATGGACGCCCAGATATCGCGGCCAAGTTCCACCTGTCGGAAGTTCCATTCTTCCTAGGCACGCTCTACCTCGGGTTGCATTGGTACGGGATATTGGGAGCAGCTGTGGCGTGGACTTTGCGCGTCACCTTGGATGCGTGCTTGCTTTTCACCGCGGCTGCGCGTCTATCCGCTGATCCACACCCGGCATGGCGGCGTGTCATACCAGCGACATTGGCTACTGCAGCAGCGCTGTTGCTTTCGACGTTCTCGTTTCCCTTGGTGGCCAAGGTGTCCATAGTCGCATGCCTTCTTCTGGCATATGCTGCGTGCGCGTGGTGTCTGCTGGATGCTTACGAACGCGTGCTAGTGATGACTCTCGGAAGGACACACCCAGTTCCAACATCGACATCGGTGCCGCTATCTGCGGCTTTGTCAGACTGACGTCGTAACCAACCCTTGACCGACTTCCTCGACTGAACCAGCATGACCTACGCGTTCATCATTCCGTTTCTTGTACTGCTGATGGTAAACCGGATGATCTTCAAATCGATGATCGCCCCGGCTACGCTTTTTGTGGGCATCTGGACCGCGACTATAACCGCCTTAGCGTTGTGCGGAGATCTTTTCCGTCCGCTTTCCACAGAGACATTGCTCATTTATCTCCTCGGAGCGTGCGTATTCTGCTTTGGGGGAATGCTAGCAGCAACCGTCGCGAACCAAGCGATTTCTAGATCTTTGGTCGTCCTGAGTTCTGATCGCCACTATTACTGCCGCGTAGTTCTGGATTTCCTGTTTGTCGGATGCTTATTTGCCCTTCCCCTATTTGCGCACAAAGTCTTGGGTCCTGTCGGTGGATGGAGCAGTTCGACCGCGCTGTTTGAGGTTCGTCGGAACGCGGTTGCGTCGAGCGGCCAGACCACGACCTTTGATATAGTCAATAATCTCTCAGTGTTATCCAGATTTGTTGCTTTTGGAATGTTTTATGAAAATGATGGCACCAAGCAAAGAAAATGGCGAGCTTATCTCTCATTGCTGCCAGCCGTTGCTTACGGTTCGTTATCCGGAAGCAAGGAACCCGTTGTAGTAATACTTCTCACGGTAATGTTTCTCACTTGGTTGAAGGCTAAAAGCGTAAACATAAAGACCGCGATCTTTGTTGTGGTACTGTGCATAGGTTCCTTTTCAGCCGGTATCTTAGTCATTAATTTCGCCTACGCTCGCTTTTCAAACACTCAAGACATAGGAAGTCGGTTGGCGTGGGTCGTAGCGAGCTATTGGCTTGGCGGACCTGTCGCGTTTGACCGCGTCGTGCAAGATCCAGATTCTATACCGTCTACGCAGACGATAGATAGGTTCTTCCTTCAAACCGCCAATAGCCTGGGGGCGAACTTCGAGGTCCCGAGCCTGCACGCCCGGTACACTCCCATCTCAGACAGTAACATCAGTTCTGATACAAACGTGTACACGATCTATTTCTCCTACTACAAAGACTACGGCTGGCTGGGCATGGTTCTGCTAATGCTATGCGTGAGTTTTTGTGTAACTGTGCTGTACATGCTTTCTCTTCGCGGCGGTCCAGTGAGCGTCGTGCTTTGCGCACAGATTTTAGTGGGAACGATCTTCAGCATTTATTCCGAGAATTACTTCTTATGCTTGAATGAATATCTGAAGGCACTTCTGTTTTTCGCCGCTCTTTATTACGGTCCGATGATCAGTTTGTCGCGGCAAAAGCGATCGACATTAACTGTGTATACAGGTCCGGTTTAGACTTTCGCCATCTGTCACCGCACTTTCCTTTCTCATTTCGACAATATATTCCGAACCCACGACATCGCTCTAGGCTCGTAAGTCCGAGGTCACCTAGCCCGTCCTGTCAGTCGAATGCCCTATGTTGCAAGTGTCCGCATATACCGGAGGCCGCCACGTCGCCAGCGCCCGCTTTCGGTTGCGTCAACTGATTGCTCCGATGCGGCACTACGGTGTCTCGATACACGAACACTCAGCGGTGTTTGGTTCGTTTCCGCCAGTGCACCAAGCGAGTCGACCCCTCTGGGGGCTGGTAACCCTTGCGCAACGGATTCCGAGTGTCCTGCAGTCGTACCAGGCAGACGTTTCTCTGATCCAGCGCGAAATGCTTTCTACATTCGTTACGCTGGAGCCAGCACTCAAGCCTCCGCGTGTCCTGGACGTGGACGACGCCATCTGGATTCACATGGGCGACAAGGGCGCCCGGCGTCTCGCAAGACTGGTGGACGCCATTATTTGTGGAAATGGACATATCGCTAAATACTTTTCTCAATGGAACTGCAACGTTCGAATTATCCACACCGCGGTTGACGACAAGCGGTTCTCTTCCTTGGCCAAGCTACCCAGCGACAGCCTCGTCATCGGCTGGAGCGGAGCGTCGAGTGCTTTCCGGGAGCTTTATCGTATCGAGCCTGCTCTTTCGCGAGTGTTGAAGAAGCAGAGCAGAGTCAAGCTCCGAATTGTCGCTGATCAAAAACCCCAATTTACAGTACTGCCGGAAGCGCAATGTGAATTTGTGCAGTGGTCGCCTGAAGCGGAGGTCAGCGCTATCCAGCAGATGGATATCGGGATCATGCCGCTCGCCGACACCTCCTGGAATCAGGGTAAGTGCGCATACAAAATGCTTCTCTATATGGCGTGTGGTCTTCCTGTTGTGGCCTCTCCTGTCGGAATGAATAGGGAGGTCTTCGCCATGACAGAATGTGGCTTCGCCGCAGGGGACATTGACGAATGGACGGATAGCTTAGAGGTTCTTATTGCCGACGCGGATCGGCGGCGCATACTGGGCAACAACGGACGGATTTTGGTGTCAAAACAGTTTAGCGTGGATACTATCGCACGGCAGTTGGCCAAAGAACTTCATGCGATTGCTGTTGTCCCCCGCGACGATGCCTGTGTTGCCCGCCGGAGCACAGAGTAGTTCTGTCCATTGTGATTACGGTCGAGACTAATTGTCTTCTTATTCTATCCACCGGGCTAAACCAAGCCAAAATCGAAACTCTTAATGAGCAGTGTGTCCTCTGAAACTGGGTTGCCGACTTTGAGCCGATAAATATGTGTGGAATCGCTGGTTTCTGGACACGTCCACAGCGGGCTGAGGAACTCATGCGTGTTGTTCGCAGCATGACCGACTCTCTTCGGCACCGCGGACCCGATGATGACGGCCATTGGAGCGATCCGGCTGCCGGCATTGCCCTAGGCCAACGCCGCCTCTCGATCATTGACCTGTCAGGAGCCGGCCACCAGCCAATGCTGTCAGCTTCGGGCCGATACTACATCGTCTTCAACGGTGAGGTATATAACTTCAACGAGTTGCGCCGCGAGCTGGATGGCATAGCTTGGCGCGGCTATTCCGATACGGAAGTCATGCTTGCAGCCATCGAGCGCTGGGGGCTGAGAGCGGCTACACAACGCTTTGTCGGCATGTTCGCTTTCGCCGTGTGGGATCGTAAGACCCGTACCTTGCATTTGGTGCGCGACCGTCTCGGAATCAAGCCACTCTATTACGGCTTCTGCGGCGCGACGCTACTATTCGGTTCCGAGTTGAAGGCGCTGCGCTGCCATGCGGATTTCCACCCGGAAATCGACCGCGATACCTTGGCCCTGTTCCTGCGCCATAACTACGTGCCTGGGCCGTATACCATCTACGTGCGCACGTGGAAGCTTGCCCCGGGAACGATTTTGTCGCTGCGCTCACACGATGACAGCACTTCGCAGCCGACACCTTACTGGGACATGCGTGAAGTCGCGGAGCGTGGGCAGTCTCAACCATTCCGCGGCAAGCCTGAGGAAGCGGTTGGGGAACTCGATCGGCTGCTGCGAGAGGCCGTGCGCCTCCGCATGATCGCGGACGTCCCCCTGGGAGCCTTTCTCTCCGGTGGCATTGACTCCTCTACCGTGGTGGCGCTCATGCAAGCCCAGAGCACGCGCCCGGTAAGAACGTTCAGCATTGGCTTCGAGGAGACAGCATATAACGAGGCGCAGTACGCAGCCCGGGTGGCTCGCCACTTGGGAACCGAACACACCGAGTTATACGTCACGTCGGCTGACGCCCTGGCAATGGTGCAACGGTTACCCCATTATTATGACGAACCGTTTTCTGATTCCTCGCAGATTCCCACGATGATGGTCTGTGCCCTGGCACGTCGTCACGTGACAGTGGCACTGTCCGGGGATGGCGGCGACGAATTGTTCTCCGGTTATGATCGCTATACTTCAACCGAGCGGTTATGGAGAAAGCTTTCAAAGATTCCACTCCCTTTTCGGGTCGCTGCGGCGGCAGCCTTGCGGGCAACTCTGCACTGGTGGCGGGATGACCTCTCGCGGCCATTCATGACCTCCGCTGCCCGTGCCAATCCGCTGCGCCGACGGCGTCTAGAAAAGCTCGCGCTAGCCTTGCCATCCGGGAACCTCGAAGCCTTTTACCAGGTGCTGATTTCACATGCGATCGGAAACACGCTTGTGCTTGGCGCGCAGAAATTGCCAACGCGGTTCGACAACATCATTCATTCCCGTTCGGGGTTGGGTCTGACTCCAGCGCTCATGTACTTGGACACCGTCAATTATCTTCCGGATGACATCCTCACCAAGGTTGACCGGGCCAGCATGGCGGTGGGCTTAGAGGCACGTGTGCCCCTGCTCGATCACCGTGTGGTCGAGTTCGCGTGGACGGTGCCGATGTCTTACAAGGTGCGGGATGGCGCAGGGAAATGGATACTGAGGCAGCTTGCGTACCGCTACATCCCGCACGAAATGCTACACCGGCGCAAAGCCGGATTTTCTGTTCCGCTGGCGCGCTGGCTTCGCGGCGAGCTGCGCGACTGGGCGGAGGCTATGCTGGACGAGTCCCGTCTCCAACGTGAAGGATTCTTCAATGTTCGCCTAGTGCGCCGCTTGTTCCATGACCACTTGAGCGGGAGGGCCGAAATGGAGCACTTACTGTGGGACCTGCTGATCTTTCAGGCGTGGCACGAGCAGGCAAGCCAAGTCCCCGCAGGCAGCAGCCAACCACTGCCCTTGCACGAGTCTGCCGGCGAGGTCCGGGCGTGAACCAGACTCGCGGTCTATGTTTGATACTGGTGATCTCTTATCTGGCCTGCGGCGACGCTGAGCGCGTGCTCTCGAAGCTTGCCAATGCCCAGAGCGAGCACGGAGAGAGTAACGATGTTGACCTTCAGTGATCAGCCAATGTTCTTATCGGGCGCCGTGCGATGCCTCTGCCTAGTCCTGGTCGTGCAATCCGGGAATACTTTTGCGAACAAGAGCCTTGTGCTCATGCGTTGGCTGATGCCGAGTGGATAGCAATGTATCTAGTTCTCAATGGCGATCACTGGTACGGGAACATCAATAGGCTAGTAACAAAACCAGCCGTCTGCCGGGAGATGTCGAAGGAAGGGCGCCAACTGGTACAGCAGAGGTTTCATTTAATCAAGTCGTGCTGATGATTGGACGCCATCTTATAACTACCGCGGGAGCGCATGCAGAGTGGCTTCTACGAATAGCACCTCTACTCGTGCCGGAACAGGGTGGAGCCACCGGCCACGGGAGTTGGCCACCATTCTTTCCCCGCTGCGAATGCGACAAGTAAGACCATCTTCGCCAGCGCCGACGATCGCAACAGTTTAGTAGTTCCCGAGATGTAAATGCCAAACCCTAAAGTCAGGATCACCTACATCATCCCAAATCTCAACCGCGGCGGGGCTGAAGGGCAACTATACGAGCTCATGCGCCGACTGGATCGGCACAATTTCGAGCCGGATCTGGTTCTGTTTGAGGACGACGGTGGTTACGACACGCAGGGCGTGGTCGAGCGTGTATTCCTGCTCAATACTCCTGCCGGCGGCAATTCCAACTGGCATCTCCGAGCGTTCGGGCAAATCGCCGCAATAGTGAAGCTAACGAAACATTTGCGTCGGCGCCGGTCGGATGTGGTACATGCCTTTCTTCCGGCGGCTGTCATTCTTGCCGGCTGCGCAGCACGGCTCGCGCGGGTACCGCATTTCATCGTGAGCCGCCGGTCGATGCTGGACCATTACCGCAAGAGCCGGATATTGACAGCCGCCGACCGCTTCCCGCTTCGTTTTGCCGACGTCGTCGTAAACAATTGCCGTGCGATCGCGGAGCAGGCGGCACTTGGCGACCGTCTACCCGAAGCCAGGTCGCTCACCATCTACAACGGCGTGGACACAGTCCGCTTCAACCCAAAGTCAGATGCGAACGCGCGACAACAGCTTGGTTTCGCGCCGGAGCACGTGGTGTTCGGCATCGTGGCGAATTTCCGCGAATGCAAACGTCATATAGATTTTGTACACGCTGCAGCTCGCCTACATGATCGCGTGCCCCGCGCACGTTTCCTGATGGTGGGGGCCCACGCCACTCGCGATGCGGTAAATGCGGAGATCCAGCGACTGGGGCTCGGCCCGAGCTTTGCAACCGTGGCCGGCACCTGCGAGCCAGAGAAGTATTACCAGGCAATCGATGTTTACGTGTGCACATCGGCTACAGAGGGTCTGTCAAACTCGATCATGGAAGCCATGGCTTCTGGCAAACCGGTCATTGCAACGAGGGTCGGTGGTAATCCTGAGTTGGTTCGACACGGCGACACCGGATATCTTGTCGCGCCATTCGCTCCAAACGAAGTCGCGAGCACAGCAGAAGTCCTTGCGCGCGACCCCGGTTTGCGCGCTCGCATGGGAGCGCGGGCGCGGCATGTGGCGGAGACCTCTTTCTCAATGACCGCGATGGTGGAGAGATACGAAGAACTCTATACCACACTGTTAACTTGCAAACTCAAACCCGCAGCGGAGAGTTCCGTGCCCCCTCATCCTTCGTCTGCGAATGTCTCCAAGACCGCATCAGATTATCTGTCCAAATGAACAGCATTGTTTACGGTGTTACCTCCGACATAAGCCTGGGCTTCTACCGAGGACATGCAAGCGCCTTAGCCTCCGCAGGGCTCGAAGTCATGTTCGTCGCTTCGCCCGGCAGGGAGATGGCAGGCTTTGCGGTGGGCGAGGGCGTTCAAGTTGTTCCGGTCTCTATGACCCGGGAAATCGCAATTTTGGCAGACATTAGTTCTCTGTGGACTTTGACAAGGGCCCTGAAACGTCTACGTCCTACCATTACAGACTTTGGTACTCCAAAAGCCGGGTTGTTGGGCAATATCGCCGCAAAGATCACGTCAGTTCCATGTCGTATCTACACACTTCGTGGTTTGCGGCTCGAGACGGCGTCGGGATGGAAGAAACGAGTGTTGACGATGACCGAGCGCATTGCGTGCAAGAGTGCACATCGCGTGATCTGTGTCAGCCCGAGTCTACGACAACGGGCGATCGACTTGGGGTTGGTCACGTCCGATAAAACAGTAGTCCTGGCGAGCGGCTCGTCGAAGGGCGTCGAGGTTGAACGGTTCCTGCCGACTGCGGAAAACCTGGCACGGGCGGAGGAGTTGCGGTGTGGGTTGAATCTGCCGAAGGGTGTTCCAGTGCTCGGGTTCGTGGGACGGTTCACGCGGGACAAGGGAATACCCGAATTAGTAGAAGCTTACCGGGAACTGCGGGCCGAATATCCTGAGCTGCGGATGTTACTGGTTGGTGATTTTGAAGACGGCGATCCGGTGCCGGAGAAGGTGCGAAAGCAAATCACCGGAGATGCACAGGTCGTGCGGCCAGGGTTCGTAGCGGATACGTCTCCCTATTACCATCTGATGGATGTACTAGTCCTACCGACGTATCGTGAGGGCTTTCCGGGCGTTCCTCTGGAAGCACAGGCGGCTGGCAAGCCGGTCGTGACGACGAACGCCACCGGCGCTATCGATTCGGTTCAGGACGGAAAGACGGGAGTGCTGGTGCCGGCGGGAGATGCGTCGGCGCTGGCGCGGGCAATTGGAAGCCTGCTGGCCGATCCGGCAAAGCGCGAAGAAATGGGCCATCAGGGGCAGGACTGGGTAACACGGGAGTTCGCGGGCGACAGGGTGAGAGCAGCGCTGGTGAACGAGTATCAGAGATTGACCCGCGAAAAGCTTGGCCCCACCGGAAGACCAAGTCCTCAGCGGGGCTGGTCCCGCGTAGTGAAGCGGGGACTGGATACCCTATGTGCATCCGCAGGGCTGGCAGTGTTGTGGCCGGTGTTGGGAGTCGTGGCTCTGCTGATCCGGGTGACGATGGGAAAACCTGTCCTGTTTCGACAGACCAGACCAGGGTTTCTCGCCAAGCCGTTCACCCTTTTGAAGTTTCGCACCATGCGCGACGCCTTTGATAAGGACGGCCATCCACTTCCGGATGGCGACCGTCTAACTCCGCTCGGCACCTGGTTGCGCAAGCTCAGCCTCGACGAATTGCTCCAGCTCTGGAATGTGTTGCGCGGCGACATGAGCCTGGTCGGGCCGCGTCCACTACTCATGGAATACCTGCCCCGCTACACGCCCGAGCAGGCGCGGCGGCACGAAGTCATGCCGGGCATCACGGGCTGGACACAGGTCAACGGTCGCAACGCGCTGACTTGGGAACAGAAATTCGCGATGGACACCTGGTACGTGGAGCATTGGTCGCTCGGACTCGACTTAAAGATTTTGGGAAAGACGGCGTGGCACGTGATCAAGAAGGACGGAATCTCGAAAGATGGCCACGCAACCATGCCGAAGTTCACAGGAGCGACTCGAGATTGTATGGAGCAAGGGTCATGAAGCGAATCGTTGTCATTGGCGCGGGCGGAATGGCGCGCGAAGTGAAATCGCTGATAAGCGAGATCAATCGCGGCACCCCTGAGTGGCATTTCATGGGGTATGTAGTCAGTGACTTGAACGCGCTCACCGATCGCGATAGTCGCGATGAAGTACTCGGCGACTATTGCTGGCTCCGCGAACATGCGACTGAGATCGATGCCGTGACCATCGGTATTGGAACGCCGGCGGCAAGGCTGAAAGTCAGGAATGAGATACAACAAGTACTCCCAAAAGTTGAATTCCCGGTACTGGTACATCCGACGGCCTACCTCGATTTTGAGACCGCGCGAATCGGCCAGGGCGCGCTGATTTGTGCTGGCGTCGTCGGTACGTTGAACATCGTGTTGGAACCCTTCGCTTTATGTAACTTCGGATGCACGCTAGGTCACGAGGCGGTGATTGGGGAAGGCAGCGTCATCAATCCAGGAGCCAACATCTCCGGCGGCGTAACGATTGGCGGCGGTGTGCTGGTCGGAACCGGCGCGCAGGTTCTGCAATACCGCACCGTCGGGGATCGCGTGACCGTAGGCGCCGGGGCAGTGGTCACTCACGATGTTGAACCTGGAACAACCGTGATTGGTATTCCAGCGAGGCCGATCAACAAAAGTGAGACAAAGGTCAGTGGAGAGGTCTCCACAAAGTATCCCTACGCGCCGTGGCCGCAATTTGCCCCAGAGGAGGTTGAGGCGGCAATGCGCGTGCTCCAGTCGGGAAAAGTCAATTACTGGACCGGGACTGAGGGTCGAGAGTTTGAAAAGGAGTTTGCCGAGTTCGCCGGGTGCAAGCATGCGATTGCTTTGGCGAACGGAACTGTGGCGCTGGAAACGGCGTTGAAGGCGCTAGGCATTGGCCCGGGTGATGAGGTCATCACGACCACCCGGACGTTTATTGCATCTGCGAGCTCCGTGGTGGCCGTTGGCGCACGTCCCGTCGTAGCTGACGTCGATTGTGACAGCCAGAACCTAAGCGCCGACACGATCAAGCCAATGATCACGCCTCGAACGAAGGCGATCATTGCGGTGCACCTGGCCGGTTGGCCCTGCGAGATGGACGGAATCATGGAACTGGCGCGCCATCACGGACTGAAGGTGGTCGAAGATTGTGCGCAGGCGCAGGGCGCCATATACAAGGGTAAGAGAGTCGGCTCCATTGGTGATGCAGCGGCGTTTTCCTTTTGCCAGGACAAGATCATGACGACCGGCGGCGAAGGCGGCATGCTCACTGCTAACGATACCGAGCTGTGGCAACGCGCGTGGAGCTACAAGGATCACGGCAAGAGCTACGATGCGGTTTATAACCGCGAGCATCCCATCGGATTCCGATGGCTCCACGAATCCTTCGGGACCAACGGAAGAATGACGGAGATGCAGGCGGCGATTGGACGCGTCGCGCTGAAGAAAGTGCCGGGATGGATTGAAACGCGGCGGCGGTATGCGGCAATTCTGAACGGGAGGTTGTCGCAGGTCAGAGGATTGCGCATCGCCACTCCGCCCTCGCATTCGCAGCATGCATATTACAAGTACTACGTGTTCGTGCGTCCGGAGCAGCTACGGGCCGGATGGGACCGTGATCGGATCATGCAGGCGATTTGTGCGGAGGGCGTGCCTTGCTCAGTTGGCAGTTGCAGCGAAATCTACCTGGAAAAGGCGTTCGCGCCCGAACGTCGACAGAAGCGGCGATTGCCGGTGGCAAAAGAACTGGGTGAGACCAGTCTGATGTTTCTGGTACACCCAACCCTGACCACCGAATCGATCGAGCACGCTTGCCAGGTTGTCGAGAAGGTAATGGCGGCGGCCAGCGCCCCGGCCGTTGTACTTAACACGTCACTCAAGGCGGCCTTGTCTGCCGCGAACTCGCTCTAGTCGTTCTATCCCCCTAACCATCCGGAAAAGAGGCTGCGATGTTGCTGAAAAACAGGTGGGTCGTCGTAGTAGTGCAGGCGTTGCTGATACTCGCATCTTTAATGACAGCCTGGCTATTGCGGTTTGAGTTTTCCTTGCCCCACTTCTCGCTCCTGCTCCAGGCAGCGCCGCTTCTGCTCGGATTCAGGCTGCTGGCAATGAGGCGGTACAACTTGTTCCACGGCTACTGGCGCTATACGAGCGTCAGAGACGCTGCGGATATTGCGAAAGCTGTCGCAGTGGGTAGTGCGGCCTTCTTTGTGGTGCTCCGCTTCGTGCTGGGCGTAACGGTGTTCCCCTTGTCCATCTACCTCCTGGAGGCGCTGCTCACGGTGGCGGCCCTGGGCGGTGTGCGAGTGCTGTCGCGCATGATACTGAAGCCGGTCGAACGGCGCTCTCGCGATGATCGGTCTCGCGTGCTAATCGTTGGCGCAGGCTCAGCCGCGGAACTTCTGATACGTGAGCTGGCGCACACGGATTACGAGGTTGTAGGCTGCGTTGACGACGATCGAGCGAAGCAGGGAGTTCGCTTGCACGGCGTCCAGGTGGTTGGGACGATTGACGAGCTGGCCGCCGTGGCAGCCGCATATGCGGTGGCAGAAATTTTTATTGCCATGCCTTCGGTGACCGGTCTGCGAATGCGCCGGGTCATTGAGCGGTGCCAAGCCAGCGGAAGGAAATTCAAAACCATTCCGGGCCTGAGTGACCTGGCCAAAGGACGTGTGACCGTTAATCAGTTGCGGGATGTTGATGTCGAGGACCTGCTGGGGCGCGACCCGGTACGACTCGATCTGGAGGCGGTGCGCAGGCACCTTGCAGGCCAGGTGGTAATGGTAACCGGGGCTGCGGGCTCGATCGGTTCGGAACTGTGTCGCCAGATCCTCGATTATGCGCCAGCGAAGTTGATCTGTCTCGACCAGGCGGAGACGGCGCTGTTCTATCTCCAATTGAAGCTCGACCGCCTCAAGTATCGCGACCGCATAGAGTATTGCGTGTCGGACATAACGGATGGTACGTCCATGCGCACTCTTCTTCGAACCCGCGGAGTGCAAATCATTTTTAATGCCGCAGCTTACAAGCACGTTCCCTTGATGGAATCAAACTCGGCCGAGGCTATGCGGAATAACGTGTTTGGGCTGCTCACTCTTCTGCAGGCAGCCGAGGATGCCGGTTGTGAGCGCTTTCTGCTGATCTCGTCGGATAAGGCGGTGAATCCGACCAGCGTGATGGGCTGCACCAAGCGGCTGGGAGAATTGATCCTGGCGTCGCGGCCATCTAGGATGCGCTGCGTGTCGGTACGGTTCGGAAATGTACTTGGCTCGCAAGGAAGTGTGGTGCCGGTCTTCCAGCAGCAAATCCGGAAAGACGGGCAAGTGACCGTTACTCATCGGGAAATTACACGATTCTTCATGACCATCCCTGAGGCGGTTTCCCTCGTGCTGCAGGCCTTTACCATAGGCCAACACGGCAACATTCTGGTGCTGGACATGGGAGAACCAATCCGCATTCTCGATTTGGCCAGGACGCTGATCAAGTTATCTGGAAATTCCGAAGCGGAGATCCCGGTCGTCTTCAGCGGCTTGCGACCCGGCGAGAAGCTGTATGAAGAGCGTTTTTACAGCTCAGAGAGGCTACTGGCAACGCCGCACGAAAAGGTAAACAGGACCGAGAGTGATCTGATGGACTGGGCATCCCTGCGCCGGCATCTCGAAGACCTTCTGCAACTGACGTTATCCGGCACGGAGGAATCGCTACTTGCAAAAGTGGCCGACATCATCCCCGAATATGCTCGCTACCGCAGACCTGGGGAACGGGAACCGGTGGAACGCCTGGAGCGCAGTCCAATCGCTGACACTCCGCCGTTCGTTCCTGCTGAAGCAGGAGACTGAAGCCTTGGCTTACGGGGTGGAGACGCGCGCGAAAGCGCGAACAGTCAAGAGATCCGATTCCCAGAAATCGGCAGGTGGCGCCAGCTATTTCCGCGTCATAAAAGAGCTCTTCGGGGCCATTTCAATGGTGATGCGGGGAGGCACGACGCCGCAGCCCGTCGTCATGCACGCTGAGTGACATGGTTGGAGTATGCAAGACACCGAACGGAGCCTACTCCTTGGCGTTTCACGGATGCTTATATGCAGCGCGGCGGATTCCAAGCTCAAGAGCGCGTGGTACACGAATTGCGAAAAGGAGCCTAGTTAACCCCGTGAAACTGCCTGGAAAGACTGCTCTCGTGCGAATCGCTGCCATCGGAGCAGCCAGTCTGCTCGCTCTTTCGGCTTTTGCTCAGTCACACACTGAAATGACAATTGAGGATGCACAGACGGTAACCGCGCAGAAGATATTTAGCAAAGGCAATCCATCCTCGACCTACATCCTGCAATTACTAGACAGCCTTGGAACACGAAACGGACAGCTGATCGGATTCAGCATCGAGCAGCTGCTGAACCCTTCGTCTCCGGCGAATTACTACAACTTTGGCCAAGCCACGGAGCTTTTCACGGCCAGTTCCAATTCGCAGACCTTTCCCTCGCAGAGTGCGGCCGTTTACGGTTCATTCAATCACTTTGGTAGCGGGGCGCTAGACTCTGGTTTCGGCGCATCCTTTGAGGCGTTCAATGGCGGTCCTGCAACAGCTACTCTAATCGTAGGAGTTCATGCCGACGCGACAAACGGCGGCGTAGCGGCGGGGGTTCGTACCCAATCTCCGACGAATAACGGCAATGCCACTAACCTCAGGGCAGGCGATTTTCTAGTCCGAAACTCTTCTTCTGGAACTGTCACAAATGCCGCATCGTTGTACGTCGAGGGGCCGCAGAACACAAACCACGGCACGATCACAAATCTCTATGGCTTGCTGATTCAAGATCAACTTACGGGTACTAATAATTGGGCGATTAAGACAGGCAAGGGTTTAGTGCAGTTTGGTGGCAAGGTACGGGCCGATGGTGGTATTGGCGTCGGGTCCGCTACGCTGATATCTCCTACAGCCCCAACCATCTCTTCTGGGTTTGGCAAGGCGCCGGCAGTTTTTAACGCCAACGGTACAGCAGCCTTCACAATCAATGTTGGGACAGGCGGAACCGCGAATAGCGGAGTAATCGGGCTACTCACGGCGACGCATGGATGGGCCTGTACGTGTACTGACATCACCACCAATTCCTCCACGGTATTTGCATGCAAGCAGATTGGGGCTGGAACGACAACGACGGCTCCCATCGGCGAATTCACGGCATCGGGGGCCGCGCACGCCTGGGAAGCCAGCGACATTCTGGCGGTGAGTTGCTTCGCTTACTGATTATGCCCCGCCCATCTACACTGGTGTCCACTCTCGCGGTCCTGTTGTGGGCCCGAAAACCGGAGTGCCCACTCCCGACTTTCTGAAATGGCTACAGGAGATGACTGCACAGGGATGGTTCTCGGTGGAATGCCTAGAGCCCGGTCAAATCTCTGAGAATTCGCCGCCGATTGCTGCCGAAGCGGGAGACTAAAAGCTTCGCCAACGGGTGGAAACACTCGCGAAAGCGGGAACAATGACAGAGAGGATTCCCAGAAATCGGAAGCTGGTGCCAGTTATTTGCGCGTCAAAAAAGAGCTCTTCGGAGTGACTTCAGTCGTGATGCGACCGGAACAATCTGCTGGAGTGCGTACGAGGCCGCTATCGGTGATCACGCGCAACGAGCGAGTTGTTGCGGTAAGCATGACGCCACAGTCCCTAGCGTAGCTAAGCTAGTGATACGGGCTGAGCGAGCTACTACGCCGGTGCTTGCGGGGCATTCCCACATGGCCGTGTTCGGGGAGGTACCGACAGAATCCGAAACACTGGGTGACTGAACCTACAGGTCGTCACGAATTAGGGACTGCAAAGGGTCGGAGCAGATGCTCTGGCCCTTTTTGCTTTTATGCAAATTCTTGATCTCTCGTAGCGGTCAGGTGTTGCGCGTGCAGACACGTCTAGGAGGCCATGATCACCCGATGCAGAACCGATCTGGCCCAAGTGCAGGTGGAGAGAACAGGGGCATACCGCTTATTGGGCGTAGCATATTTAAGGATGAGCAGAATAGGTCCGGAATACATCGATGCCGCCGTTCCTGATCGCTTGGTAGCCGGCGGTGCCCTCCTTCGACATGAGCCCGAGGAAGAAGAGGACGAAGAAGAAGAGGAC
>Ga0066700_10000244_pt1 | contig 17749 bp, 18 predicted proteins | sample GraSoiAngelo_149_FD_66460 | JGI IMG/M metagenome (GOLD analysis project Ga0066700, IMG submission 66460) | Grasslands soil microbial communities from the Angelo Coastal Reserve, California, USA - 14_1009_09_30cm | ecosystem: Environmental > Terrestrial > Soil > Grasslands | place: USA...
CTATCGCCATCCTGGTGGCGGCGCGGCCCCGGTGGGCCAGAACAGTGGTTCGCACTCGGGATATCTTTTGCCTTCATGGCGCCGTCGGCGTATTACTTACCTTTTCTATTGCTCCGACTACGCGACTTGTACCGAACAGCCCACGATAAACTTGATGGTCAGGTTTTCCGCAGGGCAGTCCTCCTCGCCGCGTGGATCGTTCCGTGTATCGCGGGAATTACTTTGGGCTTTGTCGAGCTTGGCGGCACATTCGGGTGGCCCGTTCTGGAAGCTACCGCAGTTATGGCAATAGTGGATGTCAGCTTCTTACATTTCATGAGGACACCCACGGAAGAAGGCCGGAAACTGCTCGACAAAGTTGAGGGGTTTCGCCTGTTTTGCAAGAAGTGGATCAGTTTCCCATGGATCAGTTCACAGCTCCGCATGAGCACTCAGGAATTTACAAAAAGTTCCTCCCCTATGCGGTCGCTTTGGAGGTAGAACAAGCGTGGTGCAATCGATTCCTTGCAATTGCTTCGACCTTTCACCAACCGGAACCTTTTCCCAATACGCAGTCGTTTTATCTTGGAATGTGGGACGGCAAACCTGTCGAGATCGTCTATCGCCCCCTGCCAAAGTGACGCTTCATGCCACAACAATAGTGGTAGACCTACTTGCTCCTTTGCAGTTCTCGATACGCTTCGCTTTTTGAAACCCCTATCTCTTTCGCGACCTTCTTCAATGCCGCTTTTTCGTCCAGTTTCTGTTCGGCCATGATCTGCTCCAGTCGCTGGCGCACTGTCGCGGACGTCTTTACTGTCTTCTGATCGGTTTCTTCCGCTTTGCCGATCAGCAGAGTAATTTCACCCTTGATCTCGTCGCGCGCGTTCAGCGTCCGTAGAACTTCGTACGCCCGACCGCGCAGAAACTCTTCGTGAATCTTGGTGACTTCGCGTGCGATGACAAGGTGCCGTTCCGCGCCCAGGACTTCCACAATGTCCTCGACAGCTTCTTTCACGCGATGTGGCGCTTCATAAAACACCTGCGTTCGCGGCGACCCCTGAATGCTCTCCAGCATTTTCCGCCGCTGTCCCCGTTTCGCGGGGAGAAATCCGCTAAATCGAAAGGAGTCGGCTGGCAGGCCACTGGCCACCAGCGCCGCTAGAAACGCGGACGCTCCTGGAATCGGCACCACGGGAACGTGATGCCGTATGGCAAGCGAAATCAACCGGAAGCCGGGATCGGAAATCCCCGGCATGCCCGCGTCGGTGACCAAAGCCACACGCGCCCCTCGCTCCAATTCGAGGACCAGTTCGGCAGAGCGCGTCATTTCATTGTGCTCGTGATAGCTGATGGTGCGGGTGGTAATACCGTAATGGTTGAGAAGTTTCTGACTCTGCCGCGTGTCCTCACATGCGATCAGGTCGCATTCCTTCAGTACTCGCAGCGCTCGCAGTGTGATGTCTTCCAGGTTCCCGATGGGAGTTCCCACCAGATAAAGCGCCGCTCCAGAGTCCAGACTGCGAGTAGTTCTCGCGGCGTCGCTGTCTCCGGGCTTCATGCACGCGAGTCTATCACCGGGTAGAGGACCGCACCTGCCTCGTAAATTGACGCCGCTAGTCCCCAATCCCTAGAATCAAAGACAGAGCAATACCGCGATTGCTGTCGAATTCAAACAAGCCGTTGGCGAACGACCAAAGACCAACGACCGACGACGGTTGTTAGGGAGTCCATGCCACTTTACGAGTACGAGTGCAAGAAATGTCATCACCGGTTTGAGCGGATCCAGAAATTTTCCGATCGCCATTTGAAGAAGTGTCCTGATTGTGGCGGCCCGGTCGAACAGATGATCTCCGCTCCAGCCGTCCAATTCAAAGGCACCGGATGGTACGTCACCGATTATCCTAAGAAGTCTTCGGGAGATTCGTCCCGAAATGGTGATTCCAGCGAGAAATCGGGCGGCAAGGACGAAAAGTCAAAGGACGAGAAGTCGAAATCCGGCGCTGCGAAATCTGACAGTTCGAAATCGGATTCTTCGAAATCCGAAGCCGCTCACAAGAAAAGCGAAAAGAAGTAAGGCCACTATCTCCAACTCATGTTGTATCCCAACGCACTCAATATCTGATTTTCGAATTCATATTCCAGAAGGATGGCAAAGTTGTCGCCCTCAAATTCCCAGGATTCCGCATACCTGGTGAGATGGAGGTCATACTTGGAGAAAGCCGCCGCATAACGTACGTTGCACGGCTGCGGACATGCGATGAGTCCCGTGGGATCCATTCGCAGCACACCTGTCGTCCCGAACAGTGTGGCTGAAGTGACATCTGGCTCCCGCGCAACCCCAATCTGATGAGGCGCTTCGCGAAACGCCCGTGAATCCCCTTGACGCATATCAGCGAGCACACCCGGATCAGAGCGCTGAAGAGGATTGAGGTCTACCTTCCTTGCCAGACTTTGTTGTGCACTCTTCCAAATCGTCCACAGGTCCGCCCCTGAATGTTGAGTTCGATTCACAAATCCGATTGGCAGCACCTCCGATTCACCGCCGCCACAGCCCACCAGAACCATGGTTAGTATCAGCGTACGCAGACTCCACCCCATAGCCCTCCTCGGTTCCCTGCTCAATTGAATCGGCAAGTGGAGCTATTTCTCCATGACTGGATTTAATCGAACGTAGTTGACCCTCGGTGAGAGACTCTCTGAACCCTCGCACTCCGTATTGTTTGCCGCTCCTCGATTTCTGTGTTAACGTCGCGCCTTGGTTGCCCTGATGCACGCCCTGTTCAGTCATGAACCGCCAACCAAAACGCAGGTGATGCCTGTCCAGTCCGTCATCCCTGTGCTGCAGGACGCGGCGGTAGCCGCGGTCTACTGCAGCCGGCGCATGGGCGGCGACTTCTACGATTTCCTGCGAGTTTCTCCCGACCGCGTTGTCATCGGACTACTGGATGTGGCTGGCCGCATTGAGGATAACGGCGCTATCATTTCAGCCGCCCAGCAGACATTTCGTAGTTTGGCCCCCGAGTTGTTTGCTAAAGAAGACATCAACGAAGCAGATGCTATGAGTGAGCTCGCGCTCGCGCTCAATCGCACTATCCTTCAATCTCAGGGGAATATCCGATCGTGTCCGGCATTCGCCGCTTGTTATAACGAAAGCCTCGGCACTCTTTGCTATTTCAACGCGGGCCATACTCCCGGACTGCTTCGGGACCGCACCGGCATCACCGAACTGCCCGCCACCGGCCTGCCTCTGGGATTGTTTTCGCACGCTACTTCCGACGCTCGCATCGTTGCTTTGGAGCCCGGGGCTTCTCTGCTACTCGTTTCCCTGGGACTGTTGGAAGGCAAATATAAAGACGAAGAATTTGGATTGGGCCGTTTAAAAGACACGTTTCTACATGCCAACTCCGACGATGCCAGAGAACTTTGCGTCAGCATTATCAATAACGTGCAGCAGTTCATGCGAACTCCTCCCATCCACAACGATGTGACCGTACTCGCGCTGGTCCGTGCCGCCACCGCCAAAGCCTTAGCTGTAGCCGGTTGAAGCCTATTCCGGGCTCTTCAAGAGGCCCAGGCACTGGCTCACCCTTCGGGTTCAGAGGTACAATTTACTAAGGTCATCCTCCCAGAAACCTGCGACCAGATACTGTGGCATGGCCTCCGGAATACCTATGCGAAAATTTTTCCCTTGTTTGTTGCTTTGCCTTCTTTCGGTGCCTACTTTTCTCACTGCGGATACCGTGGTTGAGGAAATCATTGCCCGCGTCAACAATCAGATCATCACCCGCACCGAGTATCAACGCAGCAGAGAACAGTTGAAACAGGAGGCGCAACAGCAGGATCCGGCCAATGCGAACAAAACATATTCCGAGCGTGAGAAGGACGTCCTCCGCGATCTGATCGATCAGCAACTACTCCTGGAGAAAGGCAAAGACCTGGGCATCACGGCGGATACCGAGCTGATCAAAAAACTGGATGAGATGCGCAAAGAGATGAAGCTGGAGAGCATGGACGATCTGGAAAAAGCGGCTCAATCCCAGGGAATTTCATTCGAAGACTTTAAGCTGAATATGCGCAATCAGATAATCACTCAACAGGTGATCGGCAGAGAAGTTGGCCAGAGGATGACCATTCCGAAAGAAGAAATTCAGAAGTTTTACGACGAGCACAAGAGCGAAATGGAGCAGCCCGAACAGATTCGTGTGAGCGAAATCCTGGTCTCGACGGAAAAGAAAGGCGACACAGACACCAGCGATGATTCGCAACGACTAGCCGCAGCAGAAGCTAAAGCGAAAGACTTGCTCGCGCAAATCCGCAAGGGGACGAGTTTTGAGGACGCCGCTAAGAAGAATTCCGATGGTCCTACTGCCGCCCAGGGCGGCGATCTCGGGGGATTCAAGCGAGGCACCTTGGCTAAAGAACTCGAAGACAAGACGTTTGCCATGAAGGCGGGCGAAGTCTCAGATATTATCCGCACCAAGCAGGGTTTCGTCATCCTGAAAGTCGCGGAGCATCATAACGCCGGCGTCCCGCCCCTGAGCGAAATCGAAGGCCGTATCCAGGACGCGATTTATATGCGCAAGCTTCAACCTGCCCTGCGCGCCTACCTGCAAAAACTACGTGAGGAAGCTTACATCGACATCAAAACCGGCTACGTCGACACCGGTGCCAGCCCCAATCAAACCAAGCCCATCGAGACCCTGGCCAAGGATGCCACCGCCAAACAACTCAAAAAGAAGAAAAAATTCGGGGTGTTTTAGTTTAAGCTGGTTAGGATCTCGCATTACAACCCTCCACGAGCCCGGCGATACCGTATGTCGTTTGAAGATCAAAAACATAAGGCCCTATGAAGGATTTTTTTCTAGCGGATTGCGCTCAGCACGAAAATAAGGTCCTCACTTCCAGCTTCGTAGTGGTCTCCAAACAGGTCAAGCCCAAGAAGACCGGAGAGCCCTACCTCGCGTTAACCCTCGGCGATCGTACCGGACAGGTGGAAGCCAAAATGTGGGACAACGTCGAGGACGCGCTGGACGTCTTCGAGCAAGACGACTTCATTAAGATCAAGGGCCTCCTGAACAAATATAAGAACCGTTTTCAGATTACCATCCACAAACTTCGGCGCTTGGGCGATTCGGAAGTTGACTTCGCGGATTATCTACCCAAAACCACCAAGGATATCGGCGAGCTGTGGCAGACTTTGGCAGGTTTCGTAGCCAATTTTCAGGATCCCTGTCTCAAGGCTCTGGTCGAGGCTTTCATGAGCGATCCCGATATCGCCGAAGCTTACCGCACCGCCCCGGCCGCCAAAACTTTGCATCATGCTTACATCGGCGGGCTGCTCGATCACGTAGTGTCACTTTTCCGCTCCTGCGATTTGATTTGCCGCAATTATCCTCAGATCAATCGTGATCTGCTGCTTACGGGAGCGTTCCTGCACGACATCGGAAAAATTCACGAACTCGCGTACAACCGTTCTTTCTCTTACACCACCCGCGGCCAATTGCTCGGACACATGGTGATCGAGTTGGAAATGGTGCACGCCAAAATCGCGCAAGTTCCGAACTTCCCCAGCGAACTCAAGACGTTGGTCGAACACCTCATCATTAGTCATCACGGTCAGTACGAGTTCGGTTCCCCGAAGCTGCCGATGTTTCCTGAAGCCCTAGTGTTGCACTATCTTGACGATCTCGATTCCAAAATGGAGAGCATGCGCGCCCACTTCGCACGCGAAGTTTGTTCCGAGGGCGTGTGGACGGGCTATAACCCTTCTCTCGCCCGCCCGCTCTTGAATACGGCCAAATTTCTGGAGAAAAAACCCGCTGCTGAAGCTGCATCCGTCGAGGCTTCCGGAACTCAGGCTGCTGCCACGATGACTGAGTCGTCCGAACCAGCCGTGAACACTGATTCGATGGCTGCCGCTGCTGGCCCGGAAAAGATTTGATTCCCGAATGTGGAAATTGCGGTTACTCGCCCGTCGCGCACTCCATACGACAATTGCACGTGGTCCCATCTTTCTGGTAAACATCCCCAATGGAGGTAATCGTATGCGATCGCGCTGGATAAAACTCACCCTGGGCCTCTATCTATCTCTCGTATTGATAGCTTGCAGCAACAAAGCTCCCGAATCGACGGATACCAATCAGCCCGCTACTTCTACGACTAACACCGCCAAACCGAAAGCAGCAGCCGTATCAGTTGTCGTTCCCGCGGGAACTGTGGTGACCGTACGGCTGGGCCAGGCTTTGGGCTCGAAAATCAGCACGCCCGGAGAAACCTTCGCCGCCACCCTGGCTAGTCCCGTGACAGTCGGTGGCAATACTGTCATACCGATCGGTGCAAATGCTTCCGGCATAGTGGTGGATGCGAAGCCTCTGGGAAAGTTCAAGGGCGCTGCCACTCTGGATCTTAAGCTGACTTCGATTAACGTCAACGGCGCCGACCATAACGTTGAAACCTCCGCTCTGATCCGCACCGCGAAAGGCAAGGGAAAACGCACTGCCACCATGATCGGCGGCGGCGCGGGCCTCGGCGCGCTCATCGGCGGATTAGCCGGAGGCGGCAAAGGTGCCGCCATCGGTGCAGTCGCTGGCGCTGGCGCCGGCACTGCCGGTACGGTATTCACCGGCAATAAGGACGTTGTCCTGCCTGCTGAGTCCGCGCTCAGCTTTAGACTCAATCAGCCGCTGGAATTGAGATAGGGGCTTTCGGATTTAAATAGCCCACGGCCCGGGCCGTGGGTTATTTTTTTACTGCCATGCTCGACTTAGGTGGCTTCAAAGTTCTGACGTTCGACTGTTACGGCACTCTGATTGACTGGGAAACCGGCATCTTCTCCGCGCTGCGTCCTATCCTCGCGGCACATGGCAAGTCCATCACTGACTCCGCCCTCCTTGAGCTATATTCCGACCTGGAAGTTGAAGCTGAGCGGGGAGAATTCCAATCCTATCGTGAAGTATTGCAGTCCGTGGTCCGCGGCTTCGGACAACGTTTGGGATTTTCTCCCACCACCGCCGAAATACGTTCTCTCCCGCAATCGCTCGCCACCTGGCGCCCCTTCCCGGACACCTTACCCGCCCTTCTCGAATTGAAACAGCGCTATCAGCTTGCGGTGATTTCCAATGTGGATGATGATCTGTTCGCCTCTACCGCGCCGCAACTCAAAGTATCTTTCAACCACGTGATTACCGCCGGGCAAGCTCGCTGTTACAAGCCTTGCCTCGAAATCTTCAAAATGGCTCTAGGCCGGATCGGTGTACCCCCTGCCCAGGTGCTTCACATTGGCCAAAGCATTTATCACGACGTGATTCCGGCCAAATCGCTTGGAATCTCCACCGTCTGGGTAAATCGGCCTTCGCCTAGACCAGGCGCCGGTGCCGCCAAAGCTGCTTCAGCAAACCCTGATCTGGAAGTTGCCAACCTAACCACTCTGCTCACTCAAACTAAGAGTTAAGAACCAGCAACAGAGAACTGCCTTTTTTCAAATCATGCCCGAATACCCTGCACTCCGGTATTAAACTGCTGTGGTTTGATTCGACGCCGTCATTCTGATTGCCGCTTTCAAAATTGGAGCTGAAATGTCCGTCACCACACGCATTAATCCTCTTTCCTACCTCACGGAGCAATTGGACGATCTCAAAGCCAAGGGCACGTACTTCCGCCTCCGAGTGCTGGAGGACGAGCAGGCCCCCGTCTGCACTTTCGACGGCAGGAAAGTGATTAACCTGGCGTCCAACAATTACCTGGGTCTGACTACCCATCCCAGGCTGCGCGAAGCCGCGCTCGAAGCCACCCGTAAATATGGGGTGGGATCAGGCGCAGTGCGCACTATCGCCGGCACCATGAAAATCCATATGGAACTGGAAGAGAAAATCGCGCGCTTCAAAAACGTCGAGGCTTGCGTGGTCTTTCAGTCCGGCTTTGCCGCCAATGCGGGCACAGTCTCGGCGGTGCTGGGCAAAGACGATTTCATCATCTCGGACCAGTTGAATCATGCTTCCATCATCGACGGAGCGCGGTTGTCCAAAGCGAAAATTCTGGTCTTCCGGCATAAAGATATTGGCCATGCCGAGGAGCAACTGGCCAGCGTCAAGCATCAGCCAGGCAGAAAGTTGCTGATCTCGGACGGCGTCTTTTCCATGGACGGCGACATCGGCCCTCTGCCGCAACTTTGCGATCTGGCCGAAAGATACGGCGCCATCATGATGGTTGACGACGCCCACGCTTCCGGCGTGCTAGGCCGCAACGGCCGAGGCACTATTGACCATTTCAACGTACACGGGCGCGTCGATCTCCAGGTAGGCACGCTCTCGAAAGCCGTGGGCGCACTAGGCGGATACGTTTGCGGCTCCCGTGATCTGATTGATTTTCTGTATCATCGTGCGCGCCCGTTTCTGTTTTCCACGTCGCATCCGCCGTCTGTGGCTGCTACTTGCATAGCTGCATTCGAGGTTCTGGAAAACGAACCCGAGCGCATCGAAAAGCTTTGGGAGAACACTCGCTTCTGGAAAAAAGAACTAGGCCTGCTTGGATTTGATATTGGCGGCCGCACCACTCCGGCCAGTGAGACCCCGATCACGCCCATCATCATCGGCGACAGCAAGCTCACTATGGACTTCTCCCGCGAACTGTTTCAGGAATGCGTCCTAGGCACGGGCATCACCTTTCCCACCGTGCCGGAAGGCAAAGCCCGCATCCGAACCATCATGACGGCAACGCACAAAAAAGCAGAATTGGATCAGGCACTCGAGGTGCTAAAGAAAGTAGGAAAGCGAATGGGAATATTGGGGTGATTAATAGCCAGAAGCTACTTACGCAAACAAAAAGCGTTGCCCGGCAGCAATGCCGACGTCCTGGCATGTTCCACGTGGAACATTACGGCGATTTGTCAGCCGACTACGCCCTGTACTGAATGACCCCGCCGACGATCGTCGCGACTACTTTCCCCGTGAACTGCCAGCCATTGAACGGCGTGTTGCGTGATTTGGACAGAGACTTCGAGGCGTCGAAGGTCCAGCGTTTCTTGGGATCGAAAATAGTGACATCAGCGTAGCTGCCGCGCGCGAGCGTTCCACGACCTCGCAGATCGACCACGCGCGTCGGCCCCGCGGTGAACAACTCCACGATTCGCGCCAGCGGAATCTTCTGCTCACGATGCAGGCGCGTAATCGCCATTCCCAGCGCCGTCTCCAAACCTATAATTCCGAATAGGGCGCGTTCAAACTCGATAATTTTTTCATGTGGCGCATGCGGCGCGTGATCGGTGGCAATGGCGTCCACGGTGCCGTCGGCCAGAGCTACGAGCAATGCTTCGCGATCCGCTGCGGAGCGCAAAGGTGGGTTCATTTTGAAGTTGGTGTCATACTCGCCGACATTTTCATCGATCAACGCGAAGTGATGTGGAGTGACCTCGCAGGTAACACGGACCCGGCTACGCTTTCCCCGCCGGACCGCCTTCAGCGCGTCAGCGGTTGAGAGATGAGCGACGTGCAGGCGTGCCCCGGTGAACTGCTGGGCCAATTGCACATCGCGTTCCACGATCGAAGCTTCAGCAGCGGCTTTCATCCCACGCAGTCCCAGGCGAAAGGCAGTCGGACCATCATTTATCGAACAGTTTTCGGTCATGCGAGTGTCCTCCGCGTGCTGAATTACTGGAAGATTGATCTCGGAGGCTACACGCAAGGTCTCGCGCATGATGTCATCACTCAGGATGGGCTTACCGTCGTCAGTGACAGCGACGGCGCCTGCCCGTTGCAAGCCACGAAAGTCGGTAAGCACAGCGCCCTTACTGGCATGGGTCGCGGCCGCCACGGGGAAAACGTTGACCACCGCGCCGCGCTCCGACTGCTGCAACCATGTGATCCATTCTGGCGAATCTAGTATTGGCTGGGTGTTTGGCATGCAGCAGACAGAGGTAAATCCGCCAGCCGCGGCGGCGGCAGTGCCGGTGGCGATGGTTTCTTTGTAAACCTGACCGGGCTCGCGTAGGTGAACATGCAGATCAATGAAGCCGGGAGCAATGATAAGACCACGAGCATCAAACTTTTCGTTAGCGCCGCCACGAATTTTGTTCGGCAAAGCGATTTCTGCGACGCGTCCATCGCGCAGCAGAACGTCCATGAGAGCGTCGATCTTCGAAGCGGGATCGATAAGGCGACCGCCCCGGATCAGTAGCGAACCCAAATTGGATTTGTCTCGTGCCATTCAATCGTGAATCTATCTCGCTCGTCCCAACGCTTTCGCCAGGATCGCCATACGTACCGGCACACCGTTGCGCACTTCCTCAACGATTACCGACTGCGGACAGTCAGCCACTTCCCAAGTCAATTCCAGACCGCGAATAATGGGGCCAGGATGCATGAGCAGGGCGTCACGTTTTGCTAGCTTGAGCCGCGTCATAGTCATCTGATATCGCGCAATGTAGTCTTGCAGTTTAATTTTCATGCCGGCGAGCCGCTCTTTCTGTACGCGCAGCACTATGATGACGTCTGCTTTTCGCGCCGCTTCTTCGACGCTGCGCGTGATGTGCAGGCCGGGAGCCAGACTGGTGGCCAGCTCAGGCAAGAACTCAGGCGGTCCGCAAAGCGTGATGCGCGCGCCGAACTTGCTGAGCAAATGAATCGCAGACCGGGCCACTCGGCTGTGATAAATATCTCCCACGATGACAACTTGCAATCCTTTGAATGATTTTTTGTGACGCGAGATGGTGTATGCGTCAAGCAATGCCTGCGTGGGGTGTTCGTGCATGCCATCGCCTGCATTGACGACTGGAATATCAAGATGCTTGGCCATCAGCAGAGGAGCACCGGCGTTCGGATGCCGCACGACGATGAGATCAGCGCCTACAGCGCGCAGGGTGTACGCGGTATCCAGCAGCGATTCGCCCTTCTCTATACTTGACCCACTGGAGAGGACCAGCGTGGTCATCGCGCCCATGGACTTGGCCGCAATTTCAAAGGAGCTTCGAGTGCGGGTGGAAGCTTCGTAGAACAGAAGAAGCACGCGTTTTCCCCGCAGCAAAGGGCGGGGCTTAAACGGATTCATTCGCCGTGCCAGCTTGAGCAGGCCCACGATCTCCGCCGCTTCCATGTGCTCGATTCCCAGCAGGGAACCACGCGCAATTCTGTTCATGGCTTGCCTGGGCACCACGTGAAAAAAGTCTACAGCTCTGACACTCAGCTTTGCTTTTCGACCAGCAAGACTTTTTCGCTCTGGTCGGTCTCGCGCAATTGGACTTCAATGATTTCCTGTCGAGTGGTTTGTACTTTGCGTCCGACAAATGTCGCCTCGACTGGTAACTCGCGGTGGCCGCGATCGATCAGCACACAGAGTCGCACTTGCCTCGGCCGTCCTTGCCGGAAGAGGGCATCAAGCGCAGCACGAGTGGTGCGCCCGGTATAGAGAACGTCATCCACCAGGATTATGTTTTTGCCGGTTATGGGAAAACCGATTTCGGTTTTCTGCACCACCGGTTTCGAACCGAGAGGGGAAAGATCGTCGCGATAAAGGGTGATATCCAGTGTGCCGACGGGCACCGGACTCTTTTCGATTCGCTCGATGATCTGCGCCAGACGCTGCGCCAGGGGCACGCCCCGCCGGCGGATTCCGACCAAACCCAAGTCGGTCGCTCCCTCATTTTTCTCGACGATTTCGTGAGCCAAACGAACCAGCGTGCGCTCGATCTCCGATGCAGACATCAGCTGCGACTTCTCTCGCAGATTGGACTGGCGCGGGGAGGGTCTCGCAGTCATGAACGCAGCATCATACGTGGGGGATGTGCCGGGGGGCAAGGTGGAGACAGCAGTCAGCACTCCGCACTCAGCACTTAGCACTTAGCACTTAGCCATTACGGGCCGGTGCCGCGTCGTTCAGATTGGCGCAAACGATTGTTGAGGGGCAACGGCGAAGGGCAGCATTTGGCACTTAGCTCCTCACCGATCGTTTGGACCAACTCTGACGTAACCACCAGCGGCCAGTAATGGCTAAGTGCTAAATGCTAAGTGCTGCGGAAATCAGTGACGATCTTTGCGTCGCAGCAGAGCCGCTGCGAGTGCGCCTCCCAGGCTGGAGAAAATCAGAAAGGCTACCCCCATCACGATCAGGCCCAATGCCATCATCAGCGCGAGACCTTGTGGGCTCTTCAGATATTCGAGCATCTGTTGCGCCTGCGGGTCGGAGCTTCGCGCGGCGGATTGCTGAATGGCTTGCAACAGGGCATCGCGCAGTTGTCCACCAGTGCGGAAGATCAGCATTCCAGCGGCAGTAAAGATCGCGAAAATGCCAAACCCTAGTGCTCCGCTCAGCGCCCCTAGCCGTGCGCCGATGCCGGGTGTGACATTGGCGACGGGATTCCTGCGGCGATAAAACAGCACTGCGAGCGCACCGGACGCAAGCATTCCCAGTCCGAAGGCACCGCCGGGAATGAGCATCATCACGGCGGCGATCAGTCCCGCCAGAGCCGCCGCGGGCAAAGCATAGGACCACTGCAGCGCGGTAATCTGCGACGTGTTTGTGTAAGACCCTGACGGTTTGATCTCTAAGCCGGAATCAATGGTAGGGCTGGTGATTGCGTCCCCCACGGCGACGCGAATTTGCGGCGCATTGCATTGCGGACAGAAAGCTATTCCTTCGTCGACTGCAGCACCACATTGATAGCAGGAATGTTCCACTGAATTTCAAGTTACAGCACGACTGCTAGCCAGGCAAGAACGTAGGACCGCGACCGAGCGGGGCGAGTCGATCATTACCCGCTCAACCCTGAGATCATCGATCAGTTAGATCGTGTCCTTGCCACGGGTCTGCACGTAGACCAGCGCGAAGATGGAACCTTTGCCCTTGTCTCCTGGTCGGACGGAAACGATGTGCTGGTTATCTTCAGTACCCACCTTCAGTTCGATATCGTCGCCTTTGTTATTGCCCTGGCATTTGAGCTGTTTCGAATCGTTGGAGTGGCGTGGGTTCATTTCAACATCATCATCGTGGTTGTTGCGGCGACACTCGAGCACGGTGCCATATTTCTTCAATTGATCGGTGTAATAAGAAATCAGTTTTTCCGGCGGGTCATCGGACTCGTACTCGATAGCGACTACTTTCAGCCCGAAGAGGCCGCTGGAGATATTTACGTTCGCGCTCTTCTCGTCGCCGTCCTTGTCCTTCTCTTTCTTGCGCGCTCCGGGATAGACCGGCAGGCCGACATCGCGGACGTCGGCGTTCTTGCTGACGTGAAGTCCCCCGATCGGAGTCTGGATATCCACTTTCTTGTCTTCGCCGTTTTCATTCTTTTTTACGTTGATACTGCAGGCGGACATCACGAGAACAGCAACGAGCGTGACAATGAACCCGAGCCGCGAGTTAATGAACAGAGGGTTGGAATTGTGCATGCTGCGAACCTCCAGGTGCGACGTAGGCTTGCCGGTCGATGCCGTCGCCACGACGGGCGACGTTTGGAATGCTGACCGGTAACCGGCCGCGGATTGCAATTTCACCAAACAGCGCCTTGACGGCGCTGATTTCCGAAACCGTGGCGTTTGAAAACGTGCAAATATAATTTTGTGTTGCCGGGAAATCTTGCGCCACGTACGGATTACCCATAGCCAGGACTGCGGTCTTTTGTGCGGCGTGGTCCAGAATTTTTTGTAAGAGCATCGCGGTGGCATCCGCCAAGCCAACCGAGTTCTGAAGTCCACCGACACCTTTGGTCGCTTTCCCCGCGGTCGGGATCACATATACGGCAGCGATTACGGTCTGGGCCTGATCCACGGCGCGCATGATGTCATCCGATAGAGCGGCCGCAATCCGTGGATCCACATAGATGACATTGGCATCGGACACACGGCTGCGAATTTGGCGCTCCAGCATACGGCCCGCCTCAGTGCGAACGTCGTCGGTAAAAATAACGACGACCACCCGGTTCCGCACTTCGTCCACTGATTGATACGGAAGGCCGGAGTTAACAGTTCCCATTTGTTTCAGTGGGAGAAGCTTTCCGTTATCACGAACCAGGGTGACGGCATCGTCGGCCATCTGCTGCCCTAGGGCTAGGTTTGCGAGCTCGCCAATCAAGTTGGATAGTGCTTCCACATTCACCAGGCGCGCTTTCTGAAGATTGAGCGAGGCCTTGGCTTCCAACATTTTGAGGACGGAAGCGTCCAGTTGGGACTGCGGAATTTCGCCACTGCGGACGGCTGCGAGCATAGCTTGATAGGAAGCATCGAGGTCAGCGGGAATCAACAAGAGATCGTTTCCGGCTTTGAATGCATCTACCGCGGCTCGGCCGATGTTCGCGGCGTAAAGGCGAGTGAGTCCTGCCATGTCGAGAGCATCGGTGACGACAAGCCCCTTGAATCCGAGTTGCGTCTTGAGCAGATCGTTTACGATCGCCGGCGAAGTCGTTCCCACGCGCTTGGGGTCGGGCTCGAGCGAGGGAACGCTGACGTGTGCGACCATGACTGAATCCACACCCGCCTCGATGGCCTTGCGAAAGGGCGGAAGTTCCACGGATTGCAATCGAGCGAGGTTGCCGGTCACCTGGGCCACGCCCAGATGGGAATCAGTGGCGGTATCACCGTGGCCGGGGAAGTGTTTGGCAGTGGTCAGCATTCCGTTGGCGCGGGCGCCGCGGATGTAGGCGGCCACAAGATCGCCCACCTGCTGCGGGTCCTCACCGAAAGAACGGGTGTTGATGATGGGATTAGCGGGATTGGAATTCACGTCGGCTACGGGGAAGAAGTTCCAGTGCACGCCAATGGCGCGAGCTTCCTGGGCAGTGATGCGTCCGAAGGCTTCGGCATAGTCCAATTTTCCGGCGGCGCCGAAGGCCATGGCGTGGGGAAATACCGTCGCCCCGTAAAGGCGCATGGAGACGCCGCGTTCGAAATCAGCTGCGATCAGTAGAGGTAATTTGGAATCCTGCTGCAGACGATTGAGGAGTACGGCCGCCTCATAGGGTTGGTTCCGGTATAGAAACGGACCTTCGGCGCGCACTGTCATGGCGAATGAGCCAACGTGATATTTGTTGATGCTGTCACGCAACTGGAGATATTCGGGACTATTTACATTCAAGAACTCGGCGCGAACCCAAATCATGAAAAGCTGGCCGACTTTTTCCTCGAGTGACAGGTTGTGCAGAGTTTTCTGCGCCCATTTTTCTCCGTCACGATCGAGCTGGATGGGACGTGGCTGGGAGAATTTATCCTTGGCGAAGGCGGGAGTCAGCAGGGACAGAATCACGATGAGACATAGAGCACGTGGAAGCATCAGCAGACGATAGCACGGATGCTTAGATCTGGGGGATCAGGTCTGGGGTCTCAGGTCTGGGGTCTCAGGTCTGGGGTCTCAGGTCTGGGGTCTCAGGTCTGGGGTCTCAGGTCTGGGGTCTCAGGTCTGGGGTCTCAGGTCTGGGGTCGTCAGCATCAGGTCGCGGTACAACTTTGATGTGACGGATATCACGGCGGGCGCAGGGCCTCTCATGCTCGGATAGGGCTTGAGCAGGAGAACATCCTGTGGCTGCCACTTATCAGGACTTAAAGGTTTGGCAACTGGCAATGGACATGGTTGCCCATGTATATCGCTGTACCGCGACGTTCCCAAAACAAGAGATGTATGGCTTAACCAGTCAAATGAGAAGGTCGGCTGTTTCGGTTCCCAGCAATATCGCGGAGGGCAAAAGGAGATTTTCGCGGAAGGAATTGGTGCAGTATCTATTTCGAGCCCGAGGATCATTACTTGAATTAGAAACGCAAATTTTGATTGGACGGAGGCTCGGATACCTTGACGACACGGAAGGCAAACGACTCACGAGTTTAACCAGCGAAGTTGGGCGCCTCCTGAACGGCTTGGTAAATTCCTTTCAATCGCAGCTGAAACCCTGAAACTTCGATACCTGATATCCCAAGACCTGAGCCCTGAGTCCCCGGGACCCGACCCTAACTAGCCAGCTCATGCTCAACGAGCTCAACGGCTCTTTGCTGGATGCCCGGTTCGTCCCCAAAGCCGGCGAGCCACGCTACGTGCGGCTCGCGGCGAAACCATGTCATTTGGCGCTTGGCATAGTTGCGATGGGCCTGCTGTGCGGCTTGAATCGCGGTATCACGATCAACTTCTCCGCGGAATAATTGAACTGCTTGTTTATATCCAAGCGAGGAAAGCGGGCGGGCCGCATCCCCGTATTTTTCAAGCATGCTTCCAGTTTCTTCGACCAGACCGGAATCGAACATCTGTTGTGCACGCTGGTTGATGCGTTGATAGAGCGCAACGCGCTCGGGATTCAGTCCCAGACGAAGAATATGGAAGCCCTGCAGCGGGTCGCGGCCTTCTTTCCACATTTCGGACATTTCCTTGCGCGAGGCCAGGCAAACTTCGATGGCGCGAATCAGTTTGGGAGTGTCATGGGAATGAATCTTCGCTGCTGCCACCGGATCAAGACGGTACAGCAACCGGTGAAGATAGGATTTGTTTTTTGCACGCCGGCGCAGACGATCACGTAACTCTTCCGAACGCTCCGGTCCCGCAAAGAGGCCTTCCAATAGGGCCTGAAGGTAGAGTCCGGTTCCGCCAACTACGATCGGCAGGCTGCCGCGAGTTTTGATTTCTTCCAGCACTTTTCGAGCCTGCCTCGAGTATTCTCCGGCCGTGACGTAAGCAGTAGGACCCACAGAATCGAACAAGTGATGAGGAACACGACCGCGTTCGGCCATGGTCGGCTTGGCGGTGCCTATATCAAAGTCGCGATAGATTGCGACTGAGTCGCAATTGACGATCTCCCCGCCGAAATGCTCGGCCAGCGCCAGGGACAGGGCGGTCTTGCCGCTTCCTGTGGGACCAAGCAGGACGATCAAGAGAGACGAATGAGACACAGTCAGCGCGCACTCCAGGGGATGTAGCGCCAATAGCGAATCAGGGTGAGAATCAGAAGCAGTATTGCGATAACCACAATACCCGTCGCCTCCAGACGGTGGATGGAAAAGCTTGGCATGTGGTTGGGGGGGCCGGTCAGATGGCTGCCGCTTTGGTTGGGTGGCGGACACGATGACATTGTAGCGGCCGGAACTCGGGCGCGGGGTTTGACCCGCGATAACGCGAGTTTCAGGCAAGTAGTCAGGGTGTAAACTACGCGGCAATATGGCTACCCCACACGCCAGTCCGGCGCCAACGCGGATTGCACGCTTTGGTGTGTTTGAGGCTAATCTCGGAACCGGCGAACTTCGAAAAAATGGGGCGCGAATTAGTCTTCAAGAGCAACCCTTCCACTTGCTTGTGCTTTTGCTGGAGCGTCCCGGGGATGTGATCGGTCGAGAGGAAATCACTAAAAAGCTGTGGGATCCCGATGTCTTCGTTGACTTTGATAAGAGCCTCAACACCGCTGTGAACAAGGTGCGTGAGGCGTTGGGCGACTCGGCAACCAACCCGAAATATGTCGAAACTCTGGCGAAACGAGGGTATCGGTTTCTGGGGCAGGTAGTGTGGATCAGGGAAGATCCGCCAAAACCTGATCCTGGTCCGCCTTCGCGTACAGTCACTCGCGGCCTGTTCGGGTTAATACAAATCATGTACCTGATTTTTTATGTGGAAGCGCTCTTCTATTTCCGTGAGATTGAGCGGGTTGCGGGCACATTTCTTCCGGGGTGGGCTTCGTTTGCAATCATGGCGGCAACAATCGTGACCGCTGGGGTGGGAATTCCGGTGCGCTGTTATTTGCTCTCGGCGGCGGCTTTCGATTACGAACTGCTAGGAGAAAAATTTCAGCAGTTGTTTCTATTCATCCTGGTGCTCG
>Ga0066700_10000250_pt1 | contig 17584 bp, 13 predicted proteins | sample GraSoiAngelo_149_FD_66460 | JGI IMG/M metagenome (GOLD analysis project Ga0066700, IMG submission 66460) | Grasslands soil microbial communities from the Angelo Coastal Reserve, California, USA - 14_1009_09_30cm | ecosystem: Environmental > Terrestrial > Soil > Grasslands | place: USA...
CCGCCCCTTCATTCCAATTCATCTGCGCGCGAAGCGCCCGCATTCCCCAATAGGCCAACAACAACCCGGGTCCAGCGCCGCCCAGCGACAAAATCAGGCATTCGGACAAAAGCTGGCGGGCGAGACGCGCACGCCCTGCGCCCAGCGCCGCGCGAATAGCAAATTCGTGCTGGCGAGCCAAACTTCGCGCCAGGAGCAGATTCGCCATATTCGCACAAGCAATCAGCAGAACGAAACTCACTGCGACCGTCAGAAACAACAAGGCTGTGCTGACGTTGCCGTCTTCGATGCTGTATTCTTGGAGGGACTTTACCGCCGTGGCCCAGCCTTTGTTCGTGTCCGGATGAGCTTCAGCAATGCGTTGTGCAATAGTATCCATCTCTGCAACCGCTTGCTTGGCTGTGATTCCCGCCTTGAGTCGCGCGAAAACTCGAAGGAATCGGGTGTTGCGGGCCGCGGGGGCTAACTCTTCGGGCGAGAACGCAAGTGGAACCCACATCCGTGCATCAAAGTCCCATAGGCGGAAGCTGCGCGGCATTACGCCGACAATGGTATGGGAGTTCCCGTTGACCCGAATCACACGCCCAAGAATGCCCGGATCTCCTCCGAATTTCTCCTTCCAGAGGCCGTCGCTTAAAACCACCACGTGGTCGTGGCCGGGTTGGTCCTCGCCCGGAAGTATTGTTCTTCCGAGCGTGGCCGCCACGCCAAGCGTGTGGAAAAAGTCGCACGATACCCGGCCGCCAGATACTCGCTCTGGCATCGTTCCACCGCTGATCGTGTAGTCATCAAAATTGGCTGCGACCATGCCGTTGAACGCGGTGGCCTGCGCGCGCCAGTCGAGGAAGTTGGGCGCCGAGACGGGAAGGCGATCCCACTCGCCTCCGTTTCCAGCCCACTTGCTGCTGACAACCATCAAACGATTGGGATCGCGAACGGGCGGCTTTCGCAACAACATTCCGTTAACAAGACTGAAAATGGCTGTGTTGGCACCGATGCCGAGGGCGAGGGTAAGAACGGCAACAGCGCTGAAGCCAGGGGACTTTCGCAGCATGCGCAAGGCGTAGCGGACGTCCTGTAGTAGCTGCCCCAGCCAAACTGAACTCCACACTTCTCGCACGTCTTCTTTCACCAGCGTCACATTCCCGAACTTCCGCATCGCCGCATAGCGCGCCTCTTCCGGAGTCATCCCGCGCTCAACGTTGTCCTGCGTCTCCCTCTCAATATGTTCCCGAATATCCGCGTCCAGCTCCTCCAGCATCCGCCTGCGCCGCCTCATGATTCGCCCTCCTACTCTGCAGGCCGCAGAATCCGCGCAATCGTTCCCGCCAGCTTGTCCCACTTGCGCGTCTCAAGGTCCAGTGGCCGTCGGCCCTTCGCCGTCAACCGGTAAAACTTGCTCCGCCGATTGTTCTCCGATGTTCCTTCTTCCACCGAAATCCAGCTCCGCTTGATCTGCCTGTGGCACCGCCGGATAAAGTGATCCGTGCTCCACTTGCAACACAACTTCGGAGTTGAATTCAATCGCTTTGGCGATGGCGTGACCATATCTCGGCCCTGGCAGCAGCGTGCGGAGAATCAACAGGTCCCGAGTCCCTTGCAGCAACTCGATGCGCTCGTAGTAGACATTCTAGGTGAGGTTATAGTTCGTCCAGTAGAATGTCAAGGTGAGCGCTACAGTGAATGGCTCTTCCCGCTAGAAATGCCCCGGTGGATTGGCATCCTGCGATAACTCCCGGATCGTCACCCCTCGTAAGCAACGCGTCACGGTCCACAAACGGCAGAATTCGAGGGAGATCGGAGCACTGGCAAGACTGAACACATCAATATTGCTTTGATATAGCCCGATGCCTCCATTTGTTCTGAGCTTACGTAAACCTACGTGATGGCTTGAGATTTGCAGACCGGCACACAGTTGACCGAAACGGCCCTTCCGTGACACAGGACCGATTCCCAGTGCCTCTGCGGATAAAGGAAATCCTAGCCTAGGCGCCAACGATAACGACACTGACGGCGGCCCGTCCGTGTTCTTCTAAGGAACGCTGTTCCACGATTTATTGGACCCTGATCACCCCACGGACGACAGCTGTGGAAATTGATCTAAAAAGCAGTACGCTGCATGTTGGCCTTCAGGGCCTCCTCGATGCGAGCGACGGACTCGTTCAGATGGGCACGGGTTTCGAGCGACATCTTCATGCCGGGCTTGCCGAGGGCAGCCTGCAACCCACTGCGCAAAGCCACAAGATTCTGGCGAGCCAAAGTCTGCGCGTCTTCGGGAACGGAGGCTTCGTGCAACACCATGCCGACCAGTTTGCGCAGGTGTGCGCGTTGCAAAGAGCGGCGGTAGCTGTCGATGTTGAGCGACGCGACCGGAGCCTTGGTTTCCGCCCAAATAGAATCCTGCAGCTCCGTGAAGAGCAGGCCCAAACCGAAAGCGTCGTCGTGCGAGGAGACCTTCACTTCGGAGTCGAGAATCCGGCTCATCACGATAGGATGATAGACGCGGTCTAAAACGCGAGTCTGCAAGGACAGGACCATGTCGTGTATCGGAGCATCGAAACGCGTTAGCATCGATCGGAAATCGATGAAATCGCTGAAGCGCGGACTGGCCAGCTTGTTCAACAGTTGAGGGGAAAAGTGGAATGAGGTGGGGGAAAACAGGTCCTTGCGCAGTAGCTCAAGGGCTTCCCGTTGTTTGGCGGCGGGCACGGGTTCAAAGGGGAGACGATTACCCGGGTCCCCGACATGTGCGCGGTAATGGTAAACGCCGCCGATGTACTTTGCGGTCAAAAAGAGCGAGTAGCCTGCCTGCCCCATGGCAACATTAAAGCTTCGGCGGAGAACCTGATAGCCTTCGCCGGGCTTTTCCAGCTTCTTCTCCATGTTGCCCCAAACCTCGTTGGCCAACTCGATGCGGCGCGCGTAATACCTCAGCGGATCGCTGCCGAAATCGAATCGGTTCACCAGGGGGTCCATGTCGAACGGAGCTCCACCAATGCCGGCATCTTCATCGGTGTCGTAAGCCAAGGCCGGCTCCGCAGCCCGAGACGCGATTCTTTGAAGCAGCGGCAGTTCTTCTTCCGGAGTCGAAGCAGCGATTGGTTTATAGGCATATTCGATGGCCCAGTAGTCGTAAGGGCCAAGGGTAGTCTGGTGGTACTGCCCTTGCTTGATGCCTTGCGGAGCAATGTTCGTGGGAATGTAGTCCATCACCGAACCCGTCAAACCCTCCCGGGCTGTGAGAGAAGCGTCATCGGCTTGTTCAAGAGTGTGGATAGTGCTGGCGCGGAAGTTGTGACGGAGGCCCAGCGTGTGGCCGACCTCGTGTGCGGCGATTTCGACCAGATAGTCGTGGATGAATTTAGCAGCCTCGGGCCCCTGAGGATCCATGCCCCGTGCCATCAGAAGATCAAAAGAAAACTCAGCGTCGAGCACTGCCCCCTGAGCGATGTCGCAGAAAGCAGTTGAGCCGTTGTGCCACGGGGCGAGGAACGGCCGACGCAGCTGGTCGATGTCCATCCAAAACATGCCCACGGGATTGACGAACTCGTTGACTTCACGACGGAAGAAGCGCGTCATGCCTGCATCGAAGCGGATGTCAGCATCGTAGATTTCACCGGTGAGAGGATTGACTGCCGAAGGCCCTTCCGCGAAGCCAGGGTCGGGATTGCCGGCGAACCAGCGGATGGTGCTGTAACGCACGTCGGCGGGATCCCAGTTGGCGTCGTCGGGCTGCTGCTTGACCTCAATCGCCTCTCTAAAGCCAATTCGCTCGAAGGCTTTGTTCCAAAGCAAGACACCTTCGCGAATGGCGTCGCGGTATTCGAGGGGAATCGTGTTATCGAGCCAGAAAACGATGGGCTGCTTGGGACGCGAGAGCTCAGCCGAACGTTCCTGCTTTTCCAACCGCCAGCGATGGATATAGCGGCGGCTGGATTCAAAGTTGCTGTCGGTGCTGTAGTCCTGAACCTGGGTGAAGAAATGGCCCACGCGGTCGTCAGCAAACCGGGGAGCGAAACCAGGCGGCGGCAACTCGGAGAAGCTGTAACGGAAATGAACAAGCAAGCTGCGGACGTCGGGGAGGTTCCGCGGTGGCGGGGGCGTGGGCGGAGGCGGCGTTCCCGGGGTCATGAGCGGGGGCAGGGGCGGGTGCTCGGTGGCGTAGTGGGCGATGGTCTCAATCTCGATGTTGCGCTCAAAGGACTTAAGCAAGCCAAAGGAACTGTTTTTCGGATCGAAGCGGTACGGAATGCGGAAGGATTCTTCCAAGGCGTAGCCCATCATGGGCAAGTCAGTGAGGAGCAGTGCGCCAAAATCGACGAGCAGGCTCTTGCGCTCGGGATGCGCTAGACTTTCGATTTTAGCCGAGCCGAGGATGGAATCGCTGAAGGAACGATGCACTGCGCGTTCCATAGGTGAGTTCGGCTGGGCGACGAATCGTGTGTTCCTGGCGAGCAACTGGACATTCTTATCCTGGCGATGAAAAGAGATAGGCGTTTCACCGCACATCTCTGCCCCATAGAACCCGCCTTCCCCGAGTCCCGATTCGCACGTCAGGGAGAGCATGTACATTTTGTCGAACTGATCGGGCAGGATCTCGAGGAAGACCTTATCTTCGGTCTTGTATAGGATGAAAAGCCCTTTGAGGATCTGGGCATCTTTGACAACATCGGCGAAGTGCTTTTCCGGGGGTGTTTCAGGCTTTTTCTCCGCCGACTCGGATTTCTTTTCGTTGTCGGTTTTGGCAGGGGTCTGCGCACTAAGCGGCAGAACAGGGAGCAACAAAGCGAGCATCGAAGACCGGATCCAGTTACGCATGGTGGGAACTCCTGTCAGGAAAATGAGACTCTAGATATACGAAAGGGGGAGGAAAAATCAAGCAGCAAACTCACTTCCGCCTCCGGAAAACAGGGCGGCCAACACGTCTGACGGCAGGCAGTAAAGACTCGCGAACGAAGTCAGATTGAACCGCGAGAGCCTCATCCGAATCGCTCATTGTGCATATGGCGTCAGCTCGCCCGCAGCGCGGACATCGGCTCGATCCGGGCCGCACGTGCCGCCGGCAAGTAGCCTGCCAGCGCAGCGACCGCCGTCAGCACCGCCACCACCACTCCGAACGTAAGCGGATCGGTAGGCGTCACGCCGAATAGCAACGAGGCCGCCAGGCGCGTCAGCACCAGAGCGCCGACGATCCCGAGCGCTACACCGACAACCGCTAGACGTAGTGTCTCGCGCAAAACCAGGCCTCGCACGGTGGCCGGCGATGCGCCCAGCGCCATACGGATGCCGATTTCCAGCTGTCGCTGGCTGACCGAGTAAGAAATCACCGCGTAAATTCCCAGCGAAGCGAGAATCAGCGCAAACGCCGCGAACCCGCCCAGCAGAACTACCACGAAGCGCCGCGGCGAGGCCGCTTTGTCCACAAGTTCCTGCAACGTACGGAGTCCGGTGGTAGGCAAGTTGGGCTCGATCGGCCGCAACGCCTCACGCACTCGCACCGCCAACTCTCTGGGAGGAAGGTTTGTGCGCACGACCAGATCCACCGAACCATAGTCCTGGGTCTGCCGGATGGGCAGGTAAAATTCCGAGCCCGCTCCGCGCTCCAGAGTCAGATGGTGTACGTCGCCAGCCACGCCCACTACGGTTCGATCCACATCGATGTTTGCGATTCGGCCAACCGGATCCTGGCCGGGCCACAGAGTGCGCGCCATCGTCTCGTTGATCACGACAACCGGGAGCGTGCCCTTGGTGTCGCGCTCGGAAATGTCACGGCCTGCCACCAGCTTGATGCCCATTGCTCCCAGGTAGCCGTCGCTCACGATGCGCACGAAGCCCTCAGGATAATTCTCTCTTTTATACACCTGACCCTGGGCGGCAACTCCCCAGGTTCGATTGCGTCCCAGCGGCAATTGGTCGGTGAGCCCGGCAGCTTGAATCCCCGAAACCTCCAGCACGCGATGCAGCGCCTCGGTGAAGTACACATTGCGCTGCTCCTGTGTCGAATAGCCGGAGCTCGGGTCGATGCGCAGGGTTGCAGCACGCTCCGGGCGGAAGCCCAAATCGACATCCATCACGCGGAGGAAGCTGCGAACGAGCAGCCCGGCTCCTGCCAGCAGCACGCACGCCAGCGCGATCTCCGAGATCACCAGCGCGCTGCGAATCCATGAGTGTTCGTGCCCCTGGCTCGAGCCCCGGCTGGAGTCCTTCAGTGAATCACTAAGTTGCGCTTGCGGCATGCGCAGCGCCGGCGCCAGTCCGAAGAGCAAACCGGTCAGCACGGCCATCAGCAGCGTAAAGAGCAGTGCCCTGCCATCGATGCGAACTTTTTCCAGCAGCGGAATGCTGACGGCACTGAGATGGGCCACAAACCACGTCCCAACCACGGCAAGCAGCAATCCGAGCAGGGCGCCGCAGCAGGAAAGCATCAGACTTTCGGTAAGAACTTGCCGGACGAGGCGGCCCTTTGCAGCTCCCAGCGCAGAACGAATGACCATCTCTTTCTGCCGCGCTGCGCCGCGCGCGAGCAAGAGATTGGAAAGATTGGCGCACACGATCAGCATCACGACGCCCACGGCACTAGCAAGCAGGATCAGCGCGGGCCGCACTTTCCCGCTTACCTGGTCTGTCAAGAGTTTCAGAACCGGGACAAAATCGTTGCGATTCGGGTGTTCCTTGCTGATTCGAGCGCCGAGCACGGCAGTGTCTGCCTGCGCGCTCTGTACGCTCGCTCCGGCCTTCAGGCGTCCGACGATTGAGAGCGTATTGCCCCAGCGGTTGGTTTCTGGCGTCAGCGGAAATGGAGAGTAAAGATCGACGCGGCTACCCGGTGCGAAGACGGAGCCGAAGTCAAACGAGGCCGGGAGGACGCCGACGACTGCGACCAGCGCATCATCAAGAGTCAGGGCGCGCCCCACGACCAACGGATCGGAGCCAAACCGCCGCTTCCACAGGCCATGACTTAGTAGCACCACTCTTGGCCCGTTCCACTTGCATTCGTCGTCATTGAAGAGTCGGCCCAATTGCGCTTGCACTCCGAGCAAAGGAAAGAAATTCTCCGATACCGGTACACTGGTGAGTCGCTCCGGTTCGCCCGACCCGGTCAGCTTGCTGTCCCCCACTCCGTAGAACGCGAAATAGCCGGCCATATCGGAAAACGATTGGTTCTGCGAGCGCATCTCCAGGAAAGGGTCTACCTGTACGGTTTGCGCGGATAGGCCGCCGGTCCCTCCGTCGTCATTGGCGATCCACACCAGCCGTGCGGGATCCTGGAATGGCAGGGGTCGCAGCAGAAGCGCATTCACGACGCTGAAGATCGTTGCGCTTGCGCCGATGCCCAGCCCCACGATGCACACGGACGCGGCGAAGAAACCAGCGTCGCGGCGCAGCGTGCGCACGGCATAGCGAAAGTCCTGCGAGCATACCTCCAGGAACGGCAGCCCGCGCGTTTCGCGATGGATCTCGCGCGTGAGCTCGCCTCCTCCGAGGCGAACCAGCGCCGCCCGCCGCGCCTCCTGCGGCGTCATACCGGCCTTTTCGTTTTCCGAAGTAAGCAAATCCACGTGGGCGGCAAGCTCCTCATTAAAATCGTCGTCCAGCCGCGTCTTGGAAAAGACGGCCCGCAGGCGGGAAAAGAACGCGCGGAGTCGATCACTCATCGGGAGGGCTCCTTTTGCGCGGCAAAGAAGCGCGCAATCACCATGGAAAGCTGCTCCCAGTTCTCTGCCGTTTCGGCCAGCCGGCGGGAACCCCGGCGGGTAATCGAGTAAAACTTGCCGCGGCGGTTGTTGTCCGAAGTGCCCCATTCAGAGCGGATCAAGCCGCGCTGCTGCAGGCGCACCAGCGATGCATATATCGTCCCTTGATTCAGCAAGATAGCATCGCCGCTGATCTGCTCGATGCGGCGCGCAATCCCATAACCGTGGAGCGCGCCCCTGGCCTCGAGCGTCTGTAAGACCATAAGGTCCAAAGTGCCCTTCAGCATCTCAAGTTGCGGAGACATGAACCCTCCTGTGCCATTGCCACAGGAACATAGACGATAGCCCGGCCAGAAAGTTCCGTGGCGCTCAATATTTCTTGCGCGGTGTCTGTTCGAGCATTTAGCAGTAGCTTTTGCTGAACAATTGGAAAGCCGCGAGGCACAACAGCATCGCCCTGACAATCTTGAATCCTGTAGTAGGTCGTATCGACCCAATTCACCTGGACGACCGTTAAAGGCCACCAACGAGAGCCAACTGCGACGTGACGCCGAGCAAATGCCCCTGAATTCAAATTGTGTGTTAAGAAGTTTCCAGCTATCGCGTCTAAGGTTGTAGATGAGCCGAGGAGGGATGCTTGGCGGCCGCGATAGAAAACATCATGGCGACGCAAGCGGTCACACAGCTTGAGGAAGTCTTTCGAGCACACCAGGTCTGTGTCCTCAAGGCGGCCTACCGCGTGACCGGCAGCATGGCGGACGCGGAAGACGTCTCACAATCCGTCTTCCTCCGCTTAGCCCGCGGGACTTTCGACTCGGGCCGTATCTCCAATATGGAGAGTTACTTACGCCGGTCCGCGGTCAACGCCGCCTTGGATCTGATTCGCTCGAAGGGCGATCGAGAGGTCGTGCCGGTCGAAACGGCGAACCAGGAACAATCCATTTCCAGCGTATCGCCGGAACGCGCGGTCTCGTCGTTGGAAATCAAGAATTGGCTTCGCCAGCAGCTGGCCACGCTGAATCCCCGCGCTGCCGAAATGTTTGCTCTGCGCTATCTGGAAGGTCTGGACAATCCCGAAATTGCCCGAACCATGGGCACATCGCAAGCCGTGGTGGCGGTGACGCTGCATCGTACTCGCGCGCGACTTAGGAAGGGCTTTCATGCTTTTAGGAAAGGTGCATCATGAGATTATTTCGATCGAAGCAAGACGCCGACCTTGAGCAGGCGATTTCCGAACTTCGCGCTCAGGAGCCCGACGCTAAGACACTCTCTCGGTCCGCACAGCGCGTGTGGCAGCGTTTGCAAACAGGCCAAGGCGCAATCAGCGCTGTCCAGGTTATTCGTGGCTGCGCCGACATTCGGTCTCTGCTCCCGGCTTTTCATCGGCAAGAACTTCCTCAGGCTCGCGCACTCATCGTACGAGATCACCTGCGGGAATGTGTCTCGTGCCGCTCGTATGCGTCTGGCCGCGGAGTTGATGGAGCGGCGACCGTCGGCTGGCAGATGGAGCCTGGCGCGCGTGGTTTCCAGTGGAGCTTGGTCAGACTGTCCTTCGCGGCAACAGCCGTGGCCGTGCTGATTGCCGCGGTCTGGATTGGTCGCAACTGGTACTTCGCAGGTCCGCCGGGCACGCGCGCGCGGGTTGATTCCATCGAAGGACAAGCGTATCGCATTGGCTCCGCTGGCGAGCAGGCATTGAAACTCGGTGACGAAGTCAGTGAGGGTGAATTTATTCGCACGGGCGCCAATTCCCATGCCAAGGTGCGGCTGCTCGATGGATCTCAGGTGGAAATGAATCAGCGCGCAGAATTGGCGGTCAGCGCCAGCCGTCGCGATACAACCATCCATCTCGATCAAGGCAGCATCATTGTGCAAGCCGCGAAGCGTCACACCGGGCACCTGTATGTTCGTGCTCCGGATTGCACGATCGCCGTGACGGGAACCGTCTTTTCGGTGAACTCTGGCACGAAAGGTTCGCGGGTGGCCGTGGTCGAGGGAGAAGTGCACGTCAAACACGCTGGAGTGGAATCTATTCTGCATTCTGGCGAGGTAGTGGCGACCACGCAGAGCGTCGGCGTGGTATCCGTGCGCGAAGAGATTGGATGGAGCAGTGATCTGGATCATGAACTAGCTTTGCTTGGGGAATTCTCAAAGCTTCGTACGAAATTGGAGGAAATCCAGACGCCCGGTCCGCGCTATGAAAGCAAAATCCTGCCGTTGCTGCCGACGGATACAGTCCTCTATATCGGCATCCCCAATCTTGGAGATGCGCTGCAACAGGCCAACCAAATCTTCCAGCAGCAGCTTTCGCAGAGCACAGTGCTGCAAGATTGGTGGAACAAAAGCGGAAAGTCGGACCAGCATCCCACTCCCCAGGAGTTGATCGACCAAATTCATGCGATAAGCCAGTATTTGGGCGACGAAGTGGTGATTACCGCCAGAGCAAGCTCCGTTTCTGACTCGCACGGTCCAGTCCTGTTAGCCGAAGTGCGGCAGCCCGGACTGAAGGATTACTTGCAGCAACACCTTGCTAACACTTTGACGAGTGGACAAGGCACGGGCAATCTGCGGGTGATAGACGCGCAGTCGCTCTCGTCGCTGAGTGGCGATGAGCGCGGGATGATAATGCTGGTCAGACCCAAGACTCTGGTTGTCGGTGGCGACGCCGCCCCGGTTCGGCAGATGAGCGCGCAGCTCGATGCCGGAGCAACGCTTTTCGCCGGGACGGATTTTGGGCAGCGGATTGCGAACATCTACAGCCGAGGTACGGAGACCTTAGTTGCTGCGAATCTCGGCCAGATTGTCGAGAGCCTGCATGCGAAGCAAGAAGAGTCGCAAGCGCTTCGGAACAGCGGCTTCAACGACATCAAGTATTTGATCGCGACGCGCGGTGAGTCTGCCAGTCAAGGCGATAACCGGATTACCCTGGAATTTAACGGGCAGCGGCACGGCATAGCCTCCTGGCTGGCGGCTCCGGCTCCCATGGGTTCGTTGGACTATGTTTCCACCAACGCCGGCGCGGCGGTCTCCTTCGTTGCGAAACAGCCCGCGCTCATGCTGGATGATATTTTCAGCACCATCAGCGCTTCCGACCCTAACTTCAAAGAGGGCCTGGCTCGCACAAATGGAGAGCTCGGTCTGGACCTGCGTAACGATCTGGCCAGCGCGCTGGGTGGAGAACTGACACTGGCGCTCGATGGCCCAGTTCTTCCGACACCTTCCTGGAAAGCAGTAATCGAAGTTAACAATTCAGGAGCGCTGCAGCTGGCCATCGGTAAGCTGGTGCAGAGCTTTAACCTCGACGCACAAAAGTCAAACCGGCCGGGTGCAACAATCCATCAGGCACAGGTTGGTGGGCGAACGTTCTACACGATCGAATCGCAGCTTGGTGGGCTCTCGACCGAGTACGATTACACCTTCGCGGACGGCTATATGATCATGGCGCCTTCTCGCGCGCTGGTTCTCGCCGCTCTGCAAACTCACGCGAACGGCACCTCGCTGGCTCGCTCCGCCTCGTTTCGTGCTCTCCTCCCCAAGGACAATCAAGCGAACTTCTCGGCGATGATTTATCAAAATCTCAGCCCGATTCTGAAACCGCTCGCTTCCCAGCTCACTTCCGGGCAGTTGGCGCTCCTGCAACAGTTGGCAGTCGACGCCAAACCAAGCGTATTCTGTGCTTACGGGGAAAGTGATCGCCTCGAGGTGGCCAGCAGTGGCAAGCTGTTTGACTTGAATCCCGGTCTTCCAACTTTGATCCACCTGCTGGGTTTGTCCGATCACGGAACCTCGCGCCAAGCCAATCCGTAATGATTGGTGGATGATGAACCCAACCATCGAGCTAAATGGGCTCGAAGTACAACTGGGCGGCCGAACGATCCTTCATGGTCTCACTGGCGTTTTGAAGAGTCGGGCTATCGGGCTGCTCGGGCCCAATGGGGCCGGCAAGTCGACGCTCATCAACACCCTCTTGGGTTTTCACTCCCCATCCAAGGGGAGCGCCCGCGTGCTCGGGCTCGACTCTCACACCAACGGCAAGGCGCTTCGATCGCTGGTCGGGTACATGCCTGAGAACGACGCTTTTATCTCAAAAATGTCCGGGGTCCGCTTTGTTCGCTACATGGCAGAGATTTCCGGCCTTCCCTCCGCTCAAGCGATGGAGCGCGCGCACGAAGCTTTCGTCTACGTGGGGTTAGGCGAAGCGCGGTATCGCCCGGTGGGGACGTATTCTCTCGGCATGAAACAACTCGTAAAGTTGGCCCAGGCGATCGCGCACGGCCCCAAGGTTTTGATTCTGGACGAACCAACGAACGGCCTGGACCCGCCTGCGCGCAAGCGCTTGATCGAACTGATTCGCGAAATCCGGGAGGCCAGTGATATTTGCCTGCTGCTCTCCTCGCATCTTCTGCGCGACGTGGAAGAAACCTGCGATGAGGTACTGATTCTACGCAACGGGCAAATTGCCTCCATCTCGAACCTCGTCGAGGAACGGCGCGCCAATCGGAAGTTTCTCGAGTTGGAAACGATGGGCGCCGAGGCAACATTTACGTCCACGCTCGAGGGCCTCGGCTGTGAGTGCGCGGTTTTCACCAACGGCCGCATCAAGGTCGTCATGCCGGACGGCGTGGAAATCAGGGCGGTGTTCAAGGTTGCGGCGGACAAGGGCGTGCAGATTCGCCGCATGAATCATCGTCGCGATTCACTGGAAGACATTTTCCTCAATGCGATGGAACAAACGGGAGCGGCGGATGGCCGTATATAAGCGCAGGTACACTCCGTACACCGGGTCTCTGACGCCGGAACGGTCGCGGTTTTTCGTCCTGACGCGTTTTGCGTTCGTCGACCTTTTTAAATCCCGCTTCTTCGTTCTTCTTTTGATTCTTAGCCTTGTGCCAAGCCTGTTTTTCGCGGGCTACATATTCATCGCCAACAACAAGGCGGTGCAATTGCTTCTGCCCACGGGCCCTGCCGATATGTTCTCAGTGGAAGCCAGATTCTTCACGTTCATCATGATCGTGCAGACCCAGGCTGCCTTTCTTTTGAACTGCTGGGTTGGTCCTATCTTGATCGCGGGAGATTTGACCAACGGCGCCCTCCCGCTTTTTCTGAGCCGGCCGTTCAGCCGGGCCGATTATGTTCTTGGAAAGCTCGCCGTGATGGGCCTTCTTCTGTCCGGTGTCACGTGGGTGCCCAGCTTGCTGTTATTCAGCCTGCAGGCAGGGTTGGCAAGGGGCCACTGGCTCTGGTCGCACATGTGGATGGTCGTTCCTATCTTGTTGTGCTCTGCGATTTGGATCCTAATGCTTTCTCTCATTTCTCTGGCCGTGTCGGCGTGGGTGAAGTTGCGGATTGTGGCAACGGGTGTAATATTCATCTCCTTTTTCATCCCTGCGGGCCTCGGTGAGATGTTCAACGCTATCATGGGCACCATCTGGGGCCGACTGCTGAATTTTTCATATTTGTTTCAGATCATTTTGGCGAGAGGATTTCGTGAACCATCCAGCCTGCTGGGTACTACGGGCTGGAACGAAATCCCCGTTCCCGCGGCATGGGGTGCCCTGCTTTTCGTCTGCCTGCTTTCGCTTGTTATTCTGAATGCGCGATTGCGCGCCCGTGAGACAGTGCGCGGATGACCTCAAGAGCCCACCAAATCGTTTTCGAGAATGTCTCCAAGTTTTATGGAGAAGTACTCGGCGTAAACAAAGTGAGTTTCTCTCTCGGGCCCGGGATTACCAGTCTTGTCGGCCCTAACGGCTCGGGCAAGACCACGCTGATGAACTTGCTGACTGGCCTGATCAGGCCTTCACAAGGCGCCATCTACGTCCTCGGCCTTACCCCGCAACAACCTATCGAGTTCTTCCGGCAAGTCGGATACTGCACGCAGTTTGATTCCTTCCCTCCTGGAACGAATGGCTACGACTTCATTTATTGGCCGCTGCGGCTTCATGGTTTTGGCCGCGACCAGGCAGCGAAGCTCACAAGCGAAGCCCTGGAACGCGCCGGAATGGCGCAGGTGGCACGGCGCAAAGTGGCTGGCTACAGCAAAGGGATGCGACAGCGCATTCGCCTGGCTCAGGCCATTGCGCATCATCCGTCCGTGCTGGTTCTCGACGAACCGCTCAACGGCCTTGATCCGATGGCTCGCGCGGAATCGATCGCGCTCTTCGAAACAATAGCCAAGCAGGGGATGCACGTGATCATTTCCAGCCATATTTTGGAGGAAGTCGATCGCATCTCCGACCGCGTCGTGTTGATGAGCAGCGGCTACGTTGTTGCCGAGGGACAAATTCGCGAAGTTCGCAGGGAGGTCCACGATCATCCCACGCAGATCCTTGTCCGATGCTCGAATGCAGCGCGGTTGGCAGCGGCGGCGTTCGAACTCGATCACGTTGTCGAGGCCAAAATTCTGAATGATGGCCATGGCGTCCTGGTGCGCACGCGCGACGCGGAGCAGTTCTATCTTTTACTGAACAAGATCGTCTCCGGCGGTCTCGTCGAAGTCGATGCAGTTGCGCCCGCCGACGATGACGTCAACTCCATCTATCAATATCTCATCGGATCTGATGGAGGACCGGCGTGAGGGCTCAAGATTTAGTCGCGCGGGCCCAAAGGTGGTCAAAGGAGCAACCTTGGCGACTCTTTGGCAGCCAGATCTTCATCCTTGTGCGCAACGAAGTTCGCCGGAACCTGTTTACGCGCCGCAGGATTTGGATCTATCTGCTCGCTTTGATTCCCGTGCTCATCATCCTGGCTCACGTGATCTTGGACAGAAACGAACCCGCGGGCCCGGCCCAAATCGAGAACGACACGCAAGTCCTCGCGGGAATCGCGCAGGTCTACTATTTCCGCCTGGGTATCTTCTTCGCGTGCATGGCGATCTTTACGTGGTTATTCCGTGGCGAAATCGTGGAACGTACTCTTCATTATCAATTTCTCGCCCCGGTAAGAAGAGAAGTCCTGGTGGTAGGAAAGTTTCTTGCCGGCGCGGTCGTTGCCACCGCACTGTTCGAAACAGCCGTCCTGGCTTGCGTCTTCCTGATGTATAGCCGCTTTGGTTCAGCGGGGAAAGCGTATGTTTTTGATGGGCCGGGCCTCGGCCAATTGGGGTCCTATCTTCTGGTGACGGCGCTGGCCTGTCTCGGCTATGGCGCCGCGTTTCTCGCTCTCAGCCTTTTGTTCAAGAATCCGATCATCCCCGGAGTTGTGATGATGGGATGGGAAACGATCGCGCCAATCTTTCCTGCCTGGGCCCAGAGGCTCAGCGTCGCTTTCTATCTGAAGCAACTCTGCCCAGTTAGTCTGCCCATCCGTGGCCCCATGGCCATTTTCACTATCGTGCCCGAACCCATCTCTCCATTTATTGCCGTGCTCGGCTTGCTCTGTCTTACCATCGCGATTCTTGCTCTATCATGCTTCCTTATTCATCGGATGGAGATCACTTACACGGCAGAGTAGGCCTGACCCACCTACAATTGCCTGATCAGTCCGCCAATCGGAGCGCGGGCGACATTCCACGCCTTCCCCAACGGGACTTCCGGACACGAGGAGGGACTGCGTTGTCCGCTCTGGCCATTCAGCAGGTGGTGGAGCGATGCGGGCTCTCAAGATGAGAGATACCCGGGAGCGTCGATCACCATGACACTCTCCACCGGGATCAACAGTGACGGGCTGACCTTCAACAGCAGCAGCGCTTCTCGACGAATGCACATTATACCGCCATGCGAGGGAGAATCGGTGCTGACTTCGTGAACGCCCCATCGTCAAAACTGCGGAACCATCCCGTTTCCTGTGATTTCTCCGTGTAAGACCGGTTTGGGTAGGCACTCCAGCAGAATTCTTCCCATGGACCATGTAAAAAGTGCGTGGCAAAAAACCCCTTATCCTCCGTTGACAGAATGTGTGTTTCCCTTTCTAAAGTCCCGCGCACCAGGCACTTATAACCGGGCGACAGCACGCGGGCTACCTGGCAGCCAGTTTGCTTGCATTTCATAGGGTTGTGTGCCCAACGCGGTTGGCGTCGCTCAAGCCCAAGAAATGCCATATCCACGATGGAATACACAAATGCGAGACTACCGGTGATGCCTAGTCCGATGAGAAGTAGCGTCGAATCTGACATTAAGGCGGCGACAAGGTTGTCCCGTGCATTGCTTATCGCGGCTGCGGCGTTACTTTTGGTGCCGCAAGTGCGCGCGCAGGCAAACAGCAGTGCGCCAAGCAGTAATTCGTCGTCAGTAATTCCGGCAATGCGTTCTGACCATTTCACGTGGATCGAGCAATTTGACGGAAGTTCGAACACGGAAGGCCAAGTGACGCTGCTCGATTCTTCGGTAGGCTACCTGTACGGGCACCACCTTTTCGTTGACGCAGGCGTTCCCGTTTATTTCGTTCGCGCCAATACCACAACGGCTTCCGGAGCTTCGACCACAAACTCGTTTACGGATCTGGGCGACATTTACGGACAGGTGCGGCTCTCGTTTCCGAGTCCTGTGCTGAATTTCAAGACGCAGTTTACCGGGCGAGCGCCCACGGGCAGCACGTCCGACGGAATCTCCACGGGACACGCTACCTACGACTGGACGAATCGAATCGATCGTGACTTCGGCGACTGGACTCCGTTCCTTGAGGTGGGCCTCGCGAACTCTATACCCGATACGTTCGTCTATCGGCGGCCTTTTGCTTCCTACGGAGAACTCGGACACTTCCAGGCCGGAGCCGCGTATCACGTTGTTAGTTGGCTTAGCGTAGCGGCGTCGGCCTTCGATGTCGCGCCATGGGGGTCGCAGACGACAGACAGCCGAGTTCTTGGGAACGGATCTGGAGCGTCCGCCGGTCACGGCCCTCCGTCTTTGCAAGGCCACCAGACAACAGGCGGTTCGAGCCTGGCGGCGGACAACGGATTTAGCGCCGGCTTAGATCTCTCGCCGACCAAGGCGATTGACTTCACGGTCGGCTACAGCCGAAGCACGCATTACGATCTCAATACGATTTCTTTTGGCATCGCAGTGAACATGCGCGCGATCTTGCGCCATCCGGGTTTGTAGGTTTTGTACATGACGTACTACTTCGGTGTCGTTCCTTTAGGGAGGCAACACATGAAACGCATATTCTTGACCATCACGTTAGTGGCGGCGGCGGCGTGGATACTGGCGATTCCGGCCGCTGCACAGGGGCGGAGCCAGAGCCACCCCGGCCGTGGATCAGCTGCGGCCGGCTCGATGGGCGGAGGGCATGGGATGGATGCTTCCGGGACGTCAGGCCCGCACACGCCAGGCCAGTTGCTCACGAAGAACACACAGCTTTCCTCGAAACTGAGCTCGCTCTTGCCGACCGGCACGGACCTTCAGACTGCCGCCAGTGGGTTCCGCAACCTCGGGCAATTCGTGGCGGCCGTGCACGTCTCTCACAATCTGGATATTCCGTTTGATCAGCTGAAGTGCACTGAGTTGGCGACCGCGGCCGCCTGTCCCGGCATGACCGTGCCTTCGAAGGGTTCGAACCTCGGGCAGGCGATTCAGACGCTCAAGCCCACGATGAGCTCGACGGACAGCAAGTCGGCCGCGAAGCAGGCGGAAAAAGAAGCCTCGGCCGACACGCGCTAATAATCATCCTGGACTGCAACCACGTGGGGGGTCGACTGAACCGGCCTCGCCGCGCATCCAGTGAGCACCTGCAAAAGCGGCTAGCGGATCTCAAAATGGACGATGTCGAGGACCACACTGGTCCTGCGGTTCACGAGAACAACGTGCCCTCCAATCAGGACGTGCGCGCAATCAGCAGGTGGCGGAGGTAGCCGGCGTTCGAGCTCTTCTGGACAAAGTTGCGGCCGTTTTTGGAGCCCAAAACGGGAGCGTGCCACGCCGCACGAGTTGCTTTTCCAAACCAGGTGGCAACCG
>Ga0066700_10000252_pt1 | contig 17540 bp, 23 predicted proteins | sample GraSoiAngelo_149_FD_66460 | JGI IMG/M metagenome (GOLD analysis project Ga0066700, IMG submission 66460) | Grasslands soil microbial communities from the Angelo Coastal Reserve, California, USA - 14_1009_09_30cm | ecosystem: Environmental > Terrestrial > Soil > Grasslands | place: USA...
GAAAGTCTAGGTAAAGGCAATGGGAGACAAGAAGAATCGTGATGAGCGGGTGCAGGAACTCTACAACCGACTAGCGGATTCTATACTTGAGTTATCGGATGAGGCAGTCATTGCCGAAGTCAGCGAGACAGACAGCGATCCACAAGAAGAGGCTGAACTTGTTCGGATGGCGTTCAAAGAGGAATGCAAACAGTTTGATCTTGCCGAGAGACGTTGCACCACCGAACCGTGTTCGATCCGAAAACGGGAAGCATCCAACGGATGATGCCGCTACACAGGACTCCCCCCTTGCCTGCCCGATACACTTTCAGCAAGCCTACCCATCCAGTTCCCACGCACGCCAAGCTGAACAAGATGGGGACAAACCAGAATTGCAATCCAATCGCGGCTTTCGCATCGTAGAGTTCGTCTTCCGTAAGGAATCTCTGCGGTACGGGAAAGCAATAATCCTTGCGATTTTCGCACCGATCCCTTCGAGCAGCCAACAGTCACGCTGGTCAGAGCATCGGCCCAAAAACCCCGTCTAAGAGGAAGACTGGAGAGTTGTTGGTGTAATGGCGAATTACGTCAACAACGGGCCGTCGCCTGCGTGACGCAGGGAATTGGCGACGGAGGTTATACGAAGAGCTAAGGGTGGGATGTTTTGAAGGAGCGCGTCATTCTTCAGGTACTCGAGACTCATTCCAAACAGCCACCTTTTTGTGAACCATAGTTGTGGATTGATCGGCACGCGCACCAAGACTCCGGCTGGCAAGCCTAACCTCGAGCAGGAGCAAAATCTCGGAATCCTTTATCTCCCGAACCTGCTCCAGTGCTGTTGTAGCCGAGAATTTCGAGGCGGCTAATACAAGCCGCCAATAGGCCGACACGGACGGCCACCAGGCCTTGAAGGCTGTGTTCGGGTCGCTGGGATCCGCGTCCTCCCTTCTGAGTTTGTCGGCTTGTTCCATTCCTGATCGAAACAGCTTAAGAGCCAGGTCAACCTCACCGATTTCTTTGGCTATCGCGATTCCTTCCACCCACTTATCCATCGCGCGGTACGGGTCCGCCGTATGCTTCAGAGATTCCTGCATTTCCTCTAGAGCGTCCTTAGCGACGGAAGGGTTCTTCTTCATAACCGCACGAGCGATTGCCAGATAGGCTTGGGCTTGGGGAAGTTCTAACGCCCAAATGGAGCCTCACGCTGATGATGGCTACTCGGAGTGATGTATCCTCAAATTTGTCCTTTCAGGACTCGTTGGGGGTGGTCAGTTTGGCAGAAGTTCGATTGCAAGAGGGTGAGTCGTTGGAGAATGCCCTGCGTCGGTTCAAGCGCAAGGTTCAGACGGAAGACATAATTAAGGAAGTGAAGCGTCACTCCTTCTACCTGAAGCCGGGCGAGAAGAAGCGCGTGAAACAAGCTTTGGCGCGAAAGCGTGCTCGAAAAAAGATTCGCAGAGAGCACGATTGACGTTACTTTTGGTGTGGGCTTTATGCAAGATGTCTCTCCTATAGAGGTGGCAGCAAGGTTCATTATGCGGGGCACGCATCGGGGCACCTTCTTCGGCGTCCCGCCTACAGGAAAGACAATCGCGGTGCAGGCGATGAATTTCTACCCCAGTTATCTAGTGAGGAGAAGCTTGCTGGAGGCTCTGCTCTCTCAATGTCGCCTCCTCACTGCCGCTCGCCGGCCGCTGGCTGGGGTGAAGCTGGCTTTTTCTTAAACATGATTTTCTTCACATCCGGCCAGAACTCTGCAAAGGCATTGCCCCCCATCCGGCCGGTGATTCCCCAGACGCAACGCAGCGCCGCGTTTCCGGGATCGTTTTCGCTGTCCATGCGCCACAGATTGGACAGAAAGTTGTTTCCTACGTTCCCGGCATAACGCGCATAGGCCAGACGCCAGCGACCGTCACGCCTCGGAGCTAGGAATGTGGTCTTGATGATGTATTTCACACGCGCGCCGAAGGCATGGTTCGGTGACGGGAAGTAGCGGGGATCTTCGCCCCACGCGGTGCCTAGTGTCGCCTCAATCGCATTCCCCGTGTAGACGCCCGTCAAGCGCATGCCGTAACGCTTCCCGAAGCCCTCCCAATGGGGGCCGTATTCCTCAGGGTTGTTGAAAGCCGTGCTCAACCCGGCGCTTAGGGGACCGGCGCCGAAAAGGCTACTCGGACCAGTGGTTGAGACCAAAAACCACTCTAGCCGCTCCCTTTCCGTGATCGGCTTATAGTTGGTGACCACGCTGGAGGGAGCCTCCGGCTGCGCGAAGGCGGGGGACAGCATCACTGAAATGGTAAGCATGAGTTCTAGGAGACCCACTCGCATGGATGGCGTCATATGCCTCGTCTTCAGGCGCACAGGCTGGCACACTCCCATTTCGATGACGGGTCCGACCGTGGCGATAAACCTTTTGGGGTTGACTACTAGGTTTCTCTCGCCTCTGAGGCAGTCGTGATCGCGGTGCTGATTGTGGCCCACCCCAAAGCCGGTTTACCCTTACCGTAGTAACTTTTAATCCCCGCTATTTACTGCTCAACTGTTCGCAACTGGGTGATTTCCACCATGGTTCCTCTCGGCAGGTTTGGTAAGCCTGATGAGATCGCCAAGGCCGTAGTCTTTCTCGCGTCCGACGATAGTAGCTACGTCACCGGAATCGAATTGTTTGTGGACGGCGGTATCGCACAAGTATAAGTCGTTAATCGAGGGCAACTGCATCAAGCAATTCGATCAAGAGGCTACGGCGGCGAATGGCTGTACCTTTGCGCCTTTAATCACAAGCCACAACATGATCGCCAACTCTCCGAAGAGGACCGGAAAGGCGATGTTAGAGACCTTTTCCATATATTGCGGTGCCAGCAAGCCCCTAAGGCTAGTCGTCAGATAAGCGAAGCCGTTGATGATCAGCCAAACGCCCAGGATGCGGGGAAGGAAGCCCGATCTCATGACCAGCACGCCAAAGGGGAAGAGCCAGAGGCCCCAAAAGATCTCGTTGATAACGTTTCCCTGGCCATGCAGACGAATGAAGAGCATGGCCAAGGCGTCCCGCTGGGGTTTATCGAGTACCGCGAGGAAATCGGAGCCGCGGAAGAGGGTGAGCGCGGCGATGTTATTCAGCACATTCATAAACCCGACGGCTGCGGAGACCAGAACCAGAGCTACCATCAGTGAAGCAAGCGTCTTGTTCACGCCGCTGAGCAAACGGTAGAGAGCCAGGACCACACAGATAAAAATGATCGAGGTGATCAGGTCAGCGACGATGCCAAGACGGAAAAGCGTCTCGTGAGCCAGGATGTTGTTGGCGGTCGCGGTGGCGTTCCCCCGAACGATCAGAGTGCTGGGAATATAGATCAGACTGAAGGGGGCAGTGACGACCATGGACAGATATACCGCTCCTGCGACGCGTGCAGCTTTGTCAGTTGGGTGCATGTGCTCTCTCTCCTTATTCTCCTATTGACGAACAGGCCCAGTAGCGGTCGTTACCCGACAATCCGTAATGCAGGCTAACCAACCGCTGACAATGAGGCTGAAGCGTCCAGCGGTTGCGGCTTTGCGCCCTTGATCACGAGCCATAGCATGAACGCCATTTCCCCGAGGAGGGCCGGGAAGACAATGTTAGACACCATATCTTCGTATTGCGGTAACAGTAGGCCGGTGAAGCTTATGATCAGGTAGGCAAAGCCGTTGATGATCAGCCACACGCCGAGGAAACGAGGCAGGAAGCGCGACCTGTAGGTAAGAATCGCTAAAGGAAAAAGCCATAGACCCCAAAGAATCTCGGCGGCGACGATTTCCTGGTGATGCAGACGGAGGAACAGCATGGCCAGGGCATCCCGCTGCGGTTTGTCGAATACGGACAAGAAATCGGCGCCGCGCACTAGCATCAGGGCGGCAGCGTCGTTTAGCACGTTAAGGAAGTCGATGGCAGCTGGCAGCAATCCTCCGAGGATGACCACGAGCACAGCAAGGTTCTGGTCCACTGCCTTGAACAACCGGTAAAAAGCCAGCGTGAGGAAAATCACGATGGTCCCGCAGAGCAGGTCGCTGACCATGCCGAGACGGAAGAGCAACTCGTGAGTGGCGATATTGTTGGCCGTCGCGGTCGCGTTCCCACGCACATACAGAGCGCTGGGAATATAGATCAGGCGGACCGGAGCGAGGACGACGAGAAGCAGGTAGAGGAATCCGGCGACTCTCCCTGGGTTATGGGTCGAGCTCATGTTCCCTCCCTTTGTAAGCGATGCTCACAGGCGTTTCTGCCGAACTTACACCTCGTTGCTCAGCCTGACAGTGATTGCTCGCGGAGTGCCGCGCGATCTTCATGTACTCGATAGGGTGAGTCAGTTCCCTTGTACGTATTTGTGAACAAAACGCGAAACAGCCAGACGATCAGCAATATCAGTGGCAGGATAGCCGGCAGAAAAAGTACGTTTGTTTTGCGTAACCAGTGGGGAAATACTTGTTGCTGTGCCAGGAAAAAGGAGCCCGTGGCGATGAACAGCGAAAAGCACATGCGACAAAGGTGTCGCGCGATTCGATGTACCCCGAAAACACCGCCGCGCACGAGCATTCGAATGTCCCCCGCGGCAGAAAGCAGAGCCACGGAACCGAGAAAAAAATACATCCCAGCGGGAACACCGTCTTTTGAGCCCGTCGGGCTATTCGCCACTTCGAACCCGTAGGTTATGATGCCAGCTCCGACCGCCAAAGCAAACAGAAGCGCACCCCAATCGAAGATGCCGGTTTGCCCGTCTCTGCGCCTCGCAGTCGCCCATGCCGTTGTCACCAGATAAAACGCCAGAACGCCGCCGAAAACATTGTTCATTTGATGTTTCATGAGCGCAAGGTATGCTGCAGCTGTGGACATGCTCATCGTGGAAATGACAAATACGTTTCCAGCTATGCCATGCCGACGGGAACCTTTGCGGAACGAAATTGCCGCGGCACCGGACACCAATCCCAATATCCCGGCGCAAATATGAAGAACTAATATCGGCAATCGCATTCTTCGCTCCTCTACATACCGGCGTCGTTCCGCTCCGCGCTATGATCGCCATTCACCTGCTGCGCCGGCCTGCTCCTTCCATCGTTGTTCGTTCACGCCGAACACGAGGAGCCACAGGATGAGCGCTGTGGCCCCGAGGAGGCCGACGCCTGCAAGGTAGGGGAACAGACGGTATCCGAGAGTGGGGGACAGGAAGGTCAGCCAACCCAAACCTGCAACTGCTGACCACCAGCCCAGAATCCGCGGGAGGAAGGTGGACCTGATAATGAGGTAGCCTGTCAGTAGCGCATAGAATCCGAAGAATGCCAAGGCCATCCCGGCGCCCTGCTCATTCACCCTCAGAAATAGCAACGCCACCGCCTGCAACTGTTCCAGGCTGAATACATTCAAGTAGTGCGCGCCTCCCAAGACGAACAAGGGTGCGATGTAAAAGACGCGGCTAAAGGTCTTGATGATGCAACCGGTGAGGCCTAAGGACGCCGCAAGCAAAGAGACGATCCTGCCCGCCGGCTTAAGCAGATAATAAAAGAGAACCGTCATGGCGATCTGGCACGCCATTTCGATGAGGTAGATGGTGAAACCCAACTGAAACAGGCTCTTGTGCGTCAGGATGTTGGTCGCCGTAGCCGCGGCGTCGCCGGATACAACCAGCCTGTCACTAACGAAACCCTGGGCGAATATTCCCGTCAGCATGGTGAGGAGATAAAACGCACCGGTAATTCTTGCCTTGAGGCGCGGCGATGTTTCTGTGATCGACTTAGCCATTTTCAAATCCCCCCAGGAGCTGCTGCCGCGTGAACATCGTGAATTCAGCCGTTTCGTCAATACCGCTGTGCCCATATTGGTTTTCCCTGCACAAAAACAAAATTCAATCCAGCCGGCGAATCAGATCGGTCCTTGATACCGGCGCAGCCGGACCGCTGCGGCGAGGAATGCCGCAGCGATTGCCAGGCCGACCCACAGGCCGGGCGCGCTAAAAAAATGCTCTGGAATGAGTGTTGCCATGAAATCCTTGGGATGGTTGTCCGACGCCATTGAGCCTCCCTGCCCCAGCAATCGATCCTGCAGCAGCGCGAGGAAATTCGAAGTGTTGAACGCAATCTTCTCCACCACGCAGATCACGAAGGGCGGTAAGAAAGCCCATATAAACGGCCCCCGCGGCGCCCACGCTGAAACGAACAGCAGCCAGCCGTAGAAGGGTGCGTACCAGAGACCGTGCACTGTGAGAAGGTGATAAAGCAGCACTAGTGACACGTGGAAGAACGACACGTCTGTCCATAGCGCCGCGATGTTCACACCACTGCCTAGCAGTATTACGCTGCTCAGCAGGAGCATGATGAATTGGGTTGCAAGGCTGATGGCGAAACTGAGAACCGGCAGAATCACAAGGGGAATCGTCAGCTTCGAGAGCACGGCGGTGAGATCGGACACCGGCAACGACTTCCAGAAGAGGATGCTGCGATCGCGGCGCTCTCCATATAGGGCATCGAGACAGTAGAAAATTCCCACGATCAGAGCTGTTCCCATGATCAGGGCCGCCGATAATTCGTAGCGCGTGTTGAGTAAATCGTGCTGTTGCGCCCGGTCCAGAGGCCATACGCCCTGAATGTGGCGCCGCAGAGTCACCATGTTGACCACGAAGCCGAGCAGAAAGACGGCGCCGGCGGCGAGCGGCGCGATGTAGATCGAACGGTTTTCCCACAATTCTCGTCGGATCGACCAGTACAGGGGCCGAATCGCCGCCACGATTGCGGGCGCGAGCCCCTGCGACTGAAAGGAAGATTCAGGTACGGCATTCGATTGAGTATTCATCGAGCCGCTCCTTGTGCCATGCCGGATTGATTCTTTATGACCGCAACGAATAAGTCGGCAATGCTGGGCGTTCGTACGTCGCCAAGAGCCGCGAGTTGCTGGCGGTCGATATTCTGGTTGATCCTGCGATCGAACAGCAGAATGCTGCGCCCGAACACCTCGCGCTCATACATCGGCTTGAGCGCGCGCGCCGCGGCGACTTGGTCGGGGTTGACCGTCACCTCCACGTAGCGCGACTCGAATTCCTCCATGCTGCAACTCAGTACGATTCTCCCGCGGTCGATGAACATCAGATCCGTGAGGATGTGTTGCAACTCTTCCACCTGATGGGTCGTCACCACGATGGTACGGCTGCGATCGAAGTAGTCGTTCAGCAGGGAATCGTAAAACTGCTTGCGAAACAGGAGGTCCAGCCCAAGCGTCGGCTCATCCAGCACCAGCAATCTCGCATCGATGGCCATGACCAGAGCGAGATGCAGTTGCGCCACCATGCCTTTCGATAATTGCCGCACCTTGCTTGTGTGCTTAATAGTGGTTCTTGCCAAAAGGCCTTCCGCCTTCGCGCGATCGAATCGTGGGTGCACTCCGGCCACATATTCAAAGGTTTGCGAAACGCGTATCCAGCGCGGCAGGACCGCAACATCGGCAATGAAGCACACGTCACGCATAAGCCGATCACGCTCGGACCAGGGATCACGACCAAGCACTCTCAGTTCTCCCTGATATGGAGTGAGCCCGAGAATCGCGTTGAGCGCGGTGGTTTTTCCCGCGCCATTGGGACCGATGATTCCGAGAATCCGGCCTTCTTCGACGCGCAAATCAACTCCATCCAGCGCGATCGTTGTGCCGAACGCCTTACGGAGACCGCGGGCTTCTATGCATGCCATAGCCTCAGCGTCCCTCCTCTTTTTTGGTTTTCGACCTAGTCCCTGACGAAGCTTGGCGGCCTGTGCCATTCTCCAGCAGTTCATCCGGTTTCAAGCCGAGCCGTTGAATGGTTGCGTAGACCCTGGGCCATTCTTCGCCCAGAAACTTCTGCCGTTCGCCCTGCAGCAACAAACTGCGTGCGCCGGCATTGATGAACATGCCGAGGCCTCTTCGGGTTTCGACCAGCCCTTCGTCCACCAGTTGCTGATAGCCCTTCAGGACCGTGAGCGGGTTGACCCGATATTCAGCCGCGACATTGCGTACGGACGGCAGCGGATCGCCTTCCTTGAGCACACCGTCCAGTATCATCGCGACTACACGGTCACGAAGCTGGCGATAGATCGGCTGACTGTCGTTCCATTCACGGTCCATTTAGGTTTTCCAGATAGCCCTTGCCAGACCTTACCAGAGATACCGCACGCGTCAGTTCTTCCTCTGCAGGTCAAGGTGCGCGTGGACCGGCTTGTCCCCAGGCATCAAGTAAGTCCAATCCTCGGTGTGGTGGTTGGCATCGATGATAGTGAAGACCGCATGCTGCATGTGTCCGTACTGTGTGCTCCCGGCGACGTCGAGAAAGTCGAATTCTACCGTCTTTCCGTCCGGCGACGTCCTGGCGACCATGCGCGGCCGATTGCCGGCGTCACAATAATGGGTCAGGAGCAGGCGATCGCTATCCAAGTAGAGCATCGTGACCGGATGGTCGTAACGAGTCGGATCGTCCGGCTTGCCCGCTTCCTTCATCTCATGCACGAGCGCGTTTCCCCTGGAAGTCACGCGGAGCGAGACCACGGACTTGCTCCCGTTCCCCATCTCGGGTTGCGGTGGGACGACTGTCACCTGGCCTTCCCACGAACCCGCCAGAGTTTTCAATTTGTCGAAAGACTTTTGCGCGTCGGACTGCGCAACAGGCTTAGGCGCGTCGGACTGCGCGAAAGCCACGGTGGAGAAGGACATCAAAGCAACGAGCAGCATAAAACGAACGAATTTCATTTTCATTCTCCTTAAGAAGTTCATTTCCTTCTGGGGTCAGGGTTATTCACTGGCGTAATCACTTGCGGCCGCTCAGCTCTAATGAACCCATGCAACACTGTTATAGTTAACTACAACACTAGGTGTCAAGCTGTTTCTTATCCTTGTCAGGCCGTCGCCACGCATCGCGCGTTGCCCTCGAGAAGAGTGTACATACAGAAAGAAGATGGACAGCAACGTCCATTTGGGAGTCGCGGCAGTGGAAGACAAGATCGTCCAGCAAGCCGTGGTTACCATCCTCAATCAGATTTACGAGGAAGACTTTCTGGGGTTCTCGTATGGGTTTCACCCGGGGCGCAGCCAGCACGATGCGCTGGATGCGCTGTCGTATGCGCTTCTGAAGAAGAAGGTGAACTACATTCTGGACGCGGACATCAGAGGCTTTTTCGATAAGCTCGACAAGAGCTGGCTGATCAAGTTCATGGAGCATCGCGTCGCAGATCCTCGCATCCTGCGGCTCATTCGAAAATGGTTGAAGGCCGGAGTGATGGAGGAAGGTAAATGGTCGGAACCGCAGACGGGTACGCCGCAGGGCTCGGTGATTTCACCGGTGCTCGCGAACGTTTACCTGCACTACAGTTTCGATCTCTGGGTGAATGTCTGGCGCCAGAAATGGGCGCAAGGCGAGGTGATAGTCATCAGATATGCTGATGACAGCATCGCGGGATTCCAGTATCAGACGGACGCGGATCGCTTTCTTGTGAACTTACGCGAGCGACTTGCCAAGTTTGGACTGGAACTTCACCCGGATAAGATGCGCCGGATCGAATTCGGCAGGTTTGCCGAAGAGAACCGGAAACGTAGAGGGGAAGGCAAGCCGGAAACGTTCGATTTCCTGGGCTTCCAACATATCAGTGGGAAGAACAGGCTGGGGCGATTCACCGTGCGACGCACGACGATCCGCAAGCGCATGCGAGCCAAGCTTCGAGAACTCAAGCAACAGCTTCGCATGCACATGCATGATCCCGTGCCCCAAACGGGCGGATGGCTCAAGTCGGTCGTACAGGGCTACTTCAACTACTACGCGGTACCAGGGAACCTAGAGAGCTTGGCCGTGTTCCGGGGCCGATTGCTGGGGCTGTGGTGGCGAACTCTTCGTCGCCGGAGCCAGCAACGCCACCTACCGTGGACCCGGATGCTTGCGCTGGGTCGACGATGGCTACCTCCACCGCGCGTGCTCCATCCCTATCCTGCAGTTCGCTTCGCCGCCAGTCATCTGAGATAAGAACCGGATGCGTTAACGAGCGCCCGTCCGGGTCTGGGGAGGGGGTCGCGAGCAACCACGATCCCTACTCCGATCCTGGACGGGTGAAAAGGATGATAACTTCGACATTTACGTCAAGCTCATCGGAGCGGGTAGCCCGCTTCGCCTCACTACCGACGCCGCGCCCGACTATTGCCCTGTGTGGTCAGCAGACGGGCGTTACATAGCTTTCGTTCACGGTTTACCCAGCACCAAGGCTTATTACTACATCATCCCCGCCTTGGGGGGAGCCGCACGCAAGATTGCCGAAGCAAACATGGGAAGCTACGCTTTTGGCCGATGTATGGACTGGTCTCCTGACGGCCGGGATCTGATTGTCGCGGACGGAATGTCGGCGCAGGACCCTCGCGCCAGCATTTTTCTTCTCTCGGTGGAGGACGGCCGAAAGAGGGCGGTGGTGTCCCCTCCAGATTCTTATCTCGCCTATCCGACTCTCTCGCCAGATGGCAAATTGCTCGCCTATGTCGCCGGAGCAGGTTTCCTCGCTGGTGACATTTTTGTTGTACCGGCCAGCGGTGGCCAGCCTCGTCGCTTGACTTCCGACCGCCGGTTCTTGGCTGGTCTTGCCTGGACCGCCGATGGGAAGGAAATTGTTTTCTCCTCGAACCGCGGCGGACTGTTCAGGCTGTGGCGCATCCTGCTTCGGGCGGCGCCCCGGAGCCGCTGAATGTTGCCGCCGAGGACGCCATCTTTCCTGCCATCGCCAGCAAGGCAGATCGGCTGGCCTACGTTCATGCCCACTCCGATCCCAACATCTGGCGCGTCGCGGGTCCCGCTTGGAAAGGCCGGCGCCCGGCACCCCTGAAGTTAATTGCGTCTTCGCGCTATGACAGTGGTGCCCGCTTCGCCCCGGATGGTAATCGGATCGCCTTTGCGTCCGACCGATCCGGCAGTACTGAAATTTAGACCTGCGGTGGCGACGGCGCGAATCCGATACAACTGACATCCTTGAACGGGGCTGACGTGGGCTCACCGCGTTGGTCTCCGGACGGTAAAACCATTGCCTTCGACGCTCGTGTTGAAGGCCATGGCGATGTCTTCGTCATCAGTGGAGAAGGAGGCTCGCCGCGCCGTCTCACTACTGGACCATTCGAAAATAATGTTCCCACCTGGTCGCGAGACGGCAATTGGATTTATTTCTCGTCGAACCGAACTGGGACCTGGCAAATTTGGAAAATACAGGCGGCAGGGGGAAGCGCCACCCAGGTAGCAAAGGAGGGGGCTTCTCCGCCGAGGAATCCATCGATGGGAAATCTCTCTACCTGTGGCTGGGGGAGGCACGATTTGGAGAATGCCGATCGAGGGTGGCGCCCCTGTCCGGATTCTTGAGGGTGTGCGGAATTTTGCGTGGTGGAGAACTGCGGCTGGCGGTATTTATTTTGTCGATGCGACAACCACGCCTGCACTGGTCAAGTTTTTCGACTTCGCGACTCAACGTGGGAAAGCAATCACATCTGTGGACCTAGGATACGGTGATCCTGAGAGCCCAAGCTTTGATATCTCTACAGATGGGCAGTGGATTCTCTTCACGCGTGTGGACCAGTTTGAAAGTGACATAACGCTCGTCGAAAACTTTCGATAACCAAGAATTCTCACATTCGCCCTCTCTTCGTCCCATTACCGGGCGCTGCTACAATGCCTTCTTCTTGGGAGTAAGCGAACTTCTGAGAGCACAAAAACGTATCACCACTGTAGTGTCCGCTCGGTGCTATTTCTTTAGACATGTTTCGAGCCGAGGTCAGGGGTTCCGGGGAGTGAGGGTTGGAAGACGCTCAGGCCGTTGCCATGCTGGTCCGTCGCTGTATCGCTGGCGACGCAGTTGCTTGGGAGCAGATTGTGCAGCGCTACAACCGGAGAATCTATAACATCTGCTATCGCTTCGCGGGCTCGGCGGACGATGCCCAGGATCTTACCCAAGAAGTTTTCATCAAGATGTATCGCACGCTGGGCTCCTACGATGCAGGGCGGGCAGCATTCATGACCTGGCTAACGACCATCACCCGCAACCTGCTGGTCGATCATTTTCGCAAGACTAAACAGGATCGAAAGACCGAAACGCTCGACGGGGCATCTTCCGAGCATGAAGACGCAACGCCGCTGAGTGACAAGATCCCAGACAGGGGAGCCCCACCGGATGCTCGGGTACAGAGCCGGGAGGCTGGGGAGACGGTTCATCACGCCTTGCAAAAGCTGTCCCCAGAACTGCGGGAAGCAGTGATTCTGCGGGACTTACAGGACATGGACTACCGGGAAATTGCTGCAGTGCTGAGAGTTCCTGAAGGTACTGTGAAATCCAGAATAAACCGAGGGCGGGCGGAACTAGCACGCCTTCTACAACGTACATATAGGCAGGTGATGTGATGGCAGGCGAAAGCAAAAACGGCATGCAATGCGGGGAGTTTGAGACTCTTCTGAACGAAGCCTTGGACGAGACACTGACCGGGGCGAAGCTGGAGAGTTTTCAGACTCACGGCAGGTTGTGCTCTGTCTGCGGTCCACTGTTGGCGGAAGCGGACGCGGGACGTCGCTGGTTGAAATCGCTAGCCGAAGTGGAGCCTCCCTCTAACCTGGTCGGCAACATTTTGATCGCCACCACTGGGCGGGCGAGCGCCCGAACGCAAGCGCAGCGTGGCACCGCAGGTTCGTGGAAAGATGCGCTGAGCCGATGGTTGGGACCGATATTTACTCCGGCCTTCGTCGTGGCGCGCCAGCCGCGCTTCGCGATGTCGTTTGGCATGGCGTTTTTCTCACTGTCCATCACGCTGAGCATGGCTGGCGTCAAGATGAGCGATGTGCGGAACATCAATCTGCGGCCCAGTGCGATCAAGCGGTCGTATTACGAGACCTCAGGCCGCGTAGTGAAGTATTACGAGAATATTCGCTTTGTGTATGAGATCGAATCCAGGGTGAGAGAGTTCAAGCGAGCAAACACGCCCGCTGAGCCTGCACCCGAGCCTAAAGACAAAGAACGTAAAAATAATACCAGTGGACAGCCTGAACAGAAACAAGAACGCAACTACAGCCAGGGCGAGAACCAGCCAGTGCTGGCTTCTCTGCCCAATGATCCACCTGTAGTGATGGTGACCACTTACAGGAGGTTTTCATGAACTGCGCCACGCACAACGATATTGCAGCAGTGGCTTACTGCCGTACTTGCGGTAAGCCCCTGTGCGCGAGTTGTAAGCGAGACGTTAAAGGAGTGATTTATTGCGAGAACTGTCTGGCGGAGCGGTTGCAAGGAGTGCAGCCCCCCCAGACCACGTATCAGCCAGTCGTAGATCCAGGCGTGAGAGCGGCGCCGCTTCCGGGATCTGGTCCGAATCCTGCGCTGGCCGGAATTCTGGCAGCGTTTTTCCCCTTTGGAGTGGGAGCGGTGTACACCGGACAGTATGCGAAAGGTCTGGCGCACTTGCTCATTTTCACAGGACTAGTGTGGGGACTTTCCTCCGGCGCAATGGGAAATCTGGAACCGGTGCTGGGAATTGGCATGGCGTTCTTTATTGTCTACCAGATCATTGACGCAATCCGCTCGGCCAAGGCAGTACAGGCAGGACAACCTCCTCCTGATCCGTTCGGGCTGGCTCGAACTTTCAGCGGCGGCGAGAGAGTCGACACGTCCAGGATACCGATGGCAGCGGTGGTGCTGATCGGTTTGGGAGTGCTTTTCCTGCTGCACACGATGGGTTTTTGGTTCTTCAGCGTCGAACGCTTCTGGCCCGTGATCTTAATTGCAATTGGAGCGTGGCAAATCGCGCGACGCCAAGGGATGATCGGTCCATCTTACGGAGCAAATTGTGGGGTTCGAGGCCGGAGTTATGTTGGACCTGTGGTGCTGCTCACCTTGGGAACTCTTTTCCTGATCCAAAGTTTTGACGGGCCCGGATTCCATCGTACGTGGCCATTGCTCCTGCTTGTGATCGGTGTAACCAAGTTGTGGGAGAGTCAGACATCAAGTCCCGAAGGCCGCGATGGAGTGCCACCGATCTCTGGCGGGCCAGAATCGGGCGGCGCCGTCAGCGGCGAGGTTCAACCGCCAACGGAGGTGAACCGTGGCTAGTCCAGTGCAGGTTGCTCCGCCGCCTCGCCCCAGAAGATCGCTGGCCGGGCCTTTGGTACTGATCGTCCTTGGGGTTGTGTTCCTGTTAGGAACGCTCGGCGTGTTGCAGTGGTACATGCTGGGTAAGGTCTGGGCTCATTACTGGCCTGTACTGATTATTCTTTGGGGTGTCGTCAAGCTGATGGAGTATCACCAGGCACAGCGAGATGGCACGCGGCCTCCGGGAATTGGTGCGGGGCAAGTTTTTCTGCTGATCGTCTTGATCTTTTTCGGATTGGCAGCTACCCAGGCGTCCCGTTTTAACTGGGGCGAGATTCGAGATCAGATCAACATTGACGATGGCGATTTCCCGCTGTTTGGGCACACCTACAGCTATGACGATCAACTGCGGCAGGAATTTCCGGCAGGGGGAAACTTGCATGTCGTCAACGATCGCGGCGCGGTGAATGTGACGGCATCGACCGACAACCAGATCCGGGTGGTAATTCATAAACGCATCAGCGCCGACAAGCAGGAAGACGCCGACAAATGGAATTTAAGTACAAAGCCGCAGATCACGGTAAGTGGTCAAACAGTAAGTCTCAATGCCAATACACAGAGCGCGGGAGATCATTGGGTCACGACCGATATGGACGTTTCCCTTCCGCGCAAAGCTTCGGTAGTGATATCAACCCGGCGTGGTGACGTGAGTGTATTGGGGCGGGACGGCGAGGCGAATATTTCCAGCAACCATGGCAACGTTTCGCTGGCGGACATCAATGGAAAGGTCAGTCTGGACCTGGATCATAGCTCGGCTCGAGTGTCGCAGATCGCCGGTGATGTTGCCGTCGAAGGCCACGCCAACGACGTTTCGCTGCAGGACATCAAGGGAGGCGTGCGGCTGAACGGTGAGTTTATGGAAAGCGTGAAGCTGGCAAAGATTGCCAAGACGGTCAGCTTTAAATCCTCACGGACTGATTTAGAGTTCTCGAATCTCGATGGCGATCTGGACCTCGACTCTGGCGATCTGCGGGCCAGCAACCTGATGGGGCCGCTACGCCTGAACACGCGGTCGAAAGATATTCGGTTGGACGGCGTTTCCGGCGATGTGCGACTGCAGGACGAAAACGGCGCTGTCGAATTGCGTCTGAATAAACTGGGCAATGTTCAGGTGGAGAATCGGCGAGGGGATATTCAAATCTATGTTCCTGACAAAGCCGGGTTCCAACTGGATGCCAGGGCGCACAACGGCGAAATACAGTCGGACTTCAATGAACTGAAAGTCGAAGATGCCCACGATCAAGCAACAGCTATCGGCACGGTCGGAGGTGGCGGGCCACGATTGGTTGTCACCAATGAGCATGGGACGATTGAGATTCGTAAGGGATCGTCAGCGGCAGTAATAACGCCTGCGCCGCCTTCTCCCAAGGAACCGCGTGGGGCGAAATCTAAAGCGCCGGAGCCGACGGAGAATTAGATTCGGTGGCTAGTGGTCAGTTCTCAGTTGTCAGTTTGCCGACGGCCCGCGACCGAGCGGGCCTCGCGCTCGCAACGATCGAATAGCTTCCTGTTGTAAACTTCAGTGTGCACTCTGGCCTTCGCATCATCACGTTTTGCGTCCTCTTTTTGGCGAACGATCTGCTGCTATTCGCGCAAAGTTTAAAATACAGTAAGGCTCCCAATGTTGGGAACGGCGAGCGCATCTTCAAGACCACGTGTGTCGCTTGTCACGGCAGCGACGGGAAGGGCGCTCCGCAGACGACCGCGGGATTCGAGCGCCCGGACACCTTCCCCGATTTCACCAGGTGCGATCAAACTACTCCCGAACCTAACTCGGCATGGAAAGACGTAATCGTGCACGGCGGGCCGTCGCGGGGCTTTTCCCAGATCATGCCGGTATGGGGAAAGTTGCTGACGTCAGAGCAGATCGATGACGTCATCGCCTATCTGCGCGGCTTCTGCACCAATAAGCACTGGCCCCGAGGAGAGTTGAATCTGCCACGCGCGCTGGTTACAGAGAAGGCCTTTCCCGAAGACGAGGTCGTAATTTCGAACGCAGTGAATACCCGGGGAGCTCCTGGCGTGACCGTGGACATCATTCACGAGCAGCGCTTTGGGGTAAAGAACCAGATCGAGATCGACGTTCCCCTAGAATTTCAAGACCAGAATCACACCTGGTATGGCGGCGTGGGTGACACCACGTTGGCGTTGAAGCGCGAGATTTTCTCCAGCCTGAAGTCAGGGTCGATCTTGAGCCTGCAGGGAGGAGTGCTGGTACCGACGGGCAGCCGGACGCGAGGATTTGGTAGCGGCACCACGACCTTCGAAACCTTCGCTGCCTTCGATCAGCTGTTTCGCACCAATACCTTCTTGCAGACGCAGGTAGGGGCTGATCTGCCGCGTCATACCGATATTGCTCCCCAATCGATCTTTTGGCGGATCGCCGTGGGCCAGAGCTTCGCGGCAAATCGCGGCCTCGGCCGGCTCTGGTCACCGATGGTGGAATTTCTTGCCGATCGCAATCTCAGTACGGGAGCGAAAACTAACTGGGATGTAGTTCCAGAGATGCAGGTAACGATTAGCCGAAGACAGCATATCCGCGCCAACGTCGGAGTACGCACGCCGATGACGAATACGACTGGACGGCCAGTTCAGCTGATGTTTTACCTTCTGTGGGACTGGGGAGACGGAAAGTTGACCGAAGGCTGGTAATGCAAAAGCACATCTGGTGGCCGATCGTCATTTCGGGAATAGTGATCGCTTCCGCTCCTTTTGTGCGAGGTGGCGAGAGACACGGTGTGCTGAAACCGGAGTTTCAAACTTCGGACCGGTGCGTTGCCTGCCACAATGGACTGACGACCAAATCGGGTGAGGACATCTCCATCGGCTTGGATTGGCGGCCAAGCATGATGGCCAATTCTTCGCGCGATCCATACTGGCAGGCAAGTGTGCGACGCGAATCAATCGATCATCCGGAGTCGAAGCCTGCCATAGAGGCTGAGTGCTCGGTCTGCCACATGCCTATCATCCACTTGCAGGCCAAGCGCGACGGTCGCAAAGCGGAGATTTTCGCGCACCTTCCGTTCAATTCCAATAATAAGGACAACGCCGCAGCCGAAGACGGAGTTTCCTGCTCGGTGTGTCACCAGATCGCAAAAGAAAAGCTGGGCACGGCCGAGACCTTCAATGGTGCATTCGAAGTCGACGATCCCGAGAAGGGTGACCAGCGCTCAGAGTACGGTCCCTTCGCCATCGACGCCGGACATCAGCGCGTGATGCAGTCCTCGACCGGTGGCTTTCTGCCCACCGAGGCGGCTCACATTCGCGACTCGGCGCTGTGCGGCACCTGCCACACTTTGAAGACCCAGGCTCTCGGGCCGGGCGGAAAAGAGATTGGCGCTTTTCCGGAGCAGATGCCATATGTCGAATGGCTGCACAGCGATTATCCGGGCCGGAGCAGTTGCCAGTCGTGTCACATGCCCGAAGTG